>Ga0115572_10001797_pt1 | contig 17333 bp, 15 predicted proteins | sample COGITO_mtgs_1206_FD_88681 | JGI IMG/M metagenome (GOLD analysis project Ga0115572, IMG submission 88681) | Pelagic marine microbial communities from North Sea - COGITO_mtgs_120607 | ecosystem: Environmental > Aquatic > Marine > Epipelagic | place: Germany:Helgoland, sampling site Kabeltonne... | reverse complement strand
ACCGCAAGCGGCGCTGGTGGCCGCTGCAGCGTGCCTCCTGGCACGAACGGCGGTGCGAGAGGCGGTGACGGGCTCGGTGACGGCGGCGCAGGAGACGGGAGGGACGGAAGGGATGGCGGAGGGGGAGATGGGGATGGTGGAGGAGGAGAAGGCGGTGGTGGTAACGGAGGGGGGGGCGATGGAGGGTCGGGCAACGCATCGAATGTGACTTCAATGCATGTGAATGGTGGTGGAGCATGTGGAGGTGAAGGCGGAGGCGCCGGGTATTGGCAACACTGAATGAAGAAGTCAGTTTCCCAATGACAATCAGTGACTTGGCCTTGTTGGTGATCACATTCTTGTCCTCGTACGCGAAGAGTTCGATCTTCACGAATCAATTCCAATAATGTAGATTCGTGTTGGAATGAGCTCGGACACACGTGATGATCAGTGATCTGGTCGCTCAGACTAACTATCAACTCATATTGGGACTGAGTGGACAAGCGTCTGCCCGATTGTTGTGGAAGTTCGTATGGACAGTTCCCGTTCAAATTGGGGATTCCATTTGTGTATCTGACATTGGGAGCGTTTCGACACATTTGTCCGTTTGTTGTGCTGTAGTACTTGATTCCGTGACCGGTGTAAATTGCGTCCGATGGACCGTTGGTACAATCGTGACACGTCCACTCGAAGACGTATCCAATGGATGGATTGAACGTAAGCTTCTGAATTGCGAACTGTCCATCCTCGTTACAGACTGTGTTTCCTAAGCATTGGCAATTGCAAGACCAATGGTTTTGACACGAATCGCCTGTGTAACAGCTTTGCGGAGGCGAGAATGGTGGAGGCGGAGGAGGAAACGGTGGCGGTGAAGCGACAAACGCATTTACATTCACAATCTCACAAGACGCCATCTCAATGTGCGTGTGTGCGTGAAAACTGAGAGACTACTCTTATATCGCGAAAGAAGGACGGAATAGCGCGTTCAAGTGGTTACAGCGAATGTACATCTACCCAACGTACAAGACACACATTTTGACGTTTCAGACAGATTTATCATCTTGTGTGCTTTGTACGCTCAACCAGTCGACAATCAACATAGCAGTTCTTGCATGAGCTACGTTGGTTCGAAACGCTCTGACTTTGAAAGTTGCATCCAGCTGAATTCCAAGCGTGTTCTTTACAAAGGGTGTCGTGTTGACTGAAATGACTTCCCCGACCATGGGCATTCTTTGGAATTGCTCAATGTCTCGTTGACGTTTGCGAGATCTCACAATCTTGACGATCAGTTTGTTTCGATCCGCATTGTCATCGCTTGACAACCACGAAGCGCATGCGATTGAGACCCCGTGTCCATTCACGATCGAATTTTGAAACGCTCTGTACGATCTACCGTGTGTGTCAACGGCATGTGGTGTACCGAAGTGGTTCGACATAGGAATTGAGCCATCTCCACAGGACATGTTTGTTCGCCGTCTCGCAATCCCAGAGGCGTTCAACATCTGGTTGTCGGAGGAATTGAGGAATGGATAAGGCGGTGCGCCGAACAACGAACGTGCGCGAGTAGCATCCTCCAAACGCTTGAGTGTTGTCTTGAAGACGGCGCGTTGCATTTGTAACGGCAACAATGATTTGAACATGGCTCTCACGTACGAATCGCCTTGTACAGACTCATTGGGAGTAGCCTTCATCTCATTTGCTTTTCGTATTTGTTCTCGCATACGTTCAGAAATCTCATGCTGCGCCTCCGAAAGGTCGAGACTGTTGAGTTTGCGAGAGCCGCTCATGTCGGGCAATTCGTCGTCATCCTCTTCGTTGTATTGGAACACATTTGATCGTGACATTTAAATTGTGCCACAGTCCCACAATGCAAACGACCGCTAAATATTTGCTCGGTCCTTGGAGTGATCATAGGATATCCGCACTGTGCAATAGAGTATGTCGACGTTAACGACAAATCCAGTTCAGAATGCGAACATCCAACGACCATTAGGCGGTGGTCTGTCGAAAAGTCATGTGGCCGAGAACAGCTCCGTCGCAGGAATTTCTATCCCCATCCCGTCTACTTTACCATCGTCATTCCCAATGGAATTGCCGACAATGCGCATTTCGTATGGCGATCCGGAAACCTCCACTCCAGGAAAACGTTCCAACGCTACGGTACAATACTCACGTCTTGTGAATCAAGATCCGATACTACGGAATCGCGAATTCGACGATTTGCAGCCACAGTGCGTCTCCTTTGTCTACGGCAACAGCAAGAACGATGTCTATGGCTACAAGACGGGGGTCTCTGTCACTCAAATAGCAGGCATTTCATACATCAACAATGAGCTCCGCAGCATGCCATTCTACGACTCCGAATTGAAATACGTCAATTTCAATGGAACGTACCAAGATGAAGCAAATGAGGATCACCTCTATTTGGATCCGCCTTGGGAACGTGCTATCAAAACCATCACGAATTCACCGGAATCTCCACGGATTCTACAAGCCTTGAAGTTCCTTAACCAATGGAAATACGACGGCGTATTGCTAACGTCTGAGCTCGATGACTATCGAAAAGAACAGCAAAACAGCTCTACGCCGCTCATATTCAATACGGCTGTCGCCGGTGTCGCATTAGTTTGCAACGGACACAACCCGTCAAACAAACCTGAAATGAGCCAACCCTTTGTGGGAGTGGCGATGCCGGCAATGGAATCTCACCAATTCGACGGCAAAGTACGAAGCGCAGACTCGATTTACGTTGCTGTGCATATAGAAAAGGTGTCCGTGACAAATACAACTAATGAGTACATCTTTCAATTGAAGCTGTGGAGCTCTCGACAACTCTCAATGTATCAAACATGGAGCAAAAAATACGAAGATCAGAAAATGACTCGAAGCCTTGCATGCATGGTTGGAGCATGGCGTGTTGGACGAGTCATTGACAATCGAGCGTCGAGTAACCGACGAATGATTGGTACGCAACGATGGTCTGTCCTGACAAACGTACATCTTGATGGAAGTTGGTACTCTCCAGAAGCAATCCGCAACAGAGAAGCCGATAGCCTTGAGATTATGGAAAATCAGCCTCTGGCGTTTTTTGCCAACTACCTGTCACTTTTCATATCACCCACCAAACGCGATTCACTCGTCATGCTTGGCTCGTGTGAATTTACTACCATCTTCGCTCGGAAATTCAGGCAAAGCACTGAACTCGCGAACGACGCTCTATTAACGCTGTTCCCATATGCGGGCGATTATGCACCAATCGCAAGCACATACGTGAATGCGTATGCAGCAAATTTGTTTGGAATGCCAATAGAACAAGTTGACTCAAATTTCACCCTGTTTCCGCAGACATTTCAGACAGAAGAAGCAGCAAGAAACTGGCTGACACAAAGCGAGCTACTGTTCTTTCAAATACATGAGATCATCAATTTATACGTTCAAGAACTCAATAAAAGCATTTTGTCGATCGCTTCATTGGAACCAGTACCCTCGTTGGTGGTTGCTTGTAAAGAGTCAATTCGAAATTTCAAGACATCGCTGGTCTTACTTAGAAGTGCTGTCAATAACATGACTGGCGTCGGTGATTGCACAACAGTGATGGACATATCCGCAGTCCTGAATCGTCTTACAACCGACTACCCTTCAAGTCAAGATTCATTAATCATTTTGAAACCGCCGAAACAATTTAAAAAAGTAAAAGCATCAGCAAAAGTGGTAGCAGACAAGATGTTCCAACCCGCCTTGACTGCTATGAGAACAATGGTTGATGCTTTCAAGAGTTTGGTGTTTGTAGCCTCTCAAAAGGCGCCAGACGCCCACAAATTTTCAAAACAACAAGCATTCAATACGGCACAGAAGCTCATTCCATACGCATCGTTACAATCAATCCTTCGTCCTGGATGGGATGGTCGCATTTCTTCGTCTTCGTCACAACTTACATTGACAGGGGCGCCTGTTTCCGCTATCGCTGCTACTCAACCTGCTACTCCACCTGCTACTCAACCTGCTACTCCACCTGCTACTCAACCTCCTACTCCAGCCGTTGATCCAGGCATTCAACTGCCTACTCCAGCCGCTACTCCAGCCGCTACTCCAGCTGCTACTCCAGCTGCTACTCCAGCCGCTGGTTCTTCTGATGAATTAAATGCAACAATCAATACACCAACTGGCGTTTCTGATATAGTCGACGCAAGACCGGTCGCCTCGATATCAAATATGATTGATGGTGCCGTTCTATCTATTCAGCAAGCTCCAATTCTTCAACCAACTGTAGCAACAAGCTCAGCGCCTTCAAGTCGCAATACTCAAACCTCATCGCAGGCTCAGGTTTCGGCAAGACCTGCGCGGCGTCCGGTGAATACTTCGTCGTCTGGATCTGACGGTAGTCGCGACGCAACTCCCACTAGAAGACGCAATGAGCGTCAGCACATGCCACCGCCTCCGGCCCAAGCAGCGCGTTCGGCTCCCCCTCCCAAACCAGCAAACAAGCGACCCCCTCAGTTTATGGATGACGACGATGACGACGAGGGTTCATTTATTTGAGACATGAGTCGTATTGACGCTTTACAACTAACTAGACTAACTAGTGAGTGTGATTGCCGCGCAGCCCAGCGCGGAGAACGCTTGGCTGAAAATGTCAACGATCGCGAGTGTGGAATCTACACCTTGTGAGCATAGTGGGGTGACCTCGGGAACATGCATTCTCATTCGGGTTTGGACCATGTCGTCGCTCTCATAAAAGTCTTGAGTTGCAAAATCGCTGTTTGGTAATAGAGGTATGGCCTTTTCTAAATCGTTTGGTCTTAAGATTCCATCAGCTAACGCGGTGAGTCGAGTCACTGCAACTGTGCTTTTGCATTCGGGAGCCGCCACAATTGCGAGATATGCTGAACGGGCAAGCGAGAACATGCCACCTGCAATGTAGTATCCGGCGTTTTGTAGCATTGCCTTTCTTGTTCGTTCTGCAGCGGTGGTAGATCGTTGTGCACCGACAACTTCCGATCCCCAGTCACCAGCTCCCACGACGATTGCCGCAGTACGCACGAAGCTCACGATTGGGTAGACAAACCACAATGCCGAGATGCTTCGTCCGAGAGCAATTTCTTGCGCGCTTCTTGGAGCAGGCACAGCAGTTGACAGGGGGGACAGCATTGCGCTTCCAACAACAAGCGACGAGAACGTAGAAATGCCAAGGAATACAAAGCATGCACCGACCCAACCCATAGCGTCGAGGTATTTTCCACGCAGCTGAAGAGCACGAGCTCGGCGCGATGCATGCCATCCCGGCAATCCAACAAGTGTGCCAACGCTGGACATGATTGGTCCGCAGATTCGCCACGTCTGGTAGTCCCATTTCCACCACGAAAACGGCCCATACGTGTCTTGTTCAAATGGGCCTCGCAACAAGAACGCGCATACGCCGAGCAATGCAATCACAATTGTCCAGTTTATGTATCGCATCGATTCGGCAACCGTGTTGCTTTCTAAGGAGTACCCCATCGACACTGGAAGACGTCGCAACGCGTACAGTCTTGTGTAGTACAGCGAAGAAATAAAGCACGCGGAGCTGGTCAGTGCGCATTGCAAACGTTGCCTTGGATCACCTGCTCCAATAGAGGAGGCAAACGCAACGATTCCAAACCCTAGCAAGCAGACGCGACTCGTTTGAACTAGAGTCAAGTGTGCGTCAACCATGTGGTTCCGCATGTATAGATCGATGCGCTCGTTAGGCTGCCTGTGGTGTTTGTGTTGTGTTTGATATGTTTGGTTGTTTGGACGAATCGCAACTTGCGTGGGCTTTGCACCAATCGGAGTTGCGGGCACCGAAGATATTGACGTCACTACATGTGTACGAGCATAGTTGGGTGCTTTCAACGTCAGGCGTGCTGATTTGTTAGGCAGCATCTGATCTTACAACAAAAATCGGACACAATACTGTCATTTATACTCCAATTCCTTTTCAAACCACCCCCAACGTCCACACGCTCTACAAACTTTCAGTAGATCCAATGTTCTCGTCGCTGTCGGGAGTCTCATATCGAGACTCCTCTGCATCTGCGCGTCTTTTCATGTCTCCAGTTTCTTCATACATGACGTCTACACACCTCTTCTTCAATGGAGACCGAACTTGTTCTAGTGCGTCTACAGCGTCTTGCTCTTGAAAGCCACAATCTATCAACTTGAAATCTGTGTACATGTACTTCCAAAACGCAGCTTCAATGATGTCGTGTAAAGCGTCGTGGGCATCCTCTACGTTGATGTGTCGAATGTGTCGCAAGGAGTCGAAAAATATTGGAAGATTCGATTTTTCAATCCCAGTGGCAAGAACAAATGAAAAGTCAGGAATCTTAATGTTTGATGTAGTCTCGTGCAGTATGCTATCGTTGCCATGAACACGCATCAGAAATACATCGATGGCGCTTGACAAGCTATCTGTGGACCAGCTACCATTGAACGTGGAGACGATGAATGATTGCGTAGACACGCACGTTTGTAGGTACGCATAACGCCGCTGACCGATTGGCGATTTCTTATCAACGCACTTTATTTTCAACGTCGACTTGATTTTCTTTGAGGACGTATTTGGTTGTTCATCCTTAATGTTTTCGTACGCTTTCCCGTGAATGACGGACGATGCCCACGAGAACGCCATCGTACAACTCAAACATTCATTAATCTGTTGTTTGGTGACATGTTTAGCGAACACATTTTTTTTACGCTAGGCTACATGCTGACAGTTCCGTCGTCATCAATCAGGTCTTTCGCTCCATGGTTTCCATGAATTTTCCGGTGGTCTCCGTGCGAACTGTCATCCACTCGCCCACAATGTGGCGAGGCTTGCGCGTAACCTCGTTGTCATAATTGTTCACATTCACACATTTGTTTTCGTTTATGGAGGGAAGCGTGCTGGTTGTGGCGATCACGAAGCGAACGAGCAGTTTGGTTGTTGTGTCGACCCCAATAGCTCCGGCGAGCTCGCGGTTGCATGCAGTCATCTTAAAGTAGACTTCGGCTCCACCATCACGTAATTCAATATTATTGACGTCGGTTCCGTGAGATCCAAACAGTTTGTTATTGTCGATCAACCACTGTGTGATGTCGATTGGCTCTTGCTGGGTGTTGATACATGTGACCTCGCATCTTAGCTTATGTTGCTTCTGATGTTGCGGATGAGCAAACACGACGCCGAAAAATGCGTGCACCATTTGGAGTCGTAAGCACATGATTAACTTGGTTGTGAAGCTCTTCTGATTGGTCGTTGGGTTGACAAAATGCGCTTCCGACGCGCTCTTCTTGAGAGTTGTGGATCTTTGAAAGGGGTTGCGGCAATGATTCATGGCTGACACTGCATACACGAGGTTGGCAGAGACACAGAGTGTCGGCTCACGGTTGACAGTCTTGGCAGCTGTCGCGTTGTGCTGCGACACGAACTCGTACAAGCTATACCCACCCGTATGGTTTGTTCGGATGCGTTTGCACTCATTGGTAGCTTCGGAGTACTCCGTCTTGTACTTTGACAGAATGGTTTGGTTTGCGATCGCTTCTTGCTGTTCAAACACAGAATGAATCGAATTCAATGCGAGACCACCACCAGACTGAACCACATCAATTTTTCGTTTGAGCGTTTTGAGATGTTGTTCTAGCTTGTACTGTCGTTCGATCTGGCATTGCAATTGCGTTGGATGAGTTGAACGCTTCGCAAGATTGTATTGTGTGCTGTCGTTGTTGTTGTTGTTGCGGGCGTATCGCGGTTCTGGGGTTGATTGCATCAGTGCAATACGGTATGACCACATGTTGAGCGAATTCCATGTCTTGCACACTTGACGCATTGTGGTCACCTCGTTGATCATCTTCACCCAATACACGTTGGTGATCAGTTGAACGTTCGACGGCGTTTGGTTGCGTATGCAGCGCTTGGCCGTGATGCAGAGTATCGTTGTCAGCGTGTCATTCTCTAATGTTGTGATTGGGCTACACTGTTCTCGTGGTTCGCGGCGAACCAGCAAGTCGAAATGTTGAGTCGTGTAGATCTCTAACCACATCACCGAAACCACCCGAAGTCCAGTGTAAATGTGTTGCGTCAATTGTTGGATGAGCGTCTTCAAATCGCTGGCATTCACCGTTGGGAAGACGCGAGCGGCGACTTCAAAGAGGTCCGGACAAATGACGTTTGACACACGACGCTCGATGTGGGGCACACTGACGATGGATTCGTGTATCAAGCGCATTGCGACCTTGCATTTGTTGAGCATAGAACCGATGAAATACAACCGCCAACGCAAATCCCCCCGCTTGCATATTCTGGATCTTGTATCAGATCGTATGTCTCGATCCCACGCTTGTAGACCGTACATTGTGCAGTTTTGAGCTGCTTGTAGGTGTGGGAGTTGCGATACAAAGATTTGAAACATGTTGGAGACGTCGGAATTGTAATGTTTCGACTGCACGTTCAAACAAACACGTCTTGTCCCAAGCATTGCGTTGTCGGAATGGTTGCTCGTTTGTGTGTTAGGGTCGGTGATCTTACGCGTCTCGTATCCGCTCCTAAAACTTGTGATGTCCACACACCCGTCCACGTTTTGGGGGAAACGTAGGTTGATTTTTTTTGCAGATTGTGTCAATTCGAGTTCAACAGAATCAAGGTTTGATACATCAATCCAAAGTCGACTGTACTCTTCAATGTTTTGGTCATTGCGCGAGCACTCAGCAATGTGCGCGCGCACGCGGTCTGGAAGCTCGAGTTCGTCGTCGCTTGAGTTTTGATCGGTGTGTGATTCAAACAATTTTATCGACCGTCGCATCCTCGTGTCGCATTCTGTTTTGGTCATACGTTTTGTGCTTTGAGGCTGGATGCTACTCAACGAACGTGCTTGCAAAACGAACTGACGATAGCGAGAACTTTAGTGGTCGTCTTCCTAAACAACAACGGTTAAATATTTGGCGACAGTTGTAAAATAATTGTCTACGATAGTAGAAACCGGTTGTTCGCTTTGCTGAGATCAGAGACGACGATTCGACATGAGTCTTCGTAGACCGACTCGTCAAACTGTCAGCATCCATTCGCTGCCCGCACATTCTGCAATGCTCCAACCAAGAAACACTCAACCTCACAAGATAGAGTTTGCTAACATTGGATGAGGTAGAGTATCACCGGAGAAAGATGCACAACCGGAAAAGACTGCCGAAGCAGAGGATGATCAGCGGACACCCAATTCGCAAATGTACCTCTTGCTAATGATGGAAGCCAACGCTGTCAAACCGAAGGCATCGCAGCAAGACATGGGCGAGTTGTTCAATTACTTTGACAGCCTGAGTGTGTCCGACAAGTCCAATCCATTAATATCGACTTTAGTTCGCCATCAAATGGCACCCGCCAGCAAGAATGAGTTGATGAGTGTGATCATGGCACTCAAACGTGAACGGGTACGGTCCCGAAACAGTAGCGTGCATCGTGGGATTGACGCTACCGTACACGCTCTTCTACAACGACTCCGACTTGCTGGCGCGTTTTGAATCAGTAACAACCACGTACAACACTCAACATGAAGCCATCAAATCAAATATTATGGTTTGTTGACTGAGACATGGGTTACGTATGTGCGAATGTTCAGCTGTTTCGCGGTGCACCGACCAGTGTCGCACCACGTAGTTGCTTGCAATACTCGTTGTCAAAAATATGTTTTAGTTTGGAGTAGCGTGCCCAATCCGCAGCTGTTTGCACATTCATAGCCGACCACACAGCATTACTGAATCGTTTTGTTGACTTGAATGTCATATGTTGGTAATTCGGTTTGGTCGCACATACAAACGTATGGGGCGAAAACATCAATGATGGTACGCCTCTGGCACCATGTCCAATGCTCTCGTCCAAGTGTCTCATCAAGATCGATTTGGCGGGTCTTCCATCAATCTTGATTGTGTAGGAAATGATGTGAACCGATTGGTAGTCGCGGCTGCTCTCGACGTCCACCTCCAATACGTATTTCGCAATAGTCGGCAAACCACGACGGTCATGGTACATACGATATCGTACCCTAGCCAACACCTTGCTGCTATCGTTTGGCATGTCGGTCTTCACAATGTTCACGAAAATCACAGTGTTGACTTCGTAATAGATGTCGCTTTGAAGTGATGTCGACAAAGAAGACGTGACGACGCCATAGTAACCACGCTTGGCAGTGAAGAAAGGCTCACGTTCGCTCACCTTCACCTTTGCCATCTTTCGAAACGACCATACTACAAAACATCCAACGCTGTTTGGCACATCGTCAATGTATAATGGCACCATGAATCGTGCTCTGGCGTTGTGAGTGTTCAGCGTCTGAGCGCTCGAAGTCGGTGAATTAGGAATCGCTCGCCCAACGACTACATTTGAATCGGAAGATGTGGTATTCGTATTCAACCATTGCTGCATTGCCCGTAGCGATGGCTGTCCCTTATTGTCGAGGAAGGCACTCAATCTCGGTACTACAGGCGCTGCAGCTGGTGCCAAGTTGGAAGAAATGATAGAAGAGCAACTGGAAGGTGAACGCATATGTTTTATCTGAAACTCGGATTGATCAGGCTGACTACCGCTCTGATGTTTGTCAAGCTTGTCGGTTGCCGCCTGCCAAAGAGCAACCGCTTGTGGCGTCGATGGTGGTGGTAACCGTGTGGGAGGTAAACTCGTTGTACTTGATGTTGATTCACGAGCGTCGCGCACGATGCGTTTGTTTGTAGTAGAAGATCGACGCTGTATTGTAGATATTGATGTTGTTTGAGGTCCTCTCCTCTGGTCATCGGTCGTGTCAGTCTCCGACTCGCCCTGTTGTTGTTTAGACTGCATCTCTCGGAAACTTGCCAAACCCGGCAAACATGCCAGCTCGTCGCTTTGACTTATAGGTCTTAGAGTTGTAATTGATTTCGTCTCACAAATCAATGGAATCGTCGAGTTTGAATCTGCAGACGGCAGTTTGACGACCAACACAGTCTCATTCGAGTCATTCGGTAGGGCAACCGCTTCTCGATCCTCCGTTTTGAAAGTTGACGAGTCTTCTGTTTGATCACTATCGAGTGTTGTTGCGTGTGTTCTCGCAGATTTGCGAGCTGACGTTGGAGGTGATCCCCGCCCTTTGCGAGCGGACGTTGATCCATTGTTGCGTGTAGATACCTTTGTCGACATAGATAGTTCAGACGATAAAGTCGACAACTGCGAATGCAAATTTGAGCAAACGCAAGCATACAGCGTGTCATTGTGTGATTGCGGCATGCATTAGGGCGACCAAGTCTTGCGAGCAGGCTACTAGTGCATGTGTGCGTGCTCATGCTCGCGTTCACCTTGCCTCGACTAGTCTCGGGTCCGTCCTTTTCAGCTTCTTCCGGGTTCAAAAACTCAGAACTAAATGCCGACTTGCGATGATTGGTTCGATTCTTGATTTGGCTCTGTGAACGTATTGCAGCGGCCGCACGAAGACGATGAGAGTCCGCTCCACCATTCCGCCTTGCCCTAGCTTCCTGTATCATATTTGATAACGCTGCAGATTTTTTAAGTCTTCGATCGCGCTCTGTAATAGACAATTCCGGTGTGTGAGCTGCGTGAAGACTGCTCGTACTACTGCTTCGTGTAACATTGCTGATGTTGCTACCTTCGCTTGTCGAGCTGTCGTCACTCTGTGCTGTAGAAGTCACGCATTCAGACAGCAGGTTGCTTTCACTTGCACTCGGTTGCAGCTTGCGCCTTGAAGAAGGAGGTGCTTCTCTGGCACTTTTTTCAGGCGTGTCTTCCATCAAATGATCGGCTGTGAAGTCTCCGCATCTGGGTTGTGAAGACCTCGTGTCCAACCTTGGGATCATCGCTTTGATCGCTGCTTTTCTGGATCCGTCCATATTACCTAGCTTTCCAATTGTCGGATGATCTTCTCGAGCCGAAGTCTTGTTTGGACCTTCATCTGTGACCGTTCGAGGAGAAGCGGTTGACTCGATCCGATTGGAAGGTGTTCTTGCGCTTCGTCGAGCACTTCTGAGGCTCACCGCTGACACTTCGTGTGATAGGGGTGGGAGCTTCGGGATTCTATCATGTGTGGCGACGTCCGACGCAGGAGCTTCTTCTAATGCAATAGATGCAGGTTGCGATGTCAGGGGAGGCGGGCGAGGCTGTGCAAATGGATTGAAGTCGTTGAAATCAATCTTTCCGTCACCATTAATATCCAAGAAATCGGAGGCCGAGATGCATCCATCATTGTTTCTGTCTAATGCTTGAATAGCATGAGATGCTTTTTGTGAGAGTTCTGTCACCAAAAACCCACTCTCTGTTGGTTTATTGTCGTCATATGTAGACTGTAAGGTCGTGGATGGCTCGTTCGGTGTCAGTGTTGAATTCTCGAGAACGATCGCAGAGTTTTCAATGATTGTCGTTTTGATTTCGAATGCAGTGTCTCGATGCGTTTGGCTTTGATCAGCTGTCATGCCACGCAATGTACTTCCGCGCCTGCTTGCCAAGTGCTCCATCTTGCGTTGTGTGAGATCTCCCCCTGTTTGTCCCCATTTTCGGGGTTCTCTATGTTCGACAATTTTTGCAGGAGGTGCTTGTTTACCTTCAGAGTCTTCGAGTTGGTGCAACCGTGATGCGCTAGGGGGACTTCTTGTAGCAGTGCTTTGATTTGGTTCATTCATCTTGGTGGGTGGTACGGATTTCAGCAAGATTGCATCTCCGGCAGTCTCATGATCCGACGTTTGTTCAAATTGCGATACGATGTTGTTGATGTGGCTACCGCTACCATTCGATTTCTGTTTGAACTGCGGACGATTGAGTGCTCCATTCGGCCGAGGACGATGGAATAAGTTTGGGTGGGTGGACGATCCAGTTTCGCGAGCAGGGGATTTTGATTGTAGACTAGGAGGCGTGTACACTCGCATAAAAATGCGGTTTGTGAGACTTGGTTGACTGCAACAATGTGAAAGTGACCGTACGCTCTCTGGACAACCTAACAAATCCGACCCAAATATTACATTTTAGCGAGACGAAAGTTGTGATCACAACAATCATAGGTTATCTGTCCATCCTTCCCACATGAAGTCATCGACACACTTCTCATCTTCGCCGATCACTTGTTTACGTAGTCTCTGGTCTTCTTGTCGTTCGACCATTTGGATGTCGTCGAGCTCCTGAATCCCCAAATGATTGATGGTGACCTCCTCTTCGTTGGTTTCATCCATGCGATCACGCACATCCAGCACAGACAGCTCCCCCCCACTGCTACTACTGAATCTGAGAAGCGTCGGGTGTACAATGCTGAATTGTTCAAGCAAACTGCTATGATTGAACGCTCCAGGAAGATTCATCCGACCTGCGGTGTAAAGCTCAAGGCAAAGCTTTTTGTTTTTTGTAAACTTGAACGGTCTCCAGACACAGCCAACAAACGAGCTGCGATCGTAGTGCGTCTCGATGCTGAACTCTCGTGCAATGCCCTCACAATTGATTGTAGCGCCAAGCTCAACCGTTCCCACAAGATTCTTGATTTCAAAGTCGCGCACACGTAGATGAATGTTTGCTTCTCTCGCAAGTTTCTCGATTGCCATCATGATTGCCAGTCTCGCACTTGTCGGACCTCTAGAACCAGTCCCCACTATCTTGCCGGTGTGAAAAATCAACACTCGAGTCCTCGGATGTCCATGGAACGCAATCTGAACCGGGCAAAAGCGCAATGGCCAGAAATACGCTCCGGTGCAACGTGCCACGATTCGATCTAGATTAAGTGGTAACGTCGTGCCTGAGTCTGGCACCGGTTCAGCAACTACCCTGGATACGACGTTGACTGTCCGCGGAACATGCTGCAAATACCCACGGTACGGTTCCAGAGAGTACATGTTTGAGAATCGCGTTCCCCGAATCAATTGCTTCATGGTGATATCTGCGCTTGAGGACTTAGATATCCCGCCGCCTGCTGCCAACGTCTTTGCCCTACATACCTTCGCTGCAGCAGAAGCACACTTTACAATCATGTGGGCGAGATTCTTGTCGTCTTCCGATTGTTTTTCTTTGTTTGTGTCCAATGGTCGTTTTACGTTTGCTACAAACGTTTCGACGTTTCGCATTTTTACCAAGTCGCAAACGATAGCATCATAGATTTGTTGTTGACGCTCTTTTGTAGACATGAGTCTGTATTTTTCAAATAAATGAAAATCTTGCACAGATGTTTAGCGAAGAGTCACATCGTTTTTTTGATTGACAATACTCTAACCCAAAGTAGACGTGCGGCACGACTCAACGTTAGTTAGTACATTTCATAGTTTTTTGAAGTATTCCTAAGTTGAGATCGATTGTCCATTGCTCATTTTACACATTGCGCTATCCGCAGACATCAACATTTGCAGCTCAAACTTTACAAAAGGCTGCCGATCCATGCAACGATCGTTGTCTTTAGACTCTTCAATTGACGTAAAAGCGTTGACGTGCAGTCAAAGGCCATCAAAGATGCACATGGGGAAGCGGCGATCTGCATCGACCACTGCGTTGTGCATGCCGTCTCAGATGTCCGAGCGGAAGGTCTTTTCGTTTCGAATAACCAACAGCGCAATCTCACAGTTCCTGCGGTTGCAAAGAAAGAAAGGAATAACGCTACCCCCAAACAGATGCCAAGATCTCATAAAGCAACACACTGAGCTACGATCGTTGACAAACACCAAAACTTCATCGCCGCTATGTTCAGCGCTCATTTAGCTTAGTTCGTACGCGACTGTATATTTGACAGCAAAGCATGTGTGAAAGTGACCATGCCGAACGTTTGTCTACTCAAATGAGTCTTTTCTTGTGTTCGATCGCTGCCACTGCACAACCAACACCCATCGCACCACATTCACTGGTGACCGAAAACTCCATCAGTTTTTATGACGAACATGGCAACGCCTGCTCGTTTGTCATGGCGAATGGTGGATTGAAAACAAACTGTGCGATTGAACACATTTCAACCAACCAAATCAAGCAGTACATTGACAATCAACACGACCACTTGTTCTCATCAACGCCACCATCATCTCAACCGCCAGTGCCACCACCGCCACCACCGCCACCACCGCCACCACCGCCACCACCACCCTCACCACTCCCACCATTCCCACCATTCCCACCACTCCCTCTTCCTTCATCATCACCACCATTATCACCAGCGTTACCTTCATGATACAGCTGTCATCCTCATGTGTAAAACGAGCCGATGATGTAGCCAGAGTGCACAATAACATGACCCACACTTCGATTGTGCATTGCAACTAAAAACATGCGTGTTTTTTCAATCCCTTCGCTGTCTCGACATATCCCCTCTCGATTGCACAAACGGACACGAGCAAAACCCCGATGCATGTTGGTTGGAGCCGATATGATCACTTTGGAATTGCAATTCACGCCCACCAATGACATCATGCTGTTCGACCTTTCTTCCAAAGCAGCCACTTTCGTACCACTTGAGTCAAAATATGACCATCTACGAGTAGGCGTCAAATGGTGCAATGCGGGGATCATATCGCAGTCATAACTAATGTGTGAATCTACATCAAATATTTGATCACATGTTACAAGTGTATTCCAACAACTAAACAACGCAACAACGTGTGTTTCGCAAAAGTGTACCGCCCGACCCTATGCACTTGGACAGGTGCTCGCTTTTCGGGGGATTTCGTGTAGAAATACAACTGTAAATCTTCCCCCTGACTTTTTAAAGTACTTCTTACCGCGTCACCCAACCATGCACATAACGATGGACAGTTAATGCAGTTGTTGCAATGTCTCTGTATCAAAACTGGGGGGCGACCGTTTTTTTAAATAAATGTTCGTTCCCAATCGCTTTCAATTTTACGTTGACATTTCAACACGCATTCATCCGGTCTTGAATGCCTCTTTTCACCGTCACGTACGCACCAAGTGTTGAGGGACATGCGGGAATGCAAGTATACGGCAACGTCGATCATGTTGGATTTACTTACGACGATCTTGAAACTGCGTCTAAGAATCTGCAAAGCGCGTATGGAATCGAAGCGCGCATTGAAGCAATACCGCTGTTGGGAGAAGAGCAACCTTCAGCTTGGATACTAATAGCTCCAAATGTATTACCAGCAATTTTGAAAGCAGTCAATTCGAATTTAGACGATTTGGCATGCGAATTATCCCAAATGCCGCTCGACGAACATGCCGTCATGCGAGGACAGCTGAAACGCAAGCGCGCGCGACACAACAACTGCATTGCCGATGTTGGACGCGATGCAGATTTTGATGCTCGTCCAGCGAAAGGAACCATCGTTTCATTTTCTACACTTCCTTTGGTTTCTCACATGCGCAATGTTATTGGAGATATGTTTGGTGACAAAGCCTTACAATTGTTTGCTGAAACCAACAAGTACTACGATTTAGCTACCTGCGGGATTGGATTGCATGGTGATGGTGAACGGCGCCTTGTTGTTGGTATGCGATGTCATACAGGAAACCAAGATTCCGATCGTGAGTTGAACACACCCATTCAATTTCAGTGGTTCAAACACCATGCTCCTGTGGGAGAGCGTATGTTTTTTGATCTCAAACCTGGTGACCTTTATGCGATGTCAGAAAAAGCAGTTGGGACTGACTGGAAACGTTCCACGATTGCAACGCTGAGACATGCGACCGGTTCTTCCATTTACGTCAAGACGAATGCTGAGTTGCTTAAAAAACGCAAACATGAGTGATATAAATTGGTCATCCAGCACTCATGTGTGGGCGGCACAACGCGTGCGAATGGATTCGTTAATGCGACCAGCAACATTAAACTAAACTAGTCGTCTAGATTCTTTTGCACGAGCCGGGCTCGTATTCTTTCGTTCCATGAACACGTTCATATCCATCCCTGCATGGGTTCTTCTTCTTTTTCTTCTTGGTAGGTTTTCTCGCCGTCACTGCCAGCCATAGCATTGTCACGCTTTTTGACAAATTCGTTGTCGGATTCGCTCTCGCTCTCGGAGCCGCTACTATGCTTCTTGTCGGGTTTTGTCGCCGTAAGCCACCGGGTTGTGGGAAGCGCTCGCTTTTCGGGGGATTTCGATCTCCCGTTTCCCACCCTGGGTCAGGAGAGAGGTGTGGCGCCCCCCTGAAGCCCGTAGTGCTTGCTGGATGTCCCCTAATTTGGGTACTTTTGAGAAAGTGCTTGCTTTGTAGCATGGTCTCAAACCCTCAATCATGAAATTCCAAAAACTGAAACTCTGTCAAAAAACAAGCATTTTACCAAATCTCACTAATGCCATGAATGAGGCCATGCCCACAAAGCAAGCACTTTCTCAAAACCCCCAAATTAGGGAATACAAAGCAAGCACTTCGGGCTTCAGGGGGGCGCCACACCTCTCTCCTGACACAGGGT
>Ga0115572_10001791_pt1 | contig 17371 bp, 12 predicted proteins | sample COGITO_mtgs_1206_FD_88681 | JGI IMG/M metagenome (GOLD analysis project Ga0115572, IMG submission 88681) | Pelagic marine microbial communities from North Sea - COGITO_mtgs_120607 | ecosystem: Environmental > Aquatic > Marine > Epipelagic | place: Germany:Helgoland, sampling site Kabeltonne... | reverse complement strand
ATTTTCAGGTAGCATTTCTAACATTGCAATGATAAAAATGGGCAAAGTAAAAGCCACGGCAATCCAGAACTTTTTGAGGAGCTCTTTATATTTTTTTTGTTCCGCAGACTCATCAGCTTCTTTGGGAACCAAATCCATTCCACAAATAGGACAAGCTCCCGCTTCTTGCTGCATAATTTGCGGATGCATAGAACAGGTCCACATTTCTGTTTCAGATGACATTTCTGAATGTTTATGCATCGTATCAGCAGCAGAAGAATTGCCAAAAAACAACCACCCCAAAAGCAGCCCTACAACTAATATTCCTGAATAAATTATATATTTTTTCATCTCTGTTTGTTTTTAATGAAGATGGGTAACTTTACTGTTTACTGTTTAGTGTTTGTGACCGTTTGCATTGTGATCCTCGTTTTTGACATACGTCATCCCAAATTTAGGACAAGAGCCTTCGGTAGCACTCCCACTTCCTTCACAATGCATTGGACACACATAGGCTGAAGTATACTCATCCATCTCTTGCTGTTCTGTTTGAGTACTTGACTCTGCCTTTGTTCCTCCTTTGCAGGATACGGTTGTCAAGATTAGACTCAATACTAGAACCCCCATAATTGTTTTAACTGTTTTCATTTCAAATTGTATTTTAAGGTTTGATTTAATTTCTTTTGTGCTGTATTTTTTATGTTTTGATTCTTTCATAACTTAATTCGTTAAATAATTAATTATTGTTTGTTGTAAGTAGTAGTTTTTTATCGATTCTATTTGATTCATTTGAAATTTGAGTTCTAATTCCTGTATGTCTAGAATATCTTCAAAATCAATTGTGCCTGTTTCGTAGTTTTTGAGTAAAATCGCCTCTGCATCTTTGGCTTGTTTCAGATTCTTTGTCTGAGTGTTGTAGCTTATTTGAGCTGAGTTACTCGATTTTACAGCTTTGTCCAACAAGGATTCTAATTTATTTAGACGGCCTTCCTTCTGTGCTAAAATTTCTTGTTGGATCAGTTCGTTTTGCTTTGATTTCGATTTATACTTCTTGTTAAAAATAGGAATGGATAGACTCAGCATGGGCATGATAATATTTTTGCCATTATCAATAAAATCCGCATCTGTTCGCTCTGAAACGCCTATGTAATCTAGACCAAAACCCAACATTGGATTACTTTCTTTTTGGTTTAATAATTCCGTTTGGCTTACAGAATTGTAAAGCTTGTCGTATTTCAATAATTCGGGGTGTAAAACCAGATTGGATGAATTAACAAACTCATCATCTGTAGGCATAAGAAATTCGCTTTCAATAATTACTGTAGTTGCTTTATCTCTGTTAAGTAGCTTGTTAAAGTTGGTGCGTTCCGCTAAATAATCTTGCCCTAAAACCTGCTTCATTTGCTCTAATTCATTTTGTCGCATCTGTATCCTCAAAACGTCAACTGCAGAGGCCTTACCTACCTCTACAGCACTAAGAGCTAAGGCTTCATGGGTTTTTAGTAATTGAAAATTCTGAGCTAATACAACTTGTTTTTCATTCAATGCATAAAGGTTATAGTACGATCGAGAAACAGAAGCCACCAGCCTTCTTTTTGCAATAGCAATATCTTCATACAGGGCATCTGCTAAAGAATTTAAATAATTCTCTCTTGCGGTGATTGCACCAAAGAAAGGCAGCATTTGTTTTGCTGAAATTTTAAAGCGTTGTGGACCGGTTCTCGTCTCTGGCTCACTCGCAAAATAGCCAACACCTAATTGTGTATTCGGAAGCGTATTTGCCTCATTTACTTTTTCAGTTGCTACCTGATACTTTAATTCAAAAGCTTGAATTTCAGGATTTTTTATCAGTGCTTCTTCAATCAAAAGATCTAATTTTTGTGCATTTGAAATGCCACATATTAAAACCGTTAGAAGAAAAATATAAAGTCTTTTCATCCTAAGTATTTTTTAATTTTAATTCTTGTCTCCAGCTGTATAAAACTGGAACTACAAAGAGTGTAATCAGTGCGATTAGCATTCCACCAAAACTTGGGATTGCCATTGGGATCATGATGTCACTCCCACGCCCCGTGGAGGTTAAAATGGGCAATAACGCCAATAAGGTCGTAGCTGTAGTCATCAAACAAGGACGAATACGTTTACTCCCTGCTTCCACAACCGAAGCTCTAACTTCTTCTTTAGTCTCCGGAGTGTTTCTGTCAAATATTTGAGTCAAATAGGTAGCCATAACAACTCCGTCATCAGTAGCTATTCCAAACAAAGCGATAAAACCAACCCAAACGGCTACGCTGAAATTTATTGGGTACATTTGGAATAGGTCTCTCAAATTCTCACCTAAAAAGTTGATGTTTAAAAACCAATCTTGACCGTACAACCATATCATTAAAAAACCTCCAGCAAATGCCACTGCTATCCCTGTAAATACCATTAAGGATGTTGTCACAGATCGAAATTGGAAATACAATATCAAAAAGATGATGAGTAATGCTAAAGGAACTACCACTGTCAAAGTCTTTTCTGCTCTTAATTGGTTTTCATAGGTTCCAGTAAATTGATAATTGATTCCCTTGGGAACTACCAATTCTCCTGATTCAATTTTAGATTCAATTAAAGCTTGGGCATTTTCTACTACAGTTACCTCTGCAAAATCATTGAGTTTATCAAATAAAACATATCCGATTAAAAAGGTGTCCTCGCTTTTGATAACCTGGGCTCCCTGTTCATATTCAATACTTGCTACTTCGCTCAATGGTATTGAACTTCCTTTGCCAACTGGAATATAGATCTGTTTCAAATCTGTTGGGTTTGCTCTTAATTCTCTCGGATACCGAACACGAACTCCATAACGCTCTCTTCCTTGCACCGTTTGGGTAATTTCCATGCCTCCAACAGCTACTTTTAAAACGTCTTGGACATCCTGTATTGAAATTCCATAACGCCCAATTTTATCTCTGTCAATGTCAATTAACAAATAAGGCTTTCCAACTATTCTGTCGGCAAAAACAGCTTCTTTTTTAACCCCTTCAGCTTGTTTCAATATACTTTCCAACTGAACTCCAAAATCCTCAATTTGTTTTAGATCTTGACCTTTTACCTTGATTCCCATGGGTGCTCGCATTCCAGTTTGAAGCATTACCAAACGGGTCTCTATAGGTTGTAATTTTGGAGCTGAGGTTACTCCGGGTAATTTAGTGACACGGACTATCTCCTGCCATATATCATCAGGAGAATTGATTTCTGGACGCCAATTTCTATAAAACGCTCCATCCGTATCTTCGATCAATTCGCTGGAATCGACATCTGGCATATTTACTTTTTTATCTGACCGATTTGGATTGACAACTGAGGAACCATTTTTAAGCATAAACGCACCTTTTTGATTTACCTTAAATCGTTGACGTTTACCTTTAGTGTTAAGCATATATTCAGCTTTATACTGAATTAAGTTTTCGTACATTGACAAAGGCGCTGGATCTAAAGAGGATTCTACTCGACCTGCCTTACCTACTACGGTTTCGATCTCAGGAATACTGGCTACTGCCATATCCAACTGCCGTAAAACTCGCTTATTTTCATCTACTCCAGAATGGGGCAAAGAGGTGGGCATCAGTAAAAATGAACCTTCGTTTAATGAGGGCATAAATTCTTTACCCGTATTTTTCATAATTAAAAATCCAAATACGACTATCACTGCAGGAACGGACAAGAAAAGTAATTTATTTGCCAAAGCCCAATTTAAGATTTGGGTATAACTCCTTTTAAATAAGGTAAAAATACCCAGTAAACCAAAGCAGATGACTCCTACAAAAATGAGGTTCATGACAAAACTCCTATCAACGCCCAAGGGCCTCCAATAAGCTGCCAACAAGAACACTATCGCTAAAACTGAACTGAGGATAGTGGCTAAATTCGCCTGTTGCTCTTCTATTCTATTTTGAAGTTTTAAAATAGAAACTGTTCCAAAGGCAACAAGAATAAGTCCGAGCCAATATCCAAAAATGATCGCTGTGATTCCTAATAAAATTAAAAGCCCATTCAATCCATAGTTGAAATTTTGCTTGATATTTTTCTTTCTAAATAAATAGGCTGCAAAAGGTGGAATTAAAAATAAGGCCACTAAAATAGATGCAGCCAAGGCAAAAGTTTTGGTAAAAGCTAAAGGCCTGAATAGTTTCCCTTCTGCACCGATCATTGTAAAAACAGGAATAAAACTGATGATGGTGGTTAGAACTGCCGTAATTATTGCCCCTGAAACTTCGGTTGTGGCATTGTAAACTACTGTATTGATCGGAAGTTTGTCTTTATTATCTTCCAAATGCCGAATAATATTTTCTGAAAGTATCACACCCACATCCACCATCGTTCCTATGGCAATAGCAATTCCAGATAAGGCAACAATATTCGCATCAACCCCAAAGAGTTTCATTGCAATAAAAACCATCAATACTGCAACCGGAAGTAAGCCTGATATCAAAATGGATGCGCGGAGGTTGAACACCATTACAATGATTACTAAAATGGTGATCAAGATTTCCAGAGTTAATGCATCATTAAGTGTTCCTATAGTTTCCTTGATTAATTCCGTACGGTCGTAAAATGGAACAATTGTTAATTGTGAGGTGCTTCCATCGGCCAACTCTTTTGATGGTAAACCAGCACTTATATCATTAATCTTTGACTTTACATTGTTGATTACTTCCAAAGGGTTTGCTCCAAATCTCGATACTACAACCCCTCCTACAACCTCAGCTCCTTCCTTATCTAAAATACCCCTTCTTGCTTTTGGAGCTAGAGAAATCGTAGCAACATCCTTTATTTTAATGGCAGTGAAGTCTTTAGATGTTACTACTGCATTTTCAATATCAGAGATCGATTTGATATAACCCAATCCTCTTACTAAATATTCAGCTTGATTAATTTCAACGGTCTGTGCTCCAATATCCTGATTGCTCTCTTTAACTGCTTTTACAATTTGATGTAATTCAATAGCGTATTGTCTCATCAATTCGGGATTGACATCTATTTGGTATTCCTGAACGTATCCACCGATCGAAGCTACCTCAGAAACACCACTTGCAGAGGATAATGCATATTTGACATAGTAGTCCTGAATACTTCTCAATTCATGCAAGTCCCAGCCTCCAGTAACCTTTCCTTGCGCATCTCTCCCTTCTAAGGTGTACCAGAATATTTGTCCCAATCCTGTAGCATCTGGACCTAGTGAGGGCTTGACATTTTCGGGTAATAAATTATTGGGTAATGAGCTTAGTTTTTCAAGTATTCGGCTTCTACTCCAATAAAAATCTACCTCTTCTTCAAAAATGATATAGATACTCGAAAATCCAAACATAGAGGAACTACGAATAGTTTTTACCCCTGAAATTCCCAATAGAGAAGTAGTCAAGGGGTAGGTAATTTGGTCTTCTATATCCTGAGGTGAATGACCCTCCCATTTGGTAAATACAATCTGCTGATTTTCACCTAAATCAGGTAGGGCATCAACTGCAACAGGGTCACTTGGTAAAATTCCTAAATCCCAATTGAAGGGTACATGCACTGAACCCCATCCCACAAAAAGTACAAGAAGTAGTACAGCGACTAGTTTATTTTCTATTAAAAATTTAATGCTTTTATTTAGCATAACGTTTGACAATTAAACAATTAGAAATTGGTGCAATCAGAACACCGGATAAGCTGTTGGTCCAATGACAATAAGCCAAAGGGCAATAATAACTAGCTGTTAAAAAATCAAATTAAATAGGTCGAATGGAGCTTGAAAAGCTGCCTGACCACCAAGGGCGGTACGTAGGGTCTTAAAGTGTGTTTTTTCTTGAACTCTTTGTTAAGGTCGATGAAAGTAAAAGTATGGATTGCAACTAACGGCTGTTTCTCAAGCGATGATTTGTCAAATGAAATTTGCAATTCATCCAGACCGTTAACGATCAATTGCTTGTCACTACAGCAACTTTTTTTGGTAAAAGCACAGCTTTCAGTGGAAGGATTCTGTGCTTTCATACCACAGCCCTCAGCCTCTTTTAAAATTGCAGTCTCCACTAAAGTGTCGCCACAATAATGCATATTGACAGTAAATGACATTGTTGAGAACAATACCACAAAAGCCATTAACAGTGAAAATACTTTTCTAAAACTGATTTGCATCATATTGCAAAATTACAAAAATTATAGTTGATTGGTCATTTATACCCTTTTTTGGCTATAATTTATAAGTGCTAATTACCCTAAAGCCGACTGAAGCTCTTTCATAAAGGCGAAGAAGATTAGTGATTATTTTTTTGTAATTTTATAAGAATAAGACTATTAAAAGGTAAAGTTTACCATGAAAGCCGTTATGAAGCGTAACTTACTCTTTGCAGTTTTTTCTACTTTAATACTGATGGGACTCCTTTTAATTCCTCTGGATGGAGGGATTGAAAACACCTTTGTCTTTTTTGTAGGGAGATTCCATCCACTAATTCTCCATCTTCCTATAGGTACTTTGGTGGCTCTATTTTTTATGGAGCTATTTAATGCTTTTTTCCCTAAGCTGAATTTAGATGCCGCATGTAAAATATTGCTTTGGTTTTCAGTAATCACTATACTACCCACTACACTTTTAGGATTTATGCTGGCTTCAAGTGGAAGTTATGATGACGAACTACTCAATACCCATAAATGGCTGGGTTGGTTTACTGCCTTGGTATGCATCTGGTTGGTAGCAATTCGCACTAAAAAAACTATTGAAAACACTTCAACGGTTAGCCCTTTTTATAAAATTTTCCTTTTTGTAAATGTTTGCATCTTGTCTTTGGCTGGGCATTATGGAAGTTATTTAACCCATGGAGAAAATTTTCTAACCAAGTACATGCCCTCCTCAATGAAAGCGGTTTTGAATATTGAGAAAGCTCCAGAATATATGGTCATCACCACAGAAAAAGATGTTAGTTCAAAAGAGGCTATACATTATCAAAACCAAATTCAACCCATACTCCAAACCTATTGCTACGAATGTCATGGAGAAAAAAAACAAAAAGGTGAAATGCGTTTAGATGTACTGAATTGGGACATGATAAATGGTCCTGATGCAGAAAGATGGCACGCTGCTCTAAACGTAATTAATTTGGGTGAAATGCCTCCCAAAAAGAAAAAACAACTGAATGATACCGAGCGACGTACTGTTGTAAGTTGGATTTCTGAAAACTTGGATAAAGCAGCTAAAATCAAACAAAAAGACAACCAAAATGTTATCCGAAGGTTAACCAAAACCCAATATACCAATACCCTAAATGAATTACTGAGGGTATCAGTTAACTTTGGGGATGTATTGCCTGATGATGGTAAATCAAAAATGGGCTTTAGTAACAACGGCAATATTCTTCAAACCTCTGCACTTCATATCGATTATTATCAGAAGATTGCACGAGAAGCACTGGACAAGGCAATCGTTTACGGAAATAAACCCAAATCCAAACGCTATAAAGTTTCCTTAGGTAAGCAATTAGGAGACGGAATAGCAGGAGCTGAATTTGGAGGTTACCAAACGGCTCCTGTTGACAATGAGGATTTAGTAGTCGAAATTTTAGACGAAAACGGTAAACCCTTAAGCAAAGAAAATGACAGTTTGTTGAAAATAAAAAACAGTATCGGAATTGGGATGAGAGGCTCAGCAAGCAATAGATATACTATAGTTGATGAGGGTATGATGCTCAATTCAGCACTCCCACATAAAGAAGTTACCCCAAAATCGTGGCAAGGACCCTCACCAAACCTAAAACTACTGATCCGTGAAGATTTCCCAAGAGCAGGTGATTTTGCTTTTAGAGTAGTCGCCTCTAGAGGTTACAACTCCATGTCAATCGAACGTCTTATCGATTTGAGAAAAAATGTCCCTGCCGAACAGTCTCCTAAGGCAATTCACATACTTGCAAAAGAAATTGAAAATAAAGACGGTTTTGTGCTAAAAAATAACCGCTGGTTGATGCCTAAAGAAGTAGCCAATAACGTCAAAACCAACTTTAGCTATACCATCCCAAAATCTGGTATTTATCAAATAGATTTGGTGCATCCCTACGTTCAAGAAGATGCAACACCTTCCTATCATATCAACCTACTGGGATCCAATGAAGAAGGAATCATCAGTAAACGACTCAACTTAGATCCATCATTAAGTGAGAAAGATACAATAATAAGTCCAGTCACTTTAGCATACTTATCGGCTGGAGAACACAAAGCTTCCATAGGAGGAAAGTTTTTTGTTGGCTTTAGCGATTTGATCTTTACTCCGATTCCAGAAGATGATCCACTCCCAAAAATCCTACAATTAGAAGCAGAGAGAGACGATCAAAAGTTTGCTTCTGAAAATCCATCTCTTCAAGTCTTTATTGGCTCTAGAACAGATGATGGGATGGATTACGACACCTTTGGAACTCCCCAGGAAATTACAGGGAAAGCTGGTGAATTTAAAACCTATGTATTTACAGGACGATTAGAAAATTTCCCAATACCATTTGGAAGCAACGAGGTCAGTGGCGAACTTGCAAACATACTCACTGTTGGTCTTTGGAACAATCATCTGGTAAAAGAAAGCAGTCTCAGAGGACCTCCTTTACTTGTAAAATCAGTTGAGTTTGAGGCACCCTATTTCCCAGTTTGGCCACCTAAAAGTCACACTGCTATTTTCTTTGATTCTCCTAATAAGACAGATACTGAGCTTTATGCCAAAGAAGTTATTGGCCGTTTTATGAAACGTGCTTTTAGAAGACAGATCGAACCCTCAGAATTAAATCGATATCTGGATTTTTGGAGTTCTATTCGCAACGATTTTGATCGTTTTGAAGACAGTGTTAAAGAAGTTTTGGTTGCTATTTTGTGTTCACCCAATTTTATCTACATCGCTGAACCTGAAAAAGCAGATCCCGATGCAGCTTTTGATCAGTTTTATTTAGCTTCTCAGTTATCTTATTTTCTTTGGAATTCTCCACCAGATGAAACGCTGATGCAATTGGCATCCAAGGGGACTTTACGACGCACGTTAGACCAACAAATTGGCCGTATGATTGAAAGTCCCAAGATCAAAGAAATGATTCATTCTTTTAGCTACGAATGGCTCCGATTGGATCGCCACCAAACCATGGATATAAATGTTCAAAAATACGAAGACTATACTCGCTTTGTAAAGGAGGACATGCTTAAAGAAACTTATGCATTTGTTGCCTACGTTTTAGAACAAGATTTAAGTATCCTCAACTTTATTGATTCTGATTTTGCCCTATTAAATCAAAACCTTGCTGAATTTTATGGTGTGGAAGGGGTAAAAGGAAATGAATTTAGACCTGTTCCCCTTAAAGACAATCAAAATAGAGGCGGCTTACTCTCGCAAGGGTCTTTTTTGAGTGGTCATTCGGATGGAGTTCAAGCACATCCCATCAAAAGAGCGGTCTGGTTAAAAGAAAAAATACTGGGAGATCATCCACCTCCACCACCTCCAAACGTACCCGAACTCGATCCAGACACACCAGGCTTTGAAAAGCTGACACTCAAAGAACAATTGTTTTTACATCGCAACAAAGCGTCCTGTATGGATTGCCATCAAAAAATCGATCCCTATGGTGTTGTCTTTGAAAATTACGACGCAGTAGGAAGGTATCAGTTATCAGCAAAAGACAAGTCCATTGATTCAAAATCAATACTCCCCGATGGAACAGAAATTGAAGGAGTTGAAGGAATTAAAGAATATATTTTAAAGTTGAAAAAAGACAATTTCACTAAAGCTCTTGTGGAAAATCTATTTGCATACGCACTTGGCAGAGACGTTGGTTTTGAGGATGAGAAAGAAATTAATTATATTGTGGAGGAAGTAATTGACGATGATTACCGTTTTAGAACGGTTATTGAGCAAATTGTTTTAAGCCCTTCTTTTAGTAAAAAGGAACCCAGTTGGTTTGATAAAATATTCTGATCATGAGTAAAAAATCTTGGCATTTAGACAGAAGAACCTTCCTCAGGGGATTGGGGGTTAGCTGTATGCTCCCCTATCTTGAGGGTATGGCAATGACCAGTTTTTCAAAATTAACAGAACCTCTTCCTCCTAAAAGGCTATGCTTTCTTTACTTTCCCAACGGTGTTGCTTTACCTCCTGAGGAAAGTCCTTATCATAAAAAATGGAATTGGTTTCCCATAGGAGAGGGAAAAAATTATCAACTCACCCACTCTCTTGAACCCCTCAAGGGACATCGAAATGAAATGTCAATCCTTGGTGGATTAAGCCACCCATTCAGTCGTAATGTTTTGGGGCATATGGCAGGAGATTCTTTTTTAACGGGTGGTGATCTAAGGGGAGAGTATAAAAATAGTATTTCAGTAGACCAAGTTGCGGCAGAAAAACTAAGTAAGTACACCCGTTTTCGATCATTAACCTTGTCGACTGACGGTGGGGTAGGCTATAAGTCTCGAACTTCAACCTTATCCTTTAATTCTGCAGGAAAACCGATTCCTTCTGAACATCGACAGCGAGAAATATTTGAACGTTACTTTTCCCCTAACGGTGGTAACACCACTCAGGAAAGAAGAAAAAGTCTGAATCAGGGTAAAAAGATCGTCGATTTAGTCCTTGAGGACAGTAAAGGCTTTAAAAAGCGCCTGGGAGCAAACGATAAAGTAAAACTTGATGAATATTTAAGTTCATTGAATGAGGTTGAAAAACAATTGAATAGAAACGAAAAGTGGCTGGATGTACCTTTAAAAAATTTTGATGCCAGCTTGATCAATATGGATGTAGATCCTACCTCAGCTCCAGAAGACTATGTTCGCTCCATATTAGATATTATGGTTCTTGGTTTTCAAACTGATAATACAAGAGTAATGAGCTATATGATGGCTCGTGAAGATGGAATGGGCTTTGGTGACAATTTCCCTAAAATAGCACTTGGGCTTCAAGGACATCATACCATATCGCATGACAGAGCAACCGGACATTGGGACGATTGGGGACGTCTGGACCGTTGGTATGCCAAACAATTTAACTACTTCCTCAATAAGATGAAAAACACCAAAGATGTTTATGGTTCCCTCCTAGATAATACTTTGATTCTTTACGGAAGTGCATGCAGCACTACCCATAATGCTAGAAATTGTCCACTCATACTCGCTGGAGGTTCTGAGTTAGGTGTTGAGCACGGAGCCTATACTCAATTTGATGAAAAAAAGGAACGATTGTCCAACCTCTTTGTCAGTATGTTGAATAAATTAGATGTTGAAACCGTAAGTTTCTCAGATAGCACAGGCCCTTTATCTGCTATACTTTAAATTTCCAACGCTAAAATTTAAGCCCAAAACTTGCTCTATTAGAATAGTTTCAGGTGAATAGTAATAATGGTATTTAGAAAAAATCAATTGTAATAGATGAAAACAAAACTCCTTTTAAGCACTTCTGTATTCTTATTTTTTACCTTTTTTGGAAACCCCCTAGCACAAAGCAAGAAATTCAATCTTGACAAAGATCTTTTATTGGTTCATTTTGACTGTAAAACAGATGTAGACGATGTCCAAACCATGGCGGGTTTGAGCACACTGCTTAAAAATAAAACCTATCAAAACTTAAATTATCACGCAGTAACTGGAACCTATGGTATCCAAGAGGGACCCTATGTTCCTCCCAATACATTACTAGAAAGAGCATTTAAAGGACATTGGTCAGATGCTCATACAGATATTGACAAAGCAGTAAAGGAGGTTTTACAAAAAGTCAAAATTACTTTATCACAAAATGGAGATGTGTGGATAGCCGATGCTGGACAATCCGATTTTTCAGCCAAACTAATAGCAGCTGTTAAGACGGAAATGAAAAATATAAATTCTAAAATACGATTTCATGTCGTTCAACACAGCGATTGGAATGAATCCGTTACCGCTGAAAAAGCACTTAATTACGTTAAAACACATACTGATTATAATAAAATTCCAGATGGTAATGCTTTAAATAACGGTACACCTGGGTTTAGAGATCCAAACTATAAAGAGTTAAAAAAGCAGGTGAAGGATGCTGAATTATTGGATATATGGGATCACGCTATTGCAATATCTAACCAATACAATGGAAAAGACGATCGCTATTTAAACGAGGCTATCGCTGCGGGTGGTTTAGATTTTTCCGATCTATCAGAGGTTTGCTGGATACTGGACATTCAAGACATCAATAATATTCAAGACTTTTTTTACAGAATGTTAAATTGATTTTTTTATTACTAAAAAAAATTATATTGGTAAGGTTGTAACCATAAATCATTCAAAATGAAAAAATTAACCATCTCATTTTTTTTAGGCTTTCTAACGTTCTCCATAATTGGCAGTGTAGCAGCCTTCCTTTTTTATCTTCCTGAATTTGCCGCCTTGCACAATGCATATCCAAGTGCAGTAAATGAAAATCCAGAACCTGTCTCAGGTACACTTTTAGGAATAATACAGCTGATTGTTTTAGTTGTCCTTATGGATAAACTAAAAATAGATAGCATTAAAAATGGTGCCGTTTTAGGTGCAGTATTTTCAGGCTTGTTATGGTTGATGATTGATCTTCAAATGGTTTCATTAACCTCTATTTTTAATTATGATTTCTTAGTAGTTGATGTTGTAATTTCAACTGTTCTTGGTCTTATAGGGGGAGCTGTAATTGCTTGGTCTCAAAAAAAATATTCTTAAAAATTTTAGGGCTGGCCTAGAAAGCCCCTGTATTATTATAAGAAAGTGAGTATGATTGACTCTTCATAAAGAGTTCAAACTTCACTCCTATTCCTGACCGTTTTTAGGGGTTAAAAAGCGCTTCATTTTAGGTTTTCGCATTGCTTTTATACCCTCTACTTGTAGTCCAATTCCCTGAGGTTTTTTATTTGCAAAAGCAATTTTAGATTCCAAATGATTTTTTAGTGAATCTAAAAGTGAACTATAAGCTGACTGTTGTGCGAGGTTTATCATTTCCTCTGGATCATTTTGGAGATCGTATAGTTCGTAGGCATAGGCCTGATCTTCTGGCCAACGCGTAATTCTGAATTCAGGGGTTTTCAATGTATAACCATCATAGAGTTGTGTAAGTGCTCCCTCACTTTTATAGCTATTTATTGCTGATGGATCAAAAAGGGATTTTAAACTTTGACCCTGCACAAATGAAGGAGTGCTGTTTTGGGTTAAATCCATTAATGTAGGGTAAAGATCTATCAACTCAACAGGAGTCTTGTTACGAGTGCTACTTGGAATATTAGGCCCCGAAATAATTAAGGGTACCCGAGTAGCATTATCAAATAATGTTCGCTTTTGATAGTGTCCTCTTTCTCCCATATGATAACCGTGATCCGAAGTAAAAACGACATAGGTGTTTTTATCCAAACCTGTTTCTTTTAAGGCATTCAAAATGGTTCCAAGTTGAGCATCAACAAATGAATTGCTTGCGTAATAAGCTTGTAGAACTATCCGAGCAATAGAGTCCGGAAGATTGATCTGATTTTTTTTATCCCGAAGCGTTTGCGCTGCTTTTCTCGGGATAGTCTTTAAGTAAGCATCGTCATAATCAGGAACCGTAACTTCTTCTTTATTGTAGAGATCAAAATACTTTTTAGGTGCAACAAAAGGAACGTGGGGTCTGTAAAGCCCAACGGCTAAAAAGAAATTTTCTCCATTTTTGGCGAATTTTTTCAATTCGTCTACAGCAAGTTGAGCACCAATACCATCCGTTAATTCTGAATCAGTAGCATCCGTTGCATGCCAACTTAAATCTCCCCCATTCCAGTTTTTGACTATCCCTTCAATTTTGTGTTCTTCTTCCTTGTCTTTACCGTAAGGATTAAACACATAATCCCAAGTATAAACATCGTCAAAGCTTGAAGTACCTATAGAACCGGGATTGTCATAATGGTAAATCTTGCCGATACGAACAGCATTGTATCCTACTTCTCTAAATTTTTGCCCCAAGGTGACTACATCAGGTACGGTTTGGCGAACATAAATACGGTTTTTTTTGATTTTGGTTTGATCAGCATAGAGTCCTGTCATCAAAGATGCACGGGAAGGTCCACAAAGTGGATATTGACAATGAGCATTTTCAAATACCAAACCTGCTGCCGCTAATTTATCCATATATGGACTCTGAACCATTGGATGTCCATAGGTGCCTAAATCACAATTCAAATCATCGGCAATTATAAAAAGTACATTCGGCTTTTGAGTAGCATCAATGGTACTCATTTCATTTTTGCAAGAGAAGACCAAAAAAAGACAGGTCAATAGGAGTAGATAACGAAATGGTATAAACATTGTGGTAATAATTAAAATTCCCTTTAAGTTAAGAATAAATAATTGCGCTTTATTCAATTCTATATTTTAAGCAATTCTTTATCACTAGAAAATAGAATTATAATTCAATTAAAAATATCAAAATTGACCAAAAAAGGCTAAAAAAGAGTGTTTTTTGGTTCAAAATGATAAAAAATTGATGGAAAAAGCTAAAAAACTGTTTTTTAAAAACTCTTTGTTCCGGATTAAAGAGATATAATTTGCTGATAGAAACTGTCAGTAACTTTAAACCAATAACCATTTTCTTCATGTAAACTTCCATCTCCCCTTCCGTTTTTCGAATGATATTTTTCTATATGGCTTTTAAAGGCTTCTATATCTTGAACTTCGTAGTCCCTTCCGTAATCATCTTTAATAATTATCATTGAAAAATATTTCTTCTACTTAAAATCTCAGTGACTCATTCAGAAAAATAAAAATAATTCTAGTAATAACAGCTCTTTCAACATTTTAAATAAGTCGAAAAATTAGTACATTGTTAGGATATATGTACTACTAAAGCAAAATATTATCAACTTCAACTAAAATGAAATCAACCATTCTCTATCTTTTTTTTTTAATCCTGAGCACGACAATTTTAGCACAGGTATCAATTGACAAATTGAGTGATAATTTTCTATATTCAATTCCCCCTTTTAAACAATGTCATGCGTCAACCCTGGTCGAACTCTCAGACAATAGCTTTTTAGCTGCAGCTTTTGGCGGTTCTAGAGAGGGCAATAATGATGTTGCCATATGGCTTTCTAGATACGAAAACAACAAATGGCTTGAGCCAGTTAAAGTGGCTACTGGAGCTTCATCAGACGGTAAAGTGTATCCAAATTGGAATCCAGTTTTATACAAAATAACCGCTGAGAAACTTTATTTATTTTATAAAACAGGTCCCTCACCAAGAGAGTGGTGGGGTATGTATAAAGTTTCTATAGACAATGGTCATACATGGGGACCTCCACAGAAACTTGCTAAAGACATCCTTGGACCGATAAAAAATAAGCCCATTACTTTAAAGGATGGTACGCTCTTATCACCCTCCAGTACAGAAACTCGAACAGCGGAAGGCCTTTCTTGGAAAGTTCACGTTGAAAAAAGTAGTGATGAAGGAAAATCTTGGGTTAAAATACCTATAGATCCAGACACTCCTTTTGACGTTATACAGCCAAGTATACTCGTTCATTCTCAAGACAGTCTTCAAATTTTATGTAGAAGCCGTAACGACGCCATCATGCAATCGTTTTCCTATGATGGAGGAACAACCTGGAGCCCAATCAGCAAAACTAATTTACCAAATCCCAATTCTGGTACTGATGCGCTAACCTTGATAAATGGAAAACATTTATTAGTCTACAACCCTTTAGTCAATGGTAAAAATGATCGTTCAAAATTAAACATAGCCTACTCCAATGATGGAATCGTTTGGGAAGATATTTATGTACTCGAAGATCAAAATAGAGGGGAATACAGCTACCCTGCCATTATTCAAGATAAACAAGAAAACGTCCATATAACCTACACTTACCAGAGAAAAAACATCAAACACTTAAGCTTCTCAATTAAATAAAATGACGAATAGATTATTTTTTGATGGTATTGTTTGTCCTATGATCACTCCTATTGAGGAGGGGTTTTCCTTGGATCGTTCATCTACAACTCGGCTGCTAAAACATCTTATAGCAGGAGAAATTGATGGTGTTTTTATTTTAGGAACTACAGGAGAAGCTAGCAGTCTGAGTCTTGAGAGCAAACAAGAGTTAATTCGTTTAAGTGCTGAAATCCTGGGTGATACTCAGATTCCCTTATTAGTTGGCATAGGAGATACTTCTTTCGAACAAAGTATTGCCCTGTGTAGCTATGCAAAGCAATACAAAGCAGATGCCGTTGTAGCCCTAGCTCCTTATTATTTCGATTTGAATGAGCAAGAAATTTTAGACTATTTCCTCAATTTGGCAGACCAATGCTCACTACCCCTTTTCTTGTACAATTATCCAAAAAGTACCCACTTCAATATCCCTCCTAAAGTAATTGAAGCCCTACTTCAACACCCGAATATTATTGGATGTAAAGACAGTTCAGCTGATTCAAATTACCTCAGTTCAATTACAGAAATAGCAAAAAAGAATGAAGCTAATTTTTTGATTGGACCCGAAGAAATGCTATCGGAATGGGTAATGAAAGGATTTCACGGTGGAGTAAATGGCGGATCAAATTTATTTCCAAAATTGTTTAAAGCCTTTTCAGAAGCCTTAAAACAAAAGGATCTAGAAAAGATAAATACCTATCACCAATTGGTGATGCGGATTTCCAATGAGATTTATGCTTTAGAAGGAGGAGCGTACAGCTATTTGAAGGGGATAAAAGCAGCAGCAGCTTCTATGAGATTATGTAAAAACATACTGATACCTCCCTTACAAGCTGGAGGTGAAAAATTCAATCAAACAATAGAGAAAAGAACTGGGAAACTTCTTCAGGAATTGAATACCTTATTATGAAAAGTATCGATACTGCAATCATCTTTATTTATCTCATAAGCCTTCTTTTCTTAGGAGGAGTTTTTTTTAAAAAAAACAAAAATCTAAGTCGTTTTACTCTGGGCTCTGGCAAGACCCCTTCTTGGGTTGTGACCTTTTCCATTTTCTCCACTTTTGTGAGTAGTATCAGCTATTTAGCTTTACCTGGAAGTGCCTATATTGGGAATTGGAACCCTTTTGTTTTTAGCCTCTCCCTTCCTATAGCAGCTGTGATTGCTGTACAATATTTTATTCCAGTTTACCGAAAAATCAACAGCCCTTCTGCCTATACTTATATGGAATACCGATTTGGTCCTTGGGCGAGAACCTACACGGCTGCCTGTTATCTTTTAACGCAATTGATGCGAATAGGGACTATATTGTTTTTATTGGCACTTGCTTTAAATGCAATTTTAGGATGGGACCTTTTTTGGGTCATTGTTTTGACTGGTATTTTTGTTGCGCTGTATTCTGTCTTAGGTGGTATCGAGGCAGTCATGTGGGCAGATGCCATTCAAGGTATTATTCTAATTATCGGAGCAGTGGCCTGT
>Ga0115572_10001779_pt1 | contig 17426 bp, 9 predicted proteins | sample COGITO_mtgs_1206_FD_88681 | JGI IMG/M metagenome (GOLD analysis project Ga0115572, IMG submission 88681) | Pelagic marine microbial communities from North Sea - COGITO_mtgs_120607 | ecosystem: Environmental > Aquatic > Marine > Epipelagic | place: Germany:Helgoland, sampling site Kabeltonne... | reverse complement strand
ATAAAGAAAAATCAACTTTTGAATCCTGAAAATTCAACCTATAAATCATTTATATCATTAGCTTCGTAAATCAAGACTCAAATCAAACTTTTATAATTATATTTAGTAGATGCGACAGAACCCATTAACGATTAAACGCTTATTTGTTTTGAAAATAACGAACAAAGCCCTCAATAGCTTCATAATCAGGTAGTCCCAAGGCATTATATTTTCTTGCCGTATTTCGATTTCTTTGTTCTGATCGTTGCCAAAACTCTCTCTCGTCAGGTCCTGGGAACATCGCTTTATCTTTTTGAGATTGATGCTTAAAAATTGCACATCTCTTTTTAATCAAATCTGATGGCGACAAAGGGACGGCCATTTCAATATCAGAAACATTCCATTCTTGCCATGCGCCTCGATACAGCCAAACTTCGCACTTCTCAATCCATTCTTTTTTGTCCAGGATTAATTGCTCAATAGTGTCGAATAAAATTTGAAGGCATACCCTGTGAGTTCCGTGTGGATCAGAAAGGTCTCCTGCTGCAAAAATTTTTTCTGGTTTGGTTTTTTCAAGTAGTGCATAGGTTTGTTCAATATCTGCTTTTGTGTGCGGTTTTTTCTTGACTGCGCCTGTTTCGTAAAAAGGAAGATTCATGAAATGACAATTATCTTCTCCAATTCCACAAACACGACTAGCAGCTAGGGCTTCACCTTTACGAATAAAGCCCTTTAAATCTAAAATCTTTTTTGTGTCAATCTGTCCCTCTCGTTTGCTGCTAAAAAACTTTTTAGTAGTATCAAATGCTTTTAGCAGATAAGGGTCACCACAGGACGCATCTATGCAAAATTGTAAAAAGCGTAAAACATCATCATCATGGACAGCGATATTCCCAGAAGTTTGATAGGCAACGTGAACATCAAAGCCATTATCTACCAACTGGATTAAAGAACCACCCATTGAAATCACATCATCGTCTGGATGAGGGCTAAATACAACAGCCCTAGTTCCCTTGCCATTGCTAGTATTTGAGCGCCACAATTCAAAAGCACCAAAGAGCGATTCGTATACTTCTTTGATTGCCGCATTTAAATCAAATTCATGTTCATAAAACAATTCTGCCAGATGATTTTGCATAAAATCACTTTTAGTGAGTTTTAAAATTGATTTATTTGTTTTGTGGGATAGCCAAATGACTGCCTTTCTAATAAGTTTGGAATCCCAAATACATGCACCAACCAACCAAGGTGTTTTTTCTCTGATTAATTCAGAGGCTGCGGCTTTATCGAGTATAAACTTACAGTTGTTATGTTTTTGTAGTAGGGTTGCAGGAATCTTTTTTGTCACATTACCTTCTATAGTTTTTTGGAGAATAGATACCTTACTCTCGCCCCAAGCCAATAGTATTATTTCCTTGGATTGCATGATTGTTTTCATCCCCATGGTAATGGCTTGAGTTGGTACGTTTTTCTCTCCAAAAAAACTATTTGATGCATCTTTTCTAGTCAAAGGATCAAGCCACACCAACCGCGTTTCACTTTCAAAAGAAGTATTGGGCTCATTAAACCCAATATGGCCTGTTCTGCCAATGCCCAAAAGTTGCAAGTCAATACCCCCCAGTTCACTAATTTTTTTCTCATATTCAGTACAGTAAGTCTTAATTTTTTCTAAAGGTAAAGAACCGTCGGGAATATGTATATTTTCTTTTGGAATGTCAATTTCATTAAACAGGTTTTGATGCATAAACTGCACATACGAATGTATAGAGTTGCTATCCATTGGAAAGTATTCGTCTAAATTAAAAGTATATACATTTTTAAAACTTACCCTGCCGTTTTTGTAGGCATGGATGAGATTTCTATATATTTCTATTGGACTAGATCCTGTTGCCAAGCCAAGTACAAAAGCTTCTCCTGTTTTAACTTTTTGATTAATTTTTTCTATGATATAATCTGAAATAGCTTTGCTTGCAATGTCACTATCAGGGTGTATTTTTACTTTAACATGCTCATTTGATAAATTCAAATCTTTTTTGACAATGTTTTTTACGTTGTTGCTTAATTCCATTCAGTGTTTTAATTGTTATTATGTGTAGGTTAATGCATTTATTTTCAAATTTATGCTATATTTTGCAATCTTGCAATTCTATTTATCGTATTTTTTTTTTTAAATTGTAAAATAAATACCAAGCAAATGTTAAAAGAAGAGCGTCAACAAAAAATATTGAATGAAGTGTCACTTCGTAATAGAGTCCTTTTGAATGATATTGCAGAGCATTTGGATGTTTCTGTAGACACGGTTAGACGAGATGTAAAAGAGCTTGACAAAAAAAATCTTCTTAAAAAAGTGCATGGTGGTGCCATTTCATTGAGCTTTACTTCGGATAGAAAATCTACAGAGGTATATGATGTTGATGAAAAGCAATTTATCGCACGCAAGGCTGTTGTCAGAATTCAGGATGGTTCTGCCATTTTTATTGACGGCGGTACTACATGTATGGAGCTTGCTAAGGCAATTCCCAACAACAAAAAGATTACTTGTTTTACCCTAAGTTTACACATTGCCATGGAATTGGTTCATAAAGAGGGAGTAAACTTAATATTTATTGGAGGCAAGGTTTCTAAGGATTCTCTAATGAGCATCAGTGCAGGCGCAATAAATGAATTATCTCAGATTACGTTTGACCAAAGCTTCATTGGAACAGGCTACATTGATGTAGTTCATGGTCTTAGTGAATTTGACTGGGAGGTCGTTCAAATTAAACGTGCCATTATAAAATCCTCTAAAAAAACAACCTTATTGTGTATTTCTAAAAAATTCAACTCTCAGCAGAAATATAAATGCGTTAACGTTAATGCGATTACCACTATTATAACTGAATTAGAATCCACAGACAAGCTTTTTGAACCCTTTAAGTCGTTAAACATTAATTTGGTTTAAGCTTTTCTTCTTTTGAGTAGTAATCTACTTAAAACTAAATGCTGTTTTTTATTTATTTTTGCAAGTAGTTGCAATTTAATGCTTATTTACTATATTTACAGCATACTAACTATTAACTAAGCAAAATTAACTATTAATCAAGTAAACTATGATTTTAAAAAATTCAATTATTACACTGTTCTTCTCTTTAAGCAGTGTTCTTTTTGCGCAAAAAACGGTTACAGGAAATGTAAGCGCTGCGCAAGACGGCCCATTGCCTGGGGCATCTATTATTGTCAAAGGTAGTGATAATACAGGTGCCATCACTGATTTTGATGGTAACTTCTCTGTAAGTGCATCCATTGGAGATGTTCTAATTGTTTCATTTGTCGGCTTTGCTTCACAGCAAGTAAGTGTTGCAAATGATTCTACTCTTTCTATTGTTCTTGAAGCTGATCAGCAGTTAGATGAAGTTGTGGTTACAGCATTGGGTATTTCGCGTGAAAAAAAATCGCTGGGATATGCCGTAACGCAAGTGTCTGGCGAAAATTTAAACACTGTTAAAGATAATAATCTTGCAAGTTCTTTGACGGGTAAGGTTGCAGGTCTTCAGATTTCACAGTCAGGATCCCTAGGTTCCGCTTCAAGGATTACAATCAGAGGGAATAATTCCCTTGGCGGAAATTCTCAGGCGCTAATAATTGTTGACGGGATGCCTATTAATGCATCTTTACCAATTAGTGGAGATGGTTCTCAGATTAGTTCTGGAAGTTCTGGCGTAGGGGGAGGTCCAAGTTATGAACCAAGTATTTCAGGTGGCGGTATTTCCGACATTAATCCTGATGATGTTGAGTCTATTTCTGTTTTAAAAGGTCCAAGTGCAGCTGCACTTTATGGATCTAGAGCTGGTAACGGTGTCATTCTCATAACAACAAAAAAGGGAAAACGTTCAGATGAATTAGGTGTTAAAATTAAAACTGATTTATATGTTGATAACCCTTTATTATTGCCAGAATATCAAAATCAATATGGTCAAGGTTCTTTTGGAGCTGCTTATACAGACCGTACAGACAATTGGGGAGAGCTTTCTTGGGGTTCAGTTTTAGACGGATCACAACAGGCATATTATAACGGAACTACTAAGGCATACAGTGCTCAATCTGATAATGTTAAAAACTTTTTCAGACAAGCGGTCAGAAGAATTACTTCAATTTCTATGGATAAAGGATCAGAAAACTCTTCATTACGATTTTCTTATACCAATAATCAATCTGAAGCGATTGTAGAAAATTCCGACTTAGACAGCCATAATTTTAATTTAAGATCTATTACTAACCTATCGGACAAATTAACTCTTGACGCAAAAGCTACATATTTTACACAGATTGTTAAAAACAGATCTTCAACTACGGGAGCGCAGGGTCTTTTAGCTTACGTGTACAACATGCCAAGAAATGTAGCTGTTGATGATTTGCGAAATTACCAAATGGACAATCCAGCAACACCAAGTGATTTTGCTGTGATTCGCTACGCTGATGGTAATATTGGAAATCCTTTTTGGCAAGTATATAACGATGAAAATACTGTTCGTAGGAATAGATTTTTAGGTTATACTAAAATAGATTACAAATTTACAGATTGGCTGAGTGCTTTTGTTCGTGTTGGTGCTGATGTCACTAATATTAGAGATATAAAAATATTTAAGCCAGGACATCACTTTGTATCGACTGGATCAATGAATATTGGAGAAAGTACTTTTAACGAATTAAATTCTGAGTTCTTAGTTACTGCTCAGCATGACTTTTCAGACAAACTCAACGTAGTTGCTAATGTAGGGGGTAATTTATCTAGAAGGACTGCTGAGGGTATGTCAGTAGGGGGTACGGCTTTCAAAATCCCAACTGCATTTTTTATCAATAATTTAGAAGTTCTTCAATCACCTCAGGAATCTCCGTTAAGTATTAAAAAAGTCAACTCACTATATGGAGCGGCTAATTTAGCTTATGAAAACTTTTTATACTTAGATGTTTCTGTGCGTAATGACTGGTCTTCTACTTTAAGTGAAGAAAATAGATCATTTATGTATAGTTCAGCAAGCTTATCAGCCATTTTAAACAAATTCATAGACCCAAGCCAAAAGATATTTAATCTAATTAAACTTCGCGGAAGTTTTGCAGAAGTAGGTAACGATACTGATCCATATCAATTAAATCAAACTTATAACGTTCCAGGTCAAGGATATTTGGGTCTCACCACTCTTCAATCACCAACTGTAAAGTTAAATTCAGATTTAAAACCTGAAAATATAGCATCTTCAGAATTTGGTTTAGAATTGGCTATGTTAAATAACAAACTGTCGCTTGATGTTTCTGTTTATAACGTAAAAACAACCGATTTAATTTTTGATGTTCCGGTTCCCGCTGCAACAGGATATCAATTTAACAGAACAAACATTGGTGAAGTAACTAACAAAGGTCTTGAAATTGTATTTGGTGCTAATTTGCTCAATACAGCTGATTTTTCATGGGACACTTCAATCTTCTATTCTAAAAATGAAAATAAAATCGTGGAATTAGTTGAAGGAGTTGATCGATTTAGTTACACAATTTCAACTGATAGTAATGTAAGTATTAGTGCGACTGAGGGTGGAAGCATTGGAGACATATACGGAAGAGTTTGGACTGGAGAAGTCGATTCAGAGGGTGTTCCAATTGGTTCTGCTGCACCTGATGTATTATTAGGAAATGCTCAGCCAGATTGGAAAGGTGGATGGTCAAATACAATTAAATACAAAGACTTATCTTTACGATTCTTAATCGATGCACGAATGGGGGGGCAAATATATTCTCAAACATCTGCTGATTTAGATAGAAATGGTGTGTCTAAAAGAAGTTTACAATACCGTGAAAGTGGTGTGGTTGTAAATGGTACAAACACTGGTACCGGTAGTGCAAACACTCAGAGTATTACAGGGCAACAATATTGGACGGCAATGTCTAATATTTCTGAAAACTATATTTATGATCAAGATAACATTAGGTTGAGAGAATTAGCTTTGGCGTATAATATTCCTCTGAAATCAAACAAACTTGGTTTACAGAATGCTACGCTTCAATTAGTAGGTAGAAACTTATTTTTCTTTATGAATAAGGCTGATGACATTGACCCTGAGGCGATGTTAGGAACATCACTAGGTGTTCAGGGTTTATCACAGAATGCAATGCCAACTCTTAGAAGTGTTGGATTAAATTTAAACTTGACTTTTTAACTTAAAAATTAACAATAATGAAAAATAAAATTATAATATTAGTAAGTCTTTTCACGGCATTTTTAGTGTCATGTACAGAGGACTTTAATGAAATTAACAAGCAGCCAGACGCACTTTCTACTGAGGATGTAAGTGCGAAGTTTTTTGTAACTACGCTTCAACAGGGCCTATTAAGACCCACAATGATCCCTTTGTGGTTTGGTGATGTAATAATGCCAGATCAATTTTCTGCTAATAAAGCTGATGGGTATGCAGGGTCAGATTGGAATGGTGATTTAGGCTGGGAATACAGCAGTTTATATACAGATCTAGGTTCTTGGGATTTTCTTGCTGGGTATAATAGTAATCTAACAGCATTTCTTAATAATGTTGGTGAAGGAGGTGCTTTAGAAAATGACCAGTATTTTGCGCTTGGACTTATAATGAAAGGATACTACTACCAAGTATATACTGAAACCTTCGGTATGATACCTTATTCAGAGGCATCTAATCCAGATATCGCATTACCGTCATATGATTCTCAAATTAGTATTTATAAAGGTATTATTGCTGAGTTAAATCAAGCGATTACAATAATTGGATCTAATCAGACAACAGGATCTGGAATTGATCAACTAGCTGAAAATGATGTAATATTTAATGGCAATATGCAGAACTGGAAAAAACTAGCCAACAGCTTAAAGCTAAGAATTGCACTTCGTGCTCATGGTTCTATTGGTGAAGATTTTTCCGCAGCTGCAGCATCTGAAGCAATTTCCTCTGGTGTGCTTGCAGATACTGACGCACTATTTGAAGCATATGCTGATGAGGGAAACATATGGGGTGGATCTGCATCATATGGCGATGTTTGGCATAATTTCGAAGGTAGCCGTTGGAAAATGACTGATGCGATGATTAATATTCTTAAAAGTAACAATGATCCAAGATTAGCCGCGATGAGTAAGCCAAGTGTAGGTGGTACAATGACTGTATTGAAGCCTACAACTGGTGAAAATGTTGCACTAATTGATGATCACGTTAATTTTCTTAAAAGCACTTTAGATAACTCTGGGCTTGTTGAAAACACTGATTACACTTGGGTAGAGACATCAACAGATTTGACAATCACAATGCCTGAAAACACTAATTATGTAGGTTTACCAGGGCGATTGAGTGCAAAAATTAAACCCTACATGCACGGTGATTTATTTTCTGATCCTGCAGATATAGTTACTCAGAAAACAAATGAGGGTAAACCAATTTTTCCATCAATTGTACTTACATCTGCTGATTCACATTTCATGATTGCAGAGGCAATTGTTAAAGGACTTGCTACGGGTGATGCTGCATCATTCTATCAATTAGGCTTAGAAAAAGCAATGTCTCTATGGGAAACAAGTGTATCATCTGACTTTTTAGCATCAGATATGGGATCACTAACTGGTACTACTGAAGAAATGCTTGAAAAAATAGCTACCCAAAGATGGCTAACAAATTATACTAACGGTTATGAATCCTGGGCGATCATTAGAGATACGGGATATCCCTCTTCAGCATTTGTAGAATCATCTAATAATGATATTATTAGTTTAGCTGGAGTACTTAACGGTGCATACCCACAAAGATTAAAATATGGGACAAGTATTTACACATCCAACTCAGCTAACGCTAATGCAGCTGTGTCTGTTCAAGGTCCTGATGAAATGGCAACTAAACTATGGTTTGCTAAATAATAATTGTTGATTTATATATAGTGAATTAAAGGGGTCTACAATTGTAGCCCCCTTTTTTTATTGGAATGTATTTAAGCTCACAATTTGAAACATAACATCTATTTCATTGGTAGTAAAATGAATCTGTTTTTCTTGATTAGGCAACAGATCAAAGTAATTATCTTCAAAAAACCCTTGATTATCAGCAGACACCCTTACCGACTTATGTAGTGTTTCCGATTTAAGTAGTATTGAATAACCGTCCGCTTGTTGCGTGACCTTCATATCAATTTCACTATCATTTAAATTAATATTTTTAGGTCGTTCAAAATAGAACAGACCGTTTGCTGATTTCATAGAAGCCTTAAGAAAACTATCTTTAGTATCGATTTCTAGATTGTCTAAAGCTAGAGAATAGACTAGCTGACTTGAGTTAGATGATACCTCAACTGCAATATGTTTCTTCTGTATTTGCTCACCTTGAAAATTTTGTATCAGAAGCTCCAGTGTTTCGTTTATGGGATAGAGATGGTCATTCACTATATATACATTAATCATATCGTCTTCTCGTTCAAAAGAAATAAGCACATTTTTAAAAGCTTCCCGTGCAGCATAGTGCAATGCTTTCCACTGCCCAAAATAATCGATGCTCGACCATGAAATAGCAGGCCAACAATCGTTCAATTGCCAAAATAGAGTGCCCATATTGTAAGGTTTTGCACGTCTATGTGCCTCAATACCCATACGCATACCCTTGGCCTGAACCAACTGACTCACATAAGCGTAGTCTTCGGTCTTAGTTGGTACGGGAAAATCTCGAGCCATATATTCATCTATCAGTTGAAAGCCACGGTGATGTTTTTGATGAGATTTTATTGCACCATCGTTTAAATCAAGCTGTTTGTTCTCCACAATATAGTCCAGCACTTGTTGACTGGGAAAGGACTGAAAGCCAAACTCAGTCATAAAGCGGGGTACCTGTTCTTCAAAATGCTCAAAAGGATATGCATCATGCCATACCCACCAATCGTGTGCATCGCCCTCGTATTTATATTTTGGATTTCCACGACCAAATTTTGGTGAGCTTTCCCAGTAGGGGAGTTTACTGTAATTAGCTACTTGTTGTGGTAATATGCTGTCTAAAAGTTTAAGATAATCCCCCCAAATTTTGTCTTTTTGCCGCTCCGTTTTTCCTTCTTGCCAGCCCCATCTATGCCACCCCTCTGAACTTTCGTTGTTTCCACACCATAAGACAATACTCGGGTGGTTTCGCAAACGTGTTAGTTGATCTACAGCTTCCTGTTTGGCGTTCTCCAAAAAGGCTTCATCGCCAGGATACATCGCACAGGCATACATAAAGTCCTGCCAAATCAAAATTCCTTTTTCATCACATATTTCATAAAACAAATCATCTTCATAAATACCACCTCCCCACACACGGAGCATGTTCATGTTTGCGGATACTGCATCAGTCAACAAATTATTGTAATCTTTTGCAGATAAACGGTTTTGCATACTGTGCTGAGGGATGTAATTTGCGCCCTTCATATATACTGGGGTACCATTAATTTTAAAGAAGAAGCTCTCACCAGAAGCATCTTCTTCTGTGACCAATTCCACCGTTCGTATTCCATGTTTTAGTTGTTTTACGTCCAAAACTTCCTCCTTGTTTCTTAAGCGCACATCAACCGTATACAAATGTGGGGTTCCCAAATTGTGTGGCCACCAAAAGCTTGGATTTTCTATAATAACAGGAATAGTGTAGGTTGTTTGTTTTTCGTCTAATTCGATTACAAATCTTTTTCCAGCAACCTCCACCTCTATGCTACTGCCAAAAACAGCAGGATTTGTAAGTGCCACGTTTACATTGAAGCTTGCCTTTTCAGTAGTGTAGACATTTTCTTCTAGGTAAATGTGATCAATGGCAGCCATATTCCATGCTTTTAGGTAAATATCTTTCCAAATACCACTAGTATTCAATTTGGGACCCCAATCCCATCCATATTGAAACTGGGCTTTTCGGGTAAATATTCTATTTCCCTCAGGCATGGTAAAATCTAGTTGTGCCTTGGCCTTATTTTCTTGTGTGCTGGTGGGTTCAAAATGTATTTCTATTGTATTTTCAGCAGTGAGCAAGTGCTTTACTGGGACCTTATAGTTTCGAAATGCGTTGTTAGTTTTTATTAATGCTTCACCGTTCAATAACACATTAGTATAGGTATCCAAACCATCAAAATTGAGTGTAATACATTGTTTGTTTAATATGGTATTTGGTAAGGAGAATGATGATTTGTAAACCCATATAGAATCAGAAACCCATTGCAGCTTGTATTCATTTTCACCTATAAATGGATCTTCAATTACTTGGTTATCCATCAAATCCGAAAAGATATTGCCTGGAACAGTAGCCGAATATGATTCATTACTGTTTTTCGATGAAACGGTCCAATTATCGTGTAGTTTTAATACAAGTGTATCTTGTTGTTTGGATTGACAGGAGGTTAACAATACTGTTAACACCAAAAACATTGGGATGTGTTTACGCATGAATTTGACTTATAAGTTGTTGTAATATAAATAGACTAGAAGCGCTCTGCATGTTTAGGTCAAAGTGTTTTTTAGAATTTACTTTCTTGAGTTGTCCATAGTTGGGTGTAATGTTTCCCAATGTAAGTTCATTGAAAAGCTCTAATCGGTCTGCATCCTCTTGTTTTGTGTTTAAAGCAGATTGAAAACTGTTTGTACAAACTTTAACTATCATGGGAGATTAATCGTTGCTTTTACGCAGTTGCACTCTTCCAAAAAAGTAGATGTAAAAGTAACAGATAACCAATAAGGAAAATGCCCATTTAAACCCGTAAAGATCTGTGAGGTAACCGTACATTGGAGGAATAATGGCACCTCCCACAATCATGGTACATAAAATACCTGAGGCTTGTGGTTTTAAATCATCCAATCCCTCTAGAGACAAACTAAAAATTGTTGGGAACATGATAGAGTTAAAAAGCCCGACAGTCAATATAGATACCATAGATACCAAGCCTGTTGTTTGAGCAGATATAAGTATCATGCCTAAAGCGCCTAAAGCAAAAAACGATAATACCCGTGCAGGTTTAAGAACATTGGTTAGATATGAGCCTATAAACCGGCCAATCATAGCTCCACTCCAATAGAAAGTAACAAAGGAACCTAGGATGCCGTAGTCATCAACTCCTGAAAGACGCTTCCCCAATAAAGTAGATGAAATAGACGAAAGCACACTACTTTCTTTAATGACTGAAATCAACTTCATGTCATAGAAATAATTCACTAGATAGCTACCAATGGAAACTTCCGCACCAACATAAATAAAAATCCCTAACGCGCCCAGTAGTAGAGATTTCTTTTTTAATAGTATCGAGTAACCACCTTTGGGAGCATCACTTAACATTTTAGGAAGCCTTACTCTCATAAAAACAAGGGCTAGAAGAAGAATCATTATTGTAACGATAATAAAAGGAGATTGTACAGCAGAGGCCTCAGCTGTCAAATAGGCTTCCTTTGTGACTTGCCCTAACAAAGCGATTTCTTCTTTCGATTTTACTTTATCGCTTAGAATAAAAGAAGCACCAAGAATGGGTGCAATTGATGTACCAAAAGAGTTAAATGCTTGTGAAAGATTAAGTCTACTTGAAGCACCATCTTCAGAACCTAATACGGCCACATAGGGGTTGGCGGCAACCTGCAAAATTGTAATTCCTCCTGCTAATATAAAGTAGGCTAAAAGAAAGATTGAAAACGTTCGGTAGGAAGCCGCTGGATAAAAAAGAACACAGCCTATTGCCATGGTAATAAGCCCTAAAACAATCCCCTTTTTGTATCCAATTTTTGAGAGTAGAAAACCTGCTGGGATGGACAAAACAAAATAGGCGCCAAAAAAAGCAAATTGAACCAGTCCCGCTTGAAAGTAGGTAAGCGTAAATAAATCCCTTATACGTGGAATTAGACTATCAACCAAAACAGTAATAAACCCCCAAAGAAAAAATAAAGAGGTTAAGAAGATAAATGCGTTACGATAATTTTTTTTGGTCATGTTTTAAAAACTTCAATAAGATGTTAGATTTTCAGTGTTAAATTTTTTTATCAATTTCTGTTGTCAATAAAAATGTGCAAATAGCCTCACCCTCTTCGTTTACGATGCTTCCTGTGCCAATGTCAGACCAGGCGTGACGAACGTATTTAGGATTAGAAACTTTACTAGATGAAACTATAATACTGCAGCCATCAGCTATAACTTTTGCAGGATAGTATGTAATGTTATCTGCTGAAATCTCAATTTCAGTAGGAATGGGTTTTACCGAAACACTTCCTCCGTCTTGACAATCAAATTGTACAATAAGCTTGTTTATTTTTTGCATTACGCTAGTAGGTTTTGAAGCGCGCAGCTTTCCACCTAGGCCATAGTCATTTCCTAAAGCGAGGTTCGCCAAACGCTTACCAACATCCATTTTATTTGCAGGGTGAATGTTTTCGACGTTCCCAAGGTCAAGAGTAGACACAATGCCCGTCTTTGAAGACGCTGTAGATTTGTACTGTGCATTTCGTAGGGCCGCAGATAAACCATTTTCGTAGTCAAAAGGTGCAATTTGAACAAAATAGAAGGGAAATTCATATTTCCATTGTTTTCGCCAACCTTCTATCATGGCTTGAAAAGTTCTTTCATATTCATCCTCAAAACCCACATTAGACTCTCCTTGGTACCAGATGGCTCCCTTGATTGTGAAAGGAACCAATGGATGAATCATTGCGTTGTATAGTACGGTGGGTGTAAATGGGGTGACCTTGATAAATCCTGGTCTATCAGTCGTTTTGACATAATTAGCGTCTAATCTATAAAAATTGTTTTCATATAATTCAGCAGATGGTATCACCTTCCATAAACCTTCCAAGTTTATGTCGACAGTATTACTTTTTATTGAAATTGGCGACCAAACTCTTGCAGGCCCCATGGTGTCTATAAGTCTAATTGCGATTACGTTTTCCCCTTTTTTTAGAAGCCCTGCTGGTATTTCATATCGCTTTTCTCGAAAGCTCTCTGCTTCAAATGAACTGCCAACAAATACACCATTTATGTAGGTAAAATCCATATCGTCAACAAGTCCCAAGTCAAGAAAATAAGCATCTTCCAAATGGTCCAAATAAAAACTTTTTCTGACCCAGACAACCCCGTCAAAGTCATTAACGATGGTTTCTCCAAAAACATCATTAAAATTACCTGGAAATTTAATGTCAAACCAATTACTATCATTAAACGCTTCATTGGCATAATCTTTATCATTAAATGACAATTCCTTCCAGTCCTCATGAGTTGAATCAGCATCAGGCATTGGAAAATATGTAAGCGGTGCTAGCCATTGCTCAAAGTCAACTAATTTTTCATCAAATCCAGAAAAATTAGCAAGCTTCTCATCATAAAGCTTTGTTTCACGAAGGGCATTAATTCCAGTCCATGACTCTACAGGTGTACCACCCCAACTACTGTCAATAATTCCAATAGGGACATCAAGTTCTTGAAATAATTCTTTAGCAAAGAAATAAGCAGTTGCGCTAAAATTAGGTGCGTTTATGGAATCGCTTAATAACCATTTTCCGTTGACATCATCGAGTGGAAGATTGCTTAAATCTCGTTCAACAGAAAAAAAGTGTAATTTATAGTTTCCAGCTTGAGCTATCTCATTAGTAGAATTGATTATAGTATCACCAGGTGGCCATCCCTTGAGAGGCATTTCCATATTACTCTGCCCAGAAGCCAACCAAACCTCTCCTAATACTACGTTGTTAATTTTAATACATTCATTAGATGTACAAACATCTATATTGAAAGATGGATTTTCATTGGGTGTTGAAAATCCTATTTGCCATTTTCCAGAATCATCTGTCTTTCCTTTATGGTTGCCCCATGGCGTGCTTATTAAAACTTCGGTGTTTTGCCCAGCTACTCCCCAGAACTGTACACTTGCATTACGCTGTAGAACCATATTATCTGAAAAAAGCGCAGGCAAATAAAGGGAGGGAGTTTTTTTACAGCTAAGTAGTAATAAGAGCGAAAAAAGTGAAATGATTGTTGATCTCATGTAATATGTTTTATTAGTTGATTTGTATTTCATCGATAAAGATCCATCCCAGACCGTTGTCTTCAAAACCCTTATGCCATTCGGGTACAACACCTATTTTTTTTGCAATAACTTTTATGTAACGGTAAGGTGTCTTATAGTTATCAATGTTATAGGTTTTAATTTCAGAGTTGTTTAGTTCTGTAATTTCGTTTTTTTCTGAATAAATCAAGTCGAAATTTTCACCATCTGCTGAACCATAAAAAAAGACTTCTTTGGGATGAAAAATCCAAAAGTTTTGGTCACTTAGGAAATTGACAGCTAACCTATTAATTTGCTCAACTTTGCCAATATCTATAGTTGCAACTACATCTGAACCTTCATAACCTTGCCAAGTGCCTGTTCTAAAGTCTTGACTACCTAAAATTCCATCTACAAGTGCTTTGTCTCCGCCAGCACTGTATTGATTTGAATAAGTTGTTGCTAAGCTAATCTTAATAGCTGTATTTATTTTTCTAAAAACTGTTTTAAGTGTTGCACTTTTGTTCCCATTCAAAACAGCATAGGTGTTCAAATCACTATCTTTAGTTATTGTAATTGGTGATTCATATTTTATAAAAGATTCTCCTAAACTGTAAAAAATTGTTGCTTGGGGCTGAATACTCTTTAGTGTTATTTTAGTTTCTTCATTAAAGGCAGTGTCACCTTTTTCAATAAATGGAGGGGTTGTAATAAAATAATCTTCAATTTTTGAAGTAGGAATGTGTTCATCTGAAGTGCCCCAATCACTTTTTGTGTTACTCATTTTATAAGTAAGGTTTCCGCCATTCACAATGTCAAAATGACTTAAGTAAGCCTTTTTGTACTCAATGCCATTGAGGGATACACTTTGTATGAAGGGCTTACCGTTTTGGTTGTTTGGAGAATTAATTTTAAATGTCTTTCCATTCTCTAGATTGATCGTGGCAGACTTGACAATAGGTGAGCCGATAATATATTCGTTAGATCCAGGAGTAACAGGATAAAAACCAAGCGAACTAAAAATATACCAAGCGCTCATTTGTCCACAATCCTCATTTCCAGAAATACCGTCAGGGGAATTTTTATACTGCTCTTCAAGGATTTTACGAATCATGGCTTGAGTTTTATAGGGCTTATTTACAAAATTATATAAGTATGCCATGTGATGACTCGGTTCATTTCCTTGTGCATATTGTCCAATTAACCCTGTAATATCTGATTGATCACGTCCAGAAGTTTCGGTTTTAGCACTGAAAAGGCCATCAAGCATTTCCTCATATTGAGCTTTTCCACCCATGAGTTCTATATGACCAGAAATGTCTTGGGGCACGTAAAAACTGTATTGCCATGAATTGGCTTCAGTATAGTTGAAATTAACTTCATAGGGATCAAATGGGGCAAACCATTTATTATTAAGTCGCCCACGCATAAATTTAGTTTGTGGGTCAAACACATTTTTGTAATGTTGGGCGCGTTGGATAAAGGTTTTATAATCTTCTGATTTGCCAAGGGCCATAGCCATCATGGCAATGGTCCAATCGTCATAAGCGTATTCTAAAGTTTTAGATACCGATTCAGGCTCCATTTCTACTTGGACATATCCTTTGCTTTTATAGCTGACTAAGCCTAATTTATTTTGAAAAGCAGAGTGTTTCATTGCTTCAAAGGCTTTGTTTACATCATATCCATCAATGCCTTTTAAATAGGCATCTGCAATTACAGGGACTGCATGGTATCCTATCATACAGCCCGTGTAGTTTGCAGATAAATCCCAGATGGGCATGATACCGCCCTCTTCATACTTATTTAGAAAGGTGTTTATGAAATCGTTGGTACGTTCTTGTTCTATGATTGTATAGAGTGGGTGGGCCGCTCTATAAGTGTCCCACAGCGAAAAAACGGTATAATAGTCATTGTCCAAGTCTTGATGAATTTCCAGATCCATTCCAAGGTAACGACCATCTACATCTTGATATAGATTAGGGGCTATCATGGTGTGGTATAGGGCAGAATAGAAATTGTACATATCATCTTCCTTATAGGTTTCAACAACTATTTTATTTAATTGCTTTTCCCATATTGAATCGGCCTCTTCACGAAGTTGATCAAAAGACTTGTCTCTTAATTCAGTTATTCTGTTTTTGCGAGCACCTGCTTCATCCACTGCGGAAATACCCACTTCAATTTCTAATATATTGGATGTGCTTTCATCAAATTCGAAGGCAGCTTTTACATTTTCACCGGTTGTTTTTTCATCAAGAAGTGTGACATTTGTAAAAGGTTTGGAAAAGGCAATGTCAAAAAATAGGCGTTGTTCTTCTGCCCAGGCTCTTGAAAAGCGATGTCCATGGACTAATTGGTTGCTTTCGATAAAAATCTCAGCATCTAGCACTCTATCTCGGTGAGCTAGGTCAAGTATAACAACTTGTTTGGATCCTTTTGGAAACACATACTGATGGATGCCACTTCGCTTTGAAACGCTAAGGGAAACATCAATCTTTGTGTCATTTAGGTGGACGGCATAATAGCCCGGACTTGCAACTTCATTCTGGTGTGAAAAAGAAGACCTATAACCTTTTTCGTTATTTGATCCATTATTAAAAATGACTTGGTTGCTGGGCATCAATAGTATGTCTCCATAATCGGAAATTCCAGTTCCAGAAAGATGGGTGTGCGAAAAGCCATAAATATACTTATCGGAATAGTGATAACCCGAGCAGCCATCCCAACCTTCGAGACGGGTGTCTGGACTGAGTTGCATCATTCCGTAGGGGAGTGAAGCACCAGGATAAGTATGTCCGTGTCCATCTGTACCAATAAAAGTATTGACGTAGAGAGTTAGTTTTTTTACATGATTATTGACCGAAAAACTGTTTTTACATGAAAGGGATAGTATTGATAAGAAGATTATTATAATGGACCTCATAACTAATTAATTAAATCATTTTGGTTTCACAATTTTAACAAATTAATTTTGTTTTTTGCTGTTTTTTGCCGTTTTTTTCATATTTATGCTTATGTTTACTTTGTAGATTTTTAACGGTAAAGAAGAAGTATTGAATTCCAATCTACAAAGTAACTAATATCGATGACTTAATAACTGACGGTTTAATTTTAAATAAAATACATTAAAACAATAATCACTTATTTTTAGTACATGAATTCAGAACAATCCAATAAAACAGCCATTGCAATTATTGCAGGCTTGTTTTTTATTTTTGGCTTTATTACTTGGGTGAATGGGGCATTAATTCCTTTTATGAAAACCATTAATGAATTGACCGAAGCCCAGTCCTATTTTGTGGCCTCTGCCTCCTATATATCTTTTGTGGTTATGGCATTACCAGCTTCTTATTTATTGCGTAAAATAGGTTATAAAAAAGGGATGTCCATCGGGCTATTTCTTATGGCTGTTGGTGCTTTGGTATTTATTCCTGCTGCCGATGCCAGAACCT
>Ga0115572_10001778_pt1 | contig 17446 bp, 12 predicted proteins | sample COGITO_mtgs_1206_FD_88681 | JGI IMG/M metagenome (GOLD analysis project Ga0115572, IMG submission 88681) | Pelagic marine microbial communities from North Sea - COGITO_mtgs_120607 | ecosystem: Environmental > Aquatic > Marine > Epipelagic | place: Germany:Helgoland, sampling site Kabeltonne... | reverse complement strand
GGATTACAAATATAACTATGCTCTGGTTGATACTTATTTAGTGGTACAGGTGAACACGAATTTCAATGAAATTGTTACAGGGTATTACGAAAACACATTTCAACCCTGATTTTGTGCCACCTATCGCTACCTTTGTAACATATCTAATTTGCTTAGCTGGCATTTTTTTTAGCTAGCACTACAATGCAGCAAAGTAATATTGGAACAGCCACAATGAATCTGACGCGTAGCTCGTTAAAAAACCCCGCGAGCGTTATAGTCATCTTAGTGTTAATTATTTTATTTGGCATTTTAAGTATTTTTAAACTGCCAATTCAATTAACCCCAGACATCGAACAACCTCAAATCACCATCTTTTCTGGTTGGCGCCAAGCAGCCCCTGAAGAAATAGAATCAGTCATTATAGAGCCAATTGAGAATGCCGTTAAAAACACTCCCGGCGCACTCGAGGTGAATACTAATATCAACCGCGGAAATGGATCAATTACGCTAACCTTTGCCGTAGGGCAAAACATGCAGCAAGCGATGCTCGATGTACTAACGAGCTTAAATCAAGCGCCCCCTCTGCCGCTCGATGCGTTTGACCCTGTGGTTTTCGCTGGGGGAAACAATGGCGAAGCGGCTGCGACACTTTTGGTTACACCAAAAGATTATCAATCGGATAATTTAGACTTTGATATGGCGCAATTTCAAAAGCAAATTGATGAGTTTATTGAACCCCGCTTAGCACGTATACCCGGAGTTGCTCGAGTAGATTTAGCCAGTGAACGACCAAAAGAGTTAAGAATTACATTCGACCCTCATAAAGCTGCCGCATTAGGCATTAGCTTAAATCAAATTAGTAATGTACTTGCCAGCTCCCGCGATACATCAGGTGGCTTAGCCAATGTTGGAAGACGCCAATACACCGTAAGGTTTACCGGACAGTACGACTTAGCGAGCATGGCACAAATGCGTGTGGGTTACTCAAACAATCGTCCAATCTATTTAGGCGATATTGCCAGCGTAGAACGCACCTATTCAGATCGATTAGGCATGAGTGGCCGCAATGGCAAACCAGCCTATTACATACGCATTTCACGCTCTAATAGCGCCAACACCGTAGCACTATTAGATGATATTAATTTAGCAATCAAAGAGCTAAACCAAGGCCCCCTGGCTGACAATGGCTTATCTATTGAGTTGAGCTTTGATGCTTCTGTACATATACGTAACGCGCTTTCATTAGTGAAAGGTAACTTAGGACTGGGTGTTGTTTTATCATGCCTAATTTTATGGCTGTTCTTTAGAGGTCTAAAGGCTACCTTTATCATTGCGGCGACAATTCCTATCTCATTAATGGTCGCATTTTTAGCATTAAATATCTTTGGCCGCAGTTTAAATGTTATCTCGCTTGCGGGCTTAGCCTTTGCAGTGGGGTTAGTGTTAGATGCGGCAATAATTGTGCAAGAAAACATAGCCAGACTGCGTTCAGAGGGGTTGGATAATAAAAAAGCCGCTTTAAAAGGCGCTGCCCAAGTAACGGGAGCATTATTTGCCTCAACCACCACAAGCGTAGCAATATTTTTACCTATTTTGTTTATGGCCGGTATTGAAGGACAACTGTTTTCAGACTTAGCATTAACTCTGTCTATTGCTGTTATCACGTCTATGGTATGCGCGATTACGCTTATTCCTTTAGCCAATAATCTATGGCCTGACACTGAACTCAAAGCAGACCCTTATCACCTTTATTGGCAAAACCTAAGTTCGTTCATCATGAAGCTCACCAATAGCCGCGTTAAGCAGCTGACTTGGATTGGGCTACTTTTAGGTGGCTCAGTATTGACTACGCTAACAATGTTACCTAAAACTGATTTTATGCCCCGCGCACCGACGGATGGCTTCTTCTTTAACTTAGCTACTCCACCGGGTGGCAATGTGCAATTTATGGAAGAAGAGCTATTAATGCGAGTAAAAAAACGCTTAATGCCATATTACACTGGCGAAAAAGAGCCGGGTATCAAAGACTTTAACTTCTACGCATTTGGCTCAAATGCAGGTGGCTTTATTTACTCTGCCGATCCGCAGCGAGTCGAGGAACTGATGAAGGTCGCGCGAGAAGAAATATTTATTGACTTGCCAGACACCCAAGTTTTCTTTTTCAGAGGTTCAATGATCCAAGTTGCTAATGGCGGTGATGGCCGTGCTATTAATATCGATTTAACGGGACCAAACATGGACGATTTGGTGGTCGGTGCAAACGTAGCGCTGCAGGCTGTTAAAGAAGCACTACCAAATGCAACGGCTCAACCACAACCTCGCTTAGACATGGCAGAGCCTGAGCTTAGACTTACACCTAATGATCGCCGTATCACACAAGCAGGTTTGACACGGCGCGATGTATCTCAAGCTGTACAAGCTTACACTGGGGGATTATTTGTTAATGAGTACTTCGATGGCAATGAGCGGATGAATGTAATTCTACGCGGAGTACCATGGCAAACACCGGAACAACTCAAAGCATTACCTATTGTGACCCCACATTCAGGCATTCAAACATTGGGGGAGCTGGCGAATATAGAGCGTACTGTAGGACCAACTCAATTACGCCGTGTTAATGGTCGTCGTACTGTGAGTGTAGTGGTTACGCCCCCAGCCAATATGAGCCTACAACAAGCACAAACAATTTTAACTGAACAAGTTATGCCGAAAGTTAGAGCTAATTTACCAAGCAATGCTGGAGCTATCTTGGCAGGTAATGCACAAAAAATGAATTCTGCGATGACTGAAATGTCACTTAATTTTATGCTTGCGTTATTCATATTATTTTTACTGATGACGGCGCTATTTAAATCAGCAAAAGACAGCCTTTTAGTGCTGCTTGTAATGCCACTCGCTATCGCAGGCGGGGTGCTTGCACTGTTTATTCTTAACTTATTTACCTTTCAATCCCTCGATTTGCTGACCATGATTGGCTTTATTATTTTACTTGGTTTGGTAGTTAATAATGCGATTTTATTAGTTGACCAAACACGTGTAGCAATGGCTAAAGGGCTTAATCGTGACGCTGCAGTAAAACAAGCCGTGTTGCTCAGGTCGCGCCCAGTTTACTTGAGCACCCTAACGAGTCTGTTTGGTATGCTACCACTGATGCTGATGCCTGGTGTTGGCTCAGAAATTTATAGAGGACTTGCGACCGTTATTGTCGGCGGAATGGCAATTAGTGCCCTATTCACCCTCATTTTAATGCCTAGTTTGTTACAACTTGGCCGTAAACTGCCTCCTTCAAAAGTGGAAGACTCAATAACAAATGCTCCACAAAGTTTAAAGGCAAACCAATGAATCTCGAGAGTAAATCAATGAATAATATAAAATCAGCAATCCTCACTTTTGGCCTGTGTTGTAGTTTTTTTGTGACCCATGCCAAGGCTGTTGTTCCGGTTACTGTAGATAGTGTTACTAAAGCGCCCCTTACTAGTGAAATTGAGGTCAATGGTACCCTTTATGGTAAAGACGATGTGACCCTTACCGCGGGAATTAGCGGTCGTCTTTTATATGTCGCTGAACCTGGAACTAGTATCAACCAAAATGATATTTTAGTGCGTATGGATACACTTCCTCTTGAATTAGACAAAGCACGTCAGCAAGAGATGCTTAACCGCGCCAAAATTAATCTACGCCTATATCAGCAGGAACTGACGCGCCTCACAGAGTTAGCAAAATCGAGTAGCGCGGCAATTAGCCAAGTTGACCTAGTACAAAATAAGCACGATCTAGCTCGTTCTGACATTGCACTTGCCGAGCTTGAACTGAAAGTTATTGAAGATAAACTCAAACGAGCCACTATCCGGGCCCCTTTCGCAGGCGTGATCAGCGAACGATTTAAACGCGCTGGCCGTGAGATAAATCGTGCAGAAGAGTTGCTCACCTTATTAGATATAAATCATTTAGAGGTCAGGCTTTACGTGCCCGTCAAATACCTAAAGTATCTTGAGCCTGGTATCGAGCTGCCAATAAAAGCGGGAGATTTATCACAACTTCAAAGCGCAACTGCGATTGTTACTGCCGTGATCCCATCAACGGATCCGCGTTCACAAACAATCGAAGTACGCGCAATGCTTAACCCTATAAACAAGCATGCATGGGCAATTGGCCAACTTATAGACGTTGCAGTCCCCTTAAAAAGTAAAAATTCGATGTTGTTAGTTAACCGTGATGCATTAATCATTCGCAAGCAAGGAACACATATCGTGAAAATTGATAAGCAGAGTAAAGCAATTCAAATTCCTGTTTCCGTCGGCGAAGGAAAAGGCCAGCTTATTGCAGTCACCCCACTTGAAGTAGGCAGTTTAATAACAGGTGATAGAATTGCTATTCGCGGTGCAGAACGACTTCAAACAGGCCAAGAAGTCGACGTGCAATAAAATATAGGTCATAAAAGAGCCGAACTACATCCGGCTCTTTATGTATCTGCTTTAACTAACTTTAAACTGTTTGACTATATAATCTAGCTCATTCGCAGTTTCTGACAGAGAGTTGGCAATACTGGCTGCTTGTTCTGCCCCAGCCATTGTGTCGTGCGCTTTTTCATTAACATGCTGCACACTTTCACTAATTTGCTGACTCACAACATTTTGCTCTTCTGACGCACTAGCAATTTGTACATTCATGTCTTTAATTGTGCCCACTGATTGAGATATTTGGTCTAGTGCCTCACCTGTTTGCTCTGTTTTTTCGGCGGTTTGCTCTACACTCGTCATGCTTGACTTCATGGACTCAACAGACTTTTTCGCTTCGTTTTGAAGCTTCGAAATCATTACTTGAATCTCTTCTGTACTTTGTTGAGTTCTACTAGCTAAAGAACGCACTTCGTCTGCAACAACCGCAAAACCACGCCCTTGCTCGCCCGCTCGAGCAGCTTCAATTGCTGCATTTAAAGCGAGTAAATTGGTTTGATCTGCAATTCCCCTGATCACATCGAGTATTGAGCCCACAGACTCAGTCTCTGCTTCCAAATTCGCAATTGTGTGGCTAACATCCATCATAGTTTCTACAAGCTCGCTCATCGCAGCATGTGTTTGTGCAACAACCTGTGACCCATTAAGCACCTCATTATCAGCTGTTGATGCTGCGTCAGCTGCCATTTGTGCACTTTGAGTGATTTCGTTAACCGTCGCAGACATTTCGTGCATTGCTGTTGCGGTTTGTGTTAACTGTACAGATTGCTGTTCAGCACCGGTTTTCGACTCTTCGGTGATCGAAGTAAGGCTAAGCGAGGTTTCAGATACCTGAGTAGTGGACTCACGGATTTGAGATAACATTTGATTCAGCTTTAAGGTCATTTCTTTCATTGCCAAGTAAATACCCGACTCTTTGCCAGTATTATCAAATTGGTGACGTAAATCACCTTCTGAAATTGCCTTTACTATTTTTGCAATCTCTAACGGCTCTCCACCAATCGGCTTTTTAATTAAACGAGTAATGAAAATGCTCAATACAATACCTAAAATAATCACAATGATTGAAAAAACGATGATGGTATTTATCGCATTTTGGTTACTGGATTGAATAGAAGGCCCTATTTGATCTTGCCGCTGTTGCGAGCTTAGCTTTATTTCTTCAATCTCAGACGCCACTTTTGGCCCTACTTTATCTAGCGTACCTGATATGATCATATTGCGCTCATCAATCGTTTTATGGATTTGGTCAATACCATCAACGTACTTGGCAGTACGGCTTATAAAATCATTAACTAACGATGTTTCTAAGGTGCTATTAGTAAACAAGGATAATTCATTAACGCGTTTATTAACTACATCAAATTCTTCAAGCGAACGTTCAAACTCAGCTTGCGTATTATTAATCAAATATTTACTGACATAGAGACGCCCTAACAATAAAGACTCTTGCAATGCAGATGCCTGAGCTAGACCTTCAAAGTTGTTCTCTTTTTTACTAATTTGAATTAACTGCGTCACTGCTTTTCGCATCTCTGCGCCATTTGCGTCAAGTACAGATGAAACAATGGCATTTCGCTTATTCACCAAATTAACAATTTTATCGAAACCCGATTTATATAAATCTATCTCGTCAGATATTTTATTGATCGCCGTTAATTTAGTAGGATCTGTAAATTGCTTTTGACCGGTATTTATTAAATCAGTAAGTAATGAATGGCGATTATTAAACTCGTTGATGTTACTTATTTTTTTGTCTTTTAGGTACTTAAGAGCTTCTAATCTGAGTGTAAGCACATTAGCTTGAATTCGAGCAGATAAATTACTATCACGCGCATTTTTTCTGTATTCTACAAAGTTATTATAGCCAGAGTTTAGTGCAAATAACGCGACGATACTGACTACACCGAGTAGTAATATCATTACACCGAATGCAAGGTTTAGTTGGGTATTTAATCTTAATTTAGCCAGCATATGCAAGGGTCTCTTTTGAGTTTATGAGCGCATCCATTGCATACAAAATCCTTAGTTTAGATATCTGATAAGTATAGAAAGTTTTAGGTTAATGGCTAGATTTAATGGTTACTCTTGATGAATTTATGAAATTTCCTATGCCATTCAGTAACTAATGAGCACTTTAGAAGTAAAATGACCAGCTAGTGAAGTATTTTAGATTACATTTTATATCGTTAATTGCAGCTAAACATGCTTATATCAATTCTTTTAAGTTGTTTACCTTTTAAAGAATAATCATTGTGCTCTATGAGCAATTTATCGTTCTTAGTAGAAAACGAAAAATCCCCAAGCTTATTTAAAGTTACAATGGGTGTAAGTGAATAAAAACCTGCTTTATCTGTACATTGAAAAGAAAAGTAATGCGTTGCTTTGCCTAATGTATCTGAATCAGCAGTATATACGCTGATTTTATCCTTAAGCTGATATTTATCTGCATTCGTCCCAACCACGATATAAAGCACACACACTATTATGAGCACAATTGATTGTAAGCCAGCTAAAATAAATAGGCTTACCTGAAAAAGCTTTTTATATAAAACTGTTGTTAATCGGTGGGGAGAGTGTGCTTGCCTCACTAATAAGAATCCACCTAAAAGAACCATTAAAAGCTTAATTGGCATTAAAAATACTGTCACATAATACATTGTTTGCTCGCTTTTCCACTGAAGACCAAAAGCAGGAGCAATAAAAAGGCTGTCAATTAAAGGGATTAGTATTAATAAACTGGTGAGGGTAAATTTGATATTTTTTTGCATATAAAAGTAACAAAATTGGCGATGTATTTAGTATATACCCAAACCACCTCAAGATGCAGAATTCAGCGTTTCACAGGGGCTTAATATCAAGGCGTTACTTTGCAACAATGGCAGTCCCTTTTAAGAAGTAACAACGATGAAAGTAAGTTCCTGTGAAACGCCCAAGGGGTTGGTTTAAAAGTGATTTATACTGCGTTATTGATTTTAACAATAGAACCACTATTTCTTGCAATCAATGCCTTGCCTAAATCGCTTTTAACTCCAACGACGCTCGCATCTTGAGGTGGCTTGGGTATACAAATAATAACAACCAATAAAAAGCCCGTTAAAACTTAACGGGCTTATGTCTAAAAGTAGGCTCAATAATGATTAATCATCTTCTACGTTATCAAGACCTTTAGTACCTTTTTTCGCTTTTAACTTATGGTGTATGGCTGATTTTATTAACATATACCCGCTAATAGGCGCTGTAATTAATAAGAAAATGGTGATCAGTAGTTCTTTTACACTGATACCATTTTGCGTGCTACTAAAAAACACCATAGCAGCAATTAACACACCAGCCATACCCAGGGTCGTTGCTTTTGTCGGCCCGTGTAATCGCATAAAAAAATCTGGCATTTTAATTAAGCCAATTGAGCCAATTAAAATAAACGCGCCACCAATGAGCAATAAGATAGAGACTATCCATTCACTGTACATATTATTACCTTATTCGATGATATCGCCGCGCAGTAAATATTTACACACTGCTACTGTACTGACAAATCCAAGCATCGCAATTAACAATGCCGCTTCAAAATAAAGACCTGTGCCCATACTCATGCCGTAAAGAATAATAAGCGCAATAGTATTTATATACATAGTATCAAGCGCCAAAATCCTATCAGGTACTGATGGGCCTACTACAAGTCGCCACAAATTAAGTAAAAGTGATAAACCAATCATCGCGAAGACGATTAAAAAAACCGTTTCTAACATTGAAATATCTCCTTAAGCGGTGCTTCATAGCGTGTTTTAATTGTGTTAATCAATGCCTCTTCATCTGCCAAATCTAGCACATGAATTAGTAAAAAGCGCTCAGTTGACTGCTCCCCTTCAGGAAGAGATTCCGGTATTGGGTAGACCTCAGCGCTAACTGTGCCGGGAGTTAAAGACACGGTGCTTGCCAAAATAGTTATTGGCATTTCATGGCTTAAATCCAATGGAACTTTAACAAACGCTGGGCGCAACTTTTTAACTGGCCCCAAAATTAATAATGCCACTTGTAAGTTGGCGGTGACAATGTCATACAACACAATAAACAACTGCTTGATTGCCAACCCAGGCTTTAAAATCAGCGGTTGAGGATCACGAAATGGAAAGGTCGCAATAGGAATTAATATCGAGAAAATACTCGCCAACACTATATGACCTGCCGAAACACTGTTGTTCAATAGTAACCAAACAACAAATAGCAATAAGCTACGAAACGGTGTTGGTAGCCAACGGTAACGGGATTCTAAACGCATTACAAGCCTCCCTTAAGTACGGTATTTATACCACTGCTTATATCATGTAATTGAGTCGCTGCGGCAATCATATATTCAGTAATTGGCCCGGCAAAAATGACCATTAATGGTGAGCAAGCAAGTAATCCTATAACTGCAATTACCTGCAAAGGCTTGGCATTGTCTACTTCGAGGTGATCGCGGTCTTGATGCTTGCGTTCCCAAAACAAACTGGTTCCTGCCCGTGATAAGGCTACAAGCAAGGCAAAGCTTGCTATTAAATACACAGGCCAAAATACCAGCGCTCGCTCACTACCTAGCGTTGTTTTTAAAATCCATATCTTACCAATAAAACCTGATAAAGGTGGCATTCCTACAACAGCAAGCGCGGCAATAATAAAACATGCGCCAAGTAAAATTGGCTGCCCCACACCACGTCCTGGTGCAAGCCTGTCTGCTACTTTACCTCGTTGATGTGAAATAAGATCAGCAATTAAAAATAACGCCGCGCAAATAAGCGTAGAATGAACGAGGTAATATAACAATGCTGCGGTTGCACTTACGTGTTGAATAGCAACAAGCGCCACCAGTGTGCCAACAGAAACAACAACTAGATTTGCTGTGAGCTTACGTAAATCTTGAGCAGCAAGTACGCCAATGGCACCAATTGCAATAGTTGCAATCGCTAACCCCCAAAGAAATGGCTGGGCCATATGGTTTAATAACCCTGCATTTTCGCCAAATATTACAGTGTAAACACGCAGCATGGCATAAACGCCTACCTTGGTCATTATAGCAAACAATGCAGCAACTACTGGCATTGCGCTGGCGTAGGTATTAGGTAACCATAAATGAAGCGGTAATAACGCCCCTTTTAAGGCAAACACAACAAGTAATAACAAACCACCGATTTTAGCTAAAAATACATCATCGCCTTGAAGCATTGATACTTTTTGCGACATATCAGCAATATTAAGCGTGCCGAGAACACCATATAAAATACCTAAAGCAATCAAGAATACGCTTGACCCTATAAGGTTTAAAATAACGTATTGTAATGCTGCTCGGGTTTTATGTTTATCACCTGCGTGCATTAGCAATGAATAAGATGCGATAAGCAGCACTTCAAAGAATACAAACAGATTAAATAAGTCCCCAGTTAGAAAAGCGCCGTTTACACCTAACACTAAAAAGTGCAATAACGGGTGGAAAAAGCTACCTTTTTCATCGTCGCCAACGCTGCTGTATAAAGCTACGCTGAGCGCCAAAAACGAGGTCAATGCGACTAATAATACTGAGAGTAGATCTGCAACTAACACAATACCAAATGGTGCTTGCCAACCACCAATTGCATAGACAATAGGACCATTTTGATAGACATACACCAGCAATACAAGACTGATTATCGAAGTCAAAAGTGACATTATCATTGATACTGCACGACGTATTGGGATGCTCTTCCCACAAGGTGGCATCAACAACAATATTGCACTGAGCATAGGAATGAGAACAGGCCATGACGCGATATGCTGGATCATTTTTGCTCCTTGTTATTACTTTTTACAAGATGACCATCTACATGATCATTGCCTAAATCAGCGCGACCTCTGATTGCCAAAATAACCACAAATGCAGTCATTGCAAATCCTATTACTATTGCTGTGAGCACTAACGCTTGAGGTAATGGATCTGCGTAATCTGCTCCAGTGCCAAGTACAACCGCTTTATTAATTGTTAAACGACCCGCAGAGAACAAAAATAAGTTTACAGCGTAAGAGAGCATAGTTAGGCCCAATACAACTGGAAAAGTACGTGCTCTTAGAAGTAAATAGATACCACAAGTCACTAATACACCAACGCATGATGCGTATAATAGTTCCATTATATATTCACCTCTTCTTTAGCTGCATCTGCAGTCAATTTACCAAGGCTTGCCAATATCATAAGTGTTGCCCCAACGACGGTTAAATACACACCTAAGTCAAATATAATGGCGCTTGCCAATTCAGTTTTACCAACAAATGGAATATCAAAATAATCAAACCAAGTAGTTAAAAATGGTCGACCAAACACCCAGCTACCAAGCCCTGTAAACATGGCGATTGCAATACCCGAGGCAATAATTTTTCGGTAGTTAACGTCAAAGCGTGATGTTATCCACTCAGAACCTCTTGCCATATATTGCAATATAAAGGCGATAGACGTTACAAGCCCTGCAATAAAACCACCACCGGGTAAGTTGTGCCCACGTAAGAAAATATATGCCGAAACTAATAAAGCGAGCGGTAACAAGCTTTGCGAAATGCTTGAAAGTAAAATAGGGTAGCGTTCACGCGCCCATGGACGCCCTTCACTATCACTTGCAGGCATAAATAGCGGTAAATTAGCAAGTAGCTTGTAAATACCCAACGCTGCGATACCTAGTACAATAATTTCACCCAGCGTATCAAAGCCCCTGAAGTCGACCAGAATTACGTTGACTACATTAGTACCGCCTCCACCAGTTTTGGCGTTTGCAACAAAAAAGTCGGAGATAGATTCAAGTGGGCGAGTTAATAACGCATAACACACACTAGCAACGACAACACCCATTGCTGATGCAATGCCTAAATCTCGTAGTATACGCAATGAGCTCGACTCTTTAGGAGTTCGCTGCGGCAAGAAAAATAGCGCCAACATAAGCAATATAACGGTTACTACTTCGACTGTAAGCTGGGTTAATGCTAAATCAGGTGCTGAGAATCGAGTGAAGGCTACAGATACCATCAAGCCTACTATTGATATCATTAACAGCGATACCATGCGTGAGCGATGCCACAGTACAGTGCTGATGGCGCCTATAATTAATAAGCCAGCGCCTATCGCATTATGGAAATCAATCGGTGTACTTGGCGCGGTGCCTGCTAAAGCTCCCATCTCAAATAACGGCCAGCCCGCACATAAAAGTACAACGCCAAGCATTACAACAATATAACGTTGTAATGAACCGTTCTCTGTACTTTGGATCTTGTTCTGACTCCACTTTATTACGCTGTACATCACTCGTTCGAATGTCTTTTTAGCATTGAGCGTTGGAAGAGATGCTTGAAATTGAAATAAATGCTTGCGCTGGATGTAAATGAAAACACCGCACGCAGTTGCAATGAAACTCATCAATAAAGGTAAATTAAAGCCATGCCAGATTGATAACTTAAACTCTGGGGTAGAATCCCCTAGTACGGCAAGTGAGGCCGCAGATAAAATACCGTCGACAACAAAATTCGGGAACATACCTACAAGTAAGCATAACACCACGAGTATTTCGATTGGCACTCGCATATAGCGCGGTGGCTCATGAGGAGTCTTCGGTAAATCTATTGGGTCGCCGTTAAAGAATACATCATGTATAAAGCGCGCCGAGTAAGCAACTGAAAACGCTGCAGCTAAAGTTGCCAAAACAGGAATCAACCAAGACATAGAGCCAAGTACTTGCTGGTGCAAAGTTTCAGCAAAAAACATTTCTTTAGATAAGAAACCATTTAACAGTGGCACACCAGCCATTGCCGCAGCAGCCACCATGGCAAGCGTGGCTGTGTATGGCATAAATCGCCACATCCCATTAAGTTTACGCATATCACGCGTACCCGTTTCATGGTCAATAATACCTGTCGCCATAAACAAGGACGCTTTAAAGGTTGCATGGTTAATAATATGAAATATTGCAGCAACTGTCGCAAGCTCAGTATCTAACCCTAATAGTAAAGTGATTAAACCTAGGTGACTAATTGTAGAGTAAGCAAGCAACCCCTTCAGATCATGCTTAAACAGCGCAATATACGCACCGACTAACAATGTTGCTAAGCCTGTCATCGCCACTAAAATAAACCAGGTATCATTTCCAGCTAAGGCTGGATGAAAACGTGCAAGTAAGAAAATACCCGCTTTAACCATGGTTGCTGAGTGCAAGTAAGCACTTACCGGTGTTGGTGCTGCCATCGCATGAGGCAACCAAAAATGGAATGGAAACTGGGCAGACTTTGTAAACGCCCCAAGTAATACGAGCACTAGCGCGAGCTCAAATAACTCATGTGATTGTATAAGTGCACGGCTTGCTAAAATAGTGTCTAGATTGTAACTACCGACTATATCACCGATAAGAAGCAAGCCACCCAATAACGCTAAACCACCTGCGCCAGTTACAGCCAGCGCCATACGAGCGCCTTTGCGAGCTTCTGATTTGTGCCACCAATAGCTAATCAACAAAAATGAACTAATACTGGTAAGCTCCCAGAAAAGCCATAACTGAATCACATTATTAGACATCACAATGCCCAGCATTGCAGTCATAAATAACATCAAATAGCTGTACAATTTGGGCATCGAGTCATTACTGCTTAAATAATAACGCGTATAAAAAATAACAAGAGACCCTATCCCTAGAATCATAAAGATAAATAACAGACTTAAACCGTCCAAGCGCAGAGATATTTCCATGCCCAACGCGGGTATCCAAGCCAAGGAATAACGAATTGTTTCACCACTGAGTACGGCAGGAGCATGGTAAATTGCAATTGCCAGAGCACTCAAAGGTGCAAGTAAAGTTAAACCCGTTGTTTGGTTACGAGATAATTTGCCGGTGCATGAAGAAATAACACTGCCAATTAAGGATAACAAGGGTATCCAGAGCAAAGTCATAATGAGGAACCTTTTAAAGTCATAAGAATATCAATACGCTGCTAGTTAATTTTAGTTGTGTACTGTTCATTGAAATGGTTTTTAATTCAGCTTAAATGAATATTATACAAAGGTATAGTTATACTGACTGAGTTACATTTTGTCTATAGGAAGCACGCCTATCTGCTGGAATTTTAAACTGAATTAACTAGGATACTAATAATAACCATCGTTTAATCAGCCACCCTTTTATCACTCATCACTAACGACTGGCTTAGCATAGTAAAGTAGTCATGATAGCGCACGGGCTTATAATGATTATTTTCAATTTGTTCTATCCATAACTCTCTATATTTTGCGGATAAGGGGAGCTGTTGGTAACGCATTATTGACCATTTTTTATCGGGCTTATACGACTTTACAGTGCCTTCACACGTTTCACTGGGCTGCCATCCTGCAGGAGGTTTTACATTATTTGCAACAAATAGGTTTGGTGCAACATACCCTTTTTGTGTACACAACCAGGCCTGTTTATTTTTTGGTACTGGGTATTCATCTTCAAAGCCACTAAAATGCATCAATTCATGTAAGAATAATTGATAACTGCTTTGGGAGTTTAATTGCATTATTCCTGCACGAACATTACCACGCCCTTCTCGCGGCATCATTACTATAAAATCATAATTTTTTGGCCAAACATATTTTTTAATCAACGATCGCCAATTACACGTAGCTGCTTTTAATGGGTTTGTTTGACACGCTATGTTGTCACCAATGTACACAGGTTCAGAAAAACAAAAACTATTAACGCTAGGTTCCGGTGTTAAAGCATGTGCACTTGAAAAGCGCTTTAGTTTGATAATTCCAGCACGATGATCACTCATCATGAGTACATTATACTCGCAACGATTTTCAGCACTTAGTTCTTGAAGAGAAAGTAAAAAGCCAGCTTGGTGAGCATATGCACTAGAAATAGATTCTGGAGGATAACTAAAGTGAAGTTTTATTTGTTCTAAAATTGCAGACTCAGGTACTAAACCTTGCTCTGTTAGCTCACTAAGCTCATCCCAACGATTAAGTTCAAGCAGTAATTTTGCTAAGTTTAGTCTGTGTTGTACGCTTTGTTTTGCGACAGCTGCTTGCCAATAGAGCTTAGCTCTATCCGCATTACCTTCTTTGAGTAATTTAATCGCCCAAATGAATTTTGCATACTCAGATCCATTCAATGCAAGGTTTTCTATACTGGGTTTAGGCAGTGTTTTTAAATTTTGTTCGAAGAAATCTGGAAACTGGTAATAACCAGAAAGCGTAGAATTGCTATCTTGTAAAGCGAGCCAATGTCCTAAGCGCGCATGACGGTTTACTGAGCTTGTAAGAACGACTAAGCTCAGTAAAACTAATCCATAGACCCTCAGGTTAGCTCGCGTTATCACCAGCCATAAGCTCAAGTTCTAGACGCGCATATTTATATTCAATATATTCATGCACGTTAGTTGCTAAAGCAAGACGAAAATATTCCGCCGCATGATTTAGTTCGCCTTTAGCTTGGTAAATCTTAGCCAAATAAAAATAGGCTTCGCATAAACGTCGAGTGTATTCGGGCTCTGATTGCACGCCTTCTGCAATACCCGCTAAAAATTCAGTTTCGTCAATTTCACCTAAAAACAAAGCAATTATCTGGTAACCCCATACCCCCTCATCAACTCCTTTTGCATTGGCTTTTAAATCAACAAGCGCCTGTTTTTGATCAACATTAGATTGTGCTAAGTATTGCCATAATATTGGAAAAGGTTCTTTCGTTGAATTGGCTACAAATGTCTTAAAGTCTTGCGTGGCTAAATAAGGTCGCTCACCATAATAAAGAGCTATGCCGCGATTTAGGTAGGCATACTGGTGTTGTTCGTTAAGCTCTAGGGCTGAGTCAAAGAATTCATATGCTTTTTCATATTGCTGCATCAACGTATGGTGAATACCTAAAAAATTATACACTTCAGCTAAATCAGGCTTCATCTGTACTGCGTTATTAAAATCGATTCGTGCCAACGTTGACATACCTAAACTATCAAATAATACACCACGGTCATAATAAAGCATCGCTTGCTGTTCAACTGTCAAATCTGCACGATCAAGTAACTTAGAGTAACGTGCAATAGCAATCTCACTTCTAAAGTCGGAAGCTAGTGGCGAAGCAAAAGGCACATTCAGAACGGGAGTTAATTCAGGTTGCGTGGTTGTTTGACACGCGCTTAGAGACAAAAAGGCCACGGTAGCAAACGCTAAATGTTTAAAAATCATTAAAATCCTTAATACTTTAAAAGTAAACAATATAGACACGATGCATCAGAAGAGGTTTCATTAAAGCATAAAAAAAGGGGCTAAACAGCCCCTTTTTATACAATCCAGTAATTAACTGGACTAAATATCAACAATTAAGCGTCAGCTGGTGCATCAGCTGCAGGTGCTGCTGATTCCATTGCTTCTTTGATGCTTAAACGTACGCGACCTTGACGGTCTACTTCTAGTACTTTTACTTTAACTTCTTGGCCTTCACTAAGGTGGTCAGAAACGTTATTTACGCGCTCAGTGCTGATTTGTGAAATATGCACTAAACCATCTTTACCTGGTAAGATATTTACAAATGCACCAAAGTCTACGATACGCACAACTTTACCTTGGTAGATAGTGCCTACTTCTAGTTCTGCTGTTAATTGCTCAATACGGCTGATTGCATTTGCTGCACTTTCACCATCTGTAGCGGCAATTTTGATTGTACCGTCATCTTCGATTTCAATCGTTGTACCAGTCTCTTCAGTAAGTTGACGAATTGTAGCGCCGCCTTTACCGATAACTTCAGCGATTTTCTTCGCAGGGATCTTCATCGTGTAAATACGTGGAGCGAACTGAGAAAGCTCTTCAGACGGTGCTGCAATTGCTTCGTCCATCACACCTAGGATGTGTAAACGTGCCGCTTTTGCTTGCTTAAGTGCAATCTGCATGATCTCTTGCGTGATACCTTCAATCTTGATATCCATTTGCAATGCAGTGATACCGTTTGATGTACCAGCTACTTTAAAGTCCATGTCACCTAAGTGATCTTCATCACCTAAGATGTCAGAAAGAACAACGAATTTCTCGTCTTCTTTAACTAGACCCATCGCAATACCTGCAACAGATGCTTTAATTGGTACACCTGCATTCATTAGTGCTAGTGACGTACCACATACAGATGCCATTGAAGATGAACCATTTGATTCAGTGATTTCAGATACTACACGGATTGAGTAAGGGAACTCAGTTAGTGTAGGCATTACAGCTGAAATACCACGCTTAGCTAGGTTACCATGGCCGATTTCACGACGTTTAGGAGAACCTACAAAACCAGTTTCACCTACGCAGAACGGAGGGAAGTTGTAGTTAAGCATGAAGTGGTTTTTATGTGTGCCAGTTAAATCATCGATTAACTGTGAATCACGCTCTGTACCCAATGTAGCAGTAACAAGTGCTTGAGTTTCGCCACGAGTAAAGATAGCAGAACCGTGAGTACGCGGTAATACACCAGTCATTACGTCAAGTGCGCGGATCATGTCTGGTTCACGACCATCGATACGTTTTTCGCCAGCAGCGATGCGGCCACGAACGATTTTCTTCTCTAGTGAACCGAATACTTTACCCACTTCTTGCTTATCAAGTGTTTCGCCTTCAGCAAGTTCGCTTGTAAGTGCTTCAACAACTGCATCTTTTGCTGCAGTTAATGCTTCTTTACGCGCTACTTTATCAGTGATGCGGTAAGCTTCGCCTACTTTATCAGCCGCTAAAGAGGCTACTTTCTCTTCAAGCGATACGTTTTTCTCAGGTGCAGTCCAATCCCATGTAGGCTTGCCTGCTTCTGCTTTGAACTCTTCAATTGCTTTGATGATAGCTTGAGATTGCTCATGGCCATAAACAACCGCACCTAGCATTACGTCTTCAGCAAGAACGTCTGCTTCTGACTCAACCATAAGTACCGCGTTATCAGTACCAGCAACAACTAAATCAAGTTGGCTTTCTTCAAGCTCTTTTAGTGTTGGGTTAAGTACGTATTCGTTATTAATAT
>Ga0115572_10001774_pt1 | contig 17473 bp, 10 predicted proteins | sample COGITO_mtgs_1206_FD_88681 | JGI IMG/M metagenome (GOLD analysis project Ga0115572, IMG submission 88681) | Pelagic marine microbial communities from North Sea - COGITO_mtgs_120607 | ecosystem: Environmental > Aquatic > Marine > Epipelagic | place: Germany:Helgoland, sampling site Kabeltonne... | reverse complement strand
TCATCGCGCTCATAGCTTGGCTGAGGATGTGGGCGTCGCAGCGTTTGCAACGCAAGGAGCAGCACTACATGTAATAAGACGATATTTAGAGTTGACACTTAGAGTTGACACAAGACCAGTTTTGGCAGCCCAGTCTGGCCCCGCGTGCCGACATGACCGCTCCGCCCGGCTCGGTGATGCTCGTTCCGGAGGCGGGCTTCTGCTTCCGGGGTGTGCGAGACAAGTGGACCGAGGCCGGCGGCAAAGTGTTCGTGAACGTGTGCTCACACCCGCGCATCGACCCCGTCTGCGGGGCGAACCTCGTCCCCGCTTCCGAGGAACACTTGGATCTGTGGGGGCTTGGCAACATGAGGGTGCCCGTGCTCGTGGGCCCGGTGAGGGACATGAAGGACGGGGAGGGGAGAGATGCAACCGCGGTCGATGTATTATTCCATCCCGCGGTCGTGCATAGGGCGCTTAACGGGGGGAAGACGGTCACGAAGGAGCACTACAGGGACTACCTGATGCAGATCGCGACGAAAAACATAAACGAGGACCACGGCGTCGTTCTCGCCCCCGCGCGCACCGAGTTGCTACCGACGGCGAGGTACAAGGGACCGAATGGGGAAAACTCGGAGAAGACACACGCGTTTCCGGTTTTCGCGTCCGATGCGGAACGCGAGATGGATCAGGCGGCGACCGCTCCAAGGGGTTCGGGCGCTCCGGGCAAACCGATCATCGAAGAGGTCGGCACTCCCATCGACCGAAATAGGAACGCATCCGCATCCTCCTCAGAGGGCATCAGGAAGGGTCCGGTGATCAAGAAGGGCTTCTTCGGTGCTTCAAAGACCGCCGAGTTATACCCGGACGGGTCGTCGGAAGGTATACGCAAGCCGGGCGAGCAGTACGACCCGCTGGGTCACATCCCCGAGAGCGTTCGGACGAAGTGCCACGTGATTGACACGGGCGCGGTTAGCGGTGCAGAGCTGGACCGAGTGACTTCGCAGTACGCGAAGACGGGTATATTGGACGTGGCAACGGAAGGGGTCTACGCTAAAGGGACGGAACCCGGGGGGAAGAAGCAGGTTGGGCTAGGTCACCCGAGTCAAGAGTCAAGTACTGAGAAGGCGATGAAGAAACCAGCCGCGGCGAAACCGAAACCGAGGAAGAAGACCCCCGAGCACGACATCGGAGAGTCGACGCTCGAAGGAGAAGCTGCGGTGGAGGTGAGGGTGCGATTACCGAAACTGACTGGAGGTATGGCATCGGTGAACCTTGACGTCGGGGCAGATACCGTGTCTCTGTCCTCACCCGAATACGACCTGAGAGTGCAACTTCCTCACAAGGTTGACGTCGAGTCGATCTCGGCCAAGTTTAGCTCTAAGCGCGCAGAGCTCAAAGTCTTGGCAAAGCGCGTGGACTGATGACTCGAGCCTAGATTTTTTAGATAGAATTAAACGAATCAATACTCTACGCCCTCGGGATGCTTCACTTCCACCTGCCAGAGAGCACCATCCTCACCCCGAAACCCGCCATACAACAAACCGCCTGCAGCGTGAGAAGCGCCATGCACAACGTTCGCTCTGTTTGCGGACCCAAGATTCTGAGGAAAAGATTCACCAGGTTCATGTTGTAGTGCTTCTCCGTCGCCATTGACGGGTGCAACAGCCCAGTCTCGGTGTCTAGCTTGGGCAGTCGATGCCTGGGACAGTGCACAATCTTGAAGAGCTGGGGTGAGGAGTACAGGAAGTTAACGATTTGCGGCAGGAAGAACAGCACGAGTGTCTCGCTAAAGTGCCCGAGGATTCCCGCAACCCCGAGCGCCATGCCGGCAAAGTAGGTGAACGTGTCGCCGACGAACACTTTGCTCGGATACCAGTTGTGCGCCATCAGCGCGAGAGTCACGGCGAGAAACGGCGCAGAGAGGCAGAGGGAGAAGATGTGAGCGTCGTGCATCTGCGAGCCGGCGTCGTTCTGCGCCATCAGCCTCTCCGCCTCCTTCACAGCTTTCAACGCCACCGAACTCTTGCTTCCCAGTGTTTTCATCAGCATGTTTGCCCTGTGGATGGCATCCGGTATGGAGAGGGACCGGATGGAAGGGTCAGCCTGATCGTATGATCCCGTCGCGACGATGGTCGTGACGTTGAGGAGCACGATTGCTGCCGCGATGACTGCGCTCTGACCAGCTTCAAGCCCGTTGATTCCCGCGTGGATGTTGATGCTGTTGCTGCAGAAGATGACCATGAGGAACATGTATAGGTAGTAGATCCACCCGAGCTCTAGCAGATCGGAGTCATCCCCGAGCAATCGCCGGATCGGCCGCGGCACAAGGATGGTCGTGCTGCCGGCGTAGGATAACAGCAGCGGCAAGGCGGCGAACGCCGGAAGGATCATTTTTGCCCTCCACGGAAGGTCCAGCACGTCGTCGACAAATCCAAGGAATATGGCGAACCCGATGGTGGCCATCGCCGAGTTGTGCTCGAGCGCCCATTCCTTCGCGCGTTCCCCTCCAAGAAGCAGATGCGCGCATTGCAAAATTGACAGACAGACCAGGTACACGCACCCGGGCGCAAGACCCGCCGCCTCGGGTACCTTCACCTCTCCCTCGGGTGTGCCGCGCTTGTTGATATCGTATCCAAACATCCCTCGCTTCAACGTGAGCTTTTGTACCACGCTCACCAGGCGTTTGGTGCCGACGTACGCGAAAATGCACACCGAAGCGATTGAAGCGAGAAGTCTCGTCGTGCCCGGACCCTGACGCATCATCCCCGGTGCGGCGAGCAGTGCGGGCGCGATGCAAAGTCCGCCGATGACCATCATATCCCACGCGCGAGAGGCATCGATGGCGACTGCACGAGGCGTTTTGCCTGTCGCTTCGACATTCCCACGGGCTGCTCCGAGCTGGTGTTTGATCCGCTGGATGACCTGTGATGACAGTCCCGCGACCAACACACCGATTGAACGTATCACAACCTCCGCCGCGTACGCGATCTCAATGGCGACCGATGCAACCGACACGTACACCATGCGCCCAGCTGCAAAGATGGACTCGATGATCACGTCTCGTGCCACCAGAAGAATGTCAACGAGCCCGAGCCTCCACCACGTCTGTTCGATGAGCCCCATCATTGAGACCCACGTCGATACCACGCCAAATTGCACCGCATGGTATCCCTGCATGCAGAGTCCGATCACCACGCCCACCGTAAAGAGTATCCCGTCCAACGCGCTCGACGTCAACATCGTCACCGACCCACCCAAAATCTCAGAGACGTAAGCAGTCTCAATCACGACGGATGCGCCAGCAAACTTAACGGCGTCGACACCTCGACGAGCGAGGGATGATGCCACATTCGACGCCGGCGCAGCGGCACGAGCACCACCTCTCCTCGGTGTGGGTTCAGGATCCGGTATCCCCGCTTCATCTTCATCCAGTGCCTCTTGTAAACGAGCAATGAGAACTGCCTTGAGACCAGTTCCGTCGAGTCCTCTCGCATCGAGCTCATCTCTGAGCATTGCCACCGTCATCTGTGCAGCCCTCTTCGCCGAACCGGCCTGCTGTTTCTTCTTCGTCGAAACTTTCGGCTTAGCCGGTGTGATGGCGCGCGGTTTCGACCGTGGTTTGCTGGAGGCGCCGGACATGAGGTCAACCACAGAGTCCCTCAAGATCAAGACGCGGTCCACGAGAGGCAACCTCCACCAAACCTGTTCGACGAACCCGGCAAAGGTGACCAACGCCACGTGACCTCTGTACACCAAACACTGGACAGCAGCAACAACGCCGTCTGCAATCATCACGGGCACAGCGGTGACCACCACACCGGTGGATCGCAGCGCAACCTCGGTCACGTACACAACCTCGATGATTACAATCGCCAGGCACCCGTAGATTGCCCGCGCTGCCGCCACAAGAGAGTCGATGACCACGTCCCTGGCCACCAGGAGAACGTCGACCATCCCAAGCCTCCACCAAACCTGTTCGAGCATCGCCACCACGGTGATCCAGACCACCCGGAAGAAGTGCGCGGACGCGTGGTAGCCATGGACGAGCAAGCCAAGGGCAACTCCGATTGCGACGATCGCACGATCCCGAGCCGCGCCCGAAACGTCAGCCGCCGTGGCGAGAGCATCGGCAGAGCGGGCACGAAGCGTCCTCAGCGCTTCCGTCGCGTCCATCCCCATCACTTGCCTTGCTTAGTGCCGCGCCGCGCGCCGAACAACTGTTCCTCCTTCCTTCTCAGCAGCTCCTGGTCCCGGATGACGCCCTCGTGGAGCTTCTGTTGTCCAGTGAATTTTCGAGGGAGCGGTTAGCGGGCGATTCAGGGGACGGACGGACTGGTCGGGTAAGCTTCGACGCTCGCTGTGCCGCTCTCACGTCTATGTAGGATCGTCGGGGGAATGTCCCGTCGCCAGATCCGTCGCCCGAAGCGTCGCGGAAGGGATGGAGCAAGTCGAGGCGGGTAATTCGGCACGGGATGATTCTCGACCGTCCGAGGGACGCACCTTTCGCTCCTCCGTCTGTTCGTGGTGGATGTATCCGATTCCCACCGCCGTCGAGACCGTCACGGCAAACAGCGCAGCCACAGCCTTGCGCGTCTGGCTCATGCACCTCCCGTAACTCGGACCGCACTCCCCGTCCCCTTGGTCGCAGAGGCCGCGTGCCAAAAAATGTGTGCAGAAGCTAAACTCTTGGTGTCCTAAATATCGTCTTATTACATGTAGTGCTGCTCCTTGCGTTGCAAACGCTGCGACGCCCACATCCTCAGCCAAGCTATGAGCGCGATGAGCGCCCTACCCACCTGTACCCACCCACGTGCCAGCTCTCCAAGCGGCGATGGCCCACCGGTGTGTCCGTGTCCCGTCCCTAATTCACCTACGACGCGCGCCAGCGTGAAAGCGTCGTAATGAATCCGTCCCGGCTCCGGGCAACCCTCGGGCGGCAGCCGGTAGAAGTCCACATGTTGAGTCAGCACATCGTACCCGTTCCCGCGTGTGTAGAATCGCAGAGCCCCTGCGTCGTGCGTGATGACGTGTAAGTAGGCAACCTCGCAGCCGTGCTCGGTGACGGCTCGGTCGACGATGCGGTCGAGGAGCTCACTCGCCAGTCCCTTTCGCCTGTGCGAAGGGAGAACGCCGAGGGTGAGGATGTACACGTATGGCGTCTCCAGAACCTCGCCCCCCCCCTTCGACTGAGTTTTGGCCAAGGTTTTGGTGAACCAACGCCTCAGCGCACCCCACGCACCGCGTTTCCTCCGAAGGAATTCAGCGACAACCTCCGTGTCCTCTTCGTCTGTCCGGGGCACAACCCTCGCCGTGACCACCCCGACCATCCTCTCGTCACCACCAAAGTCTCTCTCCACCGCACACAGGGTGATGATGCCGTCACTTTCGCTCAGGGCGGCGTTGTAGAATGCCTCCTCGTACTTGATGGGGAACAATGCCCGATGGACAGTCTCACACTCCCCGATATCACGCGGATCGAGCCTCCTGTAGCGTATCACGCCGCCGGTGCTCGGGTTTAAGGAGGCCAGGGTATCGAGGGTGAGGACCACGCTGCCGTCTGCGTCCGTGGAAGCCTGCGTGGGCGCGAACGCGTGGGCGTTGGCAGTCGGGACGCACGGCACCGTCTGGGGCGCCTCGTCCGCGTACCCGCTCTGCCCGCTCGGCGCGCTTGTCGTCACGGACGCCATCGCCACTTCCCTCATCCCCGCAATCTATTCACGTGCCGCTTGTGATATCTCTCCATGTCAAACCCGGACGACACACGAGGAGCGGTCGCACTGTCCCGTGCCTCTCGGAATGGTGTGGTGACATGATCGATCGTGCACGTTTCGTCGTCAGATTCTCCCGCGCAACAACACCGGGCAGGCCGACATGCGCATCGTCTATCATCTCCTACTCGTCTTGGGACTGACCCTGCTGTGGCATCCGTGCGATGCACAGAGGCTCAGCGACGAACGCGTGGTGTTCCAGACGACGAAAGGCGACATCGAGTTGGCTTTCTTCCCCGACGTCGCCCCCGTCACAGTCGCGCACATCATCGATCTGTCCAGGCGCGGGTTATACCAAACGAACCATTTCTTTAGGGTAGATAAGGGTTTCGTGGCTCAGGTAGCGGATGTCGTGGGAGGTAGGAGGATCCCCATGGACGCGTACCAGCAAGAGGTTGCGTCGAAGAAGCTGCCCGGCGAGTTCAGCGACGAGGTGAAACACAGATTTGGGACGTTATCGATGGGACGGTATGATGATCCAAACTCTGCGACGTCGTCGTTCTCGATCCTTCTCGGCGACGCTCCTCACCTTGACGGTCAGTACGCGATATTTGGAAGGATCACCCGTGGTGAGGCAGCGCTGCAGGCCATGCAGCAGGTGCGCACGAAAAGGGAAGGCATTTTCGTGATGCCCGAAGAACGAATCGAGATTGTTGGAACGTACGTCAAGGACGCGAGCCGGGGTGGCGGAGGGCTCAGAGGGCAGGCGGCGGACTGCACGACGCAGCTGGAGGAGGCGAGACACAGGGCAGACGGCCTAGTGACGGAGCTGGAGAAGCTCAGGCAAAAGAGGCTTCCTGGAAGAAGATAGTAACATCACTTAAAGAACTTACGCGTTATCACCATCCCCCGCCGCTCAACATTCCTCGAAGTACGCCCACGACGTCTTGCCTCGGCACATCGCTTTCCGAACCGCCCCTACCGAGGCCCTTTACCCGTACGCGCTCGCCCGCACTCAGGAGAGCGCCGTCGATCGTGACCATCAAGCGGGCGCCTCTCTGTCCCGCGTACTGATACTGTTCCGTGGCGCTCGGAGCAGTCGACGGAACAACCTCGGCGCGTATGCCACTCGCCCAAAGTTCGGCGGCCAGCGCGAGTCGCTCCTGAATCAATCCACCTCCACCTCTCGCACATACGATGACATCTGTTGCGGCTGCGGCTGCGACTGCATGCGTTGACGTTGTTCGTTGAGCGGCGGCGGCGGCGAGCGTCGCAGCCTTGCGAACGGCTACGCTGACGCCCACGCCTCCCGGCGGCGGGTGCGCGGCGTGATTCGGCCACACGGAAGAGAGCCATGAATCGTACCTGCCGCCTGCCGCGACACACACTCCGTTCGCCGCTGCCCTGGTGGATGGCGATTTAGACGTGTGGACCGTCAGCTCGAAGAATCCCGCGCAGTGGTAAGGCTCTGGCGGCGGGAGCAAGGGAGACACCGAGATCCTCGAAGCCGGCACTCCCATGCATTCGAGGTGTGCGCTCACCGCGCGGACATGGTCGAGCGCAGATAGCAGACTCGTCGAACCAGTCTTCTGCGAGGAGCCGTTGGCCACCACAAGCTGATGCATGAGTTTTGCCGTCGCTGCAGATGGATCCTCGGCGCGAAGCGAGTGTAGCGAGGCGGTGCGCTCGACAACTTCAGGCGGTAATCGAAGGGCGGTGAGCGGCGCATCCCTTCGCAACATCGCCGCGGTGCGAGGCCTGAACTCCGAGGAAACACCCGCGCGGATCCATGCCGCGGCGAGTATTCTGCGATGGTTCAGAGATACCCGCGGTGACAAGCCTCGCTCGACCAACGCGTCCCATGCGCACTTGATCGCCTCGGCGTCCGCGATGGAAGCCTCGGTTGACTCCTTCGGGGCTATTATGTCAAAGTCAGCCTGGACGTGTTCACGAGGAAGACCCCCTCCGCCGCCGCCGCTCTTAGCTCCGACAGTGCCGCCATCCTTGGGGCCTGGTGCCGAGGATCGAAACGTGATACCCACGCAGGATGCTCGAAGCGTTGTCGCCTCCTCGGCAGCCGCCTGACGCACCAGCGACGAGCGAAGGTCTCGACGCAACACAACGAGCGCGCCGGATCGCGACAGTAACCTGTGCCCCTCGCCTCCAGCCTGCGAGAGAATCGCGTCCCCTTCTTTCGCCCAAGTCACGGCGCGTGATGACAGTGGACTCGCTCCGTGTCGCCTGAACGTGGCACGAAGCGTCGTTAACATTCGCTCCGCGGCGGCGGCATCGACAGCCGAGGGAGCGCCTCGCTCTGTCGCCGCCGCTCGCTCACTCAGCCTCGCGCCCGCGCTGCCGTCCGATGTGAGCCGCTCGACAACTCTGTCGTGCTCTGCGCCGCCAGTTTCCACCGCCCGAAGGACCTCCTCCAGCGCTTCGTCGCCACCTTTCGGGGGCAAGAAACCACTCGACAAAACCTCAGCCGCTGACGGTCGTTCCGCGGGGTCCGGGGCCAGGAGCGCCGCGATGAGCGTCGTCTGCTGCGGATACTTTGATCGAAAGTCCGGCGGTAGACGCTCGCTTCCGCTCTGGCCGGCGGGCGGACGTGCGGATCGAAGCTGGTTGAGCTCAACAGCTCGTTCCATCCCCGTGGAAAACCTCCTGAGCATCTCGAAGAACACAATCCCAGCCGAGTAGAGGTCAACCTTGCTCGACTGGTTCAGCCACCCGGCTTCAACCTCTGGAGCGGTGTACAGGTACGTTCCCACGGCGCCGGTAGACTCGACGTCCATGTCAGGGTTGTCAGTGTCGAGTTCGAGATCATCGTCGCTGGCCTGTCCACGCGCAGCAACCGCAGCGCCCGCGGCTACAGCGGCAGCCTCCGCTGCGGCTGAGCTTCCATCGTCCGCGCCGCCAAACTTGGCGAGGCCAAAGTCTCCAATTTTGAGTTGACCCCTGGCGTCGACGAAGATGTTGCCGGGCTTCAGGTCTCTGTGGACGATCCCTTGGGCGTGGATGTGTGCGAGACCCTCGAGGATCTGCCTGCCCCACGCCCACGCTCGCTCCTCGTCAATCTCCGTTCCAAGATGTGCATCACGGTCGAGGACATCCCGCAGGTTGGTGCGGCAGTATTCCATCTGAATGTGAAGCCACGCGACGGTGACGGGTTCGTTGAGTCGCTGAGCCGCGAACGAGGTTGTGACGGTCGTGCCTGTCACCGTCGCGCCGGACGTGTCCGTTACTTCCGTCGTGGTGCCGCCACCGTGACCCCATGCGGCCGCCTCGTCCGAGGTGCCACCATCCGAAGTACCGTCAACCAGGCTCATCCTGCCACCGTTGTGTCCTCGTCTCTCCTCCACAGCCTCCTCGACCCAAGCCTGATTGTATCGAACCACCGCGTTATGTTCCAGGCGCGAGAGGGTGGCCACCTCGCGGAGCACCCTCGCCGCGGCCGCGGGAGACACGGGACCGCCAGACCTGGTCGCCATTCGAACCTTCTTGATGGCGTACTCGCGACCGTCCAATCGGTTGATGACAAGAACCACGCGTCCAAACGCGCCGCGGCCGAGCATGCGGATCTCCTGGAAGTCTGTCGCGTACCTCGACGGAGGGAGCGCGGGTTTCGGGGGAACCACACGCTGCGCGGCATCGAGGACCGACTCTGAGTTTGCGAGCCTGCTCCTGCCCCGTGAAGATCCAACCTCGTTTGCCGCCGCCGCGCCTGGATGTTTGCGAGCGTTGTCTCCGTCGTCCGAGACTCCACCCCAGAACTTTTGAATCGCCCACTGAGTCGCCGGATCACCGTTGACGCTCGCCGATGCGGCACGACCCTCCGCATCAAATGCTCGCTTGAAAGCCCGGTGGAAGTGCGCGGGTCGATGGAGTAAAACCTCACGGAGCCACCGCGGCATCACCCCGCACGCCCTGAGTTGAGAGGTGAGAGCCGGCAGCGCGTGGGGAAGAGGACCGCCCGCCTCGCAGAGTAAACCAAGCAGGTGACCGACCAGAAGGTGAAGCATTTGCTCGTGCCTCCTCCGAGACACGTTGGAACCGTCGCCTTCGTCCACGTGGGGGAACATTCGATCGAAATCATCCACGTCGTCCTCGTCGTCCTCGTCCTCCGGTACGTGCCCGGTGGAGTGAACCGCCGATCCGATGAAGGAAAGTCCGCGCATGAGCGAGTCGACCAGATCGAGGGACGAGTGCGACATGGACGATTTGCCGCCGATGGACGATTTGCCACCCCTGCTGCTGATCTCACCCATCCGGAGCCAGTCCCTCTGGTCTTGGGAATCCTCTTCCGAGTCGGAAGATGAAGACTCCGAATCGTCACTCTCGCTTTCGGACTCGCCGGACCCGGCATCCTCCGCGATTGCCCCCGCTGTTTGGTCTGACGATTTCTCGGTGACAACCGAGCCCTTCTCCACCTTGTCGCTCTTCAGTCGCAACTGAAGAGTAGCGCTCCGCGAACTCTGTTTCCTTGGCTGCGCGAGCGTCGGCAACCCGCGAGGTGCGAGATCCGCCCCAGCGGCGCCCGCGGCGACAGCGGCGGCGGCAGCCGCGACGGCAACCTCCTCCCAGTCGTCATCTTCGTGGAGGGCGTAGTCCCCGTACGCTCCGTCCTCGTCCTCGTCTCCTTCAAGATCCATCGAATCCTTTGCATCGACGACGGAAGGACTATCCTTGGCTGTCTCACCATCCGCGTTCGGGTCTCCGTCGTTCTCCCTCCTGTTCATCTTGTCCCACAGCGATTCGTCCCTTTCGCTCGTGGGAACCAGGTCCGGGTTCGCCAGGTTTTCTCTGAGCGCCTCTGCGAGATTGAACACCATCACATCACCTTCAGTCGCAGCCAGATCCGCGGCCTGACGCCTCAGCTGTGCCTCCAGACGCTCAAGCACTTCGGGGTTGACCCCTCGAGATTCCTCACGGTCGAGCGTGACGCCCGGCGGCTTCTTTGGGTATCCGGCGACGTATTGGACCACTAACACCGCGACGACGGGCGGAATCTGGTCATCCGCATCGTCGTCAACGCTGGGAGGCGAAACCCGGATGCGAAACTGTCGGTGCTCGCGCTCATCGAAGGAGAACTCCTCCTCGTAGATGGCTTGCAGCGCCGTGAGCTCCTCCTCGACGACCGGGGGCAGCGATGCGACCGCGCTGGCGCCGCCCGGCGTTCCCTGACCTGGGGAGGGCGCAACACCTTTCTTCTTCTTGTTGCCCATCGCACTCTGCCTCGGTTCGAGCGAGTGGACAGGTTGATGCCCGTTCGACCGGGGTGCCTTGACGGTATGGGCGCGTTGGTGATTTTGTTGTTACCTTCGGTATTTCGCTAACTGCTACCGCGAGGAGGACGAGGAGGATGAGGAAGACGACGACCGCCTGGACTTCTTCGACCGCCTTTTCGATCGCTTGCTGTCCTTCTTACGCTTCTTGCTCTTCTTCCTCTCCTCCTCCTCCTCCGACGACGACGACGACGAGTCGCTGTCGCTGTCGCTCGACGACGAATCCCGCCTCCGCTTCTTCTTTTTTTTCCCTTTGTCCCTATGGCGCTTCTTCTTCGCCAGCTTCCGCCGGGCCTCGTGCGCCTCGGCGTCCAGGGCGAACTGCGCCGCCGCCTCAAGCTTAGCCTGGAACTCCATCGGCTTGGCCTTCGCCTCCAGTTTGGCGGCCACCCGCTCAGCCGCCACCGCCGAGAACGCCCGCTTCGTCTGGTCGCTCACGTCCGCGAGGGTTGGATGGAAAGGCACGTGAGCGCCCTTCTCCACGGTGACCACCGCGTTGGGCTGCGCGCACGGAAGGGAGGGAGGGTTCAGTCGAGGATCTGGGTCTATCGCGGGAAGGAGGCTTCGGTCGGGATACGTCGGGACGGCGAGCTCACCTCCCACTTGCCATTGAGGAAGGCGCCGACTCCCGTCATGCTAGCTACTAGGTCGCGTCGGCGGAAGTGGTGTTTTTCTCTCCGTCAAGCGTCAGGTGTCGCGAATTTCGCCAGCTGTATCGGTAAAATGCGTCGTTGCTACGTCAGCGCAGGAGCATTGAAGGCTGCGCTATCCCCGCAGGTGCAGACAGCGAGGGCGCACCGAGAGAGGGCAGACAAGAGTTTGTGAGGTTCTTCAGAGCCGCTCGCTCAGTCGCGGAGTCGATCCGACCGTCGCTTGCGGTAGCTTGGAGCGGGGTTGCCCTCGTTGCCAATTCTTACCCCCCAATTTTCGCCGGCGACCGCTAAACCGCCCGAGGGCAGGTGACCGGGCGTCCTATCGCGAGTGGCAGGCGGAGCGCCATGGTTCAAATCAGGGGATCAGAGAAGTATGCTGCTCGAAGCATGGCGGTACGTCGCCCATCCTCGCGCGCCCGGGGTCCCATCTCGCCCCGCATTCTCCGATTCCCCTCCACGTCTTCAGCGCAATAATTCTGACGAGCCGAGCCCTCTCTTTCCGCTCTTCGAACACGCAGGGTTCTCAACTCCTCGGCCTCCCCGATGAAGAAGAAACACGTAAGGAAGGCGAGCACGCGAAGAACATGTACGTGGGCGGCATCAAGGACGAGGATGGCGGCCTCCCCGGGCAGGTTGCCATGGGGGATAAAGACCGCAGCGACGAGGAGGCCATGGGCGACATCCAGAAGGAGTTCAGGGAGAAGTCCAAGGCGAAGATGGATATCGGCATGGTCGCCGCGGGTGTCCAGGAGATGCAGAAGCACAAAATATTCGCGGAACCGTCCCCTTGGGTCATCTCGCCGAGGTCCCGTTACATGCGGCGATGGGACATGGTGACGCTCATGCTGCTGCTGTACACAGCCGTCGTTACCCCGGTGGAGGTTTCGTTCATGGAGACAAAGATCGACACCCTGTTCTGGATCAACCGTTCCGTGGACGCCCTGTTCGTCAAGGACATCGTTCTGAACTTCTTCGTCGCCATCTACGACCCAGAAGACGGTCAGCTGGTTTTCCACCACCCGACGGTGGTCAGGAGCTACCTCAGAGGCTGGTTTCCCATCGACGTCATCTCCGTTTTCCCGTTTGACCTGATTTCGTTCATGCTGAACACCAGCAGCGTGGGCAAGATGAAAGTGCTGCGTATTCTGCGTCTGTTGAGGCTCGTAAAGCTTCTGCGCATCCTGCGTGCGGCGCGCATCTTCGCCAGGTTGGAGACGCAGTACAACATCGACTACTCCGCGCTCGAGCTCGCGAAGTTCGGGGTGCTCGCGCTGGTAACGAGCCACTGGATGGCGTGTGCGTGGGGACTCGTCGCGGACCTGGAGGACAGCGACTACAACTGGTTGAAATACACCGCCTTCAACACGTTCCACGAGACCGGCAAGCTGGAGATTGGCCAGGATCCAGTCGGGGTTGTGAGCACGACGGATATCTACATCGCCGCGTTCTACTGGTCGAGCATGACGATGACCACCATCGGTTACGGTGACATCGTGCCGAGCACGCTGGTCGAGAGGGTCTTCGTCTCATTCGCCATGTTGGTAGGAGCGTTCGTCTACGGTTACATCATCGGCGCCGTGTCGAACGTGATTTCGACCAAGAATGCGAAGAAGAACGACTTTTACAAGCTCATGGGCGAGCTGAACTCGTTTCTCAAGGAGGGCAGGTGGGACCACGACCTGTGCATGCGACTGCGCGAGTACTTCAAGTACCGCCTGGCGTCCTCGCATGTGGATGCGCACACTGCCCTGCTGCAGCAGATGTCTCCCGCGCTCAGGGCGGAAATCACGCTGGGGATGAACACCTGGATCACCAAGGTTGACTTCTTCCGCAAGTGCCCCGAGGCGCTCGTCATCCAGCTCACGATGAACATGAAGCAGTCAACCTTTCCCCCGCAGGAGAAGATCTTGGTTCCCGGCGACTGGTGTGACAAGATGTTCATGGTGCGCAAGGGTGTGGCGATCTGCCGAAAGAAGATCGTGACCACAGGGCAGGTTTTCTGCGTGGAGTGCCTGTACAAGGAGGGCAAGGTTTCCTACTCTGCGCACGCGGTGACTTTCGTGGATCTGTTTTCGTTTGACCGCAACATGCTCGTGGGCGCGCTCCAGTACTTCCCTGAGGTGAAGACTCACTTCCAGAAGCTGTCAATCAAGATCGTGTTCCGTTCAGAGGTCATCGCTTACTCCAAGGCGTACAGGGCTCTTGAGCAGGACGGTCTGGATGCCGACGTCTGGGACAAGATGGACGAGCGACCGGATTATTACCTCAGAAAGCTTCGCCTGATTTACGGTGACGACGGCTTTGGCATGCAATACGACGGCGCCAGCGAGCAGCTGATGAAGGATCAGGCGGCGCTTAAGGTGCAGAAGGTGTACCGCGGGTACAGGGGTCGGGTGCTGAGCAAGGTTAAATCCACGGAACACAACACGAGCGGGGTTATGCCGCCCAGCGTCAGGAGCATGGATCCGACCATGTACACGGCGCGGGCTCTGGACGTGTTTCACCACCGCGCGGGGCAGTCGCTGCACACGCTGCACCTCAAACTCGACGCGCTTCTGAATGGAACCGAGCCGAGGAAGGATCTGGAGCGTGACCCCAAAGATAGGTCGCATGGTGAGGTGTTCAGCACGCCGCTGGACGGGTCCGGGAAAAAGGTTGTCGGGACGTCGAGCCTGGCTAGGTCGGCCATGAAGCCCGCGGGAGGTTCCTCGCTGCCACCCGTGGCGGCGACGAAGGGAATCGGCGGAGGCGCCGTCGCGGAAACTGTCAAGAGCGAGGTGGACAAGCTGCGTCGCGATCTGCTGGACAAGCTCGACAAGATCAAAGTCTCGGGCGGCGGCGGCGGCGGCGGCGGCGAGCAAGTTGCTCTGGGCGGCGGCGAGGAAACTCAGCAGCTGGCCGTGCTCGTGCAGTCTCTCGCCGATCAGGTCGGATCCATCACTCGCACGCTCTCGCAGATGTCTGATGCACAGCGTACGTTCCAGGAACGGTCGCAGAGGACCATCCTGGGCCATCTGGAGCAGGCACAGACGAGAATGGCGGAGCAGGTGGCCAAGACGATGGGCGGCGCGTCGCGCCCGGCTTCCCGGGTATCCCCCGGGGGTGTCGCGGACATGGCGGAATCGGATCTGCCGCCGTCGCGAGGCTACGGGGGGCAGTACGGAGGTGCAGCCGGAGGTGCAGCGGGCATTGGGACCAGGACGCTGCAGAGAAGGCCACTCGGGGGAAGCACTCCGCCCGCGCGGCCTTCGCAGGGTTGGTAACGAGAACCCACGTCAAAACTGAACACTATGATAGCGCAACGCATTCAACGCGTGATGTAGACTAACTATATTATACAACACCCACACCTCACGCCGCCACCACCTCTGCGTGTTCTAGATCCAAAGCCGTCGCCAACGCCCCGGCGCGCTCGTCCGTCAGGCCAACCTCCGGCTCGGTCTTGACGAACCTGTCGCTCCACTCGTGACCCGCGGGCACCACCTGCTTATCGTCCACGACGGCAAACTTTGGCCACCCGCTCCTGTCCTCGCCGAACCTGTTCGTGAGGTAGGTCTCTATCTCCACGATGCGCGCGTACTTGACGTTATCGTCATGCTTGACGCTGTTCATCAAGTGCGGCTCCCCCGGGGTCCTTCCCACCACCCTGTCTCCCTGTGCGCCCATCCTCCCTAGCACGTACCCGATGTACCCCTCGAAGCACCTCCAGTAAGTGGTGAGGACGATGTCCGCGCCGGAGGTGCCCAGCACGCCCTTCAGCCTATCCACCTTGTCCTGCTCGAGGTTGATCTGCGGCGCTGTTGCAGTTCGGTTCAGCACTCCGTCGATGTCGAGGAACAGGATCGGGACGCTCCTCGCGTCCTCTCCGCCGCTCGATTTGAGGGATGACATCACGGCGACGCGCCTCCCGGGAGCACGAGTCGGGGTACGTGAGCGGACGCGAGCGGCGGCACGGCGCGAAGAAGACGCGCGCAAAGACCAAGAGTCGAGCGCTCCTCGTAGGGCGGTCGTTGTCATGTGTCCGTCGCCGCGTCGTGCGGTTGGCTGTGTTCTATACTTGCTTCTTCAAGAGCCGGTCTGGTGTCTTGACCGCCATTCCGCCATGACCAGATCAGTTTTCCCAGAGGAAAGTTCCTCGATGTTTGGGCCATTTTGCCCACTGGTGATGACTCACCCGTCTTGGATTGAACGACGGAAAAACGTGTTTTGTTGGAGCGGGAGAAACAAACGCCTTCTTGCTGATGAGGTTTCAAGAACCGGGGGAGTCGCAGATTTTTGGGATAGCTGAATGCCAATTCCCGAACGCTTTTCACCAACCTTCGATTTTTAGACCGTAATTCGTGACTGTCGTGAACGGTGCGGGAGCAACCAAAACCAAAAACAGGCTCTGCTCGCGCACGACTTTTTGCCTCCCTCGTAAAATCTCGCCGAGAGTCTAACTTACGCGCTTTGGTTGGCGGCTTTGCGGTTTGTTTCCCCGCCCACACCTCGCGCGAGCGGCAGGAGCACCACCGTAGTCCAGCGGGGAAACCCCTCGCTAGCGACGACGACTGTTCGCCCGCCAGGTGTTTTTTTGACAACCCGAGAACCCGCCCAAACGCGCGCACGATATGGCCGCCCGGTCCAACTCCGAGGGGACGATCACCCGCTTCAGGTGGGTTTAAGTTTTTTTCACCCTCGAGGCGCCGATCTGACGTGCGCGCCGCGCGCGTATCGCGACGGAGTGCCCCTCAACGCGACGTCGAATTCCAACATTGACCTTGCCTCGTCTCCCGTCCCCGCCGCAGGTCGCTTTACGTCGCTTCCCAGTAGCGCACGACCAGAGCCAACTCACAAATTGCTGACCGGCAAACGAGAATCCGGAAGAAGCACCCCACACTCCTGCTGCGAGGTGGAGACGCGAGAAAAACACCGAGGCCAGCAGCGCTCGAAATCGTGCGCCGCTGACACTACACTCGCGTCTCTGAGAGAAGTCGTGAACAAACCCGTTCACGCCAAAGCTTAAACCTCGCCGAAGCAGCACACCAAAGGTCAAGAGCAAAAACAGCTTTTTTGCCCTAGAGTGCCATAGAAGACACATACATTAGCAAGCGGGAGTCCTCATCAAACGTCGGCTCGAAGAAACGACCGAGAGAACTCCCGAAAACAACATCAACATGGGCTTGGACGCGTTCCCAAACACGCTGTGGGACGAGGACCAGGCGGGCGCGGTCACGATGCCCGCTCCCGCGCAGCTCACCGCCGCGCTTGCGCAGGCCAACACCAACAAGCTCGTCGTCGGCGCGTCCTCCATCCCCGCTCCCGCTGGGTCGTTTCCCGCGGCGACGGCGGCGACCGTCAACCCCACCCCGAACTTGCAGGCGAATCCCATCCCGGATAGCTGGAAGCCCCACCCGATGGACCCGCTGCGGTTCGTCAAGCACGAGATCCGCCAGCTTCTCCTGTCTCGCGGCTCGCTGTCCATCGCGCAGCTCCCCGAGGAGTACCTCAAGTGCTACCGCAAGCCCCTGACGCAGGCCCTCAAGATGCTGGACTCTCAGTACACCCCTGAGAGCGCGAGGAGTGGCAAGCCGAGCGGCCGCGCGAGGAAGTCGACGCTCGGCGCGTTTCTCCGCGAGCACCTCACCGACATCATCGAGGTTCGTCAGCGGCCGCACGGGCAACACGAGATCGTCGCCACGGGAGCTCCCAACACGAACGGCTCCGGCATGCACAACAACGCAGGCATGCACACTAACGTTACCGGCGTGCAACAGGTCGCAAATGACCAGTACGGCGCGTTTCGGGCTGGTTTACAGCAGCAAACGTGGGCCCACCAGGAGACCCCCGAGGAGCATATCCGCGCTCT
>Ga0115572_10001767_pt1 | contig 17511 bp, 17 predicted proteins | sample COGITO_mtgs_1206_FD_88681 | JGI IMG/M metagenome (GOLD analysis project Ga0115572, IMG submission 88681) | Pelagic marine microbial communities from North Sea - COGITO_mtgs_120607 | ecosystem: Environmental > Aquatic > Marine > Epipelagic | place: Germany:Helgoland, sampling site Kabeltonne... | reverse complement strand
TCGGCCGTGGCAGGTGCGACCAAAATAAGATCAGCGCTGCGCGATAATTCGATATGGCCCATTTCTGCTTCCGACGTCAAATCGAACAATTCAGAATGTACTGCTTCACCGGCCAGGGCGGCCACCGAAAGCGGCGTCACGAATTCTTGCGCCGAGCCTGTCAAAACAGGGGTCACGGCTGCGCCCGCCGCACGCAATTTGCGGATTAAATCCAGCGATTTATACGCGGCTATGCCGCCCGTGATGATTAACAAAATGCGCTTTGAGCTTAACATTCACGCTCCAGACCTGAGAGACCTATTTGTAAAAGGTCTCTTGCCAGTTCGCAAGGGACGCTCCTGAGATAAAAATCTACGCAGGTTTTAAACACACAGCCTGAGATCCCGCCACCGTTCCACAGATCAAAATCTGGGCAAAGAAACCACTAGCCGGCGCTCGATAGTGACTTGCCGATCAAAAAAAGCTCACCACTTCTTGCGAGTTTTTTTCAAGGTATTTGCGCATTTTGGAAAAGGCCGCCGCCTCTAACTGCCGCACTCTTTCTTTTGACAGCCCCAGCTCTTTGCCCAAACTTTCTAGCGTGCGCGGTTCTTCTTGTAGCTTGCGTTCGCGCACGATGAACCGTTCGCGATCATTCAGGGCGTGCAGGGCTTGTAAAAGCCACCGCCGCAATTGATCAGTGTCGTGCTGGTCTTCAATCAAATCCTGCGTTTGCGCGCCTTCATCTTCGATCGTGTCAATCCATTCGCGGCCCTCATCCTCGCTGGATTGCGTGGCATTCAGCGAATAATCCGAGCCTGACAGGCGGCCATCCATCATCTCAACATCGTTGAGCGGCACGCCAACCTCGGTCGCAATAAGTTGGTGCAACTGATGGCGATCAAGCCGATCCCCGCGCTGCGACGCTTCGCGCTCTAGCTGCGCTTGAACGCGGCGCAAGTTGAAAAACAATGATTTTTGGCTGCTGGTCGAGCCGGTGCGCACCATCGACCAGTTGCGCATCACATAATCCTGCACGCTGGCTTTGATCCACCAAACGGCATAGGTCGAAAATCGCACGCCCCGATCCGGGTCAAATTTATCTGCAGCCTTCATAAGGCCTAAACCCGCTTCTTGAATAAGATCGTTCATCGGCGCACCGTACCGCTTAAACTTTGCCGCCATGGAAATCGCCAATCGCATATAAGCTGTGATCAAACGATGAAGCGCTTGCTCGTCTCGGTGATCTCTCCACGCGTAAGCTAATTTCAACTCAGTTTCTGCGTCAAGCAATTCAGCCTTCATCGCACGACGTGAAAAAGACATATCGGGGCCAGCATCTAAAGCCATAAAACTTACCTTTCCGAGCGGAGGCGATCTAAGGAGATCTCATATTGCGTTTACTGATAGTGTTACGCACGATAAGAACGTTTGGATCACTTTGGAAAATGAATGCAGCATCACATTACATTGGTTATCGGCGGGGCAGCGTCTGGCAAGTCGCTTTGGGCTGAAAATTATGCGCTTAGCGCGACCAAGCGGCCCCTTTATATCGCCACGGCTCAGGCATTTGATGCAGAGATGAACGAAAAAATTGCCATGCATCGCGCGCGCAGAACGGCGCGGTGGGATCTCAAAGAAGCGCCGCTAGATTTGGTGGGGGCGCTGTCAGGCCTAACGTCTGAAAGCTGCGCTTTGATCGACTGTCTGACCATGTGGCTCAGCAATCACCTTTTGGCAGATACGCCTTTAGAACCTTTGGAAGCAGACTTATTAAAGGCCCTTAGCATATGCCCAGCCCAGCTTGTGTTGGTAACCAATGAGGTAGGATATAGTGTAGTTCCAGAAAACGCTTTGGCGCGTAAATTCCGCACCGCGCAAGGGCAGTTGAACCAAAAGCTTGCCGCAGCGGCAAATAAGGTGGTCTTGGTCACCGCTGGCTTACCATTGGTTCTAAAAAACTCGGATCCGTGATGAGCCGATTGTTTCTGGTGCGCCACGGACCGACCCATGTCAAAGCGATGGTTGGGTGGACGGATGTCAAGGCAGACCTCACGGATGCCGCAGCGCTGGCGCGTTTGCGGGCGAGCCTGCCACAAAAGGCCTTGATGGTTTCGTCGGACCTGCGCCGCGCGATCGATACAGCCGATGCGCTACAAGTGCGGCAAACGCGCCTGCCGCATGCAATGGGTCTGCGCGAGATGCATTTTGGGGATTGGGAAATGAAAACCTTCAATGATGTGAATGCCACCGACCCGGATGGCATTTTTGCATTTTACGACACACCCGGCGATGCCGCCCCGCCCAAGGGCGAAAGTTGGAATATGTTCTCGGCGCGCGTCGATTCTGCCATCGATACGCTGCAGGCCAAATATCTCGGCAGCGATTTGATCATCGTTGCGCATTTTGGCGTGATATTGCGGCAATTTCAAAGGGCCAAAGCCATTTCTGCCTATCAGGCTTTTGCTCAAAAGATAGACAACCTATCGCTCACAGAAATTGAGATCACGGATCAGCGCTGGCGCGTTATCCGGGTGAATGCGCTTATTTAACCCTCTTTGCAATTTTAAACCCAGTTGCCATTGTTTTTTGCAAAGCGCCCAACCGATAATTGTGTGACCAGGCATCTGCGATCGCCCAGCGCGTTACGCTGACAGTCGCGTTTCACCACTCCACAAATGCTTCGGCGCAACGCGTTTGGCAAGCTGAGCACCAGATAATGATTCTGCATAGCCAGAACAAATCAAAATTCACGCGCTACCGGTGCAACGTTGGATAAAATATTTGGCCCGTGTTCAAAGGTTTGATCCAACCCAGCTTGCGGCCGTTTCTTCAGCGCGTTGCCACAGGGCCGCCCTAGGAAAGGGCAAGGCTGAGCTCACAAGCATAATTGTAAATCGTAAAGAGCCTTGCGGAGAAATGGTCCAAGCCCATTTTAAGGGTTTGATAAGGTTTATCAAACACCATGGCCGCTTATGAGGGATCTGTAAGCGATGATTGCGCGGGTTGTTACAGTTGCGTTTTGCGGGCTGGATGTCCGCTCGGTTGAGGTGGAATGTGCTGTGGCCGCAGGGCTTCCGGGCTTAACCATCATTGGACTGGCCGATAAGGCCGTCAGCGAAGCGCGCGAGCGCGTAAGATCTGCGCTGCACAGTTTATCTTTGGCCTTGCCGCCTAAGCGGATTACCATCAGTCTTACGCCAGCCGACTTGCCCAAAGAGGGTGCACATTTCGATCTTGCAATCGCGCTGGCCATGCTAAGCGCGATCGAGGCAATTCCCGGTGATTGCTTGCAAGAAACTTTAGCCATTGGCGCTTTATCTTTGGATGGCAGATTGAACGCCGTGACCGGCGCGCTGCCCGCCGCGCTTCACGCAGCCGAACTTGGGTTATCGCTTTTATGCCCGCAAGCCTGCGGAGCTGAAGCGGCATGGGTGGAAACAACGCGCGTCATATCAGCGGATACATTGGGCCGTTTGATACAACATTTAAACGGTCAAGCCGTTATATCCCCTGCGGCCCCTGGTTTGGTTTTTCTACAAAACCCCAACAAGGATCTTGCGGATATCAAAGGCCAAGAGCGCGCAAAACGCGCCTTGGAAATCGCTGCAGCGGGGCGTCATCATACGTTTCTTGTTGGAACACCCGGTTCGGGAAAATCAATGCTTGCAGCCCGGCTGAAAGCCCTTTTGCCCGAGCTAAACGCCAAGGAAGCGCTGGAAACTGCGATGATACACTCGGTCAGCGGCTTGCTGGAAGAAGGGGTATTTCACGCTCTCCACCGTTTTACGCACCCCATCATACGGCGTCTAAAGTGGCGCTGGTTGGGGGCGGGCGCAAAGCCCAACCTGGCGAGATTTCGCTCGCCCATAACGGTGTATTATTTTTGGATGAACTGCCCGAATTCTCACGCGAAGCGCTTGAAACCTTGCGCCAGCCGCTTGAAACGGGGGAAATTTGGATTGCCCGCGCCAGCGCACATATTCGCTATCCGTGCCGGTTTTTATTGATCGCCGCAGCCAATCCCTGCAAATGCGGGTATCTGTATCAAGCAGAGCGTGCCTGTAACAAGGCCCCCCATTGCGGCGCACATTATTTTCAACGCTTATCCGGGCCGCTTTTGGATCGCTTCGATCTTTGCGTACATGTAGAAGCCACCTCTTTCACCTCTTTGCAAAATCATGAGCTTGGTGAAACGACCGGTGATATTGCGGCGCGCGTACGGGCCGCACGGCGCTGCCAGAGCCTTCGGTTTTCCGCCCATGACGGGATCCACAGCAACGCAGATGCACATGGCAAACTGCTCACCCAAACATGCGCTCTTGCAACTGAAACAATCAGCTGGCTGCACAAAGCCTTGGATCATTTTCAACTTTCGCCGCGCGGCTATCATCGTATGCTGCGGGTTGCGCGCACCATCGCCGACCTAGAGGGCAGCGACACAATCGAAAAACCACATCTGAGCGAAGCGCTGAGTTTTCGCCCCTTCCCAGCCTCTGGAGAGACGGCCAAGCAAGCAGGCTGACCCAGCTTGGCGGCTAGGAGCTCATCAACTGCGTCGCCCAAAACCCCCAAACGGCACCTCATACGCCACTTCAAACACGCTCTTCTTTGGCAACTCGGCTAGGGCGTCACACTAGTTTTTGTTCAATCGCCTGCCAAATATTTGCGGCAATATTAACGCCATCAAAGCGCTCAAGCTCTTGAATCCCTGTAGGTGACGTCACATTAATTTCGGTTAAATACTGCCCGATCACATCGATGCCCACAAAGACCTGGCCTTTTTCGCGCAAAAGCGGACCAATACGCGCGCAGATTTCTAAATCGCGCGGCGTAAGCTTAATCTTCTCAGGCCGCCCGCCTACATGCATATTAGAACGCGTTTCGCCCTTAGCAGGCACCCTGTTAATCGCGCCCACTGGCTCTCCATCCACCAAAATCACCCGTTTATCCCCTTTACTCACATCTGGCAGAAACTTCTGCACGATCAGCGGTTCGCGCGAGAAGCCGCTGAACAATTCATGCAAGGATGTCATATTGCGATCATCTTCTTTGAGCAAAAAAACGCCTGCGCCGCCATTGCCGTAAAGCGGCTTTAAAATAACATCGCCATGGGCTTGGCGAAACGCTTTCAAGATTTCCAAATCGCGGGCAATCGCTGTTGGCGGCGTTAAATCCGGAAAATCAAGCACCAACAGTTTTTCGGGATAATTGCGCACCCAAAACGGATCATTCACAACCAGCGTTTGATCTTTTAACCGATCCAATAAATGCGTTGTCGTAATATAATGCATATCAAATGGCGGATCCTGGCGCAGCCAAACCACATCAAATTTGGCCAGCTCGACCTCTTCTTCTGGCCCAAAATCCACATGCCCACCCGCAACCCGCTGTACCGTCATGGGATATCCGCGCGCAGTTATTTTCCCGTTTTGATAGGCCAGCGTGTCAGGCGGGTAATAAAATAAGCTATGCCCTCGTGCTTGAGCCTCTTCGGCCAGACGAAACGTGCTGTCTGCTTCAATATTAACCGCCTCAATAGGATCCATCTGAAATGCGATTTTCACGGCGCGCTCCTGCGATATGTTTTCAGCTTTGATTACAACTTGAGCCAGCTAAATAAAACCCATCTCTGATGGTTCTTGAAAATCCTCTGAAAAAAATACGTTTTCTACAATTAAAATGGCGCCGAAACGATCGATCAAAGCCAGATCAAAGCGCATCGCCATGCAGGGCGCAGATCGCACCTGCCCCATAAACACCTGCGCAGCAGCAATAATGCGGCGTCTTTGAAACGCTGTTAACAGCTGCGCAGCTCTTTCATGATTTTGCGATTTCTTGACCTCAACAAAAACCCAACAGACCGAGGTTTTGAAAATCAGATCTATTTCGCCGGCCAAAGATCTCCACCGCTGCGCCTCCAAGTGATATCCGCCAGCTCTATATGCTTTTGCTATTTTGTTTTCAGCGGCTAAGCCTGAATAATAAGCCTTGTTTCCTTTAAGGTTTCTGCTCAATGTTCAAAGCCATCTGATAAATTTTGCGTTTCGCCACGCCATGCGCCTGTGCCACAAACTCAGCCGCGTCTCGCACCGACATTGATTGCAATGCTATTTTCAACTGCGCTTCTATATCACTTTCATTAACAGGAGATGACTGCGCCCGGTCAATGATCACGACAATCTCGCCTTTGACAGGCCGAGTTTGCGCCTTGGCCAACAACTCTGCCAATGTTCCGCGTTGGATATCTTCAAACTTTTTGGTTAATTCGCGGCAATACGCAGCCTGCCTACTTTCGCCATAAACCGCGCAGGCATCCTGCAAAAATGGCACAAGACGTTTAGGAGATTCGTAAAACACCAAAGTTGCTGGCACGTTTAACAAATTCCTCAAAGCCGCAAGCCGCGCAGATCTTGCGTTGGGAACAAAGCCTTCAAACAAAAAGCGATCGGTGGGCAAACCGGCCAGCGTCAGCGCGGTTATCACCGCGGATGGCCCGGGCGCTGTGGTGACCAAAACACCAGCCTCAGCGGCCGTTTTACTTAGGTCAAAGCCCGGATCAGCAATAAGCGGCGTTCCCGCCTCCGACGCATAGGCAACAGACCGGCCTTCTTGTAAATATTGCATTAATTTAGGCCGCATGCGCGCGCCATTGTGATCATGATAGGCCAATATCGGGCGCTCATTCAAAGCCACGCCGTGAATATCCATTAATTTTCGCAGGCTTCGGGTATCTTCAGCCGCTAAAATATCAACATTTGTTAGAATATCGAGCGCACGCAAAGTGATGTCGCGCGCGGTCCCGATCGGGGTGGCCACAAAATAAAGCCCTGGTGCCAAATGGATGTTGCGCTTACTCACGGCTTTGCCCTTATCATTCTTAGCTTTCTTGTCGCACCGGCGAAAGAGCTGTGCTAAACCCCTGTTAAAGGAGCATATGTATGAGAGTATCTATTTCATTTCGTCATAAAGGTCTACGCGCGCTGGCCGGGATCTTGCTGGCAGCTTTTATAAGCGCCTGCGCGCCTGACACATCAACGATTGGCACCGCTCCCAGGCTGGCTCCCCAAGAGCCCATTCCAATCGCATTGTTGGTTCCGACATCTTCGCAAAACGCCGCCGAGATCGCCGGAAGTTTAGAGCAAGCCGCGCGAATGGCGGTTTCTGATTTGGAACCGGTCAAAATTGACCTGCGCGTTTATGACACTGCAGGGCGCAGTGATATCGCCGCGCAACAGGCCCAAACCGCGGTTGATCAGGGTGCAAAAATTATCATTGGGCCGCTTTTTGCTGAAGCCGCAAACGCCGCGGGCCTGGCTGTCGCGGATGAAGGTGTAAATGTTTTAAGCTTTTCAAACAGCAGCGCCATCGCCGGTGGCAACGTCTTCGTGCTTGGAAAGACCTTTGACAATACGGCTGAAAGGGTGGTCGGTTATCTTGCGCGATCAGGAAAACAACGCGCTGTGATTGTTTACCCGGATAATCTGGAAGGGGAAGCAGGGCGCAGCGCTTTGGAAAAGGCCGCCCAATATTCCAGCTTAAAAATCGCGCATAGTCAGGCGTTTGAGTTCTCGCAAGAGGGGGTTGTTGCCGCGATTCCGCTCATTCGCGCCGCTGTCGAGATTGAAGAGGCCGATACTATTTTATTAACCTCAACCACGGCCGGCGCTTTGGGGCTGTTGGTGCAATTGCTGCCCGAAGCTGGGATTGATCCCGCCAAAGTGCAATATGCAGGCCTTGCACGCTGGGATGTGCCGGCGCAAACTCTGGCGCTCTCAGGCGTGCAGGGGGGGCTGTTCGCTTTGCCCGATTACGCGCGCGCTCAAAGTTTTTCAACGCGCTATGAAGCGACATTTTCCAGTAAACCACACCAGCTTGCGGGCCTGGCATATGATGGCGTCGCCGCAATTGGCGCATTGGTCGCCCGTGGCACCAACAACGCGTTAGGCGCAGCAGCCTTAACCCAAACAGCCGGCTTTGAAGGCGTCGATGGTATTTTCAGACTTAGGAAAGACGGCACCAACGAGCGTGGTCTGGCTATCGCAACGATCCAAGACAAACAGGTGGTAATTCTTGACCCAGCGCCCGCAGCATTCGAGTTCTTCAGCTTCTAATCTGTCGATGCTTCACTTCGACAGGCCCGATCTACCAATGATTTCGCCAGCTGAAATGATTTTCGACTCTGAAACTATGGTTGCCTTTATCAAAGCCAAGCTAGTCACGTTGTCAGACAGTAAAGACATAAGGGCGGGCTTGGCGACAGAGCTGAAAGCGCGTCAAATTGCGGGTATGGAACATATTGCCCATGCTTTTTCTAAAAGCCCGTTCAGCGCGCATGAGGTGACCAGATCTTACACTTACCTGACCGATTGTATTGTTAAAACAACCTGGTTTGTCGCCTCAACCTTCGTGCATCCCCTCGCCAATCCCACCGAAAGCGAGCGGCTTTCTGTTGTTGCGGTCGGGGGGTATGGCCGCGGCGAAATGGCTCCGTTTTCCGATGTTGATTTGCTTTTTTTAACCCCGTATAAAATCACGCCTTGGGCCGAAAGTCTGATTGAAACGATGCTCTATATCCTTTGGGATCTTAAGCTGAAAGTGGGGCATTCATCACGCACTGTAAAAGATTGTCTGCGCTTGGGCGCGAATGATTATACGATTCGCACCGCCATGCTGGAACAGCGCAACCTCTGCGGTGATCAAAGCCTTGCCGACGCACTATCCGCCAAGCTTTGGAGTGATTTATTCTCGGGCAGCGAAAAAGAGTTCATTGAGGCGAAATTGCAAGAACGCGAAGCCCGGCATGAAAAGCAAGGCGGCCAGCGCTATATGGTCGAGCCGAATGTCAAAGAGGGAAAAGGCGGCCTGCGCGACCTGCAATCGCTGTTTTGGATTACCAAATATGTATATCGATCCGCCTCAACGGCCGATCTGGTCTCGTTAAACGTTATCACGCCGGAAGAACATCAAATTTTCGTCAAGGCAGAGGCTTTTTTATGGGCAGTGCGCAGCCATTTGCATCTTATAAGCGGGCGCGCGGTTGAAACTTTATCCTTCGATATGCAAATCGAACTGGCTGATCGCATGGGTTATCATGACCGCGCGGGCCGGCCAGCGGTTGAAATTTTCATGCAAGATTATTTCCGTCAAGCAACCAGCGTTGGGGATTTAACGCGTATTTTCTTAACGGCGCTCGAGGCAAGCCATGTCAAAAGCGAGCCACTTTTAGAACGGATTTTTCGCAAACGCCCCACTGTGAAATCCGATTATATGGTGCTGCATAACAGGCTGAGTATCTCCGCGCCTGAAAATTTTCTGAGCGATCCGCTTAATCTGTTGCGGTTATTCGAAGAAGCGCTGCGGACTGGCCTGCTGATACATCCAGATGCGATGCGGTTAATCTCAGCCAATCTGCATTTATTTGACGAAACCCTGCGTCAAACCCCCGAAGCACAACGGATTTTTCTGGATCTGCTCTTAAAACATGGCAATCCAGAACGTGCCCTGAGACGGATGAATGAATTGGGGGCCTTGTCAGCCTTCATCCCCGAATTTGAGCCCATCGTCGCGATGATGCAATTCAATATGTACCACAGCTACACGGTGGATGAGCATACGATCCAATGTATCCGGAACCTTGCCCAGATCGAGCGCGGCGAATTGATCGAAGAATTGCCCATTGCCAGTTCTATTTTGAAAGAGGGTCTGAACCGGAAGGTGATTTACGTTGCCCTTCTGCTGCATGATATCGGCAAAGGCCGCAATGAAGATCATTCGGTGATTGGAGCGCAAATTGCGCGCAAAGTGGCTCCGCGGCTTGGCTTGAACAAAGCCGATGTGGAAACCGTAGAATGGCTTGTGAGATACCATTTATTGATGTCTGATTTGGCGCAAAAACGCGATATTGCCGATCCTCGAACGGTGCGCGACTTTGTCAAAGCCGTGCAAACCCTCAAGCGCTTGGATCTGCTAACCGTGTTGACCGTCTGCGATATTCGCGCTGTTGGTCCCAACACTTGGAACAATTGGAAAGCGGTTTTGATCCGGGCACTCTATCGGCAGACCCGCCGCGCGTTAGAGAATGGCCAAGACGCTTTGAACCGCGAATCGCGTGGCAGCGAGGGTAAGAAAAACCTACGTCTGCATTTAAAAGATTGGGATGCCAAAGACCTTAAAACCGAAGTTGCGCGCCATTATCCCCCCTATTGGCAGGGATTACATGTCACCGCGCATGTGGTGTTTGCCGGTTTGCTCCGCGATTTAAAAGAGGATGAAATTGCCATCGACTTCTATGCAGATGGAGACCGCGCAGCAACCCGCGTGTGTTTTGCCTGCGTCGACCATCCCGGCATTTTTTCCAGCTTGGCGGGCGCTCTGGCACTGGTGGGGGCCAATGTCGTTGATGCGCGCAGCTATACCACCAAAGATGGGTTTGCGACGGCAGCGTTTTGGATTCAAGACGCGGCGGGAAACCCTTATGAGCCCGAAAAGTTCAACCGTTTGAAACAAATGATCAATAAGACATTGATGGGCAAAGTGGTGGCGCGAGTTGCGATTCAGGATAAAGACAAATTCAAAAAACGCGAAAAAGCCTTTAAAGTTCCGACCTCTATCAGCTTTGATAATGACGGCTCCGAAATTTACACGATCATCGAAGTCGACACGCGGGATCGTCCGGGCCTGTTGTTTGATCTGACACGCACTTTGGCCAATACCAACGTCTATATCGCATCAGCAGTCATCGCCACTTATGGCGAACAAGTTGTTGATAGTTTTTATGTAAAAGACATGTTTGGTCTGAAATTTTACAACCAATCCAAGCAAAAAATGCTGGAACGCAAGCTACGCGAAGCAATCGAGCTGGGCGTTGAGCGCGCTTCAACATGAGTGGGCCGCGACTGCTCAAAGGCATTATGACAGTCGGCTTTTGGACTTTGCTCAGCCGCGTGCTGGGCATGGCCCGCGAGGTCTTGCTCTATATGTTGATTGGCGCAGGGCCGGTGTTAGACGCGTTTGTGGTTGCATTTCGTTTGCCCAATATGTTTCGGCGGTTCTTTGCAGAAGGCGCTTTTAACGCCGCTTTTGTGCCTCTGTTTTCAAAGCGCCTTGAGGCCCAAGACAACCCGATCGGATTTGCCAGCCAGGCGATGGGCGGGCTTGCCTTTGCGCTGGCGCTTTTGACAGCGCTGGCGCTGGTGTTCATGCCAGCGCTTGTCTGGCTTACCGCGCAGGGGTTCGTGGGCGATGCCCGCTTTGATATGGCAGTTGAATATGGCCGCGTGATGTTTCCTTATATCTTTCTTATCTCGCTCAGCGCTCTGCTGTCTGGTGCGCTGAATGCCCAAGGGCGCTTCGCTATGGCCGCCGCCGCGCCTGTCTTCTTAAATATCATCATTATTTGCGCGCTTTGTCTGGGATGGGTGATGAACCATGCGGTCATCTATTATCTGATTTGGGCGGTTCCAATTGCGGGGATTGTGCAATTGACCGCGCTATGGCGGGCGGCGCAGGCCGCCGGGCTTCCGATTCGGTTGGGACGGCCCAGCTTTAGCCCCGAAATGCGACAGCTGGTGCGGATTGCGGTACCCGCAGCCTTGGCCAATGGCGTGCTGCAAATCAATTTATTGGTCGGACAATTGGTCGCCAGTCAACATCCCGGCGCCGTCAGTTGGCTTTATGGGGCTGATCGCCTGTATCAGTTGCCCCTGGGCGTGGTTGGAATTGCTGTGGGCATTGTGCTCTTACCCGAATTGTCACGACGCTTGCAGGCAAATGATCAAGCAGGGGCAAAACAAGCCTTTTCAAGCGCAACCGAAATCACATTAGCGCTGAGTTTACCGGCCGCAATGGCGCTCTGCGTGGTGCCCTATCCTTTCGTCTCTGCGCTTTTTGAACATGGCGCAACCTCCCGCCTTGACGCGCAAGCGATGGCACTTGCGACCGCTATCTACGGATTGGGCTTGCCCGCTTTTGTGCTGCAAAAGCTCCTGCAACCATTGTATTTTGCGCGCGAAGATACGCGCAGGCCCTTTCGATTTGCGCTTGTAGGCATGGCGATCAATGCCGCCTTAGCCATCGGTCTTATGCCATTTATTGGCTGGGTGGCCGCGGCCATTGCCACCAGTCTTTCGGCTTGGGCAATGGTCGGGCTGCTGTTTTGGGGCGCGCGCGGCTTTGACAATATTTTAAAACCGGAGGCCGGTTTGAAAAACCGCTTGCTGCGCATGTGCATTGCCAGCCTTTTCTTAGGGGCTGCTCTTTACGGCATACAATTTTTTATCAGCCCCGCTGTCACCAGCGTTTCTGGGCGAATTTTCTATGCGCTCTTCTTGGTAATCGCGGGCGCGGGATTATATCTTTGGCTGGGTGAAAGATTAAAGGCCTTCTCGCTGCAAGAGATAAAGGCCAGTTTTAAAAAGCCTTAATCACGGCGCAGCGCTTGCATTAGACGCGCAAGCCCACCCGGAAGCAATAAAACAGATAGGGTGAAGCCGCCTAAAAATCCGGCCAAATCGGCGATCCACAATAATCTGCCGCTCAAGAATATTCCAAAGACAAGCTGGATCCCGATCAGCATCGCAATCATGTTAAACGCTTTGCCTGCCGGCGCCTGCTGCGCCTTTAACGACACCCAAAGCAGAAAAGTATAGGCCCCGATTAACCCATAAATCCCTGGAAAAGCCCCAAATAACCAGCCTGCCTCTGGCGCAATCAGGCAGTAAACCAACGCGCCCAGCGCCGCTGACACAAAAAAGAACATTAATACGGCAGGGGCGGAAAACACGCTGCCAACCATTTTGCCCATCGCCAAAAACAGCGCGCAAGCGATCGCTGCCTGCATAAAAGACGCATGCAAGAAGGAAAACGTAACAAAGCGCACCAAATGTTCCGCGCCGTAATCCTGAGTTTCGCGCATCCATGACACAAGATTTGTGTTCATTCCATAGCGCTCAATCGCAAAAAACCGCCAAGAGGCGTCAAACCCTTCACCCAAAACCCCAATCGATGCCAAGGCAAATAGGGCCTCTACCCCCGCAATCATCAAAAAAAGCGCCATGACGACGGGCGGCATCGGGTTCAACGCCGCAGCTTTGGGTGTTTCCGGATTGAAAGACATCGCACTCCCTTTGCTTGACGGGCCTTGAAGCTGCAGTTAATCGACACGCAGTAGATTGCCCTTTGGAGAACACTTATGTCGGATGCCGCTCAAACACCATCCCCAAGCCCATTTGAAAAGCGCGTTTTTTCAGGTGTTCAGCCATCGGGCGGGTTAACGCTTGGCAATTATTTGGGCGCCGTAAAGCGGTTTGTGCATATGCAAAGCCCTAACCATGAATCCTTATATTGCATGGTGGATCTACACGCGGTGACCGTCTGGCAAGATCCGGCCAACTTGCGCAAAAACACCCGTGAATTGGCGGCGTTTTTTATTGCTGCCGGATTAAAACCGGAGCAGTCAATTTTATTCAATCAATCCGCGGTTCCCGAACATGCTCAATTGGGGTGGATTTTCAATTGTATCGCCCGCATGGGGTGGATGAAGCGGATGACCCAATTCAAAGACAAAGCTGGAAAAAATGCAGAGAATGCATCGCTTGGCTTATTTGGATATCCCGCATTGATGGCCGCAGATATTTTACTCTATCACGCAACCCATGTGCCCGTGGGGGATGATCAAAAGCAACATCTTGAATTAACAAGAGATATTGCAACCAAGTTCAACCATGATTTCGGGGTGGATTTTTTTCCAATTACCGAGCCGGTGATCGGGGGGCCTGCGGCCCGCGTGATGAGCTTACGCGACGGATCAAAAAAAATGTCAAAATCAGACCCTTCTGACCTGAGCCGCATAAATATGAGCGATGATGCAGACAGCATTGCCCAGAAATTCCGCAAAGCCAAAACCGACCCCGATGCCCTACCTTCCGAAGAAGCCGGATTGGAAAATCGCCCCGAAGCGCGCAATTTGGTGGCGATCTATGCCGCTTTGGAAGATCAATCCGTTGACGCGGTTCTAAATGACATTGGCGGCAGACAATTTTCCGAGTTCAAACCAATGCTGATTGACCGCGCGGTCGCCACGCTTTCACCAATTTCGGCTGAAATGAACCGGTTGATGCAGGACCCGGACGAGATCGACCGTGTATTGGCCAATGGGGCCGAGCGGGCTCGAAAAATTGCTCAGCCCATATTGAACCAAACTTATGATATTATGGGGTTGCTGCGCAGTTAAGCCCTGCTGCCTGCGCTCACAAAGCAAGCAATCCCATAAACTTCCCAGTCTTACTAACGCCGCGCGAATAGGGTTCGGCAGGCTCTTGCATGCGAACCCGTCTTTTGTCAGGGTGCCATAAAGAATGCCTCGTCGTGAGCTGGGGTATCCAAAAGGAGGGGTCAATGGCAACGGGCAGCAACATAAAAACCTTTTTCAACGGCCAATGGCATGATGGCGATATTGCTGTGATGAAAGCTGCCGACCATGGGGCTTGGTTGGGCTCAGGCGTCTTCGATGGGGCACGCTATTTTAACGGGGTTGTCCCCGATTTGGAGGCGCATTGTGCGCGGGTAAACGCGTCAGCAAAGGCCCTAATGCTCACCCCAACATATAGTGTTTCTGAGATGAAAGCCCTGATCTGGGAAGGGCTTGCGAGCTACGCGACATCCGCCGCGGTTTATATTCGCCCCATGTATTGGGGGATAGATGGGGATCTGACGGCCATCGTTCCAAGCGCTGACACCACAGGCTTTGCCATTTCGCTTGAAGAAATCCCCTTTGCAGCCCCCAAAACCAGCGCAACCTTGGGGCGCACGCAATTTCGCAGGCCTATTTTAGAAAGCGCCGTGGTAAATGCAAAAGCTGGCTGTCTCTATCCTAATAATGCGCGCATGCTGGTAGAAGCGCGCCGCAACGGGTTCAGCAATGCGTTGGTTGCAGATGCTATGGGCAATGTGGCAGAAACTGCCACGGCAAATATTTTCATGGCGCGCGATGGCGAGGTGTTTACTCCGGCGCCAAATGGCACGTTCTTAGCCGGTATCACGCGCGCGCGTCATATCACGCATTTAAAAGATATGGGCATTCCTATTCATGAAACCGTTTTGAGTTTTGATGATTTTTACGCCGCAGATGAAGTTTTTATGACCGGAAATATGCAAAAAATCACACCCGTCACCGCGATTGAAGAAACGCATTTTCAAATCGGCCCGATTGCCGGGCAGCTTAAAGAGGCTTATTGGGACTGGGCCTCATCAACCTCGGCCTAAGCGCCTTTGTGCGACAATGCGCAGGCTGCTGAAATCAACCTTGCGTTGGATGGCGCCTTCGCGCATCATATGCAGCTGAGGAGATCACATAGATGCGTAAGTTTTTGCTAATACTCGACGACAGTCAGGAATGTCTGAACGCAATGCGTTTCGCGGCCATGCGCGCTGCGCGAACCGGTGGCGGCGTTGAAGTGCTGGCCGTGATCCCACCTGAAGAATTCAACCATTGGATCGGCGTCAGCGATATCATGCGCAGCGAAGCGCGTGAACGCATTGAGGTGCATTTTGAAGTCTTCGCCAAATGGATGCGCGATCGGCAGGGCATAGATCCTGAATTGGTGATCCGTGAAGGTGAACCGATTCAAGAGATTTTGGCGCAAGTTAAGGATGATCCTGAAATCGGCGTGTTGGTTCTGGGCGCAGGCACGGATAAAAAAGGCCCCGGCCCGCTTGTGACGCAGCTGACCAAAAACGCAGGCTCTTTGCCCATCCCAATGACCATTGTTCCGGGGGATTTATCCAAAGAGCGACTCGAAGCAATTACCTAAAGCCAGAACGCGCCTCACCATCGCGCTCATTGGAATATTGAGTCCTGGTTGTCATTCAGACATCGTTTATTTTGCAAAAAACCTGCTATTTAAGCTGATGCAAGACGTGCGTGTAGCCCCTCTAAGGAGTGCACGTTGCTTAAGCCGCCCCGCGCTTGTGGTTGCAATCTGCTGTTTGCGGCAGCCTCTTCGCGCAGCAAAAAGAACAAATCGGCCGGCGAGGCGGCAAGCGCGTGATGTTTGTCGTACAAGCAAATAATTTTGCACGGCCTTATTCCCTCATGCGCAACGACACGGTTGATTTATAAAAACGGCTTAGCTCCAACGCTTACGAAAAAGTTGTGAAGTTTAAAAATATTTGGCATTCTTTGGAAATTTATAGAGCCGGTATGGAATTAAATTAGAACGATTCTAAACATTGACAAAACGCCGCGGCTCTCCATATAAAGAGCCAGAAGAGAGGCGCTCAAAATGTTTATCCAAACCGAATCCACCCCCAATCCCGCAACATTAAAATTCTTGCCCGGGCAAACCGTCTTAGAAGCGGGGACGGCTGATTTTCCCAGCAATGAGGGCGCCGAAAAATCGCCTTTAGTGCAACGTATTTTTGCGGTTGACGGCGTAACAGGCGTTTTTCTGGGGCGCGATTTCATCACCATCACCAAAGAGGATGCGGTCAATTGGGACCACGTAAAGCCGGCTTTGCTGGGCGCAATCATGGAGCATTTTCAGTCGGGTGATGCTGTGATGACGGATGAGGGGCTAGGCTCGGGCCATGCTGAACATAGCGGAGAAGATGAAGTTATTGTGGGGCAGATCAAAGAACTGCTGGACAGTCGCGTTCGCCCTGCTGTGGCGCAAGATGGCGGTGACATCACATTTTACGGATTTGAACGTGGGATTGTGTATTTGCAAATGCAAGGTGCTTGCGCGGGCTGCCCATCGTCAACCATGACGCTGAAAATGGGAATCGAAAATCTGCTCCGCCATTATATTCCCGAGGTCACTGAAGTGCGCCCTGTCGGTGGTTGATCAAACGGTTCTCGCTTTTGATACATCGGCCGCGCATTGCGCGGCCGCTTTGCTTTGCAATGGCGTGATCCTCGGCACCAGATTTGAAGCAATGCAAAAAGGTCAAGCCGAAGCCTTAGTTCCACTTATACAAACCCTATTGGCCGAAACGCAAACTAGCTTACACAAAATTGGCCGTATTGGCGTCGGCCTTGGGCCTGGTAACTTTACCGGCATCCGTATTTCCATCAGCTTGGCCCGAGGGCTGGGCGTGTCTTTGGGTTGCCCTGTGATCGGCGTCAACAGCTTTGAGGCCAGCATAGAGGATAAAGCCAAAGAAACCCTAATCGCAATACAAGCCATCCGAGACCAGTTTTACACGCTCAGCAGCGCAAATTTGCAGGCTGCCCCTCAAATGAGTGATGCGCCGACCCTGGCCACTAGCCCGATCCCAGTGCTCTATCGGCCAAAGCCAGATCTACTGGTCGCAAACATAGCGCGCATTGCCGCCCAAAGGGATGTGAAAACCGTAACGCCCCCTGCCCCTTTATACGTAAAACCTGCAGATGCCGCGCCAAGCCGCAATCCCGGACCAAAGATCCTGCAGCCGAACGCGTCCTGAGTTTGACGGGCTAAATGCAACAGAATACCATCTTGCAGCCGTCAGATATGGCCAAACTTCACGCGCAATCAGGGCTTGAACAACGCC
>Ga0115572_10001760_pt1 | contig 17554 bp, 10 predicted proteins | sample COGITO_mtgs_1206_FD_88681 | JGI IMG/M metagenome (GOLD analysis project Ga0115572, IMG submission 88681) | Pelagic marine microbial communities from North Sea - COGITO_mtgs_120607 | ecosystem: Environmental > Aquatic > Marine > Epipelagic | place: Germany:Helgoland, sampling site Kabeltonne... | reverse complement strand
GCCCGCTTTACACCACGCGGTGTGTACGTTCAGCGCGGTCACCGCGTCGCCCTCCGCGACGGCGAACCTGTCCCTGCACTCGTCCAGCCGTTTCTGCCGGCCCCGCGGCGACACCCACAGCGTCTGCACCTGGAGGTACGCGGACACCGTGAGCATCTCCTGCACGCACCCGAGCTCGCCGCTGACCAAGAGTGCCTTACCGAGTTGAGGTTCGAGCGGCAACTCGGCGAGGTGCATGCCGAGGGGCTTGGTGAGCCGGGCGTCGTCGTCGACGGCTTGCAGCGCGTATAAAAGCTCGAGCGCCTTGATCATGTTAGCCGCGGGTGGAGGCGAGAGCCACTCGAAGTTCATGATGTTGTCGATGCCCAGCGCCTTCAACTGTAGCACGGTCGCGGCGAGGTCGGATCGGATCATCTCCGGCGGCGCCGTCTCGGGTAGGTCGCGGAACGCGATTTCGGTGCAGAGTCGATACGCCTTCCCCGGCCGAACCCGACCCGCCCGCCCCGCGCGTTGATTCGCCGATGCCCTGGACGCCTCCGCGGTGAGCAGTGACTCCATCCCTCGCGTCGGGTCGTACGCCTTTTGTTTCACGAAGCAGCAGTCCACCACGTACACCACGCCCTCGATCGTCACCGACGTCTCAGCCACGTTACTCGCCACGACGATTTTGCGAGTGTACCTCGGCGCGGGCCTGAACGCCTCCATCTGCTGCGCCGGGGATAGCCCCGCGTAGAGCGGGTGCGTGGTGAACCGCTCGGGTCCTCCCGCCGGGTTGGTCCCCGCGCCGCCGCCGAGTAAACGCTGCGAGTTGTCCTCGGCTTCCTCCTGCAGCATGCTCACCGCGGCTTCAATCTCCTCTTCGCCGGTGAGGAACACGAGCACGTCCCCGGGTCCTTCCGCGCGGTGGATATCGATCGCAGCCTCCACTGACGCCCTCACGTAGTCCGGCGCGGGTTTCTCGAGGTAGTGGATCAGCACGGTGTGCGCCCTGCCCTCCACGGAGACGATGCCGGGTTCCCTGGACGGGGCGTTCGACGAAGCGACTTCCCCGGCCGCGGGCTTCGGCGCCAGGTGGCGGGTATCGAAGAACGCGGCGAACTCCTCCGCCTGGATCGTCGCGGACGCGATGATGATCCGCAGGTCGGGCCGTCGCCGCTGCACCTTCTTCAAGAGCCCGAGTAGCAAGTCCGTGGCCAGCGAGCGTTCGTGCGCCTCGTCGACCATCACCACCGAGTACCTCGACAGTAAGGGATCCTCCATGAGCTCCCTCAGCAGCACGCCGTCGGTGCAGAACCTGACTCGCGTCGTCCCCGGGGTGGACACGTTCTCGAACCGCACCGCGTAGCCAACCTCCGCGCCCAACGTGACGCCCATCTCGTCCGCCACGCGAGACGCGACGGTCATCGCGGCGACCCGCCGGGGTTGCGTGCACGCCACCAGCCGCCCGCCCGCGGTCCACCCCGCCTCGACGAGGTACTGCGGGACCTGCGTGGTCTTGCCGCATCCCGTCTGTCCCACGAGTACGATCGTCGCGCGGGTCTCCACGAGGTGCAGGATGGCGTCGCGGGTCTTGAAGATGGGGAGGCGCTCGCGCTGGGTCTGCAGCGCGACATTCTCGTTCCGATTATACATCACGAGCCGCCCCCCGCCGTCCCCTGGGCCTTCCCTGTCCACCTCCGCACTCAGAGGCAGGGAAGCCTCGGGCTTCTTCCCGCCGGGCTTCCAGAACGCCATGGTGACGGTGCACCTACCTAGCTAACCCGTGCCGTTCGACGCCGCCGCACCTTCTAATGAGACGTGATCTAAGGGATTCCGTGAGTTTCGTTGTGACGTTTTCAATATTGATTATAAGTCTACTGAGACCTTCGCTTACTCCACCGTGACGGACTTGGCCAGGTTCCTGGGCTGGTCCACGTTGTGCCCGCGCAGCACCGTGAGGTGGTACGACAGCAGCTGCAGGGGCACGATGTTCACCACCGCCTGCAGGCAGTCCTCCACCTCGGGCACCCAGATGATCGTCGCATCCTTCCCGGCAACCTCGGCAATCTGCTCGTCGCCCTCGGTGGCGATGAGGATGAGCCGCCCGCCCCTGGCGCGAAGCTGCTGCACCACGCTCTCCTGCTTCGCGTAGCTCCCGTCCCTGGTGGCCACGACGACGAGGGGCATCGTCTCGTCCACGAGCGCGAGCGGGCCGTGCTTCATCTCCCCGGCGAGGATACCCTCCGAGTGCACCAGCGCAACCTCCTTAACCTTGAGCGCACCCTCCAGCGCGGTGGCGTAGTTGTACCCGCGGCCGAACATCAGCAGGCTCTGCTCATCCTTCAAATCCGCCGCGAGCGCGAGCATCTGCGCGTCGAGCTTGAGCGCCGTGCGAACCGCCTCGGGGAGGCCGAGGAGCGACTGCATGATTTCCTTGCGCCTAGTCGCGCGGGAGATGGAATCCTCGGAGAGCGCGAGCGCGAGGAGAACCATGGCGACAATCTGGCAGGTGTACGCCTTGGTGGACGCGACGCCGATCTCCGCGCCCGCGTTGATGTGGACACCGCAGTCGGTGCTGCGAGAGATGGCCGAGCCGACGGTGTTGACGATGCCGACGCAGAGAGCGCCTCGTTCCTTGGCGTACTGCATAGCCTTGAGGGTATCCGCCGTCTCACCAGACTGGGAGATGAAGACGCAGGTGTCATCCCTGAAGAAGGGGCACTGGCGGTCGAGGACGTCGGAGGCGAGCTCGAGGGTGACGGGGAGCTCGGTGAGCTCCTCCATGAGCTGCCTGACGGCGATGGCGGAGTTGTAGGAGGTGCCGCAGCCGCAGAGGATGATGCGCCTGGACCTGCGGATGGTGCTGACAAAGTTGACCATACCGCCCAAGAACACGCGCTCGGCGGTCTTGCCCTCATCGCACGTCACCATGCGCCCCCTCATGGTCTGGACCATTGACTCGGGCTGCTCGTGAATCTCCTTCTGCATGAAGTGCTTGAAGCTCCCTTTCATGATCTGCTCAACCTCCATCTGGAGCGTCTCAACCGTGCGCTCAACCTCGGCGCTCTGCACCGTCGGCTCGTAGTGCACCGGGGACGACGTCCCGGACGTGGGCTTGCTCTTCTCCATGCGGTAGATGCCGTAGCCGCCGTTGTGCAGGTGCGCCACGTCATCGTCCTCCAGGTGGAGCACCCGCTTGGTGTGCTCCACCATGGCGGAGGCGTCCGAGGCAAAGTAATACTCGACGTGGTTCTTGACCGCCTTCTGCCTCTTACCGCCGTTATCCCTAGGCGCCTCGTCGCCGATGGGCCCTTCCTTGCTGGTCTTGAAACCCTCAGAGGTGAGTACCGCGTGCGGCGCGTTCGCGTGAGTGTCCTCGACGATGCCGAGGAGGAGCGGCGACCCGCGCTTGGCGGCGACGAGCTCGCCTGGGTAGTGCGAGGACTTGAATATGAGCGCGAAGGCACCTTGCAGCTGACGGACAACCTCCATGACGAGCTGCCTGAACGTGACGCGGGTGTGGAACTTCTCGTAGAGGTACTTGGTGAGCTTCGGGATCACCTCGGTGTCCGTCTCGGACTCGAAGACGAAGCCCTTGCGCTCGAGCATCTCCCTCAGCGCCTGGTGGTTGGTGATGATGCCGTTGTGCACCACGAGGAACTCGTTGGAGGCGTCCGATGTGTGGGGGTGGCTGTTGCGGGGTGCCGGGGGACCGTGCGTCGCCCAGCGCGTGTGTCCGATGCCGCAGTGGTTCTCGAAGAAGAGATCGCCGTTCAGGTTCTCCTTGCCATTGACGTGCTCGGTGAGCCTGTCGATCTTGCCGGTCTCCTTGAGGACGATGGGCTGGAGCTCGTCCAGGGTCGGGCCGTTGTCGATGGCGATACCCGCTGAGTCATACCCACGGTACTCCAGGCGACGCAGACCGTTCAGGAGCTTGTCCACGATGGCCTTCTGCTTGGTCGGCACGCCGTAATTCACGTACGCGAAGATTCCGCACATCCTGTCCGCGACTTTTCCCGATCGCGATCAGCCGCCGTGCGCGCTGTGCCCGTGGGTCGAGGAAGCTTCACGCCCGAGGACGATGCGGACTTCCACTCCGGACGACACGAGGTGAAGACTCGAACCGAGATCTTCCCGCGCGCCTTCGCTAATGAGCCGTCCGGTCGATCCGCGTTGACCTCTTCCAACGTCTCGAGGGGCGCCTGTGAGCCACAGATCAGTTGTGACTTGTTGACGAAGGTTCGCGCGGAGACTGGGAGATGCGAGTTGTATTTTCTCAGTGCGTGTGAAAAGTGCTTCGTTCGTTTGCACGGGGATCATCTACTGGCGTGATCCTGATCATGTCCCACCCGTCTCTCGACCCGGCTCAGTCCTCCAGAAAGGAGAGGGGCACCGCCGCGGCGTCCTCCGGCTGCAACTCGGTCAAGGGCATCTCCTTGCCGATGCTCGCGTCGACCGGGGCGGAGTTCTCCTTTTCCTCCTCGCCCGTAACCTTGGCAACTGAAGCCGGCTCCTCGGCAGACTCCTCGGCAGCCTCCTCGGCAGCCTCCTCGGCAGCCTCGGGCTCCTCGATGGACTCCTCGACGGGTTTGTCCTCCTCGTCCTCCTCGGCATCCTCGTCCTCCTCGATGGACTCCTCCATGTCCTCACCGTCGGAGCCCTTCGTCTCCGCGTCGGATCCCTCGACGACAGCCGCCTCCGTCTCCTCTTCGCCCTCCTCCTCGGGCGCGGGCGTGCTCCCGAGTTCGCCGCTTCCGAGAACCGCCGCAGCCTCCTGCGTGGCGGCGCCGACGCTGGGGCGCATCGTGGACTCCGGCTTCTCGACCGGGCTCGGCGGCGCCATCGCGGGGGCGGGCGCGGGGGAACCCTCCGCCGCCTCCGTCACCGGGACAGGTTCGTCCTCGTTCTCGTTCTCGTTCTCGACGGCCATCTCCTCGTCAGCCGCGGGTGTCTCGTCAGCCGCGGGTGTCTCGTCAGCCTCATCGGTCTCGAAGTCCCCGGGCGCAGCCTGCGTGGCGCCGGTGACGCCGTCGGTGTCCATGGGCGCGTCCTCGACGGCTTCGTCCACGGTGGGGGGAACGGCGTCGACGTCAGCCTCGACGTCAGCCTCGACGTCAGCCTCGGCGTCAGCCTCGGCGACGGCGGCGGGGTCGTACTCGAGGCGGAGTCCAACCTCCTTGAGCGCGGCCATCGCCTGCTTGTGCGCCATCCTCGCGACGGCGAGTCGGTCGGCCATGGCCTTCGCCTCCTCCTCCTTTTGCGCGCAGACCCGGCGAGCCTCGTTCTCAGACGCTCGCAGCGGCGCCGCGCAGGTATCCGCGGCGTCCGCGCGATGGACCGCGGCGGCGAGGGAGGCTTTAGCCTCCGTGAGCTTCATCGCGAGTTGGTCGGCGTCGTTCTTGGCGATCGCGAGGTCCTGCTCGGTGGCTTCGAGCTTCTCGCGAGCCTCGCGGATCTCGGCGGATAGGACGGCGGCGGCGGCGCGCTCCTCGTCGAGCTTGGCGCGGAGCGACGCGTTCTCAGCCTCGAGTTCCTTCGACCCGCCCGCGGCTTTCTCGGCGACGGCGGCGGCGGCGGCGGCGGCCTCGTCGATCGCGAACTTGGCTTCCTCGAGCGCGGTCTTGGTCTCGGCGGCGGCTTTCTCAGCCTCCTCTCGCGCGGCGACGGCTCGGTCCAGCGCCGTGCGCACCTCCGCCTTGGACTCGGTCGCGGCGGCCGCGGACGCCTCGGCGGCGGCGACGGACGCCTCCGCGCCCTTGAGCTGCGCGGTGAGGTTGGAGATCTCAATCTGCTGCGCCTTCGCGGCGTCGGCGATCGCGGCCCTCTCCTCTTCGAGCTCAGCCCTGAGCGCCTCGGCGGCGGCGACGGACGCCTCCTTGGCGCCGTTGAGCTCGTCGATCGTCTCCTTGGCCGCCTTGAGCTCATCGCGGAGCTTGGCGTTGGCGTCCTCGAGCTGCTTCGCCTCTTCGAGCGCGTTCGCGTCGTCGGCGAAGAGCTTCTTGGTGGCGGACGGGGAATCGCCCGAGTCCGCCTTGGCTCTCTTGGCGGCGGCGTCTTCGTCGCCTTCGGGCGCGGCTTTCTTCTTGCCCGCGGACGCCTTGCCGGCGGACTTGGCGCGCTTGCCCGGGGTCTTCTTCGCGCTCTTGGGCTCCGCGGGTTTGGGCGCGATGGGCTTCTCGCCGTCGTGAAGGACGGAGAACTCGTAGTCCATGCCGAAGGGGAGGGTGAGGACGTCGCCGTGCGCGAGCGCGGCGGGTCCCGAGATCTTCTTCTTGTTCACCTGGACGCCGTGTCTGGAGCTGTCCTGGACGGTGACGACGTAGGGGGTATCGGAGTCTTCGGACTCGGTGCACGTGATGACGCAGTGCTTGGCGCTCACTGGTGGGATGGGAAGTGGGGGCGGATGGGCGTCAGATACGGGAGATGGGTCGTCGGATCTCGCTCGGGTTTTGGCCGTGGGGGGTGCCATCATTTGAACGTCGAAGGCGTCTTAACGCGAGGGGATGCACGGAGGAACACGCACCGGACGGCATGTCGATGAGGATATCGGCCACCTGGCTCTGCGCGCGGGCGGTACCCTCCGCGTTCATGAGCATGCGCCCGACGATGGTCTTCGTCAGCCTCAGCTCGATGTCGGGCTGCTCCCTGAAGGGCTCGGCGGTGACGTCGCCGCCCCGGTCGACGGACCTGTCCAGGTGCTTCGCGGACCTGGACTTGTCGCATTTGGCGACGAGGACGCCCCAGCCCTGCGACATGGTGGCGGCGATGAGTGCTTCTCCCGCGGGTGTGATGAACCTCGGAGGTGCGCTTCTGGTTGTGACGGCCGATGGGTGCCCAAGTCTTTTCTGTCTCTCGGCGTTCAAACCGCGACAGGACACTCGAACCTCCATTCCTGAGTCGATGCCCACACCCACTCTCACGGTCTATCTCTTAAGTCAATGGAGGTCGATTCGGGCAACTTTTTGGAGTTGGGCTGATTCAGTCTGGATCCACATACAATAGACCCAAAACCTTGAGTCATCGCAGGTTTTCTCCGGGCCGAGTGGGGCTGATGACTGAGGTTTTATTTTACTTCAGCCCTTTGTGACACACTTCTGGAGTTCTAGTCTACGCGAAACGATCGCGCGCGCTCACGTCAGGCTCTGCCCCGCCCACTCGTTCATCCGCTTCGCAGCCTTGGACGCCATGAACTTCTCCTTCCCTTTCATCAGCAGCGGATCCTCCACCACGTAGTCGTCCACGGAGGCGTGGTACTCGCCCCGCCTCGGTTCCTTTGAAAACTTGAGCGAGTGCGACTTCCAATCCGAGTCGTCCTCGTCGTCGTCGTCGCCGTAGTAGAGGCCTTCGGAGACGAACCGCGTGACTCCCGCGCCGCCCTCCCGCGCCTCCTCCTCGCCTTCCTTCTCGGCAGCAGCGGCGGCGCCGTCGTCCTCGTCGGCGCCGTCGTGTCTCGCCGCCGCCTTCAGGCTCCCCACGAGGTTGCTCTCGAACGCCTTGAGCTTCTTCAGCATCCCTTTCTCGCGCCCCGCGACGGTCTTGCGCTTGTGCTTCGTCTCCACGCGTCGCACCTCGCTCGCGGTCATCAGCTCAGCCTCCTCGGAGGTGAGCTTCGCCTTGCCGATCCCGAGCTTTCGCAGCCGGCTCGCCTCCTTCTCCCTCTTCTCCTCGGCGCGGCGCTCCTTCTCCGCAGCCTTCTCCTCCTTCCGCCGCCGTTTGGCCTCCTTCTCATCCGCGTCCGCAGTCTCCGCGGCGACGCGCGCGGCGACATCCCCGAACTGCGCCTGCATCGACGCCGCCTTCTCCCGCATGCGCCGCTCAAAGTCGCCCAGCCCGCCGTCGCCGTCGCCCCCCTCGGGTTCCTCCTCGCCCGCCTCCCTCGCCGCGAGTTTGGCGCGCATCCGTTCGCGGAACGCCTTGGTCCGCTCCAGCTCCGTCGCGTCCGCGTCTAGCGCCGCGGCCTCCTCGGCAGATCCCGGCTTGGCGATGCGTTCGTCGTGCTCCGCGGCGTCGGCGTCGAAGACGGACTTGACTTTCGGCTTTGCCATCTTCGCGAGCTCCTCCTCCTCCTCGCCGGCTTCCTCTCCGAAGGACAGCAGGTTGAGCTTCTTCTTCTCCTTCTTCTTTTTCTTCTTCTCGCCCCCGGGTTCCGCGTCGTCCACGTCGCCGTCCAGCTTCTTGGTGACCCGCGGGACGATGTCTTCGAAGGGGTTCCACACGATCTCCGCCTTGAGGATCTTCGGGTAGGGCTCCACGGGTCGATCGCCGTCCACCTCGAGGTCGGCGATCTGCAGGGCGTTGTAGATGGTGTGTCCGGTGACTTTGCCGAAGATCGTGTGCTTGCGGTCGATCCAGTCGGTTCGCTCGAGGGTGATGAAGAACTGGCTGCCGTTGGTGTCGCGGCCGCCCGCGTTGGCCATGGCGAGTTGCCCGCGATGGTTGAACTTGATCCGCGAGTGGAGTTCGTCCTTGAAGGGTTCGCCGTAGATGGACTCGCCGCCGTGCCCCGTGCCCGTGGGATCTCCCGTCTGGATCATGAAGTCCTTGATGATGCGGTGGAAGATGCAGCCGTCGTAGTAGCCCTCCATGCACAGCTGGACGAAGTTGCGACATGCTTTTGGAGCCTCCTTGGGCCAGAGTTCCACCTCGATCTCGCCGTGCGAGGTGGTGAGCAGCACCTTGCCCTCCGTCGGCGGCTCGAGCTGGTATACGTTCGACATGACTCCTCGGGTCGCGCCTGCACCGTCCCCCGCGGCTCGTCCCCGGTGCGAGTGCCCTGCGTTGTGCCCGAGGTTTAGGGTTGAGGACGACGAAATAATCTTTCGCGAGTCGCCAAAATAACTGCTCGGGACGCCCCCGAGATCACACGCGGGGCGCGCTGGTCCTTCCGACCAAAGCAAGAGACGAGCATGCACGCTGCGATGACCATCGCATCGCACGTTGCCCTCACGCGCGCGCGGTCGACCCCAGGGGCGGCGAGGAACCCGAGGGTGGCCACCCGTTCAGCGCGCGTTGTTACGCAAAACGCCGGACGACCCGCCCGAACAATGACTCCCGCCGCTCTGAGCCTGGACGGCCAGGAGTCCACGTCAGGCGAAGCTCGATACACCACGCTCGAGGTTGGAGATTTCGCCAAGCTGGACCTCGGCCGGACCGCGCGCACGGGCCTTCCCGAGGTGGTGTGGGGCCCGGGAAAGACCCCAGGGCAGATCGCGAAGATCATGCTCGCGCTGCGCGACCGCCAGTCCGCGGTGATGGCGACGCGCGTGGACCCGGAAGTGTACGAAAAAATCCGTTTAATCGAACCCGCGATCGAGTACGACTCCTTCGCGCGCGTGTGCACCCTACAGGGCTCCGCCGACGCCCCGCCCACGCCCGTCGTCCACGGAACGCTCGCGGTGCTCACCGCGGGAACCGCCGACCTCGCCGTCGCAGAGGAAGCGACAATCACCGCTCGGCTCATGGGCGTGGAGGACGTCCGGCTCATCGCCGACGTGGGCGTCGCGGGGCTTCAGAGACTACTGTCCCGGCTGGATGAGATACGGGAGGCGGACGTGGTGATGGTGGTGGCGGGGATGGACGGAGCGCTGCCGAGCGTCTGCGCCGGTTTAATCGACGCGCCCGTCATCGCCGTGCCCACGAGTGTCGGGTACGGAGCCGCGATGGGGGGTCTGAGCCCGCTGATGGCGACGCTGAACTCGTGCGCGACTGGGGTGACGGTGGTGAACATCGATAACGGGTTCGGGGCGACGATGTCGGCGATCAAGATGCTTCGCGCGGCGGAGCGACTAGCACAAAAAATGGTTTAGCTGCGTGAAAACAACGAAAGAATAGTTATCTGGTGGAACCCCCGAAACGCGATTCCGACTCCTCCCTCAGCTGGCTCCGTATAGGCTCCAGCAGGTCCTCCTGCCTCAGCACTCTGCGAAGCCTGCCCTCGTTGTCCGTGATGGCCACCGGCTCATCGTGCGCGGCGGCGGCGCATATGACCGCGACGTCGCCCACGGTGGCGGTGTCCCCTTCGATGACAGCCGGCGACATGCCCATAACCTCCCGAACCTTGGCGTCGACGTCGAAGAAGAGCGCGTCCGGCGATCCCCGCAGGACACCGACCGGCCGGAGCTCCTCGTCGATGACCACCGCGATTCCCTCGCGACCGACCGCGGCGGCGGCGGGACCCGCGGGCTCGTCGTCCCTCACCACGAACCTGTACGCCCCCGTGTCGTTTCCGCCCAGCGGGCTCGAGAACCACCCGAGGGAGAAACCCGCATCCACGGCGTCACGCCGCGCGGTGTCGTCCAGGTCGAGGTCTTCGAAATCGTCATCGTCCTCGTCGATCGTCATGCCAACCTCCGGTCTGAGCTCGCGCAACAAAGTGGACGGGTCGACGCCGCCGCGGAAAATTAAGGGTTCGGCTTCACCCGCGAAGAGCCGCCCCGCCGCGCCCGCCCACAGCTCGAGGGCATCCGCAGCCTCGGACGACCTCAACGACGGTGCAGCCTTGGGCGCGGTCCAGTCGTACTGGGGCTTACCGATGGGCACGCCAAAGTCGCGCTTGAACGCGTTGTTGTAAAAGCCGCCAAAGCCGGATGCCGAGGGAACCGGAATGTCGTCCTCGTCGAGAGACGGGAGGAACTCGTCGTCCTCGTCCAGGGACGCGAAGCCCCACGCGCTGTCGATGAGATCGAGCGCCTGGGTGATCCCCCACATGGACTTATCGGACCTGTCCTGCGATCGATCGACCGCGACGTCGTCGACGTTGCAGTTGAGAAAGCCAGCGTCCTCGCCAACCTCGGGCGCGATTTCCTCGAGGACGCACTGCTCCGCTCCCTGGTCGCCACCCTCCGCCGCAGCGGACAGGGATCCCATGGCGGGGATACCGCCCGCGGGGACCACGTCACCGCGGCTGACTATCTCCTTCACGAACAAGGAGACGAGGAGCTCGGTGGACCTGTCCCTCAGCACCTTGGACGATGCCGAGTAATCCAGCTTCTTCAGCCGCTCCAGCGCGGCTCTCGCGCCGTCGGCGTCGCCCGCCGCGGCTTTCGCCTCAGCCTCGCACATGACAACCTCAGCCTCGACGGCGGGCCCGCCGCTGAACCCGAGGGGTCGGCCAGGGATCGCGCCGCCGACGGAAGCCGCCGCGGCGACGTCGTTGGCGGACAAGAGATCCTCGGACGTCGCTTTCTTCCCGCGTCGACCCTTCGACTCGCGCTCCGCCCGCCGCTCCGCGAGGACCCGCTCGAGACGTTCCGCCAATAGACGCACGCCGCGCACGTCTCCCGTCGCAGCCTGCGCGCGCATCACGCCCAGGTACACCCTGGCCGGGAGCTTAACCCTCGGTTCATCCTCCGCGGTGTATAAAGTCGCGAGCGCGCGGTCCAACGATCCGTGCGCCACGAACGCGTCCACCAGCGCCCCGTAGCATTGCGGATCCGGGGGCGGTCCGAGTGGCCCGCGCACCTCGGCGTACATCGCCTCGACGCTCTCGATGCCGCCCTGGTGCTCCGCGCCGGTGTACCCGCGCGCCGCCGCAGCCTCCGCGCGCGCCGTCGTCGTGTACGACACCGCGTCCGGGTACATGCTCCGGTCGCCGGTTCTCGCCGCGATTTTACGCATGCGCGCGATGAGCGCCCTGGCCCAATCCGGCCGTCCCCCGCGCTGGCACGCCTGTATCGCGATGTTGTACGACACCTGCGACGGCTTCGACGGGTGGTGCGGGCAGTCTTCCATCTCGCGTAGCACCGCGATGGCGGACAAGGGATCCTCGGAGAGGGCGTGAGCCTTGGCGACTCCGTTCCAAGCGGCTTCAGCGTCGGACACGCCGTCGACTCGTTCTCTGCCGTCCACGATGCGCTCCTTCCAGTTTAAAACTCTGTTTTTGAACTCCGTGGCGCGGGCCACGTCGCCGCTATCGGCGCACGCGTCCAGGACGGTGAGCAGCGTTCGTGTCTGCGCCACCCTCGGGGGGTACCACTCGGTTCCCATCTCGTCCCTGTACGACTCCATCTTGAGCGGCACGTCGCACTTGCGCCACTTCCCGGCTGCGGCGACGTAGATGGTTCCGTTGCGTCCCACGCCGATCTTGCTGTCCCGCGGGCCCCGGCCTTTCTCCCACGCGTCCAGTAAAAGGAGCGCCTCGCGGAGCCGTCCCGCGCGTCCGTGCGCGCGGATCAGCGCGTTGTACGCCGGGCCGCCCGCGCCGACGCCGCCTGGGCCGTCGAGCTGCTGGAGGAGTTTGAGCCCCCGGCTCAGATCCCCGCACTTGCAGCACGCGCCGATCACCGCGCCCATGGTGATGCGGTGTCCGTTCGTCGTCTCCGGGATCGGGCTCGCCTCCACCAGCGCGAAGACCTTGTCGAGCTGTCGCCTGTCGCCCAACTCCTTGATGCGAGCCACGAGCTTCTTCCCCCGCAGCCTCTGCTGGCGGTTGCCCGCGGGCTTCCCGTCGTTCCCGGCGTCGCCGTTCCGCGGCTTGGCGCCGAATTCGAATCCGAGGCCCGCCGCGTCGGTCATGAGAGGCGAATCGCCGAACGAGGGGGAATCGGACCGGTGCTGCTCCTGCATGGCTGCCCATCCGGACGCCGCGCCGTTCGTCTGCGCCGAGAGAGATGCAAAAATCTGGCCCGGGGATGCCCCCGAGGCTTCGCCCAGGGACCCCGGGGACGACGCCGCGCCCCACGAGTTGGAGTCCCTCGGACGATCCCATCGCCTCTCCCTGCTCGTTCGTCGCTTGCGCGCGACGCGGATCACCTTATCGGGCGCCGCGGAGGGTTGCTCGCCGGCTTTTTTCTTGCCCGCGCTCGCCTTCGCGCCCGGTTCCCGCTCGCGATCGCTCGCGACGGGATCTGCCGACGCGCGCGTACGTACATCGCGCGGATGGGCCGTGTCCATCGCGGTGCGACGCCAGGCGTTACCTCCGGTCCACGCGCGGGACGACAGATCGCCGTCAGGCCCCGCGTGCCTCGCGTCGAGCGCGCTCCATCTCGCGACGGCGCCCGAGCCACTGGGAGATAAGGACGTGGAGCACGCCGCGGGGGTGGCATCGCGTCGCGTCGACTCGCCGATCCTCGCGCTCAACGGCGAGGACCTTCGAGGCGACGCGCCCGCGGACGCCACCGCGGCGCGGCCCGAGGGCCCCGCCGTGGACGGCGAGCTCGCGGGTCCGCGATTGGCCACCAACCCCAGGCACGATGACGGTTGCTGCGTGGAGCAACCCCTCATTGTGTGTGCCGAACCCCCTCTCTCTAACTACCTACGCCGAGTGATTCGCTCGCATCGCGCGATCGAACGCTTCTCTCTCTTATCGTAACTACGGCGTCGGACTACACACGCGTCGCCGCCACGCGCGTTCCCTATTATGAAGGTTCGCGAGGGCACGCGCCACGTCCTCGACGCGTAAAATCGAGGGTCAAGCACTGGCCTCGCAAAAACTGGAGATCTTCCAAATCCACCAATCAGCGGCGAGCTTTGCAGCAGCTTTGCACTCCGCACCGCGCAAATCAGTAGGAGTTCTATTTAGTGTTAAGCGCCAACGGCGAGTAGTCTATTTCATCGTAATTGCGAAAACCCATAGTGCTACGTGACTGAACACTTTCACACGAGACGACTCAAGAAGCCAAGACACACGGGAGGTGCAGCGCGGCTGGGTCGGTGCCGACGAAGACGACGCGAGGTGCACGACTGACCGCGGTGCCTTCGACGGAGACGTGAGCCGCCGTGGAGTCGTCATGATAACCCCCACGGACGACCTGCGCGAGGTGCTGGAGCAGGGCGTTCAGTGGAACCCGCTGCTCACCTCGCGGCTGGTCACCGACGAGGACCTGCAGGCCATCCAGCGCTACGATACGCGCGACGAGGACGCGCGAGCCGACCTGATGGACGAGGTACGTGAACAAAATCCCATCCGATACTTGAATCCCCGTCGTGCCTCCTTTCCTCGCCCAAAGGATGGTGGATCTCGCGGCCGCCCTAATAAAATCTAACATCCCACCCGTCTCGACACGCCTGACCCGTATCGCAGGAGGGAGACGCGTGCGCTCGCGCGTTCCTCAACGTCCTCGGTGACGTATCGCAGACCGAGTACGTCCAGTACACCCTCGCGCTCGTCACGCGGATGCTCGCCGACGACAAGACCCGCGCCGCTCACTTTTTATCGGCGGAGAAGAAAAACGACGACGGGGAAAAGAAAAGCGACGACGGGGCCGGGGCGCGGGCGCACGCCGTCTTCCTCGGGCTGCTCGCCTCCCCCGACTGGTTCACGCGCGAGAAGGCGGTGTTCTGCCTGACGCGGCTCATCGACCAGAGGCCGGCGAGGGATAAGAAGCTGGGGCTCCGAGCGGAGGACCGCGAGGGCGCCGAAGACGTCGTGCCGAATGAAAATGAATCCGCCGCCGGCGCCGCGACGATCCGGCTGGTCCGTTGGCTCTGCCGGGAGCTCACCGCGCCCGCGCCGTCGCACTCCACGCGCGCGGTACCGTCGTGCGTCGCCGCGCTCGCGTCGCTCCTCTCCATCCGCGAGGTTCGGCCCATCGCGCACCGAGCGGGCGCCGTGGACGCCATCGCTCCTCTGCTCCGAAGAAACGCGGGACCGCACGACGTTCAAGAGATCTACGAGGCTGCGCTCTGCGCGTGGCTCCTCACTTTCTACCCGCCCGCGCGTGACGCCATGGCGCGTCTGGGTTGCGTGCGCGGGTTGATGGATGTGGCGGGGACGGCGGCGAAGGAGAAGGTGGCGCGGGTCGCGACGCTCGCTCTGAGAAATCTGGCGCGGTTCACGAGCGGCGGCGGCGGCGACGACGATGCGGTACCGACGACGTCCGGTAGCGTCGTCGTCGGCACGAGCCTCGCGGCGCAGGAGGAGGCGCTTCGTAAGCTGGTTCAGAACCTGAGGCTTCGGGACTTCCACGACGAGGAGCTCCTCGCCGCGCTGACCGACCTCGAGGACGAAGTGCTGGCGCGGCGGAAGGAGGCGAGCTCGTGGGACCGGTACGCGGCGGAGTTGATGTCGGGCACGATGGACTGGACCGCCGCGCACACCGACGAAGGGTTCTGGCGGGAGAACGCGTCCAAGCTGACGGACAACAACTGCCGGCTCTTGCGGACGCTCGTCGCCGCCGCCGGCGACGCGGGCGCGGATGCCCGAACGCTCGCGGTGGCGTGTCACGATTTGGGCGAGTTCGCCACGCACTACCCCGCGGGGCGGTTCCTGGTGCACGATCTGAAGGGAAAGGAGTGCGCGATGCGGCTGCTGGCGCACGCGAACGACGAGGTTCGCAAACAGGCGCTGCTGTGCACGCAGAAGCTGCTGGTGGCGAAGTGGCAGTTCCTCGACAGGCCTGGGGGCGGCGAGGTGACCGCGTGAGGATGACGCTGACCTGTGTTACACGACGTCTAGACTATGTACACCGATAATAGAGATTGAATGATGTGCCGCGAACCCTTTTAGGACCACCTGCCGTGCAGCGTGCCGTCGGCGCGGACCCTGCCCCTCCTCACGACTTTGGTCTTGTAGTGCATGGCGTAGGTGACGGCGCCGCAGAAGATGAGGATCATGGGCATCATGATGTTCAGGAAGAGGGTAGAGTCTCCCACGGGATCCTTCATACCCTTGACGAAGCAGCCCTCGAGGATCTTACCCTCGCTGTCGAAATCTCCACCTGCTGTGGTGTCGAGCCACACGGAGTTGCTAAAGCCCCCTCGCTTGGAGTTGCAGTACATCGGGAATAGCGCATAGGCGGAGGCTGACACCATCATATAGAACAGCGTGAATCCCGCGACGTATAGGCAGTAGCCGGACAGGATGATCCACTTGAACCAGGAGTACCACTTGATGAAGAACTTCTCATCCTCCCTAGCGTCGCTGAGAGACATCGAGACGTAGGATGCGAGGCCGACGATGAGGGACATTGTCAGGCAGGAGGAGGAACGCATGCCGCGGACGAGGATGGTGCCCGACGGGGAGAGCGAGTAGGTATCGCCGATCCCTTGCTCACCGAACGACTTGATCATCAGATTTCCTTTATCATCCTCAGCTCCTTGGTACGTAACACCCATGAACACGTTGTAGTAGTCCTGGTCCATCTCCAGGAGCTTTTCCTTCTCGAACGCCGCGAGGAACGAGATGCTGAAACCGAGAGTGAACGTGTTGAGCATGAGAAGGTTGTTGATGAGTCCCTCGATGTCCTCGAAACTGTGCTGCACCTTGGGAGGGATCACCTCCTTCTTCACCTCCGGCTTGGCCTTAGGAGTCTCGGTCCGATTGAGGCTCGAGTCATTGCCGGCTTTCGGGGGCATCGTTGTCGGTACTTTAGGTCGTCGGTGTAGAACGGCGTGGTCCCGGTGGGTTTGGGCCGGATTGACGGTGTCTCAATCGGTCGCGTCGATACCCACGATGTATGAGAGCGAGTCGCGACTGGCCCGCGCGCGTGAAAGTGGCGGGGTCGGCGACGTCGCGCAGGTATCGAGGTTGGCATGCGGCGGAAACGCCCAAAGGTCGAGAATATCAAAAAGATCAAAAAGTTGCCAAGCGCGATCCGATTTATGATATATGAGTATCAGTCATACATTTATGCTTGATGCTTGATAATCACATTTAGTTGTGACTAAATAGGCTATGCACTATCGGCTCACGAGGTGACGCAAACGAAGAAACTTTTTCGCTTTTTGGCATTTTGGGCACGCACCAGAAGAGCACACACCGAGACGGCGTCGAACCACGATGGTCGCGTTCGCTCAACAAACATCCGCGCTCGTCGCATCACGCGCCGCGCCCGCGGGTCCGTCCCGCGCCCGCGCGCCTCTCGCCGCCCGCGTCACCGCTTCCTCCCGCTTCCTCGGACACGGTGGCTCGCAAATGCCGTCCCTCAATTCGGCGGCGGCGGCGCGTCGCTGGTCCGAGGCGCCCGGACGACGCTCCATCGCGCCGCGCGCGTCCGACGACGACGACTGGGAGAAGCTATTCAAAGACCTCAAGCCCCTCGCGCCCGACCTCTCCGCCGCGCAGCTCGAGGTCCTCGAGCGCGCCCTCGCCAAGGGCCGCAGGCAGGTGCCCATCGTCGCCATCGCCAAGGAGCTCGAGCTCTCCCGCGACGAGGTGCTCGCGTGGGTCAAGTCCAACGCCTCGCGCGTCCCCGAGCTCGCCAAGCAGTACCCGCCCGATCCATACGAGAAAGTCGCCACGGTCAGGCTCACCGAACGACCCGAAGTCGACCGACGCGAGGGACGCGCCCCACGCGGGTACGACGACGACGCAAATTACGATTCGCAAACCTCGTACCTCAAGAACGCGCCGGGCGCCAAGCACGTCCCAAAAGGCATGCCCGCGTACAAAACGTACACCAAGACCCGGCTCGGGTCCAATAACGTGGCGACGCTCGAGAAGGTGTACGCATCCGACACGCACCCCAGCGACGACATGGTGGAGAGCGTGAGGCGGGCGACCAAGCTCCCGCGCAGCAAGATCGTCGCGTGGTTCAAGACCAAACGCGAGGAGGACAAGATGGAGAAGAGACGCGCGGTGCGTGAGAGGTTCGGGGGGAGGACGAATACGACGAACGCGCGGGCGACGGGGGGGAGG
>Ga0115572_10001757_pt1 | contig 17571 bp, 22 predicted proteins | sample COGITO_mtgs_1206_FD_88681 | JGI IMG/M metagenome (GOLD analysis project Ga0115572, IMG submission 88681) | Pelagic marine microbial communities from North Sea - COGITO_mtgs_120607 | ecosystem: Environmental > Aquatic > Marine > Epipelagic | place: Germany:Helgoland, sampling site Kabeltonne... | reverse complement strand
GATTTGAGTCAGCCTTAGTGACGTATTCTTCTCTAGTTCTGTTTAGTAGTATACGTAATCTATTTAACTCTATTACATAACCTCTTAGAACGAAGCCAATACAACCAACACCTAGTGTTAGGACACTACTCCATAGATCAGTCATTTCCATAATTAAGCCTTATACACTTTTATTATAGCGAAAGTAGCTAGATCTCCCGATATAGGATTTCCGTATCTAAGTGTAACATCCTCATTTGACCAAGCCTGTAATTGAAAAGACTTAGTTCCAGATATAGTAAACTTACCACAACCATGAAAGTTTAAATTCTGCCAGTCACCTATTTTCATCTGTTGACTTACTCCTACAGTTGAATTGTCTGTAACATTCCTAAATCTTACTCCTACTTTATCTGCTGTATCTGAAGCAACCCTTGCTATAGGTAATGTCCATTCAACATAGTAAGTTCCAGCAGGTAAATCTATCTCGTAGTTTGTAGCATCTGTTGTCGCTCCAGATAAGTTTGAGATTACAGTATTATTTATAGGGGTTTTAACCCAAGCGTTGTAAGCACTTAGACCCGTAGCTGAGTAAGTGGAGACTGAATCTGAAGCTACCCATACAGGTGCAGTTGATACCTGAGCATCAATAGCTGATTTTACATTAGCTGGAGACACAAGACTTTGTGTAGTACCCGTACCAGTTTGCCATGTAGATGTAGATTGATCTCCTAGTAAACCTGTTTGTGTACCAGACGTATTAGAAACTATAGTATTATCAAGTATTTTATATAAGTTGTTAGATTGATCTACATAAGCTACATTTATCCAAGCACTATTACCTTCGTTCCTAATCTTAAGTAGGTTGTTTGTTACATCATACCAAAATTGGTTTGCGTAAGTTGTAGATGGAGCTGAAGTTCCACTACTGTTGCTTGCCAAGGCTTGTAGCCCATTGTTAAGGTCAGCTCTAGCACTACTAGCTGTTTGGTTTGCGATTGCAAAGTCATGTTGTGACATATATTAATACTCCACTGTGGCACTAAGTACCGATATGTTGGGTGTTATCTTAGCTTGCGTGTTTGCAAGTATAGCTCTAAATTGTATATAACGACCTACTACTTCACCAGAACCTGTAACAAAAGATGCGTTGTTCATTTCGGTTACAGTATTACCTGCCCTAGCTTCTATAGTTACAGAGTAGTCGTTAAAGTTTGCTGTTTCATCTGTCCATGTATCCCAGTTATCAGGCCATGTGTCCCAGTTACTAGGTATGTCATCCCAGTTAACTTCTCCGTTTACAGCGTCAAGATGCTTACGTGTAACTGTAATAGAAGATGATAACCTAACAGTACGTGCTGTACCTACATCAAAATAATCATTACCGTTATGATCAAATACATATGTACCACTAGAGTTTGCACTAGAGTAAGAAGTCATAAACAACTCACCACTAGAAACAGTTAAGTTAGTTTTAGTTCCGCTAAAGCTAGTACTTTCTGTATGTGTTTGACTAGCACCCAAAGTAGGTAACTCACTGGGAGAGACAACTGTTGAAGAAGACGTAGTACTCTCATTGCCTGTCTTATCTATAGCAGATATAAAAAACTTACCAGATAAAGCAGGGTATGTTACAGATGTAGCAGGTCTAGCTATTTTATCTACTATAGCTAAAGTAGAAGAGTCACCAAAGTTAGCTGAACTATTAGAAGAATAATATAACTTATAGTGAGATAAATCTAAGTCTGAAACGGCGGGCCAAGCAAAGAATATTGTACCACCAGATAACTGATGTGTTAGAGTGCTAGGAGAAGAAGGGGGAGTTGTATCAGAAGTAACATTAAATGTAGTTAATACTGGATCCCCTCTAAAACCAAGAGCATTAACTGGAACAACACTTATTGTATAGTTTATAGCTGGTTGATTTATCTGAGGTACATCTATACCAACTATCTCAAATCTACCAGCTGTATTAGAATCACCTATAAGTATAGACTGCCCAACAGACTTAAAGTCTGGATCAGATGTCTTTCTATATTTAACTATAACTGAGTCTATTCTTTCTATAGAGTCTGTAACAATTTGAGCAACAAGTACGTTAACTACATTCTCATTAACTTCTCTATACTCTTGTGTTATACTTACACCTATATCTGGTACTTCATCATAAGTTGTTAATGTAGTATTGTTACTTACTATAGTATTCTCATCTGAAGCATCAAATCCAAATGCGGCTGAACTACTTTCCCTTAAGGACAAAGCAATTCTTATGTCGCCCTCATCTGGGTTAGGAGCTAGTTTCCAGCTTGTTACCTCAAAAGTCTTTTCATTACCTGTAGACCAACCATAACGTTCATTTCTTAACTTTATAAAGTCGCCTACCTCTATGTCAAATGCGTTCATACCAAACTCTGCACTTAAGCTAAGTTGTTCACGACTTCTAAATAGTAGTTGTTTAGCTAATCTTTGTGCAGTTATAGAGCTTGTAGTAAAAGGTAATTGTAGATCAAGTACAGTTTCTTCTCCCCCATCTTCAGTTAAGAAAACGTTAGAGTTTACTTGAGGGTAATCTGAACTTATATAATCAGCTGAAGCATCAATGTATGTGCCTCTTACAGCATTAAAGTTATCTCTCATAGATACTTTAGTGTCTAAACTTATAGGACTTCTAAAGTCGTCTAAGGTCAGAGTTTTAGTAGGAGTTACAAACGCTCCAGCATGAAGCCTCCAGTAACCAGAACCCCAGAAAAGAGATCCTCCACAAGTAGAAACCATACTATCTAATACTTCACCATAAGATTGACTGGCGTTTATAACACCGTCTACAGTATACTGAGCTTCCCCATTTGATAAAACAGTTGTGTCATCACAAACAGTTGCCGCCGCTTCAAAAGTAGTGTAATCTATAGCACTATCAGAAAAACCATAAGATGCTTTTAAGAAGTCCCTAATAACCCAAGCTGAGTTGTTACTAAACACTGGGGTTTGCTCTACCCCGTTAACTGTCTTAGTTACCTTCTTACCTTTTATTACAGCAGTAATAGTAGGAACACCATCAGTATAAGCATCTTTATCGTATACTAACCTACAATATAAATAAGCTAAACCTTTACCTATAAAGTTTGAGTCTGCTGTTGTCTCACTGTGTAAAGTTGTAGCTAGACTTTCACTAGAGTTAGCAAAAGTATCAGTAGCACTTGTTTGATCCCCTAGATGGAAATATATCTTCAAGTAATCATCTATTACATCAACTTCAGTTGTAACAGGTACATCATTAACTACACTAGTAGAAGTCTCTTTTCTAGTTCTTCTGTAAGGACTAGTTGTAACTGTCTCATTAGTCATAGATACAATTTTGTCGTTTATGTATATGTCACTTATCTCGTGTATTTCGTGAGCCGCTAAAGTTATTATTTGGTGTAGTACCTTATTGTTTGTACCAACAGTTTCTACGAATGTAACTGTTCCACCTTTACGTACTGTACCGTATACAAACTGAGCAGGGGCAGTAGCAGATCTAATATTGACTAATAAGCCCTGAGAACTATTAGGATTCATATCTGGCTTAGGCATAAGAGCCGCTAGAGCCGCTGAAGTAACCATAGATATAGCTACATAACTTAAACCTACTGCTATATAAAATGCAGTACCTGTTAAGCCTAAAACTGTACCAGCAATGTAAATTGATACAGGATCTCTAGGAGCTATCTCAAACTGTCTGTTGTGCCTTAATACGTTAAAAGGAGTGTTGTGTTTATTTATTGACATACCCAAGCACTTTCTACATCTTCAATGTTTAATCTAATTAGTCCTTCTTGACCAAGGAATATAGCCCTAGATCCGATGGAAATACCAAGGGCAACACCAGTTATCCAGCGTTGCTTTTTTCTCGTAGTAACTAAGCAACCGAAGGTAGGTGTATCAACTCTAACTAGCTTGTCCGCTAGTCCTTCTTCTATACTATTATATCCAGCATCATCACGTAAGCTCCTTGGTCCTTTTGGGTAAACTTTATTGCTTTGCATGTATATACCCATCCATTCATCTGCATAACCTTTACCATACATAGCTCTAAAAGCCCCATTAGTAAAAGTGAAACAGTCATTGACACCCCACTCAAAGGGTCTATCAACTAAGTTTTCAATGTATATGTTTAAACGCTCTTTCGTCCCCATGCTATTTGTTGATCCTGTAGGCTTGTAACATAGCTGAAAAAGGTATCACCACTATATCGGGATTGATGGTTATCATTAGTATATCTCCAACCACTGTTTCTTTCTAATTCTACTAACTTACTTTCTACTGATAGTTTTATTACACTATCTTCTCCGCTGTCAGCTATAGACATCTTGTCCATTTTGCCGCTAAACACTTCTACAATATCAGAAGTGCTTTGTTCTCCTATATAAAGGCGACATACTCTTTTCTGGTAAGGTTCTTGTAGAGCTAGAGATACTATCTCAGAAGGTATTCCACTGAGACTTAAATCTAAGTTTTCAGCACTTAAGTCTTTTACCTCTGATAGATCCCCGATGGAAAGTAAGCTACCTGTACCAGTAAATGTTTGACTTGCACCTTGAACAGTGATTGTCTTGTCACCCATACCAGTCCACATCCTTAGAGGAGCAGAATCAAACATGAGTTCTACAGCGTAGAAAGGTCTTATGTTATCTTGATTAAGAGCGTTAAATAGTGCAGTTGTAATTGGCCTACTCATAATATAACCTCTGTTGCTCCAAATGATATACCAAAGAAACTTGCATCGTTAACTGACCAAGAAGTCTCGTTAGATGCTAATCTAAATACACCAGATGCGTTTACTATAACTGCTGTTACTGAAGATCTATCTTTACGTAGCTTAGGCCATATCTCTAGTGTACCATCTCCAGATTGATCTTGAAGTACTTTATGTAAAGTGGCATCTGAAGCAGAACCTAGTTGTATGTAATCTCCAGCTTTAAGTGTACCTGTCATAACAACACTTATAGAACTTTGACCTGTAGTTCCACTAACGACAACGCTAGTAGCAGTACCCCTTATATTCTTAGCTGAAGGGTCGTACAGCAGAAAAGAACCTGACTTACCTCTTAAGCTCATTAAAAAACTTACCCAAGATTCTGCATCATCTCTATTCATAGGTGGTAAAGTAATATCAGCTTCCCACTTCTCCCCATCGTAGGAATAAATCTGTTGTTTATAAGTAAAAGGAGATACTGAAACTGCTGTAGTGTTTACTGCCCTTAGTTCAATACTAGACATACCAATATTAGTTGGTAGAGTGAGGGGGTAAGAAATAGCCATTATGCCATTGCCCTTCCATAGTTACCACCACGTCTCTTAGCATCTAGTACTGCACCTTTAGCACTGTCTGCAATCTGTGGCATCATTTGTCGTATCTCAGCACGTACAGTTTGTTGTACACCTGTCGATACATTTATGTTTTGTACGATAGTAGTTGCACCACCACCAGTTCCACCAGAGTTAGGTGTTATAGTACCTGACATTGCAGGGGTAAATATCTCTGGACCACGCTCACCTACAGTATAAGACCTACCAGCTTGGACAGGACCACCGTTAGCTCTACCTCCGCCATGCTGAGGTCCACTCAATGCGGCATCTCCACCAGCAAAAGCACCAGTTATCATACCTGTAATCTTCTTAACGACATAAATACGATATAGATCTTTAATAATAGCCGCCGCCATACTCTTGAAGGCATCCTTAACTGACATAGTGCCATCTACCATAGACATCATAGCAGTCTCGAAAGAGTTAGCTATACTAGCACCTAGCTTCTCACTGTCTGTCTGTATAGCGTTAAGTCTCTTAGCTTCTCTTTGTAGTTCTTTGAAACGCTGTAACTGTTTCTTTTGCTCTACTTCTTGTGCTTTTAGAGCTTCTATTCTTCTATACTCAGTTAACTCCATCTTTTGCTTCATTAACATGATGTCTCTTGTTGAGGTATATTCATATGAACCGAGCTTCATTCCAGCTTCGTGCATATCCTTCTCAAGTTGCAAATACTCTACTTTTTGTTTAGCTATAAATAGAGCTTCACCTTCTTTACCGTTTAGAGCATCTATTACTCTCATCTCTTCTACAAGAGAGTTAACTATCTTTTCTCGAAGCTCTTCCTGTTTTTGTATCTTATCGTTTTTTGCATCTGTAGCCTCTGTCATCATCTCAAAGGTTTCAGCTAAAGCAAGTTGACCTGCTATTGCTCTTATCTCCTCTTGAGTGACACCTAACTTATCGTTTAAACTATCAATTATTTGAAACCCAAAGATGTTTAAACCTTTGCCTTTACCAAAGATCATATCTACAATTTGCGCCCCTGTAGACTTCATAGTACCATAAGATCCTGTCTCAGGTTTAGTCTCAGCGTCTTTTAATCTCTGCTCTAAATTCTTTTTGGTTACATCTAACTGAGCTTCTTCCACAGTTCTAAAACTATTAGCAAGCCTATAATTTTCTAATTTAAGTTGCTTTGTTTTATCCCTTGCACTTTTAACAGATTCAGCATACGTAACTAGGCTGTTAGCAGTAGCGTCACCTGCTTTTTTAGCCGCCATAAATGCGCCAGCTAATCCAGTACCGATAGCTAAGATCATACCTGCTATAGCACCGTATGGACCAAAAATACCTAACAACTGCGAACCTTGTTGACCAAGGGCGACCATAACATTAGTACCACCTTGTACCTGTACCGCGAAATCCTGTACCTGATAACCAACTTGTTGCATACCAACAGCACCAAAGCGTTTCATCTTACGTGTATTGACACTTGCTATCTGACCAAACTGGTTTATACTTATGCCAGCTTGTTTAGCATTTAATTGAACCATCTTCAAGTACTTGTTGTACTGGTCGTCACCTATATTTTTTCTTTGGGCATTGAGAACTTTTAGTTGGTCACTAAACATTTTCTGCGCTCTATACGCAGGGTCTATAGCACTCTTTAACTTCTTAAAATCTTTAGCACCAGAACTAGCAGTAGATTTGATTTGGCCTTTTGCTTGTTTTGCTAACTTAACTAAATTATTTAAGTCTTTCAGATCTATGGAGACTGATATTTTCTTAGCCATTTGTAACCCTCATATATATTGTATCTAAAGACATAACTGCCTCTACTTCTCTAGCATCTAAAGGTGTGCCAGTTAGTTCTTTCCACGCTTTTATTTGCTCATATCCTATAGGGTTTGGGCCACTAAAACCCACAGTCCTTGATCTGTTTAGAGCTATAAAAGCAGACCATACGTGGGAAATGACCATAGGAAAGTCAGGAGACTCTAATCCTTCTGGTCTTATGCCAGTCTGCTTTTCTACTTGTTCTAGGTGTTCTCTTTCGGATATACCATCCTTACCTGACTTACTCAGAGAAAACGTATGTTCTGCATAGTCTTCAAGTTTAGTTGTCAGGCTCTCGTAAAATCCAATGAGTTATTAACTGCCTCCTCAAGCTGTAACTTGATCCAGAATACTTCACTGTATATATCTCTTACGTTCTTCTCTGTTAACTTTGGCTTTTCACCATCAAAAGTTATATTCCAACTCTTCGTAGTTTCTACTAGTACATCAAGTGTAGAAGACTCAAGTTGTTCTGAAGTCATAGTTATGTCAGTAGCTTTAGTAGCGGCTTTGATTCTCTTATTAGTCTGAGAGTGCATAACTTTCTTATACTCTGGAGAGTGAGTAGCATACATACAGATAGTCATATTAGAACCATCAGGGTTAGTAAGCTCTTCTCCTGTATTAGGATGCACTAATGTAACATCTATTGTGTCGCTCTTGGGTGTTAAGTCTTTTAAATCCATATCGAGTTTCCTTATCGAGTTCGGGTTAATAAATGGGGAACGTCAGACCCGACACCAACGTTCCCCCACTCTAGCTAGAGTATTCTTTACGAGCGTGTAATACGCAAGTTAGTAGCTTCTGATGAGTCACGTAAAGCGACAAAGCTAAGAGTTACTATTCTACTTGTAGGACCATCTACACCTACATCAGCACTGTTTATCTTGCACCGTGGGAAAAAGAACTCCATAGTGTTTGGTGTGCCAGCATTGTCACCTACAGTAACCTTAAGTGGTGTTTCTGTTTCATTGACAAATCTATTGATTAGAGATGCGTCCTCGAAGTAAGCTGATAGAGTACCTTCTACTACAGCGTTACCTACTTCTAATGCAGGTGCGCTATCGTCGCCAACAACAAACGTAGGAGCAAAGCTGTTAGTTAAAGTGAAGTCCATAGCTGTAACTATAGCTGATGCTGATCCACCTATCTCTAAGTCACCTGAGTATGAATCAAATGGTGAAGCTCCAGAAGCGGCATCTTGTGTCTTCTCAGTAGCACTCATAGTCATGCTCTTACCGACTATACCGAATGTACCTGTCACCATAGCATTAGGTGCTAGTGATACAGAAAGTGTATCGACTGAACAACCTGTAAACAATCTAGCTTGGTCTATATCAGCGGCATAATCTTCGATAGATAAGTACTTAGGTGTTGTACCAACTTTAAGTACGTTAGTAGACCAAGCACTTAACATAGCAGACTCTAGTAGTTCATCGAAATCTCCATCTCGTAGATCTCCTACAATGTCTCCAGCTACTTGACGATTTCCGTGACGGTCTACTCTAGACATACGGTCAGCTTGAATGTCAGTACCTTCAACACGGTCTTTAGTCATGTTAAGTGAATGGGAAGTGAAAGGTAAGTTTTGGAAGTTACCAGCAGGTGTCGTACCGAAAGTTGTTTCAGTAATGTATGACAGACTGGAACGTGAACCCTGTGCAAAGGCCATATTATATTCTCCTATAGAATTATGTGTATGCGTACCAAGTAATGATAACAGGGACAAAGTACCAAGGGCTATCTAGTAAGCCTTGTCGTCTTTCTGCGTAGTCAATAGATACGTTTATATTATTTGATGTTAAAGAAGTAGTAGCCTCAAACGCATCAATGACGTTCTTAGCAAGGGTGTCTGCTACTGCTGGTCCATGACCTTCTGGTGCGTAACAGTTAACTAGAAATAGACCATCATATCTCTGTTGAGGATTTAAGCCCCGTACAGCAGGTCTACGTGATACAGGGTCAAACACTACCTGTAAATAGCTAGTGCCAGTTGTAGGTACAAAAGAAACGCCCTCGTAAGCTATCTGAGGGTTACCTGATACATTACCAAGTTGTGTCTCTAATGCTGATCTTATGAATTTATGTACATCAGCCATACTTATTTCCTATGTCCTCAAAGATTAATTTACCTTGTTTGTACTCTACATAACTAGCGTGAGTAGCTCCATTTCTTAAAGTAACCACTGTGGTGTTTGTTAGATCTAACTGGTCAATATCTTGATATAAAAGTTGTCTGCCTTCAGCGGCTTTACCTGTTTTACTTTGTCCTCTAGGTTTACCGTGAGATGATCCACCTCTAGGTCTACCAGCACCTGTAGCAAAGGAGAAAGAAGTTATATAAGTTCCTGTGTCTACAAACCATGTTGACTCGTTTATAGCAGTATCAGCTATCTCTCTAAGGACAAACTCAACCTCTTCAGTTATGCTATCCCCTAACTTATCAAAGTCGTCATATAACTTAGGGTTAACTTTTATTTTTGTACTCATACTAGCCATTACTCAGATACCTCACAAACGTAGCATACTGCTACACCAGAAGCATAGATGGTTTGTACACTGTTAATAGACACTGTGTCGCCTCTACCAGAGATTTGATCATTGTCTGTAGGTATTGCAGGTAAGCCAAGGGCAGGTATCACACAGTTACGTGTGCCACGTCTTATCTCGTTTAGTAAAACGCCCTCTTGTACATTATACATATAGGCAGTTATTTCATATTCTTTAACTGTACTAGAAAACTCGCCAGTACTAGCATTGTAAGAACCAGCAGTAGTCTTCTTTAGTATCAAAGTACTACCATGACGTTGTACCAGTTTAAGTAAATTGTACGCTTGCATGTGACATCCCTATTCGTAATCAGTAGTTTCTGCGTCTATCTTAAATTGATCCTTGTTGAACTCTGGTCTAACTCTATTAGTATTTGCTCTTACACCCTCTACAGTGGAAACAGAAATACCACCTGCTGAGATACCTAAGCTACCACCTAGTTTAGTTCCTTGATACTCTAAGGTATCTGCTAACTTAGTGTAGTGAGCTTGTAGTTGTGATGAGGCTTCTTTTAACGCACCGCTGATCTCTACATCGACAGAACGAGAGTACTTAGCCGCTATAGCTCTACATAACCACCCACCAGCTTTATATACGTTGTTGTTAGCTTGAGCTAGAGCGAATGAAACTTCTTCATCTTGTACTTGCTTATCATTTAGATCTGTATCACCGATTAACAACCTAGTAGAGTTTAATCTACCTAGTGCATCAGATATATTTAGGTTTCCTTCGTCGTAGCTCCAAGCCATTAGTCGTTCTCCAACTCTCCATAATTTCTACGCCAACTGCGGAGTAAACCGCGTTGCTTCTCTAGTATCTTAGACTTCTTACACTTCTTACGAGTAAACTCTGCGTGGGAATTAGTCTTAGCTTTTACTTTAGCATTGATCGTATCTACTAGGACAGCTAGTGATGCGACATCAAGTACTTCTAGTCCGTCTCCAACCTTAGCTTTAACTTCTAGGTCAGAGTTATGATGTAGAAAGTTATTGTTATATAAAGTCTGAACAACGTCACTAGAGAGAGATAACTCTTTCCAAGGGTAATGTTCTGATCTCTTCCAATCTCTTCCTCCACCACTAAATTCTTGTTTTACAAATACGGGTCTGTCAAACTGAAATGGTATCATATCGGGTTCTCCTTAATAAAAGAGGTGAGGACACTTAAGCCCTCACCAAATGTTTTGTATAGTTTTACGCTATAGCTGTGTTAAAGAATACACCTAAGTCAGCACCAGTGACTTTCATGTCGTAAGACATTTTAACTTGGATGTGTTCTGCAACCTGTTGACGCTTAAGAGCATCGTCTGAGAATGACTCAACTGTGATACCTAAGTTGTTTACACCGTCTAAAGTGTTCCAAGCAAATGTACCGCCAGCCATAGGTGTCATCAATCCAGCTGAAGGAGCAACGTATGCTAACATTGCTGTTTTACCGCCGATGAAAGAGTTGCTTTCTGCAATACCTTCTGCTGAGTCGTTCTTGACTGCTTCCATTACGTAGAAGTTAGATACTTCGAAGATCTCTGCTAGTTTAGCGTCTGTGATCAATGCAGGGTTAGCTACAGTTGATCCACCATTTAAACGTGCTAGGATATCTGGGTGGTTGATTAAGATATCACGAACTTCTTTACCTACAACCATTGTGTTTGGCTTGTATCCACCAGACTTAAGTTGCATTGCACGACGTGCTTTAGTAACATCTACGATTGGTGTAGCGTTTGTGTAGTCTGACCAGTATGTGAACTCTGAGTCTAAGTTGTTGTCACCGTTAGCTACGCCATCATACTCTGTTCCCCAAATGTTAGTTGAGAAGAATGTTGAAGCGAATTGCTCTTCACGATGGATCATCAAACGTGTCGCAAGTGTTTGCGCTCCAGCTGAACGAATTTCCAAAGCGGCATCTTCGTTAGCAAGTGTCTGTTGATCGAAGTCCATACCTAGACCAAATACGTCTGCAAAGTATGAGCTTGTTGATAGTGACATACCGATACGGTTCACTTCTGTACGTGGAGCTAATTTCTTAACGTCCCCTGTACGGTTCATGTTGTCACGGTCATAGATGTAATACTTGTCTGACTGCTTCTGAACACCAACGATTGGGAATACTTTATCCGCAATGAAGTTAGTATCTGCTTGTGCGTAAGCGATAGTCAAGTTAGTAAGTGGTTGATCCAGATGTACACTGGATGGTGTTAATAATGGCATAATATATATTCCTTAAATTAAGCGTGAGCGTTAGCGGCTAGGATCAATTCGATTGCGATGATTTGACCGTCAACACCTGCTTCGTAAGCACGACCAACGATGATGTCACCAGAAGCCGCATTGACAGCTTTACCAGCGGCATCGATTGCCACGTCGTCTGCTATAGTTACGGTTCCACCACATTTTACCATGACTTTACCTGAGTGAGTTATTGTGCAAGCATTTCCAGCCTCAGCACCTACAGCTATAACACCGATAGTACCTTCACCGTCTCCAGCTAAAACAGCTTTAGCGGCGGCATCCATTTTTGCGAATAAGAATTGAGAGGTGCTAAGATCAGCACCAGCGATTAGAGTGCGGTTGTCGCGTGATTGCGTTACAGCCATGATTATTCCCCTTTATAGGATTTAGTGATAAGAGCTTTACCTTCATCGGTCTTTGCTACAGCGGAGTATGCCACAGCGTATTCACTCTTCTTCATTTCGTTAGTGTCCATGTAGGACTTTACAAGTGCATCAAGTTTATCTGAAGCGGTAGTAAACTCACCGTCAACGTCTGCCTTGCCTACTTCTTCCATAGATGAACCAAATGCTTTATCAGCGGCTTTTAGTACACCCATAACTTCTTCATTAGTCTCAAATGATTTGACTAATTCTTTTGCTGTAGCTACGTCAAAGTTAGGAAGAGCTTCTTCCGCTTTAGTTGTTAGCTCTAGATCAGCTTTAGCAAACTCAGCTTCTTCTAACGCCTTTAAGATAGGTGCTGGAATATCAGCTTTGTTAATTTTGTCGCCCTCGTACTCAAGGAACTCTTCTGGAGCTTTCTTTTCGATAGCGTCTGATTTGATTATGTAGCCGTTCTCAATTAGAGATTTACGTAAACGCTCATTCTCTGCTTTAAGAGTTTCAACTTCAGCGTTAGCTTTGTCTACTTCAGCTTCTTTTGCTTTCTTCATGTCTTCGTTATAAGCCTTCATAGCTTCTTCTTCAGACATACCTTTGTCCATGTAAGGCTTTAGTTTACCTAACATCTCATCGGACATTTTTACTGTTGTTTCTAATTCTTCGTTCATAGTTTCCCCGTCGAAGTTGTCGCGCTTAAATAATGATACCATTGCCTCAGCATTGGCAGGACGATCTACCAAAGATAATTCGTCTAATTCAAGCATGGTTAAAAGGTTAGCCATTATAGTCTTCCTTTGTTGCTCTGCCACCAATGCTAAAGGCGGCTAGTTCACCAGATTTTACCTTAGCCCAGACATCATCGTTATATACTTTAAACGCTACTATCCAACCTTCTCGGTCACTCTGGATGCCAAGAGAATCACCAATTTCTTTAGTGATAGGCATAGAATGGATAACGGCCCCAATCTGCTCACCCTTGTGCATTTCTTTACCTACACGTACATGCTCCATAAACTTGTTTACGGCACTTACTAACGTGTCAGGTTTAATTACATCGCCTTGTCTATCGACTACTGGTTCACCTTTCTCGGTTACTACAGAAGCCCAACCATAGACCATGCGTTGTTCTTCATCGGTCTTTAATATTTGACCTGTAATATCTTTAGTCATACTTCCCACTGTACTACCACTCCACATTCTGCAAGACCAATATCTTGCTGAGGTTTTATCTTTAGCCGTACTGCATGAGTGTCGGCTTCTAAAGTTGGCTCTAGCTTTAGGATCATCTCGACGAATTTCCATGTTAGGGTCGCCGAAAGTTACTTTCTTAGTCTTACCGCCAGAGTTTACGTAAACACCAAACTTCTTACTAGAACCCTTTGGCAGTCTAAATGGTTTGTTTAGTGGTTTATCTGCTTTGTTAATAACTTCTTCAGAAGGTAGGTTGTCTATATCAAACGCTTCAGTCATTAGTCTAGATCCTCCTTAATAATAATAGTGAAGTAACCATTGTTAGGGAATGTCTCTACTGTGTTATCAGCATAAGTAACTTCTACTTCACCGTAGTAAGTGCCAGCAGTATTAGTGTCTGCGCCTATCCAAGGGTATTGTACTATACCAGAAAGAGGATTTGTAACTGTCATAGGAGCATCTACTTTAAGTGTTGTTGCTCCAAACGCTTTCATGTGAAACCTAACGCCATTGTTACCTGTAATGTCTATTGCATTACCACTTGCGTCTTCTAGGGTTACTGCCAACTTAGGGCTAGTATCATTCGTTTTAATTCTAAAAGCCATTAGCCTATCTTAACCTTATTGTTTGAGTCAAATCTAACTGAGTTACTATTCGCTATTTCTGTTCTGCTACCTATACGTTGATTACCTATATTAACTACTCTAGCTAAAGCTGGATTGTAGTAAGGCTCACCTAAGACTGGGATACCAGTAATAACATTATCTAATAAGAAGTAGTGATCTCCTATTATGACAGTACGACCTACTTCTGGTGTTCCTGTTATAATGTTAGGAGACGAAAGATTTATAAAATACTGTAGTACAGCATCCTCTACATCTGGTACTCCAGATACTAACTCTCCAGTAGAAAATGTCTCTTCTTCTGACATTGATATATCAGGTACACTTACAGCACCAGTATTCAAGTCCCCAATAGAAATTATGTGATCTTGGTTTATTATAGAACTATCAAGTACAGGAGGTGCAGTATTTAAGTCTGCTATCTGTATTATGTGTTCTTGTAGTATTGCAACACTAGGAGTTTCTGGTGTAGCTACAGTTATAGGTCTAGCAACAAACGTTTCTTCTTCTTGCATAGTCACAGAAGGTAAACTTAAGTTACCAGTATCTAGATCTCCAGTATTAAGAGTTTGACCTTGATTTACTACAGCGACACTAACGTCAGGGTTACCTGTACTTATATCCCCAGTAGAAAATGTTTCGTCTTCTTGCATTGTAGCAGAAGGTAGATCTATTCCTGTATCTAAGTTAGGAGTAGAGAGTATGTTGCCTTCTGTTATGTCTGCACTGTCAGTATTTGGAGTGTCAGTAATTATATTTACAGCAGAGAACGTCTCTTCCTCAGACATTGTTATGTCGTCAACAACTACAGAACCAGTATCTAAGTTATTAGAGTTTAGAGTTTGACCTTGATCTATAGAAGTCGTATCTAAATCTGGACTACCAGTGGAAATAGAAGTTGAACCTAGAGCATACAATATTAAAGCTGTAGAAGAACTAACAGTAGGACTACCTGTATTTATACTTGTAGCAGTAAAAGTTTCATCTTCTTGTAGTAGTGCAGTATCTAAATCAGGATTGTTAGTAGTTAACTCTCCAGTGGAAAGCGACTTACCTGAGTTCTTACTAGGTTGTCCTAGTACTGGACTTCCTGTAGTTATAGATAACGCACCTAGAGTCTCATCTTCTTGGAATGTAGTATTAGCTACACTTACAGCACTAGTAGTAATGGCACTAGCTGTTAAATCGTATTCTTCGCTCCCCATACCTGCAAAGGTAGCGGATGCAAAAGGGCTAGTACCAAACATTTATTGCTCCTAGTTCTCGTCACCCACATAACGGGATGTCCACATAGTTAATGAATATTTAACCCCAGACTGTAGCTCATCGACATAATGACCATGAGTAACTTGACTAGGGAAGAGTATACAACTTCCAACGGGTACATCTAGGTTTGTAAAGTCCTGACGTGGGAAATAGAGTGTAGCACCTTCATAGTTGTCGTTTAATTTAACACTACCAGTTATGAGAGATGCGTCTGTATGTAATCCTAAAGACTTCTGTGTGTCCATAGCGTAACGCATAGTAAAAGCGTCACGTAATCCCATATACTCTACAGGCTTCCAATGTTCCTCACATATCTTAAATAGCCTGTCTCTCCAGAGAACTTCATACTGTTTCCACAGACCTAACTTCTTTAGTCTTATCTCTTGTGCTGGAAACTTGTCTCCGTCTAGATTACCCCAACCACCTAAAGCATCAGACTTAGCTATTAAGTCTTTACACTCACTATCAGATAGTAGTTTTGTAACTAACAAGTCTTGTGCTACTTCTTTGTAGTCTAAATCTCTACTTGTCCTAGTAATAGGAGAGGATAGTTTCTCATACCCAAACTCTTTAGCTAGTTTATAGAAGAAGTCTTTCTCTGACTTACCTCCATTGCCATGATATATACAACCACAACAATTTGTTCTGTCATTCCACAGTTGTCCATTTATTTTCTTTATACTTGTATCATGGTTCTGGAATATGTACGCTTCGTGATCTAGAGCCACTTCATATAAGTAGTCTTCATACATTGATAAGTATCTTGTTTGGCAATATAGTTGGTCATCACCTTTATCATCTGTACTTGGTAGACTAAAGAAGTCATATAATGCTCCTGCATAACCTATGTATAAACCACTGTTTAGATATTTGTATGGAGTACCTTCGTCTGACCATCTATCTTTGTATGACTGATCTGGCCAACATTCTTGTTCTGCCCCAAATAATATATCTACACCAAATCCTACAAACCTTTGTATTATAGTATCATAGTCTTCTGTGAAGAAAGTATCATACCCATCAACAAATAAGACTATCTCATCTTTAGCTAAGTTTTTAACTAAGTTCTTTACTAACTCTACTTTTCTTAGACCATCATATCCTTCCATCTTACTTTTCCAGCTATCACCTTTACCAAGGTTAACTAGATTAATTTGATGTTTGTTACAGGACTGAGTTAAAGGCCACATCTTAGTTTCGTCTGTAGCTACTGTTACTATGTTAATCTTACTTGGGTCTATCATTGTACTATTTTCTTCCTCTATGGTACTTGGTCGGGTTGACCTTGGGATTTGAGTAACGACCTCTTCTTCATAGAAGTAGTTTTGTTTATGTTTTAGCTTCATAGGAACCCATTCATCGACTGGGATAATGTTATCCTTAAAGTCTCTTATTAACAGTCTTGCTGTATCAGGAGTAATCGCATAAGCATGGCAGTTATACCAATAACCCATGTCGTTCCATCTGTAACCTAACCATACACTATCGTGGGAATTAAGAAGTCTATTTACCTTATCAGTATCTATACTATCGTATACTGCATCCTCTTCTAGTATAATACCATTAGAGTTACTATCTGCAATCTTTTCCCAGACCCTTAAATGGCTCACTGAGCATCCAAACTCACCTTTTAGTACTGATCTGTTATGGATAGGATCTAACCAGCCTGTACGGGGCTTACATCCAGTCTCAGAGTATATATCACTCCATTTTTTGTTACGTGCGTCATAAGCTGATCCGTGAAGTGAGATTTGATAAATTATTGACATTTCTTATTCTGGCATAGTAGGCCATGTTACTGTATGTGGGAAACCTGCTTGGTTTGGTAGATCAAGCAAGTCAGTTCGGTTTTGTGTCCACTCTGCTTGTTTAGCGTCAGTAAGGGCATTCCAGTGTAAAGGGTTGGTTACTACAGGGTCTACCTCTTCGACTAACTTCTGGTCACGTTGCGCCCTTAGATTTGCCGCTAGTTCTGCATCTAGTTCTTCTTGAGTAGGTGCTACATAAGCCACATAGTTTGAGCCAATAAGCCCAAGCAATACGTTGTTGTCTACAGTATTATCTGTATCAGCAGGGTCTAATGCATAAGGTATCCAATCATACTCTGGATGGTTTATTTCTACATCAAACCAAGTGTTTTCTGCGTTAAGGGATTGTGCGTTACGCACTTCTGTTATTGTTACTTGCGGCATAAACGCCTCCTATTATTATTAAGATATTCTT
>Ga0115572_10001752_pt1 | contig 17592 bp, 10 predicted proteins | sample COGITO_mtgs_1206_FD_88681 | JGI IMG/M metagenome (GOLD analysis project Ga0115572, IMG submission 88681) | Pelagic marine microbial communities from North Sea - COGITO_mtgs_120607 | ecosystem: Environmental > Aquatic > Marine > Epipelagic | place: Germany:Helgoland, sampling site Kabeltonne... | reverse complement strand
GATTAAAATCTTAGATCAAAAAAGCGGCTATAAAGACAAAGAAACACTGGAGCAAGTGCTTTTACTCCAATCAATCGTAGAATTTAACAATTCTAAATACAGTGAATCGAGCAACTTGTTAAAGCGAGTTTTAAAAATAAACGAAAATGACTTTGTAGAGGCCTATGCACTTTATTGGTTAGGACGATCTGACTATGAGAGGAATCAGTTCGACAGTGCGTTAGAGTATTTTAAAGAGTTTAAAAAACATCCAAACCGAAAGTTGGTGGATTCCTACAAAAGAATTGATTACGATATAGGATACGTTTACTTTAAATTGGGAGAGTACCCATTTGCCTTGAAAGCCTTTGAAGAATTTGATTCTAAAAACAGCACCTTTGACACCAGTTTTCAAAGAGATACTTTTTTGAGAATGGGAGATTGTTCGTTTGCCATGAGAAAGTACTGGCCTGCAATGGAATATAACAATAAAGCTGTTGCATTAAACGAAACTAAAGGAGCATATCCCAATTTTCAAAAAGCAATGAGCTATGGGTTTGTTGATAGGAACCCCAAAAAAATTGAGACGCTGTTGCTGCTTCAGCGTCAGTACCCTCGAGACCCCCTTCTAGATGATACTTTGTTCGAATTGGCATCAGCATACAGTAGGGAAAGGGATTTCAACAATGCGATTGCTACCTATGACCGCTTATTGAATGAATTTAACAGCAGTCCTTACTTGGCACAAGCTGCATTAAATAAAGGCTTGATTTTGTACAATACAGAGCGCTATGCGCAAGCGCAAATGGTTCTTGAAGAGGTGGCTGTAAAATACAAGCGCTATGCAGTAGCCCAACAGGCTGTTAGAACACTCCGTGAAATTGCAGTAGATCAGGGGACCGTTGGTAAATTTAGCCAGTGGGTTCGATCTCAAGGCTTGACAACTTTTACAGATAACGAACTAGAAAAAACAGCTTTTGAAGCTGCAGAAAAACGCTTTTTAGAAGGCAACTCTAAGACTGCAGAGCGTTTGTTGTCAGAATATCTAGAGAATTATCCTCAGGGAACCTATTTTCTCACAGCGACCTACTATCTAGCAGAGCTCTATTTTGAAAAGCAAGACATGGAAAATGCTCAGTTGGCCTACGAGGAACTGGCTCAGGGCAGTATTACAAATTATAGCGAAAAAGCTCTAGTACGCCTTATTAGTTTATTGAAAAGTAAATCAGAGTTTGGTCAGTCGATTCCATATCTAGAAAAACTTGATTCAATTGCATCATTTAAGGAGAATAAGCGTTTTGCCTTGTTGAATTTAATGCAAGCCTATTATTCTGAAGCTGTCTATCTTAAAACTCTGACTTTGACTGAGCGAGTTTTGAGCCTGTCAGACTTGGAGCCGAACCTTAAATGGGATGCATTGACATTAAAAGCTAAATCGGCATTGGCGATTAAAGATTCTTTGACTGCTGCTACAACTTATAAAATGTTAGAGACAGCCCCAGAGCCCAACATTGTCGCAGAAGCGCTTTATTATAGAGCTTACCAATTGTACGACGAAAAACAATTTGAAGCATCAAACGAACTTATTGGTAAAATAGCTCAACTGGGAAGTGCAAGTGGAATTTGGAATGTCAAGGCCCTATTGCTCTTAGCTAAGAATTACTATGCCTTAGAAGATAGTTTTCAAGCAGTATTCGTGCTAGAATCAATAATTGAAAATTTTGATGCGTATCCTAATCAAATTGAAGAGGCTAATAGTTTATTAGAGCTTTATACTGTAAGCGAAAAATCAGAGGCAGATGAAGATTGATATTTCTTTAGTTTATGCATTACTCTTCTTGTGGTTTGGCCACGGTTTTCTATACGCACAAGATGATACAAATGAAGATCTTTCAACCCAAGAGGTTCTCGTTGTAAAATCCTACACCCCTAGTTTATCAGATGCGTTTAAGATAACTGAAGGACCAAAGATTCCAGATAGTTTAAAGGCAACAAATAAAACGCTGATATATAAGATTATACCGATCGATGTTGTGTCCACCTTTGAACCTAACAAAGCCACTCCTTTAAAGTTAAAAAAGCGGTCTTCTTCAACTCCTTACAATACATTTTTTAGTGGAGGCTTTGGCTCTAAGAGTCAGCTTTATCTCAACATCTCAAGTGTCATAGAACTTGATCGTACACAGCGCTTTGGTCTGAATGTTTATCGAGATGGATTTGGAAGTGACGTAGGAAATTCGCTCTTAAAAAGCTCACAGAGCTTTAGTCAGTTTGGAGCACATCACAATTTGAGAAGCAACAATTACAATGTCAATACTCAATTGCAATTTACGGCTCAGAAAAACAATTATTTTGGCCTGTATGATCGAAATTGGGACGACTTCCTCATCGGATCTTTAACACCTGAAGTAAAAAGGAACTATTTTAAGTTTAGAACCTATTGGGATTGGTTTGATTCTTTTTTAAGGAGTTTGTCTTTTCAGGCCAATATTACTTCTGATAATTTTACAACTTCTGAGCAACAACTTAACGTTAAAGCAGATTTTACTGCATCCTTTGCCGGAGGTAAATTTCAAGCAAACACAGAAATTCAAGGGCAAAATAGTTTGTTTAGCCAGCCTTTTTTTGAAAATCAAACTCAAGAATTTACTCAAGGAATTGGCAAAGTTGGTTTAGAGTGGCTTTACAATGAAAATGATTTAAAACTTAAGATTGGAGCTGGGGTGGCCTATTTTGAAGGTGATGAAAGCTTGAGCTCTAAACTAAATTATTATCCAGAAATAGAGGTTTTTTATCAAAAGAAAGGGAATTCAATTGCTCCTTATCTTACAGCCAGCGGTGGGGTTCGGGTAAATAGTTATCGTGAGACTGCGATTTTCAATCCTTATATTGCTCCAATTACAGAATTAAGACCAACTTTTAATAGGTATAACGCCATGCTGGGGATTCGTTCTAGCGTCTCTTCTGTCTTAAATTTTAATTTTGGGCTGTTGTACGATCAGGTTGAAAACTATCAATTTTATCAGCGTTTGCCCTTGGATATCAAAGGGAGTAATGATGCATACAGGTTCTCAAATTCCTTTGAGAACAAATATGCCAATGTCGATTTGTATGGTGTAAAAGCTCGATTAAGGATTGATTTAGCAAAAAATAATTTTGTTCATTTCGAAACTGTATATCGCCATTTCGAACTTACTGATGATCAAGTAATGTATAATATTCCGGCTTTACAGATGAATTGGAAAAGTCAATTTAAATTTAAAGATATTTTGACCTTGGCTTTTAACGGAGAAGTCTGGGGCAACAGATCTGCTTTAGAACACATTATTTTGCAAGACCAAGCAAATCAGAGCATTTATCCTGAGGAAATTAGCTTGCCCATATTTTTAAGGTCTTCAGCTCATCTTACAATAAAACTAAATGAACAATTTGACGCTTTTGTCAAGGGAAGATTCTCCAATAGTGATATTCACGGTCAATGGGGCTATTTTCAAGAGCCATCTTTATTGTTACTAGGAGGGGTAACTTATAAATTTGATTTTCAATATTAGTGAATCGCAAAAAATTGTTAAAAAAGTAATTTGAATGAAATCGTTCATTTTCATTACATTTGCCAAGTTTAAATTATATGATCCAAATCACACAATCAATATGAAAATAAATAGACATTTTGTTGGATTCAGCTTAATAGTCGGATTACTGTTATCCTCTTGTCAAAGTAAAGTGGATTTAATAGTTCATAACGCTAATGTCTATACGCTGGGACAAAATAATTTAAAAGCTTCTGCATTTGTTGTTGACGATGGAAAGTTCGTGGACGTCGGTGGTGAAGAGCTATTGGAGCAATACACTGCAAAAAAGGTGCTTGATTTGCAAGAGTTACCCGTGTATCCTGGATTTATTGATTCTCACTGTCATTTTTTAAGCCTTGGTTTAAGTTTAAATAAGGTTGATTTAGTTGGAACTAAAAGCTTTGAGGATGTATTGGATCGTGTCAAACGCTATGCGACTAACAAGGAGCTTAATGCAATCACTGGTCGCGGATGGGATCAAAATGATTGGAAAATCAAAAGACTTCCAAACAAAGAACAATTAGATCTTTTATTTCCAGATATTCCTGTTGCTTTGAGGCGAATTGATGGTCACGCAATGCTGGTTAATCAAAAAGCCTTAGATCTTGCTGGAATTACTCTAGACACTGAAGTAACAGGAGGACAAATTGTAAAAGAAAATGGAAAATTAACGGGGGTTCTTATCGATGCACCTATGCAAATGGTGACTAATATTCTTCCGAAGCCAAGCGTTGAAGATAAAATCAAATCACTTCAGGATGCAGAAGAGATTAGTTTTGCTAACGGCTTAACGACTGTCTCTGTGGCAGGTTTAGACAGGGAAGATATTTTTTTAATTGACAGCCTTCATAAAACCGGTGCGCTCACCATCAGAGTCTATGCCATGATTTCTAATTCCCAAGATAATGTGGATTATTTTCTAAAAGAAGGACCTTATAAAACGGATAAACTTAACGTGCGTTCATTTAAAGTTTATGCAGACGGAGCTTTAGGCTCAAGAGGAGCTGCACTAAAAGACTCTTATAGCGATCTAGACAATCATACCGGTGCTTTTATAACTTCTAAGGATTCACTTGAAGCTTTAGCATACAAATTAGCAGCCTCTCCCTTTCAAATGAATACCCATGCTATAGGTGATGCAGCCAATCAAGTAGTACTTGAGGCTTACAATAAAGCTTTGGTGTTTTCTGATGATCCAAGATGGCGCGTAGAGCACGCCCAAATTATCGATACCAACGACATCAAGTTATTCAATAGAAAAATCCTTCCCTCAGTACAACCCACCCATGCTACTAGCGATATGTATTGGGCAGAAGATCGTTTAGGCGAAGATCGCTTGTACGGTGCTTATGCCAATAAAGCGCTACTTGAACAATCGGGTAGAATAGCTTTGGGGACTGACTTTCCTGTTGAGGATGTAAATCCTTTTAAAACATTTTATGCTGCGGTTGTCCGTAAAGACAGTGAAGCTTTTCCAGAAGAGGGGTATCTCCCCGAAAATAAATTATCGGAGATTGAAGCTCTAAAAGGGATGACTATTTGGGGAGCATATGCAAACTTTGAAGACAAAGAAAAAGGTTCAATAGAAGCAGGTAAAGTAGCAGACTTTATTATCCTGGACCGAGATATCATTAAAGTAAGTGAAAAACGCATCCTTAAGACTCGTGTCGTTGCTACTTTAGTGGACGGAAAAATCGTTTACAGCAATAGGATCAACTAGACTACCACTTAATTATTTTCAGTAAAACTTCAGATTCTTCTCTAAAAGTTAATATTTAAACTTAAATGAGTAATTCAAGTTTATTTATTCAACTAAAAAATATAATTACTATTAATTTATTTCCTCAAAGTGTACTTTTGCTAAAAAAATATTATGTGTGGTATTGTATGTGCTTTTGATTTAAAGCAATCTTCCGAGAAATTAAGACCAGAATTATTAGAAATGTCTAAGAACCTCCGACATAGAGGGCCGGATTGGAGTGGAATTTACAGTTCCGATCAGGCTATATTGGTTCATGAGCGATTGGCAATAGTCGATCCTACATCAGGGAAGCAGCCTTTAATTAGTCCATCAGGCAATTTAGTTTTAGCGGCTAATGGAGAAATATACAACCATCGCGAGTTAAGAGCTCCTTATGAGTCTTCATATCAATTTAAAACTCAATCAGATTGCGAAGTCATTTTAGCTCTTTATGAAAATGAAGGGCCTTCTTTTGTTGAAAAATTAAATGGAATTTTTGCTTTTGCAATTTTTGATGAATCTAATAATGAATTTTTTATTGCCCGTGATCATATGGGAATTATACCACTTTATATGGGGTGGGACGGAGACGGAACATTTTATGTTGCTTCTGAATTAAAAGCTCTAGAAGGAGTTTGTTCAAAAATTGAATTGTTTCCTCCAGGACATTATTTTCACAGTGGTGACAGTGAGCCCACAGCTTGGTACACGCCCGATTGGAAAGAGTTTGACAATGTAAAAAACAATATGACCTCGATTGAGGATCTTCACGATGCTTTGTCAGCTGCAGTGCACAGGCAATTGATGAGTGATGTTCCTTACGGTGTCTTACTCTCTGGTGGTTTGGACTCTTCTATCACTTCAGCTCTAGCAAAAAAATATGCAGCGCATCGTGTTGAGACCGACGACCAGCAAGCAGCTTGGTGGCCCCAACTGCATTCCTTTTCTGTTGGCCTGGAAGGCTCGCCTGATTTGGCTGCTGCCCAAGAGGTTGCAAAACACATAGGCACGATCCACCATGAAATTAAATTTACAATTCAAGAAGGTTTAGACGCTATTCGAGAAGTGATTTATCATCTGGAAACTTATGATATTACCACCATAAGAGCCTCCACGCCCATGTATTTGATGGCAAGAGCGATTAAAGCGCTTGGTATTAAAATGGTGCTTTCTGGCGAAGGAGCTGATGAGCTATTTGGTGGTTATCTTTACTTTCACAAAGCTCCAAACGAAAAAGAATTTCACGAAGAAACAGTACGAAAACTAGAAAAATTACACCAATACGATTGTTTACGTGCCAATAAGTCTTTAGCCGCTTGGGGTATTGAGGGGAGAGTTCCTTTTTTGGATAAAGAATTTATTGAAGTTGCAATGCGACTAAACCCTAAAGATAAAATGATTACTTCTGATCGAATGGAAAAATGGGTATTGAGAAAGGCTTTTGAAAATTACCTACCCGAAAGTGTAGCTTGGAGACAAAAAGAACAGTTTTCAGACGGTGTGGGTTACAGTTGGATCGACACGCTCAAAGAGTTGGTCGAAAGCGAGGTAAATGACGAGCAAATGGAAAATGCTCATTATCGTTTTCCTGTTCAAACTCCTCAAAACAAGGAAGAGTTTTATTACCGCACAATTTTTGAATCGCATTTTCCTAGTGAAGCTGCTGCATTAAGTGTTCCATCAGTACCCTCAGTGGCTTGTAGTACCCCTGTTGCCCTAGCTTGGGACGCTGCTTTTCAAAATCAAAATGATCCCAGTGGACGTGCTGTAGCAAGGGTGCACGAGCAAGGGTATGAGGACTAGTTTAAACGGGAATTTTTTTACCGATAAATGCACTAATTTTTACACACTTTTTGTTGATAACTTCGCCATATCTACAAGGCTTTAGGAGCAATTTGCCACCTCATATAATTATATTTGTTAGTCGGCCATTTTTAGGCGTTAACTTAAACAATTATGAGCGAAGAAAATCAGAATAAAAATTACTCCGCAGATAGTATTCAGGCACTGGAAGGAATGGAACATGTTCGTATGCGTCCATCCATGTATATTGGTGATGTTGGAACACGAGGATTACATCATTTAGTCTACGAGGTTGTAGATAATTCTATTGATGAAGCATTAGCAGGTCATTGTGATGAAATTTCGGTTATCATCAATGAAGATAACTCAATTACGACTCAAGATAACGGTCGTGGAATTCCAGTTGACATGCATAAAAAAGAAGGTGTATCAGCCCTTGAAGTGGTAATGACTAAAATTGGAGCCGGAGGAAAATTTGATAAAGATTCTTATAAAGTATCAGGAGGACTTCACGGAGTAGGAGTTTCTTGTGTCAATGCATTATCTGAAAGTTTAACCGCCACTGTTTATCGCGACGGAAAGATTTGGGAGCAGCAATACGAAAGAGGGAAAACACTCTCTCCAGTAAAAGAGATTGGAACAACAGATCAAAAAGGAACTGTAGTAACGTTTAAGCCCGATCCACAAATCTTTACTCAAACACTAGAATACAATTACGAAACTTTATCGCTTCGTATGCGTGAGTTGGCCTATTTAAATAAAGGAATTAAAATTTCAATAGTCGACAAACGCCAAAAAGATGAGAAAGGGGAATTTGTTGGTGAAGAATTTTTATCCAAAGAAGGTTTAAAAGAGTTTATCCGTTTTTTAGATGAAACTAGAGAATCTATCATTGGTGATGTAATCTCTATGGAAGGAGAAAAGAATGGAACCCCTGTTGAAGTCGCTATGACTTACAATACTTCCTTTTCAGAAAACCTTCACTCTTACGTCAACAACATCAATACACACGAAGGAGGTACTCACCTTTCTGGTTTTCGCAGAGGATTGACTACAACTTTAAAGAAGTATGCCGACAGCTCAGGCTTATTGGATAAGTTGAAATTTGAAATTGCAGGTGATGATTTTAGAGAAGGTTTGACAGCAATTATTTCTGTAAAGGTTGGTGAGCCACAGTTTGAAGGCCAGACAAAAACAAAATTGGGAAATAGAGAGGTGACTTCAGCTGTTTCTCAAGCCGTTTCAGAAATGTTGGAAAATTACCTTGAGGAAAATCCAAATGATGCAAAAACCATTGTTCAGAAGGTAATTCTTGCTGCTCAGGCCAGACATGCTGCTCGAAAAGCACGTGAGATGGTTCAACGAAAGACCGTTATGAGCGGAGGGGGACTTCCAGGGAAGTTGTCTGACTGCTCTGAACAAGATCCAGCGCTCTGTGAAGTATTCCTCGTTGAGGGTGATTCTGCAGGTGGTACTGCCAAACAGGGTCGTGATCGAAATTTTCAAGCCATTCTTCCTTTGAGAGGTAAGATTTTAAATGTTGAAAAGGCGATGCAACACAAAGTCTTTGAAAATGAAGAAATCCGTAATATCTATACAGCTCTTGGAGTTACCATAGGAACAGAGGAAGATAGCAAAGCATTAAATCTCGACAAATTGCGATATCACAAAATAGTCATCATGTGTGACGCAGATGTAGATGGGAGTCATATCTCAACTTTAATACTTACTTTTTTCTTCCGTTATATGAAAGAGTTGATAGAAGCAGGTTACATTTATATTGCCACTCCTCCTTTATATCTTGTCAAAAAAGGGCAAAAAAAGAGTTACGCTTGGAACGACGACCAGCGCGATCGCTTAATGCAAGACTATGGCTCAGGATCTTCAGTACAACGCTACAAAGGTTTAGGAGAAATGAATGCAGAGCAATTGTGGGATACAACGATGAACCCAGAGGAACGAACACTGCGAAAAGTGACCATCGATAATGGAGGGGAAGCCGATCGGATCTTCTCTATGCTGATGGGGGATGAAGTCCCACCGAGAAGAGAGTTTATTGAAAAGAATGCCATTTACGCCAATATAGACGTATAGACACAATAAGAGTTGAACATTAAAAAATTTAATTAAAAGTAGCTTAATGAAAGTAACAATAGTAGGGGCTGGAAATGTAGGAGCCTCTTGTGCGGAATACATCGCCCAGAAACGAATAGCAAGTAAAGTAGTTTTATTAGACATCAAAGAAGGAGTCGCTGAAGGAAAAGCCCTCGATCTTTCTCAAACAGCAACCACTCTTGGTTTTAATACCTCGATCACTGGGGTGACTAATGACTATTCAGCAACAGCTGGATGTGATGTAGTCGTTATCACTTCTGGAGTACCACGTAAACCAGGAATGACGCGGGAAGAACTGATTGGAATTAATGCGGGAATTGTTCAAGCAGTGTCTTCCAGTATTTTGGAGTATTCTCCAGATTCGATTATAGTCGTGGTTTCCAACCCTATGGATACCATGACCTATTTGGCTTTACAGTCAACCGGTTTACCAAAAAATCGAATTATAGGAATGGGCGGTGCTTTAGATAGTTCTCGATTTAAGACTTATTTGTCTAAGGCCTTGGAAAAACCAGCAAATGACATTCAAGGAATGGTAATTGGTGGTCACGGTGATACTACCATGATACCCTTAACTCGTTTGGCTAGTTACAATGGAGCGCCTGTTTCACAGTATTTAGATGAAACTACTTTAGAGAAAGTAGCGGCAGACACCATGGTTGGAGGTGCTACACTTACAAAATTATTAGGGACATCTGCATGGTATGCTCCTGGAGCTTCAGTAGCATATTTGGTCGACAGTATTTTGGGTGATCAAAAGCGTATGATTCCGTGTTCAGTCTTGTTAGAAGGTGAATACGGTTTGGAAGATATTTGTATTGGAGTCCCTTGTATCATTGGAGCGAATGGAATAGAGGCTATAGTTGACGTCAAATTAAATGAGCAAGAAAAGCAGCAATTAAGCGACAGTGCCGACAAAGTACGAGCTATGAATGCTGCGCTTAAAGATGTTCTCTAAAACTTAATCCCTAAGAAGTATCAATATTCTTCTCTAGAGTTGTCAATTCCTAGCTTTAATCCTATATTTGCTCGCCTTAATTGAGCTTAAATTTTATTGAAATGCAAAATAATTCATTAATAAGAGTTTTTGGAATCTTATTTGCCCTTGTAAGTATCTATCAACTCTCTTTCACTTTTATAAGCAGTAGTGTTGAAACTGAAGCTGAAAACTATGCTATCCAAACAACCTCTGAAGATGTCCCAGACTACTTAGAAGTCAGAGATCAAAAAGCTGCGGCTTACTTAGACTCTATAGGGAATAACAGTCTTTTCGGCTTTACCACTTATAATGATGCAAAAGCTAAAGAATTAAATAAAGGTTTAGACCTTAAAGGAGGTATTAATGTGATTCTCCAAATTTCTATCCGTGACATTCTAAAAGGACTGGCTGAAAACACGAGAAGTGTAGTTTTTAACAAAGCCTTGGATGAAGCAAATGACCTTCAAAAGTCATCAGACGAACCCTACGTGGAATCCTTCTTTAAAGCATTTGAGGCCGTAAAAAGCGGTGAAAAGCTTTCCTCTCCAGATATTTTTGGTAACCGAACACTAAGTGATGAAATTAATTTTGAGATGTCTGATGCTGAAACTCAGGCTGTCATAAGGAGAAAAATTGACGAATCTATAGTATCCGCATTTGAGGTACTTAGAAAACGTATTGATAAATTTGGAGTAACTCAGCCCAATATTCAGCGACTAGGGACTTCTGGTAGGATATTAGTCGAGCTCCCAGGAGCTAAAGACGTAGATCGTGTAAAGAACTTACTCCAGAGTACAGCTCAACTTGAATTTTGGGAAACATTTAAGAACGATGAACTGATCGGGTTTTTAATAGAGGCCAATCAATTGGTAAGCAGCCAACAAGAGCAATCAACTGGTGAGGAGTTAGAAGAAAAGGATACTGCATCTGAAATCGATGACCTCCTAGCAGATGTGGCTTCAACAGATTCAATAACACCACCTACAACCAACTTGATTTTAGATAAAATTGTAGGTCAGGGGTATCAAGGAGGGCCTATACTTGCTCAGTTTGCCGCTCGTGACGGCGATGAAATTTTAGGCTACTTAAACCAACCTGATGTCCGCCGATTATTGCCCACCGATTACCGTTATGTTCGTTTCGCTATGGGCAAACCTGATGCAGACAGTGATGTGATAGAATTATATGCCTTAAAATCTAATAGGGACAACAGAGCCCCTTTAAGTGGAGGAGTGGTAGTAGATGCTATCCAAACCTTTGATCAATTGGGGAATCCGGCGGTTTCTATGCAAATGGATTCTAGAGGTGCCCGTATATGGGAAAACATGACGGGTAAAGCCTTTAAAGATGCTAGTAATATCGCAATCGTTTTAGATGATATCGTGTATTCTGCTCCTGGAGTTTCCAGCGGAGCTATAGCAGGAGGGCGTTCAGAGATTACTGGTGATTTTTCTTTAAATGAAGCCATTGATTTGGCAAACGTATTACGAGCGGGTAAATTACCTGCCTCTGCAGAAATTATTCAGTCAGAAATTGTAGGGCCTTCACTTGGGCAAGAAGCAATTGAATCTGGAATTTATTCCTTTGTTATTGCTTTGATTTTTGTGCTGCTTTGGATGGTGTTTTATTACGGGAGCTCAGGGGTCTTTGCAGATATTGCCCTGTTGCTCAACATCCTTTTAATCTTTGGAATTTTAGCCGGGCTTGGAGCTGTACTTACACTTCCCGGTATTGCAGGTATCGTTCTTACTATTGGTATTTCGGTTGATGCAAACGTACTTATTTTTGAACGTGTACGGGAAGAATTAAGAAAAGGTAAGGGAATTCGAAAAGCCATAGCAGACGGATTCAACAACGCCCTATCTTCAATTCTTGATGCCAACATCACTACAGGGCTTACAGCTTTGATATTATTTATATTTGGAACTGGACCTATTAAAGGTTTTGCAACCACTCTTTTAATCGGTATTGGTACTTCACTTTTTACTGCGATTTTTATTACTAGAATTTTTGTAGACTCTCGAAATGAAAAAGGGAAGCCTGTTTCCTTCTCTACTAAGGCGACTAAGGGCTTACTCTCAGAAATTAGCATATCGTTCTTACAACGTCGTAAAATTGCCTATATCGTTTCCTCTGTATTGATTTTGATCAGTTTGGCATCTTTGACTTTTCAAGGATTAAACCAAGGAGTTGATTTTGTTGGAGGACGCTCTTACACAGTGCGTTTTGAAAATGCCGTGAATCCCACAGAGATCAGTAGTGTATTGAACAATGAATTTGGAAGTGCTGAAGTCAAAACTTTTGGTGAAGAAAATCAGCTCAAAATTACCACTAAATATAAAGTCGATGTTGAGGGCGTGGCCGTGGACGAAGAAATTCACGACAAACTCTTCACTTCCTTACAACCGTATTTACCAGACGGGACTACTTACGAGAGCTTTGTCAAAGGAAGTTCTGAAAAGACGATTGGAATCATGTCTTCTATCAAGGTAGGACCTACCATTGCCGATGATATTAAAAACAATTCATTTTTAGCAGTAATTGGCTCGTTGATTGTAGTCTTCCTCTATATATTGTTGCGTTTCCAAAAGTGGCAATTCTCATTGGGTGCAGTTGCCGCTGTCTTCCACGATGTATTGATTGTATTGGGAATTTTTTCCATCACCTACACTTTTATGCCTTTTAGTATGGAAATCAACCAAGCCTTTATCGCCGCAATACTTACTGTAATTGGTTATTCCTTAAATGATACCGTGGTAGTATTTGACCGTATCCGTGAATATGTGAATGAACATACCAAATGGGAGTTTAACAATACGGTAAATGCAGCATTAAATAGTACCCTAAGCAGGACATTAAATACTTCATTAACCACCCTTATCGTTTTACTAGCCATCTTTATTTTTGGAGGGGAATCAATTCGAGGGTTTATGTTTGCGCTAATCATAGGGGTTATCGTAGGAACTTATTCTTCTGTATTTATTGCTACCCCAGTGATGTATGATACTCAAAAGAAGGATGCACTGCTAGAAGAAAAAAAATAGCAGCCTTTTAATACAATTAATAAAAAAAGCCGAAATCATTTGATTCGGCTTTTTTTATTTAATAACCATTCTTGATGGCATTTTTAATGTGTTCCAAATGATGCTCGCCATGCCAGGCGTATATCAACAATGTAGCATCTAAAGGATATTCCTTGTTCCGCTCAGGATGTAAATAAGAGCGCTTGAAATCTTCAGGGCTAAGATTTTTTAAAAAAAGTACCCAGCGATAGTGTAATGCCGAAATCAGGTTGAGACTGTAATCAATTTCATGACTTGAGGCATCTGGTAGATTTGCCCACTTTACTTCTTCATAATCCTTGATTGATGGTGTGTCTTCCAAAAGGGCATGTTTAAAGCGCAAATAGGAATGCATATGACTATCAGCCAGATGATGAACCACTTGCGCAATGGTCCAACCCTCAGGGCGATATCGATGTAATAAAACAGGAGTTGAGAGGGGTGAAACGAGTTCATTCAATTGCGCAGGGAAGTTTTTGATTTTTACAATGGCTTCATTCAAAACTTCTTTTGTTCGTGGGGCTTCCCAGTCAAACTTACCAATAGGATAGCGGAGTTTTTCTATGGCTTCTGGATTCATCGTTTGCTATATTTAATTTTCATCCCTTTTTGAATTCCAATTTGTTTACTTAATCCACCATTGATCTCAAAAACGTATTTAGCAGGAAGCTGAGAGGAGATCGACGCGGTTTCGTAGGGTGTGGCCTTACTGTGAATATGAACAATTTCATAGTCTTCATCAATAAAGATAAGATCCAAAGGAATTAAAGTGTTCTTCATGTAAAAGCCCCTTAGTTCGCTATTTTCAAAAACAAAGAGCATACCGTGTTGTTTTTCGAGATTATCGCGGTACATCAATCCAGTTTGTCTTTCGTATGGACTGTCTGCAATTTCAATTTTAAACTCAGCTAGTATCTTCTTCTCATTGTTCAGTATGGAAAGTTTGCCTTCATTTTTAAATAAAACCTTTTGTTCTCGAACCTGATTTTGATTTGACTGTTGACATTGGTTAAAAAAGAAACTAATCAGTACTAGCGAAAGTACCCGAAACTGGGGGATCATGAGGATGCAACTTTATTTTGTCTAAAGACCAGAAACAAACCTAAAATAACAAGAGGAATACTAAGCCACTGCCCAGTGGAAAAGAAAGGCATAAGCTCTTCAAAGCCGCCTTGACTTTCTTTGATAAATTCAATTAAAAATCGGATGCTGAACATACCTGTAAAAAAGAGGCCTATCATATACCCTTGCTTGTCTTTTTTGGGTGAATTGTATGCTGCTCTTAAAACAAAAAACAAGATGAGGTAACATAGTGCTTCGTAGAGTTGGGCAGGATGTCTAGGTAAAGTTTCCCGATTGTTTAAAAAGACTACACCGAAATTGGTTCCTGTGTATTTTCCAACTATTTCAGAATTAAAAAAGTTACCAAGACGGACGAAACTTGCTCCAAGCGCTACAGGAACGGTAACTCGATCCAACACCCAAAGGAGCGATCGCTCTTTTAATTTACGTTTGTATAAATAAAGCCCTATTAAAGAGCCAATCACAGCACCGTGACTAGCCAGACCTCTAAAGCCTGTAAACGTATAGCCATTTGGAGTTTCTCTAATAGGCAAAAGAATTTCAATCAGATGGTCTTGATAGTAATCCCAACTGTAAAAAAAGACATCTCCTAAGCGAGCGCCTAGTAGGATTGAAACCACCATATAGACAAATAGGGATTCGAGATACTCGATTGGAATTTTTTCCTTTTCGAATATTTTTTTCATTAGAAAATATCCTAGCCCAAACGCAATTACAAACATCAAACTGTAATAGTGAACTCCAAAAGAGCCTATTTTAAAGAGGGTTTCACTGGGTGCCCAGTCTATTTTTGCTAGAAACATATGATGAATTAAAGTCACAGTAAATGTAACTAAAAACAAATCAAAACGAAATTAATCTTTAAGGAATAGGATCGTATCCCGATCCTCCCCAAGGATGGCATTTTGAAATCCTTCTTACCGCAAGCCAACCTCCTTTAAAAAGACCGTATTTATTTAATGCTTCTTTTGCATATTGAGAACAGGTGGGCTGGTATCTGCAGCTGGGTGGGAATAGAGGAGAGATCAATAACTGATACCCCTTGATTAACAGTACTAAGGGAAAGATCAATATTTTTTTCAAGAGAAAAAGTATTAGTTAATCTTAAAGGTAGATCCTTCGGCTGTATCGTTAATTTGAATTTGCATTTTTTGAAGACTGTCTCGAATCAAATCAGAAGTTTCAAAGTCCTTATTTGCTCTGGCTTTATTTCTTAAATTAATCAATAATTCCAGCGTACCTTCAAGCTGACTTGCCTCTGAATTCTTTTCATTTTTTTCAGGGGTTTGTAATCCCAAAACATCGTAAAAGAATGCTTTAATTGTTTTCGATAAACTGGCTAAATCATCAGCAGTAATGTGATGTAAACCATTAGATATTGCATTGATGTATTTGACTGCGTCAAACAAATGAGCAATTAAAACAGGGCTGTTAAAATCGTCATTCATGGCAGTATAACAGTTTTGAGTCCACGATTTTAATTCAAACCCACTAGAGTTTTCACTTACTTCAAGACCATCCAACTTTTGAAGTGCATCTACCAGACGATAGAACCCTTTTTCAGAGGCCTCTAAAGCGCTCTCACTTAAATCTACTATGCTTCTATAATGAGCTTGTAGCATAAAAAAGCGAACAACCATAGGGGAGAAGGGCTTATTGAAAATGGTATTTTCTCCACTAAACATTTCGTTGGGGAGTATATTATTCCCTGTAGATTTTGCCATTTTTTTCCCGTTAAGGGTCAGCATATTGGCATGAATCCAATAATTTACAGGTGATTTTTTGTAAACAGATTCTGCTTGAGCAATTTCACATTCGTGATGAGGGAATTTTAAATCCATACCGCCACCATGTATGTCAAATTGCGTTCCAAGATATTTGGTGCTCATTGCCGTACATTCAAGATGCCATCCAGGAAAACCATCACTCCAGGGAGAGGGCCAACGCATGATGTGTTGAGGCTCGGCTTTTTTCCACAAAGCAAAATCTTGAGGATTTTTTTTATCTGACTGTCCATCAAGAGCCCTAGAATTGTGGATCAATTCTTCAATATTCCGTCCACTCAATTTACCGTAGGGTATGTCTTTGTTAAAGCGAAGTACATCAAAATAAACAGAACCGTTAACTTCATAGGCATAGCCTTCATCCATTATTTTTTTGATCAATTCAATCTGCTCTACAATATGTCCAGTAGCAGTAGGTTCAATACTGGGAGGCAAAGCGTTGAATTGCTTCATGGTATCTCTGAAATCTACAGTATACCGTTGAACAACTTCCATAGGCTCTATGGATTCCAAGCGGGCTTTTTTTGCAATTCGATCCTCTCCTTCGTCAGCATCGTTTTCTAAATGACCCGCATCGGTAATATTACGTACATAGCGTACTTTATATCCTAAATGCTGAAGGTATCTAAAGATTAAATCAAAGGAAATAAAGGTTCTGCAATTGCCTAAGTGAACATTGCTGTAAACAGTTGGACCACAAACATACATACCCACATGATCGGGTAGAAGGGGTTTAAAAGACTCTTTTTTTCCGTTTAATGAATTGTAAACCGCTAACGCTTGCTCCATCAGAATGTAGTGTCTAATTGGATGTAGTCTAAAAATTCACGCTTTTTGTCTTCAGACTTAAATGCTCCACCGAATTCACTCGTTACTGTACTGCTTGCTACATCACTAATTCCTCTGGAATTGACACATAAATGTTTAGCATCGATAACACAAGCCACGTCTTTGGTGCCTAAAGTGGTTTGCAGCTCCTGAACAATTTGAAGGGTCAGTCGCTCTTGAACTTGTGGTCTGGTAGCGTAGTATTCCACTATACGATTCATCTTTGAGAGTCCTACTACGGTACCATTCGAAATATAAGCTACATGAGCTTTCCCAACGATTGGCAGTAAATGGTGTTCGCAAGTAGAGTAGAGGGTAATGTTTTTTTCTACAAGCATTTCTCCGTACTTGTAGGAGTTTTTAAAGGTGGAGGCTACTGGTTTTTTATCCGGGTGAAGCCCACCAAAGATTTCATTCACATACATTTTTGCAACGCGAAGTGGAGTTCCTTTTAAACTATCATCCGTCAAGTCCATTCCTAGAGTATCTAAGATGGCTTCAAAGTGTTTTTGTATCAAGAGAATTTTCTCTGCGTCCGTCTTTTTGAAAGCATCAGCTTTTAAAGGTGTAATTGCAGAAGATGAAAAATGGTCATCCCCAGTCTGAGCGACACTTTCATTGATTATTTTTTCTAGTTTCATAGATT
>Ga0115572_10001748_pt1 | contig 17637 bp, 13 predicted proteins | sample COGITO_mtgs_1206_FD_88681 | JGI IMG/M metagenome (GOLD analysis project Ga0115572, IMG submission 88681) | Pelagic marine microbial communities from North Sea - COGITO_mtgs_120607 | ecosystem: Environmental > Aquatic > Marine > Epipelagic | place: Germany:Helgoland, sampling site Kabeltonne... | reverse complement strand
GCTATACTCTTCATAAAATAAACTGGCTCCAGTAAAGGTACCATCTCCTCCAATGGCGACCAAGCCTTCAATACCTCGTTTTTGAAGTTGTTCAAATGCTTTTTTTCGACCTTCTGGTGTCATGAATCCCTTGGATCGAGCAGATTTCAAAATGGTTCCACCGCGTTGGATGATGTTACTCACCGAATAAGATTTCATTTTATAGATATCTCCTTCTATCATCCCGTTGTAGCCATATTTAACTCCATAAACGTCAATACCCAAATAAAGGGCGTTTCGAACGACTGATCTCACACAAGCGTTCATGCCCGGGGCATCTCCTCCAGAAGTGAATACTGCTATACTTTTCATAAAATAGTTGTTGTTAAAAATTAAGGTATTTTGGTTCCCTTAATCGAAATGTAATTTAATGGAAATTAGGTTTAAACAGAATGATATTGCTTTGGAAATTGTTTTTTGATAATGAAAATTTTGTTTGTTAATTTTTTTTTGTGAGTGAGAATACGATATTGAATGGGGGGATTAATAGGGCAGGTAGATTAGAGATTGTGTTTGTATTTATTTTGAGATCATATCGAGGTGTAACGGCTTACCTGTTTCAAGATCTTTCACTGCTTTTTTTAAGTCGGTCCAAATAAAAAGTATATTTGATCTCGGCTATCCGCCAATCTTCCTCTGTATCGATGTCCTGCGCTTCGGAAGCGGGGATCTCAAAAGAAATGGTAAAATCAGTAAAAAGTTTTTTATCTCTCAAAAGATCAGCTGTCTTGGAAAAGTAAAATTGTCCCGCATCATGATAGGCTTCGGGAAGATCTTGTGATCTAGTATTCAGATGCTCGGGCCAGTTTAAAACCAACCGCTTCTCTTCTTGCTTAAAGGATCTTTGAATGGGAAAGTCGTACCGTACTACAGGTATTAAAGAAGTTGCTCCTGATTCAGTCAATTGTACAAACGCCTGATTCAATTTGGAGGCGGTGACAAAAGGCGCCGTTGGGTAAAGACAACAGACATAGTCATATTCAATGCCTATCTTACGATAGCACTCCAAAACTTCTAATAATACATCGCTGGTAGTAGCATAATCGTCGCTGGTCGCTGGTTTCCTAAGAAAAGGCACATTGGCGCCTGCTTTTTGTGCAAGTTCAGCAATCTCAGGATCATCGGTCGAGACCATTACCTGATCAAATAAACCTGCCTTTAAAGCCGCTTCAATTACGTATAGTAGGATCGGACGACCTAAAAAATCTTTGATGTTCTTTTTTGGGATTCTCTTGCTTCCCCCCCGAGCGGTGATGATGGCGATGACTTTCTTTTTATCCATAATCTGCTGTTTATTGAACCATTTCCATTTGAAACCGATCCCCTTTTTTTAGATCATGTGTTGCTCTTTTCCCCAATATTTCAGGTAAAAATTTGGGATGTAATCCAAATCCAGGTCGAATAGATCGTACATTTTGATGGGTAAAAACTGCGCCTGCAGCTACATCTTCCACCACATACAAAGACCTTGAAAAATCTTTACCTTTAGTCTGTTTTTCGGTGAGGGTATAGTCCACTGTACCAATGGATTTCTCGGCTGACCGTATGGCTCGCACCATTTCTGTAAACTCCTGCTCAGCCATGGAAAAAGAAGCATCCGGACCTCCTATTGCCCGGTCTAAAATAAAATGCTTCTCTATGATCTTGGCCCCCATGCACACCGCCACAATGGGCGCAGTAGCCCCCAAGGTATGATCAGACAATCCACTGATTACTTGGTAGCGCATGGCTAAATCCTGAATCATAACCAAATTAGCCTCCTCAATGGGCGCCGGGTAGCTCGAAGTACACTTCAACAGGGCTATATTATCGTTTCCCATTCTTCGACAAGCATCAAGGGCCCATTCAATGTCTTGAGCAGTGGCAATGCCTGTCGATAGTATCATGGGCTTGCCTTTAGATGCGACGTACTCGATCAAGGGGATATCAGTGATTTCGAAAGAAGCAATTTTATAGGCGGGCACTTCTAAGGTTTCTAAAAAATCTACGGCCGTCTGATCAAAAGGGGATGAAAAACAGAGTAAGCCCTCTTCCTGAGCTACTTTGAATAATTTTGCATGCCACTCCCAAGGTGTGTAAGCCTCTTGGTACAATTGATGAAAGTTTCTTCCCTCCCAAATAGTACCCTTAATGATAAAATCAGATCGATCACTATCAATGGTCAGCGTATCGGCCGTATACGTCTGCAGCTTAATACAATCAGCCCCCGCCCGTTTGGCGGCTCGAATGGTCTCAATGGCCGTATCTATGCTACCATTGTGGTTAGCAGAAAGTTCGGCAATAATTAGAACAGATGAATCTTCACTAACTTCAATAGAATCAATCAACATAATTTACTTCTCAAAATATCACCAATCTTTAATTCATTCGTATTCCCCTCTCTATATTTCACAATTTTTATTACCCCATTAGGAGTTTTTATTAAGAACGGTTCCAAACTTAAAATTAATCCATTTTTCATAGTATAATTAAACCCCATCTGATCAAATTCAATTCGATCAATTATGAATTTAATATTATTAATTGTTGAAAACGCTCCAGGATAGGGGTAAGCTAGTGCTCTTACCCAATTATAAATTTGCTCCTTTTGCCAGTTCCAATTGATTTCACCATCCTCAGGTACTCTTTTGCCAAAAAATGTAGCGACCGAATGGTTTTGTTTGGTCTTATGCAATTTTCCAGAATCAACTAGATGTAATGTTTTATCTATGATTGTGGGATATAACCTTTCAAACTTTACTAAAATTGAAGCTCCTGTATCAAAAACACCAATAGGGACAGTTTTTTGGAAGATAATATCTCCCTCATCGCATCCTTCATTAATAAAATGAGATGTGATACCTGTCTCTTTTTCATTATTAATGATCGCCCAAATGTGTGGTGTACGCCCCCTGTATTTTGGAAGCAAACTACCATGTATATTGATGGGGAAGTCAAATGATCCAAAAATATTAGTTTTAACTAGAAAAATGTAATTCAAAGATAACATTATTTCTGAATTAAAATTTTTAATGAAACCTATGCCAGAATAGCTATTTGGGTTACCAATAAAAATTGGTAATTTGATTTTCTTTGTAAAGTCAATTATTGCAGTGGAATGCTTATTTGTAAGAACCGCCTTTACTTTATATCCAGATTTAACAACATAATGCAATAGCTTAGCTCCTAGGTCTCCTGAGGCAAAAACAACAATGCTTTTCTGGTTCATTCAGCATTTATTAAAGAATGAATAATAACATCCCTATATTCCGTTTCACAAAAACAATGTTCAAAGAGCACTGCCTCTCTCGAAAATCCGTTTTTCTCTAAAGCAAGATATAAATGGGGCCTAAGGTCAAAAGCATAAGTATAAATTTTATGGAATTCCAGCTCTTTAAAAGCAACCCAACGTATAAGTGAAATATAAGTAGTCCAATGAAATTCAAAAAAATTCTTTTCTAATTCCGTGGACATAATAAAAGAGATCTCTGCATTTTGATCCTGCCAGTTGATGTGAACCAATCCTCCATATCCAATGCATACTTGATTCGGATTTAGGTAGGAAAATAGAAGTTGATCGGGCTGCACTTGCTCAAATAATTTGGTCACTTTAGTTTTGAAATAAAGGTCTTGATCGCTTTGGGTCAGAGGGGCTACCTGACGTAAATGATACAATTGTTCATTACGCCATTGCATGATCAAATACTTATCTTCCGCACGTAGGGGTACTATACAATAGCCATTATCCCCTTCAAAACTAGATTTATCTAAGCATTTATAGATTTGTTGAGTTGACATATACTTTATTTATTATTTCCTAATATTTCTTACATTTTGCGCATTTTTGATCTTCTTCATGATGTCTTCATTGCTATATTTTGACCGAATAAAAGGCATTTTCACATGATATATATTAAAACTGGTCTTAAAATTTAGCTCTAACCTTATCCAAATATCAGTAGAGTCTTATTATTGAGTTATACAATCTAATCTAATCAAGCATCATAAAATAAAACTAAGATATTTACTCTAAAAGTTTATCTGTCACGTTAATAAAATTATACGGTGATTCGTAACTTGAAAAATAAGTTGAGTCATTTAATATTTGAAATTTTTCATTAAAAATATTATTAAAGACTACACGAAACGTATTTACCGATGATATTTCTGTATATAGACCTTCTATATTTTCGTTATTCAAGAAAATTGCATTGAGGATCAAAGATCTTTCTCGAATGAGGGCATTTTCGGGATGGTTCCAATCTTTGTTATGTCCCGTAAATGCCGATCCATGATCTGATTGTAAGATAATTACTGTTTCTTTTTTTTTCTTTAGCAATTGTTCAACGAGAATTTTTGTTTTATAATTCGTAAATTTCAATTGACCTATATACTCTTTTTTACTATCATTACTCCAGTCGTTATCTAATTTCGAAAAATCATTGGCGTTTCCATATTCATCAAAAGCATATGGAGGATGAGGACTTACAATATGGGCAAAAACGAATTTTGGCTCTTTAATATCATCAATATTAGCAAGTTTGTCAAAAGTGTTTAAAATATTTTCTCGATAACCAGTTTTTAGTATTTTCCCAATGAAAGGATTGAGTAGTGTAGTTTGTAAAAAGGTGATCGAAAAGTCATCAAAATAATCTTTTTGTCCCAAATTGAAATCTGCATTTGCGTTGTAGTCAGTTGCCATCCACCCAGATTTAAAGTGGACAGTTTTATACCCTTTATTTTTTAAATATTTCATTACTTTATTATTCCAAAACATTTCATTGGCTAATTTTGTATCCTTTGATTTCTTACCCAGTTTTTTACTCAAATAGTTAATGTATTCCATATTTAAGGTTGCAGGGAGTGATAAAAATGTCTGGACATAGTTGGATCTACTCTCTGAAGCAACATAAAATCCTTTCTGTTTTAAGAAGTTTTCGAAATCAATGTTGTTGAAATCATGCACCTCCTGCAATATTTGAGCGTTGGCATATCCATCTAGTACAATGAAGTAGATATCGGGATATTTAGCATTCTTTTCATAGTTGAGCTCAGTATCTCCATTATGATCTCCTTCGGCAACATAATTAATTGAATGATTGAGGTTATAGCTAATTATTTTAACTACAACAATCAAAAATAGGCACACTGAAAAAACTTGGATAACGTTAGAAATCCTTTTGACTTTTGATTTCAACAAAAAGAAAAAACTTAGTAAGAATGTACCCACGTATATGTAAGGAATTAGCATAAATAGCATTGGAGATTCCATTTGATCTAAATTCATTTCTATAATGAAATGAAAAACATATCCATAGGAAAAGAATAATGCGACTCCTATTAAACCTAATAAAATAGCCTTTTGCGTATTCTGAAATATCAACCTTGCTATGCTTGATGAGATGAGAGTTAACAAAAGGATGATAAGTAAAAAAGGTATTAATTGATTGAAGAGGACTTGTTCAATGTTGTTGTAGTAAAATGATAATATTGGAAAAATAGAAAATAATAAGACGTACCAGAAGGGGAGTAATATTTTGATCTGACTTGAAGACCATTTTATTACTTTTGATGCTAAAATTTTTTCGACTAATTCATCATTAATGGTATTTTTTAAGAACCAATTTTTCCCAATCGAAAAAACATTATTCATTGTCCAAAATAGTACCAGCGCTGACGATAAATCATAAAGTAATCCCAAAAAAACAAGTGCAATAACAATCAGTTGTAACTGCTCATTTTTATCCTTTTCCTTGGCGAACCAATAACCACTTATTAAATTAACGGAGGTCATGACAAAAGGCAGTAGGTTTATTGACCATTCATTTGATAGCAAAATCAATCCGTCGGCTTGAGATAAATCTTTGATTGGGCCAAACGACACTCCTTCAATAGGAGTATACTTTATCAATATCCAGTATGCTGCAATGAATAAGGGAATTTGGATTACCAATCCCAATAGACCCGATAAAGCATACAAGGGAGCGTATTGATGTTGTCGATATATTGTTTTTGTATAAAAATATTTTTCTTGCTTATTGGACACTTCTTTTAATTGTTCAAGAGCAGGTAGCATTTTTAATTTTCTCCTTCTTTCCCTACTCTGAATCATTTCTGCTATCCAAAAAAGAGGTAGCATGAGTAGAGTTACTACTAGACTTAGCACAATAATTGACCATCCATAACTACCTGTTATGTCAAAAAAGGTATCCAAAATAGCTCTTAAAAATTCAATCAGAAACATTATGTAGGTTTGTTAAAAATCGATAGAATTTGTTGTGAGGCTACTATTCCCGCTTTTTGAAAATTGAAAATATGTTTATCTATCATTTCTTGGGTAATCGTTATTAAAGAGACTTTGTCTACAATTTTCGAAATATTTTTGACTTCTTTTTCACTTATCATCATTCCTACCTCTTTTAATAGAGTCGAAGCTGATGTGTCACTCATTAAATCAGCAGCTTCATAACCTCCATTTGTCCAATCAAATTGTACAGAAATTATTGGTTTTTTATAAGCAAATGCCATATCAAACAACATTCCTGAAGCAATATCACAAATCAAAAGTTTTGAATTTTTGATCGCTTTTTCAACTTCTACCTCATGGTCTATGATTAAATTAGAATTAGATATAAAAGTAGTTAATAGATCATCCATTAATTCCTTATCTGAAATCCAAGATTGAGGATGAGGTCGGAAAATAACTTTATGCCCATCTTCTAATAATTTGCTTATCAACTCTTTACCGCAGGATTTTAAGAATGTCTTATCTCCCCAAGTGGGAGCAACGAGTATCGCATCACCAGTATGATCATTGTCTAATTTAAAAACATCATAGTAAGTACATCCTGTTTGAAATAATTGTTTGGGTTTGGTCTTTCTTTTCTTCTCTAGATATTCTAAATTTTCAATCTGGGCATGGCTACTGCACAACACTGAATCAAAATAATCGAAGGCAAATTTTTTATAAGCGTGAATATTGTTAGGGGCGTGAATGACATGACAATAATGTTCAACTGATTTGGAACGTTTTAAAGCAACTACATCAAGTTGTGGAGTAGTCAATACACAAATTCTTGCTTTCAATCTGTTTAAAGTGAAAATGGCTTGTTTTATGTTTCCTAGATAATAGGATTTTACATATTCAGATGAGGTTGTTAGGCCTTCATCGCCTTGTTCAGCAGATAAATAGATAACTTTTTGTTTATTTTTTACTAATGCGTTTATGATGGGCTTGTAAACTCGCCAATAGGACTTGCCCTCACTAAAAAATACGATTTCACCAGAAAAATCATTCAAACTTTTTCTTTTCACTCCGAAGAAAAAATACGAAAATTTATAAAATACCCCCTTAAGGAAGTACAAGAGGGTTAAAGATAAGCCCATTAGGGTACTGATTAATAAACTACCGGTTCCTGGATCAAGGTATAATAGTATTTCTCCTATCACGTTCATAAGCTTACTTTATTTTTTTAGTATCCTCTCAAAAAACTTGCTATTGTAGTTTCTGTAGGACAAGAGTCCTCTTGAATCTTGTGTTTATTCGATAATAAGTGCCAAATTACTTAATTCGATACAAAAAATATCGAAATATATAAACCTTATACCATGGGAATCATGAATTAAGCATGATCATGATTTGAGATTTTCTCTTTTTAAAAAGTTCAGTCTTACTTTCCTTAATCTCAATACAAAACACATCAATTTTAATAAATATTGGTAAGCCCAATTCAAAACTTTTTCTGTGCAATTAAATCAACGGAATTATTTCAAAAATCCGGTAAATATGATAGACTGTATTTTAATTCTCTAAAATTGCCATAACCTCTCAGAGGTAAATCACCAAGCTATTTTTTGACTTGATCGCCTATAAAAAATAGTTGCGCGTTTTACTAAAAAATATTAGATCTCAATTGTATTCCTATATCAATATGTTTTGGGATAGAAAAGTAGGGTAATTCTTTCTTTTAGTAGTTGATTGAATACTTTCTGTAATGTTTGTTCATACTTATTATACACACTGATGTCAAAAACTTATTTGAATTTTTAATCCTACTTGAGCCTGAAAACGAGGGTAATTAAAACAAATATTTAATAAAAAAGGAATGTTTAAAAAAATATCATTGTTGCTAGTTATTTTTGAGTTAAAATAATTTCCTTAAAAAAAATCTTTGCGTTTCCATCCCTTTAGCAATAAAGAACTCGCATAAGAAGAGCAATATAATTTATTGAATAGATCTAGGCGTTATAATGTTATGCCATCCTAATCAACAAACGGTGCAATAATAGGTGATTACCTTGGAGTAGGATAAAAAACAATTGAACTATAAAAACTATGAATAAGAAAAAAGTCTATGTTGCTATGAGTGCAGATTTAATCCATCCTGGCCACTTAAACATTATTAAGAAAGCATCTACACTAGGAGAAGTTACGATTGGATTGTTAACGGACGAGGCAATTGCTAGTTATAAAAGATTACCATATCTCGAGTTTGATCAACGCGAGCAAATAGTGGAAAATATAAAAGGAGTTCATAAGGTGATCTCTCAAGAGACTCTAGATTATAGACCAAATTTATTAAAGATTATGCCAGATTTCGTTGTTCATGGTGATGATTGGAAAGAAGGAATTCAAAGTACAACGAGATCCCAGGTAGCTGAAACTATTAAAAAATGGGGAGGAGAATTGATCGAGGTGCCCTACACACCCGGGGTATCATCAACTAAAATCAATGAGTACTTAAAAGAAATTGGTACAACACCACAGATTAGATTAAAAAGATTGAGAAGATTAATACAATCAAAAAAAATTGTAAGAATTATTGAAGCTCATTCAGGGCTTTCGGGGTTGATTGTGGAGCATACGAAGTTTGAAAAAGAGGGAGTCATAAGAGAATTTGATGGTATGTGGGCTAGCTCATTAACGGACTCTACTTCGAAGGGAAAACCAGATATAGAAGCCGTGGATATAACCGCAAGATTATCAAATATTAATGATCTTGTCGAGGTGACTACTAAGCCCATCATTTTTGATGGTGACACAGGAGGAAAAATAGAACATTTTGTTTTTACCGTCAGAACATTGGAAAGGTTAGGTGTTTCAGCAATAATAATTGAAGATAAAGTTGGCTTAAAGAAAAACTCACTTTTTGGAACGGAAGTAGATCAACAGCAAGATAGTATTGAAGGGTTTTGCGAGAAGATTATAGCTGGGAAACACGCGCAGGTTACAGATGACTTTATGGTTATATCAAGAATAGAAAGCTTGATTTTAAAGCAGGGTATGGAAGACGCATTAAGCAGAGCCAAGGCATATACAAATGCGGGAGTTGACGCCGTCATGATTCATTCCAAAGAGTCCAAACCAGATGAAATTTTAGAATTTTGTAAAAAGTATAGAGCGTTTGATAGAACGGTCCCAATTATCGTAGTTCCTTCTAGTTTTGATACTATTTATGAGGATGATTTAGCTCGAGCTGGAGTGAAAGTTGTTATTTATGCGAACCAATTATTAAGAAGTGCATATCCATCTATGGTCAATACAGCTAAGCTAATTTTGGAGCATCAAAGGGCTTATGAGGCAAGACCTAATTTAATGTCAATTAAAGAAATTTTAACTTTGATACCAGGGGGAATGTAACTATGGATGTACAAGAGATTTATAATTGTTTTTTGGAAAAAGACATCAAATTTTACACAGGGGTTCCGGATTCCTTGCTCAAAGACATTTGCTTTTACATTGAAGACAACACAGATAGGCAAAACCACATAATTGCAGCAAATGAAGGCAATGCTATTGGGATAGCCTTAGGATATCATCTTTCAACAGGAAAAGTTCCCCTGGTGTATTGTCAAAATTCTGGTTTAGGAAATTGTATAAATCCATTATTATCCTTAGCCGATAAAGAGGTATATGCAATACCCATGATCATAATGGTTGGATGGAGAGGAGAACCAAATGTAAAAGACGAGCCTCAACATGCAAAGCAAGGTAGAGTTCAAAATCAAATGTTGGAGTCTATGGAGATTCCTTATGAAGTTATTGATAGCCATACAGAAAGGATTGACATAGTAATTGAAAAGTTGAAGAATAAGGCAATGGCTGAGAGCAAACCAGTCGCCTTAATAGTAAGGAAAGGGACTTTTTCAGAATACAAATTAATATCAAGTACTCCGGATAGTTATAGTATGACGCGGGAAAAGGCAATTAAACTAATACTTAAAAACATTCCTGTCGAATCAATTTTAATCTCAACAACAGGAATGACTTCTAGAGAAGTATTTGAGCATAGAGTTTTCGAAAATCAAATTCATGATAAAGATTTTTTAACCGTCGGAGGAATGGGACATTGTTCTTCCATCGCATTAGGTGTATCTTTAAATACAGCACGACCAACCATTTGTTTAGATGGGGATGGTGCTGCGTTGATGCATCTAGGATCACTTCCTATAATAGGTCAATATGCGAATCACAATTTTCTTCACATCCTACTTAATAATGGAGCTCATGATTCTGTCGGAGGTCAAAATACGATTGCTTTTGATGTAAATTTCCAAAAAATAGCATTGGCTTCTGGTTATAAAGAGGTTATAATTGTTGATAATGAAGTTGATTTAGTAGGCGCTGTGAAAGCTATTGATTTTGAAAAGGGTCCTTATTTAATTGAAATAAGAATCAAGAAAGGGTCGAGAAAAGATTTAGGAAGACCTACCAAAACGCCTGATGAAAATAAAAAAAACTTCATGAATTTTTTAAAGTAAATGCAACAAGTCATTAGATATCTTTTTGAAAATTCAAATAATGATTTTAAGGAATTGTTGATCGAAGATTCCCCTAAAAGTATATTTTTAGTAACAGGGAATAAATCATATGAAAAGTGTGGGGCAAAAAATTTTATTGAGAATATATTGGATGGTTTTAATTTCATAAGATTCTCAGATTTTTCAAAGAATCCTAAAATTGAAGATGTAGAAAAAGGGATAAATATTTTTTTAGAAAACTCTTGTGATTATTTGGTTTCAGTTGGTGGAGGGAGTGTTCTAGATATGGCCAAACTAATAAATATAGGTTATGATAAAAAAAACCTTAAAGACCTAGCGACCAACAAAACAAAAATTTCTTCTTTTGGAAAAAAATTAATTGCGATTCCAACCACTTCAGGTTCTGGTAGTGAAGCAACGCATTTTGCCGTAGTTTATGTTGGTGGCGAAAAATTTTCTGTAGCTCATCCAATTTATATGCTACCTAATGTAGTCGTGCTAAATCCAAGTTTAACTTATTCAATGGATAGTTATCAAACTGCGTTATCTGGCATTGATGCCTTTGCACAAGCGATGGAGAGTTATTGGAGCGTTAATTCAACCGAAGAGTCAAAAAAATACTCTAAAGAGGCGTTGGAATTAATAATTGAGCATTTACCTTTAGCTGTCAAATATAATGACAATTCTAGAGATATTATGTTGCAAGCTGCTCATTTGGCTGGTAAGGCAATAAACATTGCCAAAACATCAGGAGCTCATGCAATATCGTATATACTCACATCAAAATTTAATATTCCACATGGCCAAGCCGTCGCTTTAACCTTACCTTCATGGTACGATTTTAATCATAATTGTAATGAGAATAATATAAATGATGCAAGAGGGTTGACCTACTTAAAAAATGTAATGAGGGATATGGATAATATCATTGGTGCAGGATCAAATGAAAATAAACCTTCATCTAAAGTGAAAATGTTTGTTAAAAGTATAGGTCTAGAAACCAGTCTTTCGCTATTCAAAGTACATCCATCAAACTTAGATGCTATTGTTGATAGTATAAATATCGAAAGACTTAAAAATAATCCAGCGAAGGCTTCTTCCATTGAATTAAATAGAATTTTAAAAGAATCAATTTAGTGATCAAAGTCTTCGTGATTTAATAATGAAGATATAACATATGTACGAGGTTATAGGGGATTTTATGTTAATCACTATTGTTTCACTTCATACTCCAACATTGTTTCACTTCAAACTCCAACTGAATAGAATTATTTATTTTTTGCCGAAATAGGCTTTTAGATAATATTGTTAGAATAAGATAGTAAGATTGTCTCTCTTCTTTTTATTTAAAAATTTTTAAATAAAACATAATAAAATTCATTGATAATCCATTAGATCTCCAAAGGGAATAATCAGTGAATAAAAAGAGAGTTTTTTTCTAAAATAAAATCTTAGAAATAAGATTTTATTTATAACATAATCCTGCTGCCCATCTGTCATAGAGGGGTATAAAGGGATACTCAGGCAGGTTTCATAAAAAGATTCTGCATTTGGAAATTGGCCTTTCTTGAATCCTAAAGATTGGTAATAAGGATGTAAATGGACAGGTATATAATGTATTTGACAAAGGATCTGCTGCTTTTTTAGATAATCATATAATTCTTTCCGTCGCACCAATCGAATAACAAACAAATGATAAGCATGCCCTATATTTTCAGAGATTACTGGCAATTGTATCGGAAGATTTACTAGGGATTCATGGTATCTTTCGGCAAGTAATTTTCTTCTGTAGATCATTTGATCAGCTCTTTTAAGTTGACTTAATGCCAAGGCTGCTTGGATATCAGTAAGTCGATAATTAAAGCCCAAAGCTTGCATCTCATAATACCAGCCACCATGATTTTCGATCAGATCTTCATTGGTTTTGGTGATTCCATGCGTACGTAACGTTAATGCTTGTTTAGCTGTTTTTTCACTTTTACAAGTAAGCATTCCCCCTTCACCTGCAGCGATATGTTTGACGGCATGAAAAGAAAAGATAGCCGCATCGGCATATTTATTTGAACCAGACTTGACTTTATCACTCTTACTATCAATGAAATATCCTCCTGGAGAATGACAGGCATCTTCCAAAATGAACCTGTTTTTTCCTATGATTTTTCTTATTTTCTCTGTGTTGACACTCATTCCAGCATAATTTACTGGGATGACTCCCTTACAATCTGGATGTAAATCAATCAGTTCCTGTAATATTTCAAGATCCATTAAGCCTGTTTTCTTATCAATATCACAAAAAATAACTCGTGCTCCTGCATACAATATACAATTGGCGGAGGCAGCGAAAGTAAGAGGCGAGGTAATGACTTTCTCTCCTGCAGCGACACCAAGACTTAATATACCTAAATGTAGGGCCGCAGTACCATTGGCGACGGCAACACAATGATTCGACTCGGTGTAAGTGGCAAAGGACTCTTCAAGGGCAGAGATAGCTGGTCCTTGAGTAAGAAATGTACTCTTAAGGATCTTAGTTACAGCAGAGATATCGTCTGGGGTTATTTCTTGAGTACTGTATGGGATTGGTAGATTCAACATTAAACTTTAAAATTGGGATCAAGGTGCTCTATGATCAACTCCCGAAGTTCTTTTACGGATAACCAATCAGTATTTCTACCGGAATTATAAGAAAAATTATCTTCCACCGCATGGGCTGCTTTTGTAGTTATTAATTTCTCTCTAATTTCTTGCCACCTTTGATTATTGGGGTGTATGATATAGTGATGCTCGAACTCAAGCGTATTTAGGGCATCACTATCATTGACCATATCTTCATGAATTTTCTCTCCTGGTCGAATACCTATGATTTCATGTTTGCACTCTGGAGCAATCGCTTCAGCAACTGTCTTTATCTCATAACTTGGTAATTTTGGAACGAAAATCTCACCGCCTAGTCCAGTCTCAAGTGCCTTCATGACCCAATGAACTCCTTCTTCTAGGGTAATATTGAATCTTGACATTTTATCATCCGTTATTGGGAGTATTCCAGTTTTTTTCCTCTCAAAGAAAAAAGGGATGACTGACCCTCTGGAGCCCATTACGTTGCCATACCGTACAATCATGGATTTGAAATCGCGATCACCTTTGATGTTATTTGCGGCAATGAATAATTTATCAGAACAAAGTTTTGTGGCCCCGTATAAATTTATTGGCGCAGCAGCCTTATCTGTAGACAAAGCAACTATAGACTTTACTTTTTGATTTAGAGCAGCGTTTATGATGTTTTCAGCTCCAATTATATTGGTATTAATGAATTCAAAAGGGTTATACTCTGCTGCAGTTACTTGTTTAAGTGCCGCCGCGTGTATGACAATATCAATATTTTCGAAAGCCCTATTTAGTCTCTTTTCATCTCGAATATCACCAATAAAATATCTAATCCCAGGATGATCTTCATGCCTGAATTTTTGAGACATTTGATATTGTTCAATTCGTCTCGGCTATAAATAACAAGTCTTTTAATGCTCGGATATTTATTGAGAATAGTTTTAACAAAAGCATTACCAAATGAACCAGTACCACCTGTGATGAGTATTGATAGATTTTCTAAATTCATTATTTAAATATTAGTTTTTGTTTAAAACTGACCACAAAGATTCCCATTTATTTTCATTAAGAAAATGATGTAGCCCTTTTTTATGATGAAATTTATCTAATGCCGTATATACTTTTTCTTTCCGCTGTTCCAGACCGGGTAAAGCTCTATTTTCAAAGACGTAAATTGACTTTCGAAATCCAGGGAGTTGTATAAAGAGCCTTTTTTTATAAAAAAACCGTCCTATTTTCATCAGTAAATATAATCTTAAATGTCTCATGTTTAAGGAGACATTTTTTGAATCTTTGATGTTTACGATTGATTTTTGGAAGAAATACATTGCCCTTAAATGATTGCATCCATCTTGGAAACCAATGGCAGATTCAATTAATGTTTTTCTCTTTCCCAGGATTTTTTTCTCGAGAAGCTGTTCTAAATCTTTGGTTTCCTTTTGCTTCGTGATCATGGCTTGAAACTCTTCAATATTTTTGGCTATTAGGGAACCCTTATAATGCTCCGTTCTCGGAAAATTAGTATCATTATTGAGTATAATAGTTGGCTTATTGTATAGCCAAGCTTCAAATAGTGTAGTTGTTTCAAAACCTGTCCAGATGTTAGAGACATTGATTAATTCTTCAATGGAGATTTCATTTTTCACATATCGAACGTTTGAATAATGAGATAATTCATTCATCTCGTTGAGACCTTCGATAGGTTGATCTTCAAAATCTTCTTTAGGATGTTTCTTAAGAACAAATAAGACATCTGGATTAGCTTCGATGGCGCTTTTAAGCATATCCCTAACTTTCAGTCTTTGGCCTTCTAACCATTCTAAGCCTTTCATCCGATTTTCTGGGAAAAAGTTCTTAAAAGAATGATTTCGCTGAGAATTATACAACTTCCCAAAGGCCCATCCTGCGTAGCCAATGACCATTTGATAATGGGTAGCCTTTAATTGAGTTAAGGTTTTGGATTTACTAGATTTAGGCATGAAGATGTATCGATCAAACCCAGTAGCACCCGTAATTACTATCTTCTTTTGATCTTCTTTTTCATGAAATTTTTTGGCGTATTCAAAAGCTTTTTGCGACCAACAGGTTACCCATTCTTGAATCGATTTTTGTTGATAATTGTAGCCCCAATAATGCTGAGCATTATTTGGATTGAAATTACCTTCGGAGTCTAAGGCCAACACCATAATACCTGATTTTCTCGAAAAATTAGCAATTTCAACATATAAATTATGACCTCTAATATTGGGTAATAGAATGATATCTGGTTGCCACCTTTTGATATATAGCAAATCCCAAATAAATTTAAATTTCACCTCTACGTTTAAATACTTCTCAAAGACAAATGTGATGGGCAATAGAATTTCAGTATCTCTTCCCAACGAATTATCTACAAATGCGAGCAGTTTTTTTCTCAGATCAATTGGTCTAACCATTTTGATAAATTTTGGGTTTGATTTCTATTAGAATATTTTAATATTTCTGTTTTATCACTTTTGAAATTACTCGAATCTGAAGAAAGAATATTCTGAATATAAGATTTTATAGCAGCATTATCATTATATTCATAACAGACGCCCGCCCTACATTGTTTCAGTATAGTATGCGCATCACTGTCTGTGGGACCCAATGCCAGTATTGGATTAAAAGTCCTTAAATATTCATAAATTTTGCCCGGAAGTCTACCTTTTGAGTTTTCAGATTTGTTCAATGGTAATAAGAGGAGATTGGCATCTATGGCCAATTGAAGAGCTTTTTTTCTAGAAATGATTCCAAGTTCTTGCACTTCAATCTGAGAGGATTTTCGGACTAAACTCTCGAGTACTGATTGATCTACTTGGCCCGCTAAAATCAATCGGATACTTTTATTTGACGAAAGGCTTTCAAGTATTTCAACTAAATCTCCAGGTGACCGATCATGACCAAGAAGACCTATATGTACGATATCAAAATATTTTTTTGATTCTTTTTTTTTACTGTTTGCAAAATCATCTTCATCATAGCCATAATACAATACATCTACGTTTTTAGCACCAATATTTTCTAAATCAGTTTTCCAAGATGGGCTAGCTATGCTTATTTTGTCTGCATTATGAAAACATTCCTGCTCCATTTGAACGTGTCGTCTACTTGCTTTTTTTCCAATGGGCATCATTTTATAATAATCTGCTTGAGTCCACGGGTCTTGAAAGTCCATGAGCCAAGGAATGCCCAATGTCTTTTTTAGTTGGGAAGCAATATAGGTGTTGGTATGTGGTGGCCCATCTGAAAAGAGGGCATCAACAGGATGGTTTTTCAAATAAGAAGTTAGGTATTTAACAGAAGGCTTTATCCAAAAGGTCCGCGCATCTGGGATAAAAAAGTTTCCACGAATGTATATGCCTAATTGATCTAACCATCCAGATTTACTATCTGATATTTGTGTAATGGCATTCAAAGGGTCTGTTTTCTTTCTACCGGTAAGCCATTTAAATATTTGAAAGGGTTCTATAATAGGTTGTTTGATAATTTCTAAGTTCTCAGGAATATCAATGAATCCACCATCATCGTTATAGGGGTAATGTGCATTCGAGGGAGCATATACGATAGGTTCCCATCCAAAGGCTCTTAGATATTTAGCAATTTTAAGAGATCTCAAGACACTGATGCCCCCAGCTGGGGGCCAATAATAGCTAATGATTAATATTTTTTTTTTATGAGGCATTCCAGATTTTTTTGAAGGTACCAAAAACCAATAAGAATAGGATTAATATTGAAAACGCAGCCGTTATTTTATTTCCAATGAAATATGCTGCTGGCTTGAATTCAAAAACAACTTCTTGTGAATTTGCTGGAATTTCTAGGCCTCTCAGCACATAGTTGACTTGCTTGATTTCAGCGGAAACTCCATCAACGGTAGCTTCCCAACCGAGAGGGTAATAAATTTCCGAAAAAACAGCAAAGCCCGCATTTTGGTTATTTACACTGTATTTCAAAAGGTTGGGCTGGTAGGTTTCAAGAGTAATGGTGGCTGCAGCATCATAGACCGACTGTGAAGATTTAAATTTTTCAGCATTTATTACGGTTGTTTTTTGATTTACAAGACTACAGATGGCGGCCAACTCATCATCAGGGGTTTTTACAGAAACCATACTTTCAGTAAACCATGCATTGCCAAAAGTATGGTCATTTTGGAGTACATTATTGGCTTGATCACCAAATTTTAAATACTGAGCATTGAGCATATTGACGGCTGTAAATTTGGACAAATCTTTGGAT
>Ga0115572_10001746_pt1 | contig 17652 bp, 34 predicted proteins | sample COGITO_mtgs_1206_FD_88681 | JGI IMG/M metagenome (GOLD analysis project Ga0115572, IMG submission 88681) | Pelagic marine microbial communities from North Sea - COGITO_mtgs_120607 | ecosystem: Environmental > Aquatic > Marine > Epipelagic | place: Germany:Helgoland, sampling site Kabeltonne... | reverse complement strand
TTCGGGGTCATCCTTGAAGAGTTTGATATTGGCTCGCACAATGTTCGCCAGTCGGTCACGCTTCTTGTCAGCGACACCAAGGAAACTACCAACCCATGTCTGTAGTTTACTGTTGCCTCCACCACTTTGTCGGCGGGTTTGTACAACCATTTGTTCAGCCCAATCAATCAACAAGTCTTCGTCTTCAATGCTTGGGTCATCGCAGTTGTGCTGTGTCTTGAGTTCTTCAAGGAACTGACTCGTTACCTCTCCAATACCCTTTCCTGTTCGTTCAGCGTATGCTTTCAGCCTGTCAACGACACTACCCGGTAGGCCACCCGTAGTGTTTGTTTCCACCACGGTGCCGAAACCGTTGCCTGTTGGGGCATCACTGTCGTCAATGTCTTCGTATTCATCTGTATCTTTCCATGTACTCATTTTTGTTTCACCTCTATTTTTTCTTTCAACTGTGCGACAAGTACCTCAACATAGGACTCGCCCGAACCGGGCCACTCATACACATACTTCATCATGTCCCCCCACACAGTCATGATTGCAAATGTCGTGTCGGCATCTCTATCAAACTGTTTTCGGATGGTACGATGGAAGTTGTTCATGAAGGACAACCTATCGCCAGTAGAATGTAACATGTCAAGCAAGTTTTCACGCAATTCGTTCCACTTGTTCTTGACGGTAAAATCCCACCAATCATCTTCTTGATGTTTGATGGTGAATTGTTTGATTGCATCAGCCGTCTTGGGGATGCGCTCAAGGGATGCAACGGCGGCACGCAAGTCGCCACCGTGGTACTCCACTACATCACCGTAGAACGGCTCCCAATCTGTAGGGACACCGCACGACTCAGTGAGGCGTGTAAGATGAGAGGCACCCTGCTCTGCTGATACACGGTGGAATGTGTACACCGTACACCTGCTCTTGATTGCGGGGCGTATCTTGTCTGCATAATTAGCGGTGAGGATAAACAACACCTTCTGTGCATACTTCTCCATGATACCACGCATTGCGTCTTGTGCTTGATTGGTGAGGCCATCAGCCTCATCCAGCACGACTACCTTACGCTTCGTACCAATGCCGCTCAATCGTGCGAAGTTCTTGACCTCTTCACGAATGTGCGAGATACCCCTGTCGTCACTGGCGTTAGTCCACATGACATTCATATCATTGTAGGCATCACCAAGCAGGGTGCGAGAAATGGCGTTGGCGGCACTGGTCTTCCCAGTACCCGGCGAGCCGACGAACAGGAGGGCGGCAGGGTAGTTCCCTGTCTTGTCCCACTCAGCGGCATCAATAACAAACTGTTCATTACCAACCACCTCGGATGGATGGACAGGTCGTAATACTTCATTCCAAGTCATTTCTTCTCAACCCCTTTCTCTTTCTTGGTTTATATAGTCCTCAGCAAAATCAACATACCCAGTCTCTTTCCCAAATACATTCATAGTTGAAGCCGAGTGCTTCAATGACTTCTTTCTTCTGCATTGTTTCTTCGTACAATTGTCGTGCAGTAGTCGTTTTGCGGTATGGATGCGGGCAATCTTCATCTGCGTATAAGAATGGATTACCGTGCCATACATCTCCGTGAAATTCATACACGGTATTGCTTTCTTTGTGAAAGCCATCTACATAGTAGTACCCTTCTCCGTAATCAATACGCATCTCTCCACCTTGCTCCGCATGACGAATCTTAATTCCTTTATTCTGCTCCACATGACTCAACCATGACAGTGCAACTTGAGAGTAATGTCTTGCCCGCTTCACTGAATTGTATTCGGGTATAATGTCAAACTTTTCCCCACGCCCCTTCCACGCACCCTTTCTCCACTTTACAATGGTGTAGTAACCCAAACGCAATGTAGATTCCACAGGATTATAACCAGCGTAACTTTCTGTGTCTTTGATGTAATATGTAGCAAAATGTGGACGGACAAAATGACGAGTACGAGTGTTTCCGCTGGTTGAGGAAGATATGTACCGTACTCTTGGTTCGCCCCACACCCATCGTTTAATTGATGATGATTTCTTTTTCTTGCTTTTATTGTTCTCTCTTTTGTTTTTTGACTCAATCACTTTTATCTCACCACGAAGGTTGGGGTCGGAGTAAGCGGCGAGAAGTTTGAATGCGTAGATGCAACGAGTATAAGCATCACCCCATTGTGTTTCAGTGTAGAGAGCATCTTTTTCGTATGATTCGGGCCACATAATATGTATAGTTCTCCCTATTTTGAAATTATCAAGACTAAGAGCATGAACGGCCAACATATTACTGTCCCTATTTCCTTTAGTATTGAGTGCGAGGTCTGCTACATCATCTATGGAAACCAATTTGTGAATTGTTTTTGATTTGATAATGTCGGGTAAATCCTCCCAAGCAATGTCCAATCCCGTAGCACCCATGCCCCGAAAAGTCCACATAATACGAAAGCCCCATTCTTCGGGTATGATGAAAAACGATTGTTCCGCTTTTGCATTTGATAAATGACCCTCAAACTTTGTAGGTAAGTCTTTAATGAGGGCACCACTTTTTCTGTTGAAGTGAAATACACATCCTTCTTTCACAAGCGGGGATTGCATGAGGACTTCTTTCGCCAAAGAAATTTTTACATCCTTGAGTCTGTCAATCATAGAGGTGTTAATGCCGATAGTGGGTGCATGTCGGTATTCTTTTTGTCTTAACTTACATAAAGCACTGGTAAACCATGTGATGTAGATTGGTTCAAGATGTTCAAAGTCACCATCGTTAGCAAAAAGTGTAACAAGTCTTGCTGAGTTTTTGTGTACACGCACCAACGCCATGTCATATTCGGGTACATGGACATCATCGGGGTCTATGTTATACTGTTTATTGAAACCCCACAACGGACACTTATCAGCAATGTATTCAATCGTGATAGGCTCATCAAATATCCAGTTTTGTTGTTCTCCAAACTGTTGTAGGGGGAAAGGGTTTTCCATCCCCCCATTGCCTATGGCGTGGGCGTAATGCTCGTTAATGTATTCTTCAAGGCTTACCCCTTTCCAGTTTTCATTTTTGGAAGCCTCATACTTGAGCATACTTGTGAAATACTCTTCCACTTTGATGAAACCCGTGCAATCTTCTGCTTCAATAGCAACATGAGTGGCTTCTTTGAGAAAGTGAGAAAGTCGCATTCTCTTTACAAAATCCAAAGAAAATAACTCATCTTGAGTTACATCTTCAAGTATTTCTTTGTTGAAAGGTAACATGTAATTGTCCATCATTTTAATTCACCTTCTTTCTCTTTCTTGGTTTAAATACTTTCATCCAATCCCTCACAAAATGCGTCCCATGCCTCAACCCAGTACATGAACTTCTTCCAGTTCTTACCGAGTTTCTTACTGCGCCGTGTACCGTCTTCTCTCCACGCTACTCTCGGCATCGGGTTCTCACGCAGGTACTTTATTTTCTTAATATGTTTAATGTCAATTGGATTCATCAGCGAATAAAACGGCTCAAGGGCTTCAATCCATGTCATCATTTTGTCACCTCGTATTTCCTTTGTATCCATGACAGTGATACCGATGGACTGTGCCCATACCTCTATGCACTTCTTCTGCTCTTCCGTACAGGCTGACTTCAGTGTGATATACATTACAGCCCTGTAACCGTATGAATAAGGGGAGGTAGAAATGTACACCTTGTACTTCATCTTCGTCAACGCCAACCCTAATCCTATTTGTTCAAGATTCATCTTCGCCACCTACTATTGTAAAATAATCTAATATGTCATCTACATCATCTATACCCATGTCGTCTTCTACATCTACGAACTTCAAATGCCAGTCGTCATTGGGCGACCATGTATGATTGAACTTCGCTACCAAGCAGTCGTCAACCTTGTGAAAGGCGTGGCGAATGTTGGGGTGTACCCCACGCCGCTTGAGGGCATTGTCCAGTACGAATGGTAGTGTTTCTAATCTGTGCGTCGTAGTGTCCACCACTTCACCACCATCGCTAAAACCGATAACAATTTCATATCCTCCTTTGTCTAAATTTCTTATTGTGAGTATCTGTGCGTACAATACATTAGTTCCTTTACTCAGTAAATAATACTCTACTTTTTCCCGTTCTTTATATACTAATTTAGTATTACTTTTATGAGCAATTAAAAATCCGCCCTTCGCATATGAATCCAGTAGCACTTGAGACTCGTACCACTCGTGAGTCATAGGCTCTTTATACGATGAAAAGGGTAATTGAGAGTTTGTGGAATGCCAGTACCCTGTACCAGTGGGGTTCTCCCACATCCAACACTCGGTGTTAGAATTGAGCAAGGGTGTGTACTTTACATTAAGGCTTCCATTGCGGTTTCTCACTATCCCATCTCCTACATACTTCAATGTTGCACAGTCTGTAACGAACCACCAACGGTCGGGTGTCCCACCTTCCCACGATGATAGTCGTTGGAATGCCGGTGCATCCTGTGGTACTGAGAGGCCATCAAATATGACAGACAAATAAATGTCAAAAGAATGCTCAGTATTTAATTCGCTGTTGCGCTGTAACCATTTAGTTAGACGGTTGCGATAAGAGTACCAACAGTAATCCAATGCCCACTTCCATATCATAGTAGCCTCAGCCACGCTGATACTTCTACAGAAAGGAAGAATCCAATCACTGTTTAGGTGAGCATTACGCATCACTTCGGTGGCCTCCTTGAGAGTAATTGTACTCGGCTCATCACTGCATTCCCATGTGAGAACCTGTACAAACGGTGCATCATCAGCGACCTCCATGATGCGTTCAAGCATCACGCCGCACTCATTGGCTAAACCAGTCTTGAGCATGTGCTGAGATATTGATAACCTATTCTTTGTGTGAATAAACTCCCTCAATTCAATACATTCTTTTTTCGTGATTTCTTTCACGAGTAATCGTTTCGGCATGAGGGTGAGCAATTCGCACGCCCTGTGCAAAGTAAGCATACGCTCACTCTTCTTCTGTAGCATTCGGTTGCATCAAACAGGATATACCCCACAACCACGGAGGTACACGCTCTTCACCACGCATCTTACCAAGCACCGTCACAGTGCGATTGGTATAGCCCTCATCAAACATACCGCTATCAGCGAAGTCTTTGAGTTGTTCTCGTGTAAGTGCCGAGTAATTGTGTGTACTACTACTCCAACGCATGAACTCATTATCACCTGCAAGCAAGTGAAAGTCATCGGGGTCAACAGTAATATCATCACCACATGACGAGCAAGCCATCTTGACTCGCCACAAGTCAATAGGCGTTGTACTACCCGTTGATGTTTCAGCATCAATTGTTTCTACATACTCATAGACTGATTTACTGAAATCATTGTTAGCGAGTGGGAATCCACATTCGCAAGTCCACGACTGTGCAACTTCTTGCTTGGCTTGAAACTGCATCTCGGCTTGAGCCATCGGGTCAATAGGTGGTGTCACCATCTCTAACCCATCGGGCTTCTCTACTGTGTAACCACACGCCTCCATAAGAAGTGTGAACTTCTCATGGTGTTCTTGAGCCAGTGGGTGGTTCAACATAAAGATGAGCGCATATGCTGTATCGCTCATCTTGCGATACTGTACGCCACTGTCGTCGGGCGACCATACTGCGTCCTTCGGCATACCGCCAAAATGCTCGTTGCCCCATGCTATCAATTCTTCACTCGGTGTCCATTCCATTGTCCTCACCAATTACCTCTTCCTTTTCAACTTGTTGCTCCCATTCACTAACCCATGCGCCCAATGGATGCGCCCAATAGATTTCCCAATCTACAATGTCGCCCATCTTGTCATAGTAGTTGATTGTTACTTCAAAGAGGAATGTTCCCCCGTACTTCCCTTCCAATTGCTTGGTCGGGTTAGCCATTTGTAGTGCTATAATTTTGTCAGCACCACGCTTGTTCGTAGCGTCAACATCTTCTCCAACTTCTTCTTCTCCAAAACTCATCATGTATTCTTTTCTCATTTCAAATCCTCCTTTGGGAATACGATAGCGCAAGGTACGGGCCAGCCCTTTGCGCTCTTGATACAGATACCTATGTCTCGCCCGTTTTCTTCGCCCCACTTGACAAGTGCTTCGTGCATTGCCTTAATCTTGGGGTGGTAGTTGTACTTGGATGGGTGAAACTGAATCACTTGACCGGGCACTATGTCCTCGTGTACTGTGATGGTTCCCCACTCTTCAAAGTCTAATTCGGTTGTCATTCATCCAACTCCTTCGGCCAAGTCACCATTGAGTAGCACTCTTCGCACAACTCATCAAAATCGTCAGTGGAATCACAGTCCTCTCCTTTGCACATTATACATTCACTCACGCCGTCACCTCCACGCCTCGCCACCAGTCGGGAGCAGGTGTTCCCTTCTCCCACTTGGCGAACTGCTTGGAATGGTAGTAGGCTTGATATGCCTTGATTGCGAACTTTGGGTAAGCATGATACACCGTTTCACCATCAATAGGTTCGGGTCTGTATTCATCGGGCATAGCCAATGCGAACTGTGTCAGTCCACCTTCGGGAATGATGTGGTCTTTACAGGACATGATGTGGACAGGGCCATTACAAGCATGGACTTTATCAAAGCGATTTGAGTATTCAGTAAGCAGTGCTTGAGCATGACGAGCGAGCCACTTGAAATTGTCACGGCTGTCGCCAGCCCATACTGTACATGGGTGGTGAGCGTAGCCACCCTTGTAGGGTGTACCCGCTTTGGTGAGAGGCATCTGCTCATCAGTAGCACCATGTCGGCGCAGGGCTGAGGCCATCATCTGTGCGGCCTCTACGCACATCTTAGGCACATGCTTGTCGCAGTGCATACGAGCCGCAGTAGTAGGGTCAGTGTCAAGTATGAATATGTTCATTGTTTATCTCTCCCAATCAAAAACATTCTTGCTTCAATGGACTTCGTGATACATGGGTCGCACACTTTGTATTTCCCGCATCGTAGTCCCCTGTTCTCAGCATTCTCTTCTCTACACATATCGCATTTCATTCCGTCAACTCCAATGCCTTCACGAATGCCTTCTGCTTGGTACGGGAGTAGGTACCGAAGAGTGCCGACTCCATACGCTTCTCACTAACATTGCCGTTAGCGAGTCGTGTGAAGTTGTGGTCAATTGCTTCGGTCACTGCGTTGTATGCCGCCCATGCTGTACCAGCCATACCATTCAGTGTGTTGTTCTCGTTACCGAGAAGTTCAGTCACCGACTTGAGCATGTTACTTGAACGGGTCGTGAGGTCGCCCTCATCATTGAAGGTAAGATTGAGAGCATCAATGAAGTATGATTCCATTTGCTCGTTATCTAACTTGACCTGTACCAACTGTTGAGCCATCTCGCCCCACTCCATGAAGTCTTGATTGACCATGCCCAATGCTTCTCGTGCCGCTTCTACACGGTCATGTAGTTTGCCTGTGTGTCGGATGTTGTACCCTGTACCACGACCACGGCTGAGAGCCATCGTCAATGTGTTTTGACATACTACACGAATCGGTGTAAGGAAAATCTTGAGTGACCCGCTACCATCGTGACTGTTCACTACGAGAATATACTGGTCAACTTTGTCCACACCATTGATGAGGATACTGTCGGGCAACTTCGCAAGTACCCATACCTTCTCACCGTTACCCAGTGCGCCACAGACCTCTATCTTGGCTTCTTGGCTTTGTACCAACTCGTCTAAGAAATCCATTGACTCAATGTTTTGGAATGGTTTCCACACACGACCCACGGCAGTACCACGGTTCAGTGCAATCCAATTACCATCTTCGTCCTTACGGAACACACCGAAGGTATTCGGTACAACCTCAACCTCACCACTTTCGGTGCGGTTATACAGTGGTCGCTTCTCAACGAGCCAGTCAAGGTACGCATTCTGCAATGCTTCCGTTGCTGTCATCAATCCTTCTGCTTGTGTTCCCAGTTTATGCCATGGGGTGTCGCCAGCCCACGCAGTCATCCATTGTCCATTCTTTGTTTGTGCTAAATTGTGCATTGTTCTCATCTCCTTTCTCTTTCTTGGTTTAAATACTCTTCAATTATTTTCTCGTACAATGGACGGCGAAGAGGTATCTTTACCGCCCACGCTGATTCTTGCGAGGGGCGTGCATCCACCATCGTAAGGTGCGCTTGGTCGTGTTCATATTCATGAAGTCGCAGTACAGCGTAGGCTACGCCCCCTGTACGGTCACGACCATGAACGCAGTGCAAGAGAACATCTTTGCCCTCAGCGATAGCGTCCATAACGATTTGAACGGCGTGCGCCCAAATCTTAGGGTCGTCGTTATGCGCTCGGAAGTAGTAGTGGTGTCGCTCGTTCTTGTCCACCACACTCCACTTGGGAGGGAAGCGACACAGTGTCACCACCGTATGTTCCTTGCGTAGTGTGTCACGGAAGTCGTTGATGTCGCACATCGTCAGCGAGCCTTCGCCCAGTTTGATTGGTGTGTTCAATCAATCAACTCCTTCAACATATCTCGTAGGTGCGAACCATCCTGTTGTTGAACAATGTCGCTCACCAACTTCTTCCATGCACGCAACCGAATGACTTCATCACGCAACAAGGGTGCATTCTTCACTAACATTTGATTGCATTCAGCCATGTGTGCCTCTTCCTCATCCCACCTTTGGTCAGCCGTGTCGTACCATGTAATGTTAAAACCGACAGGTGTACCCCGCCCATCCCAAATTTCTGTAGGTGTATGTCCTCTCGTCTTGTGCAAAACCCAATCTATCGTCGTCGGTTCGTCGCTCATTCTGCCTCACCTCGGTAGTCCTCTCCGTATCGGTACATAGCCCGCCACACATCCAGTGCCGCATTGTGATAAGGGCCATCATCAATCGTCGCTTTGAAATTGTCATACTGCATATACTCCAAACGATTACTGATGAAAGCATTTACATCTTCCCGCAGTACATCAGCACGGAACGGGTAGTCAGCATCAGCATCAGTGTACATGTCCTCATCGGGAAACGCACGCTGAATGTGCTTGGGGTTGCGTGCCCGCACCAGTAGGTGGTCGGGCTTGTCACGGTGAGCAACGATGCTCAACCATCCCTCAGTTAGTGCAATCCACATCACTCATCACCTTCCCACCATGCGTCGTCCAACGGGCCAAGATAAAATCGCCATACATTGGATTCCTTGAAATCAAAGTCACTCCTATCATAATCATGTGCCTCTTCCATCTTGTAGTATTCCCACATTGTGTATCGCTCTCCATTAACAATGATTTGTTCTTCTCCATCTTCGTATTCAAGTCCACCATAATACTTGGCCGAACCTGCTCTATCACTCGGAACAGCGATACCGTTACTCATAATGAGCATACTAAGTTGCGCTCCCCTACAGTCATCCAGCCGTTCTTTCAATTTCGTTTTCTCTTCATCTGTTAATTCGTATAGTTCGTATTCGTTTCCTTCAATGTCTTTTCCTATCATACTTCCACCCCTCTCTTCTTCATGTATTTCTTCGGCACGCACATTCGGTGCATGACGCTTATTGTTTCTCCTTCATTCATAATGAAAGCACATTTCCTACAAGTACGCAAACTGCATTTGTCGCAGGTTGTTATCGTAGTGTGTGCTTCACATCCTCCACATCTTTCATTCATTCTTCTTCATCTCCTTCAATTTCTACTTCGTCAGCGTCAAACAAAAACTCGTCAAACGGTTTACCGAACAGTGAGTGTACCACCCACAGTTTCTCTTCCAACTCTTCTTTGCTTTCTACTTCAACCACACCTGTGTAGGTGATTCTTACGCTGTATGTCTTCATTCTTCTTCATCTCCTTTGTTTTCTCTGTATTCTAACCACTCGTCAAACAGGGTTTCCTGTTCAACAACAGCCTGTTGCTCCATCGTCATACCACAACGAGGGCATTTAAATCTCATAATGTATATCGTGGGGTTGCTACCGTAAATCATTTCGGGATAGCCTACCAGTTCCCATGTATGTTCATCACATGGCTCACTGTACCCACTGCTCTTCCACGCCTCAAGGCGTTCCATCTTCTGTTGGATAACCAACATCTGTTGTTTTATTTGCTCTTCAATTTCTTTTTCTCGTGTCATTCTTCCTCGCCTCCATACACATCTTCCCAGTCGGATTCGGGGCCGAGCCAACCCGTGATAACGGCCATCATCTTCGGGAGAAGTTCGTGTTGTAGCACCGAATGTAGGTCTTCATCATCCCAATCAATCCCTTTCATGGGTAATTGGATGTATCGTTGACACCACCAACCGCTACCGCTATCTCCTTCGTGTATCTCAATTCTGTATCTTTTGTATTCGCTCATGTTCATCACCATTGTACTGCTTTCGTATAGGTATCAAAAAGTCGCTTCAATCTGCGGTGTATTCTATCCAACCGTATATCGTCTATCGTAATGTTGTATCTGTAACCCGCTTTCATTGGTGGATGAAAGCCACCGAGTGTTGGGTCATTGTATTCAAACGCTTCTCGCATTGCTGGTAACACATCTTCCAATTCACGAATCATGAGGTGAGCATCGTTAATCACCGTTTGTTGTTCATCCGTCAATTCCTTCCACTGTGTTTCTTTTTCTATTGTTATCTTCATGTTTATTTCTCCTTGCTTTCTCTAACCCCTTTCTCTTTCTTGGTTTAAATAGTGCTGAATTAAATTCAAGCAACTCGTCGTGCAACATCTTGTACTCGTTGTTGCATAATGTCACGGGTCGTGGGATTGCGTAGCACATTGAGTGCTTGGGTCATTGCATCCTCACCCCCGTAGTGGTCGTATGAACGACCTAAATCAGCCTCGCTGATTCCTCCCAGTTCGGGATTCTTGTCTCGTAGCGTATCCAGTTCACCTACGGATGGGCTAAATGCACCACCCTTCGGGTCGCCTTGCGCTCTATACGCTCCTGCGCCTCCTACATCTACATAGGAGAGCGTACCATCGGGACGGCGAATAACATTGTCTCTCACCTTTCCGAGCATATCCCAGTTAGCGATAGCGGCATGGGGAACAAAGTCCCTTGATAATTGTTGAATGTCTTGTTGATTGGCTCGTCCCATCTCGTTCCCCTCTTCCATTTGTGTAAGCATGAGTCCGTCTTGCATCTGTGCCTGTGGTACTGGTACACCCAGTTCATTGAGGTATCTGTTCATGTCGTATTCGTTATTGATGTGTCCTTGACTATCGCCACGCTTACCGACAAATTGCCCCATCGGTAGGTCGTAACCCCGTGCCCCTGTACTACCACCCATATATACTCCCTTTGGCCTGTTCTGCCGTAGGTAGTCAAACGCTTGCTCAAAGGGTGACATGGTTATTGCATGAAGTCATTTTGTTTAATGGTTATTCTTCTTCACCATTTACTTCGTCAAGCATCCAAATCCATTCACTCTTCATCAGCAAACCTCCATCCAACTTCTGTTTTCCGTTTTGAATGTCCCTTACTACCCACTGGGAATGTTTCGGGAATGTGTGTCTTGATAAGCCAATGGCTTTCTTCTCCATCTTTGATACATTGACCACACAGTACAGACCAATACGCCATGTCCGTCATTTCAAACAAGCACTCTTTCGTTCCGCAATTATCGCATTCGCTCATTCTTCTTCACCATCCGTTTCATCAGCAATTACTACGAAGCGCACTGCCGGAGGATAGGTATGCGTAGGTGTGGGTGTGTCCAGTGTTCTATAGAACGACCAACCACGAGTCATTTGCCGACCCATCTCTCCAACCTCAACCTCGGTACATCGGTGAATCTCAGTGATTTGAAACCACTCTTCGGTAATGTGTTCAAGGGCGAGCCACTTGTTCTGTCCAATCTCAAGTCTTCCTTTCATCATTCCTCACCTACAGGACTATCATCATTCTCATGCGGGAATGGTGCTTCAATAATGTTACCGCCAATAATGTCCATCACAGTATTAAAATTCACACCTAATTCATCAGCCATCTTACCAAGATAAGTTTCAGCACTCTCTATAAACTCGTTCATCATATCACTATTAGCGAAAAGGAATGGTTCATCTTCATCAACCAAACCATCGTCCTTACCATCTTGGAAAGCCATGAGTGTGAGTTCAGTAGAACATCCATCGTCGTCTAATAATTTGATTTGCTTATCCTTGAATGTAATGTGGCGTGCGCCGTGGTCTATTTGAAATGAGTAGGGGAGAAGATGTACCCATGTCACAGGTATGTTATACCTCTCTGCAATTTCACTGAACACAGTGTAGCGTAGTATTTCAGGATTGATTGCGGGCATAAGAAGGCGAGATGCCTCGCTCCAATAAGGTGAAATGTGTGTCGTCTTACTTGCACGCTTGTGAACTTCACTTTGTGCATCCTTGAAGAGCATCACTGCGTTGTACAATTCGTCACTGATTTCAAACGGTGACTCTTTCACCAGTGTGCTTTGTAGCGCACTCATTTGTTCAAACCATGTCTCCTTCATTCCCAACACTCCTTCTCAAAATTGAACTGTTCTTTGCTCACAATACCTTCTGCATCAATGGTGATGTAAAAGAATCTTGTACCCCCTGCATGGTGCATGAGGCAAAGTTCGTCGTCCAATCCATTGTACCACCCCGACTCTCCGTAAGCCCAATACTCACCGTCAATCTCAAAGTGCTTCGCTTGTTTTTCATTTACTGTTGTTTCTATATTCATTTTCATTCCTCTGTTTTCATGCTTCCTGCGAATTTTGATGGTGCTATTCGTAGCATCTTAGCCAACTGTTTGTATATACTTGGCGAGCCAAACTGCATCTGCTTGAACATTTCTAAGGGTTCTGCATACGATTCAATTTCTGCCGTACCGTCAACAGTCATGGAGTAGGTTTTAAGGTGAACACCGACAATAGGCATCAGTGTTTTACCATCAAGACGAATAGATAAACCAGCACGAGGGTATGAGGTTTGATTCATTTCATCAGCAATGTTCTGCGCTTCCTCTTCATCAAAGAATAGATGAGGCAATTGTACTGTAGTTGTTTCTGTCTTAGCATAACCATCATATTCCCAATAGTTGCTCAATCTTGGTATATTGATATGTAGGAGGAAAGTCTTAATCTCTTCAACGGGTTTCCATTCGTGGTCACATACTTCAACACCAAACATGTTAGTAACTTGGCCCTTTGTGTACTCCCATCCATTCACCTTGTCACCCAATTTGCGTTGCTTCGCCATCGTGACAAGATGTTTCTGTCGGTATTCATCAAGCCAACCCCATGCGTTCCAACGGAAGGTACGGCCACGACCTGCTGTAACTTGTACTGCTTTACCACTTTTCACCATGCGGTTAAGTGACTTGTTGATTACTCGTAAAACAACTTTGTCCTCAAGGTAATGTGACATGGCTCGTATGTTTTGCATCAAAGGAATAAGGGTGAACGAGTCACCTTCCCAATGCTTCCGTAAATCGCTCCGATAATTTTCATAGTCAGCCCGTCCTGCTCGTAGTGACCACCCACGACCAGTGTACCCCCTATCGTATATATCAACAATACTTTTTCCAATAACATTAGCACTGAATTGTGCGTTGTCATAACTGTAGGAAGAACTTACTTGATTCCAATGCAAACGAATACCATCCTCATGATAAACCCATGCTCGTTGTTTCTCGTCCTCATCATCTTTGTACCAACCGTCTGCAACAATACCCTCTTCAACAAGAGCCGCCAATCGGGTATGTTGGTTGAGCATTTGCTTGGCGTTAATCTCTCCGTTCTCACCTGCGTTAAGCAGGGTGTAACGAACCGCAGTGTCCATTGCACATTCATCAGCCTGTGCCTTGATGTACCCAATCCCTAACTTGTTCACTGTATCATCATTGGTGAATGAAAGTTTGTCACCCATCATACCAAGTTCAGCCCACACTGTAGGGTTACGATAACCAGTAAAGTACATGCTTCCCCAACCCATCATTCATCAACTCCTACAATGCTCCAAATCAAATCCTCAAGCGTGGGGTAGCGAAGCCGCAACTCACGCAAGGGAGTATCGTAAATCAAATCAGTGAGTACGCTCATAATATCATCTCGTTGTTCTTCATGGTAGTTGAGTATGTCACCAAGAGGAATGTCCTCAATGGATGGTCGGTTGGGTCGTTGCACTTTGTCCACCACGATGCCCTCTTCAGTAAGGGGAGCCGAAAATATCGCTTTGAGTACCGCTTCACGGAACTCGCAGGGGCCGTACAGTACACGACTCCTACCCTTCATGTCTTCACCTCGCTTCTTAGACAGTAAGCCCATGCGTACTGCATCACTAAGGTTGCTTTGGAAATGCCCCCACGACTTGATGCCGGCACCTCGCTTGTCCACTCGTACTCTCCATGCGTCCTGTGCGCTGATGTAATCACCGTACTCAGTAATTACTCGTGCCGCAAACACTGTCTTTCTTTCCTTTTCCATTCGTTTTGTTCTGCTCATCTTAATCATCTCCTTTCTCTTTCTTGGTTTATATACTCTTCAATTCAATATGCTCTCACGAACCTTACATGAGTTTTTGTAGCCTCGGAAGGCATACGCTGAAACTCCTTAGCCCAACGCAACACTGCGTTCATGCGATTTACATTAGGTACATACATCATACTGTCACCTCTGCCTAACTTGTAGTCAATCAGTTTATCCAATGCCTGTCGTGCTGTTACTATCTCACCTTTAGGCACAAGCCCAAGTATGATTTTCAAATTCCGTTCATCCATCTTCTTCATGTTCATGCCTCCGTGTATTCCCAGTAGATGTATTCGTCTGTCTCTATCTTGATGAGTAGGTTGTGTGCGTTGGTGTCAATCATTCTTCTTCCACTCCATGTATTGGGTCGTTGCTTGAAGAAACGAATCGTGTACCTTCATGAGTAATCAACAGGTCGTTGGCCTCAAGAAAGGCAACCATCGTTGCGAATCGGTGGGCAGGTAAGTCCACGATGAAACCATTTGGACTGTTCCAAAACAGTGAGTCCACCTTGATGTGCAGTTGCACACCATCACTGAAAGCATGTACTGTAGCGATGTCACGGAAGTAAATTGGATTCTCAGTAGCAAGTGATGGGTACAATGTCCCACCCCATTGTCGTACTGAATCAGTCACTATCTCCGGTACTGTGAACTTATCAGCGTACCCGTAGTCACGGTTGTGATGTTCCATCTCTTCTCCGTACACCTGCAAATGGAGAGTGTTCCCTCCCGCATCGTTGCGTACTTGAATCAGTGCCTTCGTCTTGTTTTTCATTTTCTTTGCCTTCTTGTATTCAGTGTTCATCTTAATCATCTCCTTTCTCTTTCTTGGTTTATATACTCTTCATTTATTCTAACGGGTGTTCTATGTCTTTGTCACCCAGTACCCATCGTAGGGATTTCACGACACCTTCCAGTGCCTTGTAGTTCCGCATGTGAAACATGCGCTTGTCCTTCGCTCCTTGTAGCATAGCCGTGTAGTGCTTGTTCTGCCTTCGTTCAGCCTTGTCTAACATGTTATGAATCTCATCCCATGTACGCTCGTAGGTAAACGATTCACTGTCTTGGTGGTCGTTCATTCTTCATCATACTCCTTCTTCCATTCTTCCATGAGTGGTTCAATTGTGTTTAACAAGTTGGTGTTCTCCGCAAGCCAAGTCCACAGACATTCGTATTCCCAATCCATCTTGCGTAGCGTTTCATTCTCTTCACGCAACCGCTTGACTTCTGCGCTTTCTTTGAGATAAGTTTCCCATAGGAAAGTTTTCTCTTCACGCAAACGCTTGACTTCTTCAAGAAGAAGTGGTGCGTCTGCCGCAAGCAAGGCATCCTCTTTCTTCCAATCAATGCGTAAGCACCCATCGGATTCCATGACAACCCAATGGTCAGCACCTCTTACAGTCCAAGCCTTACCATCTTCTTGTTCTTCTTCTTCCGCATACCACGGCCCTTCTGTGTGTCCTTCGTACTTGTCTGTGTCAATCATTCAATCATCTCCATTACTAATGTTAAATTTCCATCGTTGTCAATCACCAAGACTGGTGTTGCCGCCCCATGCCTTGTAGCGATAGGCTCTGCGTCACCTGCTCTATAGATTATCATTGTAGTTCCACCTCGGTAAGTGAAATTGATTCCACTGAATCGTATTCACCGCTACAATGCTCCATGAGTTGAAATTGTACACATTTACTTGACCCTTCGGGTACATCATCAAACTCAAGAGCGACGGCTGATTCCTTGAGCAACACACAACGCCATTTCTTCCCATCGTAAGGACGGGTGTAAACGGTATGGTGTGTAGTGTGTACATTGAACCATTCATTCAATTCTAATTCTTTCAATTTCTTTTCAGCCTCAAAGAACTCTTTGTCATCAGCGTTCTTGAAATAATCATATGCGATTCGGCGATTCACCTCTTTGGTGAATGCTTTGATGGCTCTCGCTTTAGAGCCGTACACCTTTGTGTCCATAGTGAAACCGTTTCGTTCAATCTCTTCTATAATATATGCTTTCTTTGTCATCTTAATCATCTCCTATCTCTTTCTTGGTTTAAATACTCTTCAATTGTTTCAGTCCACCACGGTGACTCTTGTGTGTGAGTAGTGCGGCAGTTGTGGCGATGTTGTAAGCGAGGTCGGGTTGTCCAAGGTCACTCAGTCTGTCTGCAATGTCGTGCAATCGGACACGACGACAACTCGGACACATACCGCACTTCGGTGTCTTCCAAGTTCGGTTGCTACCGTAGCATGTGACTCTCATGCTTTCACCTTCTTGGGGTCGTTTGAATACACCACTGCATCAATCAGTGAGAGGTACATGGTTTCGTAGCGGTTGTCGTGTTCATCCCACCAAACAGTCATGTGTCCCGTGGATGTCTTCTCGGTCTTGCCTGTCTTGGTACATTCAAAGACAACCAATGTATCGTCGTTGTCTTGAGTCTTACCACGCTCAACGACAACAACTGCGCCGTCGCCGTAGGTTTCCCCAACCCAAAAGTTCTCTTCTGTCCATTCTCCATGCTCGCTCTTACATTCCTTCTTCATGCTTTCACCTTCTTGTTTATCTTACCAAAGTTGGCGGGTAAGTCGCCGCTTGCTATCATGGATTGAATGAGAGCGTTGGCGATACCTTCCCTCTCTTCCATGTCGCCGCCGTCAAGAACTGCCTTCACAACTTCTCGCTTGGCCTCAACTACGGCATTGAACTTCTCATCAATGGTCTTCGCCACTGAAAGGTACACTGCGTGTACTGAGTCACTGTCTTGACCGATACGATACACACGGTCTTCGGCTTGCTCTTCCCATGCGGGCGACCACTCACGCTCAATGAATACCACTGTGTCAGCCGCAGTGAGGGTGATACCTTCTTTGGCGGCAGTGGTTGAGCAGAAGAGAACATCAAGGTTCCCTGCTTGGAACGCCTCTACATTGTCTTGCCTCTTGGAAGCGGGCATGTCACCTGTGATACCTGCGATACGCCACTGATGGTCTTTGTCAGCACGAAGCAGGGCTACACACTCACGCAGTACATCGGTATGGTGAGCGAAGACAACCAATGGTTTGCCTGTGATTTCACGGTACTCCTTGATGTATGCGATGGTGGATGGAACTTTGATGAGTCCACACTCATGCCGCAGGGCAGTGAGCATGTTGAGTACGAATCCCGCAGGTAGATTACCAGTACCGTGATACGATTCATAGTCATCCATCCATGCTCGGTGAAGGTCGGAGTAT
>Ga0115572_10001742_pt1 | contig 17664 bp, 12 predicted proteins | sample COGITO_mtgs_1206_FD_88681 | JGI IMG/M metagenome (GOLD analysis project Ga0115572, IMG submission 88681) | Pelagic marine microbial communities from North Sea - COGITO_mtgs_120607 | ecosystem: Environmental > Aquatic > Marine > Epipelagic | place: Germany:Helgoland, sampling site Kabeltonne... | reverse complement strand
TCTATTTGAGCATGACTAATACCTGCAAAAAAAATAGCAAGTATTATCGAAATTGATTTAATCTTAAACATATTCTTTTTTAATTCGGATTTGTTTCAGTTCGGAATACCAAATTAACCATTCCTTATTACATCAACAAAATCTCTACATTTTTGTAATTTTGAAAAGAAAATAAATTGTTAAATATTCAACGTTTTATGTTTTTTAAGCCTTATCTATTTTTTCTTCTTTTGATTCCACTAGCTATTTGGTCACAACCGAATTACACGATTCTTTCCAATAATAACCCTCATCCAGATAACTTATTTTTTCATGTGGGTGGACCACCCGTTAAACCAGTGAATATAATGGATTCTGATGGGAACATTATTTACACTGAAGATATGGGACTCAAGGGTTGGGCTTGGAAGGTTAATGAAAATAACCAAATCACGTATTTTGATAGGCAATCAAAAGGATGGTTTGTTATGGACTCACTTGAAAACATAACAGACACTGTTTATTGTCAAAATGGATACCAAGCAGATAACCATGATTTTTTGGCATTAGAAAATGGAAACTACGTGATCTTTGCCTACGACGAGCAACCGTATGCAACAGATACCATATCTCCAGACGGAAGTTCAAATACTTCCGTTATTGGATTGGTTATTCAAGAATTAGATCCTGATCATAATGTTGTATTTGAGTGGAAAAGCTGGGATCATTTTTTTATGTCCAACTATCCGAATATTAACTTTAATCCGAACGTAATTGATTTTCTTCATTGTAATGCAATCGACATCGATGAGGATGGTCATTTCTTAATTTCAAATCGTACCTTATCAGAGATTACCAAAATTCATAGAACCACAGGCCAAATTATATGGAGATTCGGTGGTTCTCAGAGTGACTTTGAATTCGCCAACGATTATCCGTTTTCAAAACAGCATTGTATTAAAGGTCTTGGAGACAATCATTATTTACTTTTTGACAATGGTAACCAAAGTGATATCTTCACTGGTGGAATTAAAAGATCAAGGGGTGTTGAATATGTTCTTGATCAAAATAATTATTCAGCAACTAAAATTTGGGAGTATGTGCATCCAGACTCACTGTTCACACCTTCAATTGGAAGCATCCAGAGATTAGATAACGGCAATACACTCATTAACTTTGGCAACAATCAAAATATTGATAGAGGTTCAGTGGTTGTCGAAGTGGATGTCAATAATAATGTAGTTTTTGAAATGGAAATGGACAATGGACAAAATATCTATTGTGCAAATAAAACGAATTGGAATTTCTATACGGAACCTGTTGTTTCGTCAAAACCATTAATAAATAATACGATAAAGGTTTATCCAAATCCCTCTAAATCTACTTTTTACATTATAGGAAATGAAAAAATTACAGACGAGATAGAAATTAAAATATTGAGTCTATCTGGGGAAATTGTCTTTACTAAAATTGTAGGTTTAAATGAGGTAGAGTACCCTTTGGCTATCCATCATAATTTGAATCCAGGAAATTACACCATGCAATTGAATACGTTGAAAGGTGTATTCCTTAAAAAACTATCTATCGTTGATTAATTCTATTCTTTTGATGGCAAAAACACCTCGGCCATCATGCATCGCGCACTGCCGCCACCACAAGCTTCTATAGTATCTAGACTACTATGTAGGATGGGGTTGTATTTTTGGATTTTTTCAAGCTGTTGAGTTGTCAAACTATTGTAAGCAGAAGACGACATTACCAAAAGTGGCTTATGCCCCATGACCTGAAGCATATTACCAGCAAAAAGTCCTTTTTGCGCCTCTGTAATTTCAATAATTTCTTTCCCGGAATCTAATAATTCTTGTCCCAGTTTTTTCCGTTGGTCAACATCATCAATCGTATCCATACAAACAATGGCATACTTGTCAGCGACACACATCATAACATTGGTATGATAAATTGCGAGTCGCTCTCCTTCATGAGTTTGGTTCGCGGTGAATGCTACCAATTTATAAGAAAATTCAGAACAAAACTCCTTTGCAATATCTTCGTCTGTTCGAATTGAAATTGCCGCATAACAGATCTTATTTTCTCTGTCAAGAATCATACTTCCCGTTCCTTCCAGGAATAAATTTTCCAATTCATAATGCGAAAAATCAACAATAGAGGTGATTTTAAATTTTTCTCGTAGTTTTTCAAGAATATCCGTTCTTCGTTCTAATCTTCTATTTTCTGCACACATCGGATACAATGCTACCCTGCCATCTTGGTGAAAGGAAACCCAATTGTTAGGGAATATAGAATCTGGCGTGTCAGGTTCAATCGTATCTTTTATGACATGTACGGTGACACCGTGATTTTCGAGCTTGGCCACAAAGTTTTTGAACTCTGCTAAAGACTTAAGCTTTATTTCTTCTTCAGAAATCGAATCTAGATTTTTTTGGTAAAAGTTATTCTTTGCAGTTTCTTCATTAAATCGAAACGCAACAGGTTCAATCATTAATAAGTTCGATGTAAGTTGTTTCATAGTCGTTTTAATGGCATTGTTGAGCATCTAAAAAGTCCGCCCATTTTAGAAACTTCACTATATGGGACCTCTTCAACTGTTATTCCTTGTTTACGCAGCTTTTCATTCAGCATACGAAAATTAGGTTGGGAAACAATTACATCTTCCGAAATCGAAAAAAGATTTGAGTTCATGTGATACATTTCTTCGGCGTTAATGCGAATAATATTTTCTTTGTTAAACATCTGTTCTATGGTTCTGATGTCTTCTATATTTTTAAATCCTGCCTCACAAATGATCGCTCCGTTTCTTCCAACAGGTTGAAAACAACAATCCAAATGAAGCGCACTTCCCAAAGGCTCCGTATCGGACTTATTTAATTCAAATGCGATGACCTTCCTATCGGGAAATTGTGTTTTTATAAATGAGACTCCTTCCCTATTTGTTCTTGCAACCTTATACTTTTCAAAATCCTCCTCCTCAGAATAACCAATTAGGATATATCCATCAACTAAAAGCACATCGCCACCTTCTATACGAGCAGATTCAGGCATTTTGACAATCGAATCTTGGTCAAAACTTTCAATGATGCTTTTTAGGGCTTGAAGTTCTTCTGAGCGGTCTTTAATGATATTGGGGATGCATAGTTTAGAATCGATGACAAAGGCAATATCTCGTGCATAAATTTGATTTAAGCCAGAAATATTATGAGGTCTCAAAACATTGACGTCATGACGTTGGAGTATTTCACAAAACTGAGTCATCTCGAGAACAAGGTCAACCTCTGACGGATAAGTTCCATTTAGCACATTTTCAAGTGATTTTGGATCGTAACATGCACTAGGTTCAGGGGTGCCACCAAAATCTTTAGCGATACCGAGAACTACTGTTTGTAGTTTACCAACTTCATTTTTAACATTAAGATGCATACCTTTTTTTCTATTGTATCGGAAACGAAAATAGCTAAAATACTTATACATTAAACACTTCGTTGGTGATGCTCAAGTATTCAAGTTTAGAATAAATAGTAGAACGCTTCGCTACCTCATCATAGATGATTACTTTCAACAAATGAACTACAAAAAAATCTATTTGATATTAGCTTGTTTCTTTATTGGCTCAAAAATAAATATTGTTTTAAGTCAAAAAGAAAGTTCTTTCTCAGGCGAATTGACATACAGCATTACTAAAATAAGTTCAGACAAGCTTGAAAACGATTTTTCATTGGGCGATGTAGCAGTAGAAGAAAAAATGATCATTTACGCGAAAGACTCACTCGTAAAGCGGGTGCATTTTAGCTCTGTTAATGGTATTCAAGAAAGTATTTCGCATCTTAGACTTGAGAAAAAAATACTTCTATTAACATTAGATTCTATTGATTTTGCAATTCAAATGCCTTCTGAAGAAGTTCCTTCAGCTATGAAAAACAGCTACACATTCAAGAAAAAATGTTTTCCAAAGAAAAAAATCGCAGGCATAAAAGGCTTTCCTATGGTTTTATCTCACAAAATGTTAAGCAACGATCTTCATATTTGGTACAGCAAAACAATACCCGCAAAGTACAACAAGGTATTCCCATCCTTTGAGGGCCTTCCATTGAGATACTATGTTGTCTCTGAAAAAGGGCTGTATCTTTATACCCTATTAACGTTTAAAGAATATGATCCACCCTTGGCCTTATTCCAAATCCCAAAGAACTATCAATTAATTTCCTTGAAAGATTTCTTAAGCCTCACTGAGGATTGAGACAGCGTAACAAACTGATAAAATTGAAGTTTATAATGAACACTAGATTGTTCATACATACGAGAATAGAGCTCAAAACCTGAAAGACATAAAGTTATATTCGTAGGATAGTACAAAATGAATGGAGGAAAACGAATTTATACCAGTAGATAATAAGAAAACAAAAAAAAGTACTGCTAAAAAATCCAGCAGCACTAAAAAATCTAACAAGCCAAAGAAAAGCAAGTCATTCATATCAAAAATGAATATGAAAAAAATTGCAACCATTTTAGGTTCGTTTTTATTAATGTTTTCTGTTTTCTTGTTTGTCGCATGCCTTTCGTATTTATTTACATGGCAGGAAGATCAAGACAAACTCATTAACAATTCTTTTGTCGACTTTATTTTTAATCAACCTAATATTGAAATCAGCAATGCACTCGGGAAATTTGGTGCTTGGATGTCGCATTTGTTGTTTTTCAATCTTTTTGGCATCTCATCAGTTGGTCTTTGCTTGCTCATGTTTTTATTAGGATTCAGAATTCTTTTCAAAAAAGCGCTCATTCACTCTGGTAAAGCATTTTCGATGACTATTGCATTTATGTTATGGGGCTCAGTATTTCTTGCTTTTTTCTCTAACGAGATTCATATTCTGGGGGGTACATTTGGTTTTTATGTAAACAATTGGCTCCTACAAACCTTTGGGACAATTGGCGCTCTAAGCTTTAATATCGTTGTTTTATATATCGTAATAACACTATTATTTAACCCTGACTATACCGCATTATTTAATTATTTTTTCCCTAAAAAAGAAAAGAACCTTAATGCAACCGCAGCTGAGAGAGAAACGGAGGTTAATGACGACAATATGCTCGTTATCAATCCTATCAAAGAGGAAGAAATTACAGAAGATGTTGTTTCTAAACCTGTAGATTTTTCCGAAGAAAATGAAACTTCTAATACTGAGGTTACTCCGGCTATTGCAACGGACGAAAATGAAAAATCTAACGAGGAAGATGATGGCCAAGAACTTTCGATAGGAACTTCTCCCAAAAACTCTGAGGCTGAAAAGAATGAAGAAGACTCGTTTGAAATTGAAATCGCAGAAGAGGAGGCAATGGTTGACGAAAGTGAGCTTGGAGAGCAAACCTTAGCAGAAAAATTAGTTGAAGAACATGGTGAATTTGATCCAACAGCAGACCTTGAAGGCTACCTTTTACCATCCGTAGAGCTACTGCAAGACTATGGCTCTGGCAGTGTCTCTGTTAATAAAGAGGAACTTGAAACCAATAAGGATAGGATTATAGAAACTTTATCCAACTACAAAATTGATATTGCTAAAATCAAAGCTACAGTCGGTCCTACTGTAACGTTATATGAAATCGTTCCGGCACCCGGTGTTCGAATTTCAAAAATCAAAAACCTTGAAGATGACATTGCCTTGAGCCTAAGTGCACTAGGGATTCGAATTATTGCACCTATCCCAGGCAAAGGTACCATTGGAATTGAGGTTCCAAATTCGAGTCCTGATATGGTAAGTATGCGTTCATTGATTGCCTCAGAAAAATTTCAAAATCATGACGGCCAGCTCTCAGTCGTTATGGGTAAAACCATTACTAATGAAACCTTTGTATTTGACCTTACTAAAATGCCTCACCTGCTTGTTGCAGGAGCCACAGGACAAGGAAAATCAGTTGGGCTGAATGCCATCTTAATTTCAATACTGTATAAAAAACATCCTTCTCAGGTGAAATTTGTCCTCGTAGACCCTAAAAAAGTGGAGCTTACCTTATACAATAAAATTGAAAGACATTTCCTTGCAAAATTACCGGGTGAAGAAGAGGCCATAATTACAGATACATCAAAAGTGGTAAACACATTAAACTCTCTATGTATTGAGATGGATGAGCGCTATGAGTTGCTTAAAGATGCACAGGTTAGAACGATAAAAGAATACAATGAGAAATTCGTTAAGCGCAAGCTTAATCCGGAAAAAGGTCATAAATATCTACCGTACATTGTCGTTCTTATTGATGAGTTTGCAGATCTCATTATGACGGCAGGTAAAGAAGTGGAACATCCTATTGCCCGAATAGCACAGCTTGCCCGTGCCATAGGTATCCATCTTATTGTCGCAACACAAAGACCATCAGTAAATGTTATTACTGGTATGATTAAAGCGAATTTCCCTGCAAGAATTGCTTTTAGAGTATTGTCCAAAATTGATTCACGAACAATTCTAGACGGCTCTGGCGCTGACCAACTTATTGGTCGTGGTGACATGCTTATCTCTACGGGACAAGAAATGATTAGACTGCAATGTGGATTTGTGGATACTCCTGAAGTAGAGGAAATATGCAGCTTTATTGGAGATCAAAGAGCCTATCCTGATGCACTTATTTTACCGGAATATGTTCCTGAAGGAAGCGAAAGCAAAGGAGATATGGATATGGATGAAATGGATGCGATGTTTGTAGATGCCGCAAGAATTGTTGTTATCAATCAACAAGGCTCAGCAAGTTTACTTCAAAGAAAACTAAAGCTAGGTTATAATCGTGCAGGAAGAATTGTAGACCAACTAGAATCTCTAGGTATAATTGGTCCATTTCAAGGCAGTAAAGCAAGAGATGTACTCTATGCGGATATTGATTCACTAGAAGAATTCTTGAAGGTCAAAGGATTACTTTGATTTACGTGATTTCCAAGGGCATTTCAAAATACTTAAATTTAGGACTCAGATCTTGAGCATAAAGACGATTTGAAAGGATCAAAAAGTGATCATTTTCGAAGGAGGCTTGTTTTGTCAACTTCATTAAAACATCTTCTGCCCATGCACGCCTATACGATCGTGATTGAACATTCAGATTGAAGTCATAGGGTTTAATTTCCTGCGTTAATTCTAATAAACCATGCTTACCAGATAAAATAAAAATTTTATCCGCCCCCCAAGATTCAGCATATTTCAGCCAAGCCTTAAAGTCTTCAGAAAGATACATGTCTTTTGCTTGACAAGATGATTCTTGCTTTTGCTTAACACATGCGACAAGTGCAATTTTAATACTAGTCAAAGGCAAAATATATGGCATTTGCAACAAGAAGCTTCCCATGCTCCCAAAAGCCTCGAAATAATGGGTTGTCACAGAAATAAACAATTGAACCTTTTCCATGATCCTCTTTCCCAAGTATCATTGCATTACCTTGATGCTCTTTTGCCTTATAACCAACGAATCCAGAAACAGCCCGTGGGTTTTCGGATAGAGAAAGTACAGGCTCGCCATTATTCAAACTAAAATTGGAAGCAGACTGCCGTAATGAGTAATATGATTTATAACCGTAAAGCAAAGGATTCGGTTTCTCAATCAGCTCACATTTAAATATCGCACCAGTTATTAAGGAGCTGAGTTCTTCCCGCTCACTTGCTGTATAATCAGAATCAATATCTTTAACGGATATCTCAAAATCTTCAGTGAAATTGTAGGCCGCATCGCCAAATACAAGTAATCTACCACCATTACCAATCCATTCCTTAAGCTTTTCAAGTTGAGATCTAGATAGATCTCCCTCAGGCAAAACAATAACATCCAAATCCGCAATATTCGTGCGTCTATTTAAATCCGTAATTCGAAACATGCGAAATGGTATATTAAGCTCCCTTTCAAAAAAGTGCCAAATTTCACCTGTATTTAATGGCGATAAATCTCCTCCAGATAGTACACCAACCTTTGGAAGGTTAATCTCCTTGTAGGATGAGGATCCAAAATCCTTTCCTTTTGAAACATAACCGGATGCGACTGGCTTAATGACCACCTGTGCTTCAGAAGCTGCATCTTGAAGCACCTGATCAAAGTCCGAAGTTGCTTGATTCAATCCTCTAGGTATTACTAGGGTTCCAACTGGAAAGTCCTCACCATCAATCATAAAGGCCTTTTCAGCAACTTTTACGGTAATGTTTTGAGAAAGAATTGATTGTAAAAAAGAGGCAGAATTCATAGCATCCCATGTACACAAGTATGCATAACAATTAGGTAGTAGCACAGACTGATTGATTTTTGGAATAATAGGGCTCATAAGTTCTAAATCACCATTATATCCAAAGGCTTCCAAACCATAAGCATAAGGTAATGACCATGCAGTAATGTCATAGGTTAAGGAGTCTGAAATCGCAGTTTTAGGTTCAAATAAAACCTGAACCATTGGGCCCTTGATTTGATTTGTAGAAACGACTAACTCATCACCTTGAGTTAGCGACAATTCCTCCATAACTTTTGTGTTAAAAGACCAAGCATTTATTGATTTTGAATTTTTAATTTGTGTAAAATCTATCTCATGTTTAATCAGCAGGTCTTTCAGCTTTTTAACTCTTTGTTGATTTCCTCTCAAAATATAATGATTGAACTTATAATCTCTTTTCTGATTAAAATCAAAATACTCTTCAATAAGCTCTTTTTTGTTTAACACACTTACCTCTACTGTAGAAAGCCCTGTGGTTACATGATGTAATACGCGATCTCTTAAGGTCAAAGTATCACCATTTCTAGTTCTAACACTCTTACCCGCCCTTCCGCTACCAGCTTGTTCATAGGTCATACCGATTGCACCGTTATACATTGGGTAGGTATCTCCATAGCTTGGATACAACAAATCAAAAATTTCTTTTGAAAAATACAACCAGCCCTTTTCATCAAAATACTTTGCATGATTTTTACCTATTCGTTCTTGAAATTCCCTCTGCCAATCCGTTATGATTTCGTGATAAGGTTCGGCTGCTGGGGGGAAATAGTATGGTTCATTATATCCCTGCTCATGAAAGTCAACATGCACGTGAGGCATCCACTTGTTATATACTTTCATTCTTTGCTGACTTTCTACTTGGGTAAGCCAAGCCCAATCGCGATTCAAATCAAATAAATAATGGTTAAATCTACCCCCTGGCCATGGCTCTCTATGCTCGATAGATGAGGGGTCCATATTCTCATTAGTTGTCTCATATTGTTTGTAGAAATTAACATAACGATCTCTTCCATCAGGATTAAGACAAGGATCAATAATAACCAAAACCTCGTTAAGCCAATCGGAATGCTCTGTCAGCAGCTTAAAAGCAGTTTCCATTGAGGCCTCAGTAGCAGAGCTTTCATTACCATGCACATTATAGCTGAGCCAAACAATTGGCGTACTCATACTTGTATCTCGTTTAAGATGTTTCTCTTGAATTTGATCAAGTTTTGACATTATCGATTTACTGCCTAAAAAAAACAATATCAAATCACGGCCTTCATTGGTTTCGCCGTATTTAAAAATCGATGTCTCTTCAGGAAAAGTATTATGCAATCCTTCGTAATAAGAAAGCACCTGATGATGTCTAGAAAATTCAGTCCCAACCGAATGCCCGAGAAGTCCTTCGATAGTTGGTTTATTTTGACCGAATAAACCACAAGTCAGGATAAGAAAAAATAAAAGAAATAGAATTTTCATAATAGATTTTGTATAAAATTAAGAAATATCGCGCGTCCTATCAGGAATCGAGCTGTTGCATTTCAACAAGCTTCGCATAAGCACCATTGGCCGCCATCAAATCCTTGTGCTTTCCGGATTCAGAAACGACACCATTCTCTAGAACAAGAATCATATCCGCTTTTTTAATTGTTGAAAGTCTATGCGCAATAACAATTGAGGTTCTGTCCTTCATTAGAATATCAAGGGCTTCTTGAACAAGTTTTTCAGATACTGAATCAAGAGCTGAAGTAGCTTCATCTAGTATCAAAATCGTCGGATTCTTAAGAATTGCCCTAGCAATAGCAATGCGTTGCTTTTGCCCTCCAGAAAGTTGAATTCCTCTATCCCCTACTTCAGTATCTAGTCCACTTGGGAATGATGAAATGAACTCCCAAGCATTCGCTTTTTTTGCAGCCTCAATCACTTCACTTTTTGAAGCATTTGGATCACCAAATTGGATGTTTTCAAAAATACTTCCTGAAAATAAAAGCACATCTTGAGGCACATATGCCATATTCGACCTTAAATAGTTTATGTCATAATCAGAAATCGGGGCTCCATTCATAATTATTTCACCCGCAGAAACTGAATAAAAATTGAGCATCAAACTAGCAATCGTCGTTTTACCTGATCCACTAGAACCTACTAAAGCAATTTTATCATTTTGAGCTATCGAAAAAGATACATTTTTTAGCACCTCAACATCATCGCGTTGCGCATATCTAAAATTAACATCCTTAAAAAGAATAGAACCATCTATTCCGTGACTTAATGTCCCTGACTGCATTTGAGTTTCTTCCACATCATTTAAAATCTCCATTAGATTTTCTGTGGCCCCCATGGTTTTCTGAATGTTCGAATATAAATCAGGAAGCGAACCTACACTTGCTCCCATCATGATAGTAAATAATACAAATTGATAAAACCCTTCATTGGAAAGCTCTGGATTGTTTCCTTGCGTCATTAATAATCCTTGCCAAACAATAAATACAATAGCACCGAATAAACAGAAAATAATAAAGGAAACAAATAAACCTCGCCAAATACCACTCCTCACATTTAGGTTTCGAATTTCTTGAGTCTTACGGTCATAATTACCAATTGCAAATTTCTCAAATGTAAACGCTTTGACATTAGATATGCCAGTAAGTGTTTCTTCTATAATAGAATTTGATTCCGCTGCATAATCCTGTGCTTGTTTACTGAGCCTTCGAATAAATCTACCAAAAAAGACAGCTAAAACTGCCATTACAGGCACTGTCCCTAGCATAATTAAAGCAAGCTTCCATGAAATCATAAAAAGAAATGCAACACCTCCTAAAATGATAATTACTTGGCGAAAAAACTCTGCTATGGTTGTTCTAAGTGTTTCCTGAATTTGAGTAATATCTGAAGAAACTCGACTTGTAAGCTCTCCAACCTTATTCGTATCGAAAAAAGCCATTGGCATAAAGACCATCTTTTTAAAGGCATTATTTCGAAGATCACGAAGTGTATTTTCTGTTACGTTGTTAAAGATGACTACCCGCACGAAAGAGAACAATGCCTGAAAAGCAAACAACAAGAATAATGCAAAAGCTACATCCGTAGCATTATCCATTGTTAACAGACCAATACTCTCAGATGACGATGTAGGCATGTTAGTTGTAGAACCTAATAACTTTCCCATTAAATATGGGAAAATCAATCCTGCGGAAGATGACAATATCAAAAATACCCAACCGATTAGATACCAACCTAAATAGGGACGAATGAAATACATCAATGTTATCTTCCTAGGCTTTCCCTTTAATTCCTGCATATAGCATTTGTGTATGATACTTTTTAATCATTTACAAAAATAGCGCTTTCAACGAGTAAAACTTTTTTTTAAATATTTTTATCTCTATGATTTGTATTCTCTAAAAAATATCTATCTTTGCAGTCCTCAAATGAACATTAATTTGAATTATAAGAAATGAAAAGAACGTTTCAACCTTCGTTAAGAAAAAGAAGAAATAAGCACGGTTTTAGAAGCCGTATGGCTACCAAAAATGGTAGACGCGTATTGGCTAACCGAAGAAAAAAAGGAAGAAAGAAAATAAGTGTTTCTGACGAAACATTTGCTAAGAGATAAGCACATCTCAAACATATTTAAAAGCCCTCGTCTGAGGGCTTTTTTTTTACCTTGAATTTTACAAATCTTCAAACTCGCATTGCACCAAATAAAAAAGCCCTCGTCTGAGGGCTTGAATTATTTTTAAAAAAATTGAATATCCTTAGACCAATACTCTTGGGGCCGCGGCTAAAATCGATGCATCTGTTTCATCCTTAAAAGTCTCAAAATTGTCAACAAACTTCGCGGCCAGTTTAGCAGCTGTCTCGTCGTATGCGACTGGATCCTGCCAAGTTTGCTTCGGATTTAAAAGTTCCTCCGGAACATTTGGACAGCTTGTAGGGTAGGAGAGCTCAAATATTGGCAAAGTAGCATAGCTACAATTATCTAAATCGCCCTCCAAGGCTGCTGTTATCATCGCTCTTGTATACCCAAGTTTCATGCGACTACCAACACCATAGCTTCCACCTGACCAACCCGTATTGATCAACCAAACTTTAGTGTCAGAATTTGACAGCTTTTCACCTAACAGTTTTGCGTATTTTGCAGGATGTAAAGGTAAAAATGCAGCACCGAAACATGCAGAAAAAGTAGTTGTAGGCTCCGTAATCCCTACCTCAGTACCTGCTACTTTCGCTGTGTATCCTGACATGAAATGATACATTGCCTGCTCCGTTGTTAACTTTGAAATCGGAGGTAAAACACCAAAAGCATCAGCAGTCAAAAAGAATATATTTTTTGGCGCAGCACCTTTTGAAGGATTAACAACATTTTGAATGTGTGATATAGGGTAAGAAACACGTGTATTTTCGGTAATAGAACCATCGGTATAATCTGGCGTAGAACTTTCATTTTCAAAACCTATGTTTTCTAATAAAGCACCAAATTTTATGGCATCATAAATTTGAGGCTCTTTTTCACGCGACAAATCAATAGTTTTAGCATAACAGCCTCCTTCAAAATTAAAGACTGTCTCGTTACTCCATCCATGCTCATCATCACCTATCAAAGCTCTTTTTGGATCTGAAGAGAGCGTTGTTTTACCCGTGCCAGACAAACCGAAAAATATGGCAGTATCACCCTCATCTCCAACGTTTGCTGAACAGTGCATAGACAATACATTTCTGTCGTGAGGAAGGACAAAATTTAAAACTGAAAAAATTCCTTTCTTGATTTCACCAGTGTAACCAGTTCCACCAATTAAAATCATTTTTTTCGAAAAATTTAAAACCGCAAAGTTATGCTGACGCGTTCCATCGATGTCAGGATCTGCCATGAAACCTGGTGCGCATATGATATGCCAGTCAGGAAGGAAATTCTCTAATTCATGCGCCTCAGGTCGAAGAAACATATTGTAAGCAAACATATTTGACCAAGCATATTCTGTAACAACTCTAATATTCATTTTAAAGTCATTGTCCGCACAAGCAATTGCGTCCCTTACATAAACATCCCGACCAGCCAAATAGGCCTTCATTCGATCATAAATGGTATCGAAATGTGCCTCACTAATTCCCTTGTTGATACCACCCCACCACACTGCGTCTTTAGTGATAGCATCTTCAACTATAAATCTGTCTTTTGGTGACCGACCAGTAAACTCTCCCGTATCTATTGCCAAGGCCCCTGTATCCGTTAGTAGCCCTTGACCCTGTAATATGGTGTCTTCTACTAATTCTGCAGGTGTTAAATTCCAAAATTGATTTCCTGTTGTTTTCAAACCTATAGAGCTTCCAAGGTCTGCGGAGGAACCAAAATTCCCGAATAAATCCATAAAATGTTTTTTAAGCTACGCTTATATTTCTATTACAAAATTAGTGTTCGCACTCAGAATTCGCCAAGTTTGATAGTGCTTTTTACTAACAATGATGTTTTGTATTGTTCGTAAATTAATTACTCAATTTGGTTAAAATTTCGTATATTAAGTAAGTGTCATATTAACACTTTTCTTCATGGCATGGCTTTTGTTTTAGAGTAAAAAAACAAAACTATGAAACCAAAAAATAAGCACCATTTCTCCTTTCTATCAAATGGATTATTATTCATCTCGGCAATTTTATTTGCGGCATTTAGCTATTCAGAAAAAGATGTAATTAAAAAAGAACTCAATAAAGTGGAATCAACCCAAATAAAATTTGAACCAAGAGTTCAAAAGAAATTAAAAAAACCCACTAAAATCAAAAAGCTTAAAATAAAAGATAACAAGAAAAGTAGCACGAAAAAAATTAATCTCAAAAGCAAGCCAACAACGAAAATTAAAATTTCAAAAAATAAGCCTGATTCAACAAGTACAGTAAACATCTTACCGAATCCAATAGCTTTTGACAGCACTGTTGTATATAAAGTCGTTCCTGTAATACCAGACGTCATAGATTTCCCAGATCAGGAGGCTGAATTTTTTGGAGGTATACCCGAGATGACGAAGTACATAGTCCACAATTTAGATTTAAACAGAATGGATTTATTAGGATTTGGTGAACTTTTAATTCATGTTGAATTTGTAGTAGATGATTTGGGAGGCATAAATGAAATCATCGTCCATGGTAAGCATGACAAGAGTGTCGTCAGAGAAGTAAAACGAATGATACAATCCATGCCTAAATGGATTCCAGGCGAATTTGAAGGGCGTAAAGTACATTCACGCATGTATTTACCGATCCGTATTGATTTGCAATAAACTTGTTAAGAACTAAAGACAAATTTGCCGATTTTTGAAAAGAAAAATATTTAGTTTCGTCATGAATTGAACGACATGAAATACACACTTCCTTTTCTCATATTGAACCTATTCTTTTTGCATTACTCGAACGCTCAAAACGCTTCTGAAATAGAAAAAGATTCCTTACTCTATATTTTTCAAAACAATGATGAATTACTTCCTCTTGACGAATTGAATAGAACTGTGTTTAGAACATCATATGGAGAGCAAACCTCTGCATTTGGGGAAATGCTCAACAAATTCTCAAAAGTTCCTGAAATTTCAAAAGACAGTGCTTTGTTTTTAAAAAATATTGATCATAATGATGTTCATATTATATCTTATTTGGCACCAGAGAATGATTCTACAGCAGCAATGCAGCTGGATCACTTTTTTAAGAGGCTCAAAAAAATCCCAAACGAAAAAGTAATTGTTATTGTTTTTGGGGTGAAAAAATATTACAACCCCCAACACATATTGGACTTACCATTATCCAATTGTAACGGGATAATATATTGTAATGACACAAGTGTATATGCGCAACAAGAGGCAGCACAGCTAATTATGGGCGCAAGAAGAAATAGCCCCCCTAATACAATTAGCCCAGGAATAAAATGGATACTTGGTTCTAAACAAATAGAACAGCAGGAAATCGAAACGAATGGTAGGTTGCGTTATACAAGTCCCAACTTCATAGGTTTAAATCCAGAAGATTTTAAAGGAATTGATAGCATCGCTCATCGTGCAATTGAAGAAGGCGCATTTCCCGGATGTCAAGTTTTAGTCTCGATCAAAGGAAACATTGTCTATGAAAAAAGTTTTGGTCATCACACCTATGAAAGCGATGCGCTTAAAGTGAAAAATAATGATGTTTATGATATTGCATCCATTACAAAAATTGCAGGAAGCACACTTATCGCGATGTATTTAGAGCATTTTAATCTTTTTCATGTCGATAAAACGCTTGGCAAATACATCCCTGAATTGACTGAAGGAACTGAATATGAAAATATTGTTATTCGCGAAATGATGGCACATCAGGCTGGTTTAAAATCATGGATTCCATTTTACATTAAAACACTAAAAGAAGGAGTCCTCAACCCTGAAGTGTACAGAGATACTATGGATTCTTTATACGCCATACCAGTAGCCGAAAACATTTTCATTCACAAAAATTATACGCAATACATGTATGACAAAATTTTAAGCAATCCATTAGGTGCAAAGAAGTATAAATACTCTGACCTTTGCTATTATTTTACCCAAAAGGTCTTTGAATCTATCTTAGGTGAAGGGCAAGATGTATTTCTTCATCGTAAAATATATGAACCTATGGGCCTTCAAAATATAAGATACACACCATTAAATCACTTTGAAAAAGACCGTATTGTTCCAACAGAACACGATCATAAATTCCGAAAACAACTCATTCATGGCTACGTTCACGATCCAGGGGCCGCTATGTTAGGTGGCGTTGGTGGTCATGCTGGCATTTTTAGTAATGCATCTGACCTTGCAGCAATAATGCAATTGTTTATTAAAAATGGAAGCTACGCCGGAAATCAATTTTTCACTGAAAGTATTCGTAAACGCTTTACAAAAAAACAATATGAAAAAAATAGAAGGGGTATCGGTTTTGACCGACCAAGAGAAAATGGCGGCGGCACATGCAGTAAGTTAGCTTCTCAATCAAGCTTTGGACATTCTGGATTTACAGGGGCATTGGCTTGGGCAGATCCTAAAGATGAAGTGATATTCATTTTCTTGTCAAATCGGGTGCATCCAAATCAAGAAAATTGGAAGATTCGAGACATGAATATTAGAACTGACATGCAAAAAATAGTTTACAAAGCGATACAACCTTAATCCTTGAAACGATTCAATCCCATTAGCTTAAGAATTATTCTTGGCAATGATTTACCAGGCTTTCTGTTTTTTAAATGAATGTACCATCCAATCTTTTTTAGAATTGGAACTTTGTGTGTTTCTACAAATTCAATTAACGTGCCATCAGGATCTTCGACATATGAAAATCGACCTCCTGCTTCACCCATGTCAAAAGTATCTGAGCTATCTACGGTAAATGGAAAACCCTTTGCTTCACATTCAGCCTTGAGAGCATCCATACCCTGGATATCAAAGCAGAGATGAATGAAGCCCCAATCACCCCAAAATCTATTCTCAAATATTTTCTTGCAATCTTCACGCTCCAACGACTGTACCAATTCTATTGTAGAATCACCCAATAACGGTGCAAATGGACCAGTTCTTTTCACAGAATGCTTTAACAATACACGTCTAAATCTACCTTTTCCTGAAGGGAAAAAGTCTAAGTCCTCAAATGAATCAGTTTGATCATAAACAACTTCATCATAAGCCAAAACATCTCTATAAAGTTTTAAGGATTCATCAATGTCAGAAACACCAATAATAGACCCTGCCACACCCCCACAATGTGAAGGGTGTTTTGTATGAGAAAACCAATCCGATGATTCTACAACCTCAAATATATTTCCATTTGGACCTTTCACAAAAAAATGATCCTTATTGTCGGGAGTTTTAGACACCTTAGATAATGAGACTACTCCATTTTTAAGCATATTCTCATAAGAGGCGTTTACATCACGTGATTTGATTTTACAAGCAATCATCCCATAATCACCGAGCTGAAGTTCAAAAGATGCCTTTTCTGTTGTGCGAGAAGTAAATTGCCAAATTTCAAATCCGCCTCCGCCATCCATACTTAAGGCTAGCGTTGCCGTACGGGAATGAACTTTCCCTCCGGTATAATCAATCATAAGGGGTGCTTCGGCAGCTTCTTCAAAGATGCGAACATCAACACCAAAATTACGCCTGTACCAGGACCAAGCTACTTCTACATTAGGAACACCAATTCCCATTTGTTGAATGCCACATATTCTTTTTTTCATACTTACTTGATTATCGTATTGCGCGGTTGTTAAAAATAATATAACCATAGCTCACTTGAAAGGAGAACGGTTCTTTTTGTTTAGGAAAATAATTTAGAGTCGCTCTAATTGGACCAACAAGGCTGTGAAAAATAAAAGATGCTGAGCTCAAAATTTCAGCATCTTTAATAGGCTCTGCATAAACGTAAGAAACATTTTCTAGTTTAGAAAGCATAATTATCGGTTGATACAAATAGCT
>Ga0115572_10001740_pt1 | contig 17667 bp, 15 predicted proteins | sample COGITO_mtgs_1206_FD_88681 | JGI IMG/M metagenome (GOLD analysis project Ga0115572, IMG submission 88681) | Pelagic marine microbial communities from North Sea - COGITO_mtgs_120607 | ecosystem: Environmental > Aquatic > Marine > Epipelagic | place: Germany:Helgoland, sampling site Kabeltonne... | reverse complement strand
AAGGTCCGTGGACCGAGATACAAGTGACTGTTTCTAAACGATTAACGTTCTAGAACAGGAGTTTGTTGTCCTATGGTGTGGGTAAGGTTGCCGGTATACTTTTACAAAAGAAACGATACTTTTTACTTCTCTCGTTCACTAGATGAGGTCTTTAGAAACCGCCATATATGTTCTCGTAGATTGACTTAGCTGTTTCATCATTTTGAAGACACCGATGCTAAGCCACATTGTTGATTAATTATCGTCTGAATAGCCTTTACCACGTTATCGACAGCTTCAACGTGCGATAAATGTCCAACATTGGCAAATAATTGAAATTCTATTGGCAACCTCGATGGGGGAGATAAAATTTCATCAGAATCCCCCCACAACACGGTATAAGGAACATTTGGTGGGAAAGAAGGGGGTGCTGCGGTCTTCAAAGTGGTAGATATGGTCCGAAGCGCTGCACGACGAGAAACATCTTCAAGCGTTTCAACAAAAGCATCTGCCATCCGTTTAGTAATAAGATTTTTTCGGACTACTAGCTGTTTTAAAAGCTCATGAGCTGTAGCGCCATCAACAACTTCTGGAAGTTTGCGAATAAAAGAAATATCTAAAGTCTCGCTGAGACCAGCAGGAGCCAATAACACCAGGCCGGAAGAAACTACAACACCTCGCGAAATAAGAGAAAGTGCGAGTGTGCCACCGAGTGAGTGACCTACAATAATTGGGGATTTGAGTTTCTTTTTAACTTTCGCCTCGATGGCGGCAGTTAAGTCAGTCAAGGAGCCATCCCCAACATCATTCCCTGCGGCGCCATGAGCGGCATATTCAATTGCCCAAATCGTTCCAAATTGAAAAAGCTTTGGTGCGAGTGCCAACCATGAGAAACGATCCGCTCCAAACCCATGGATCAACAAAATATCGGGTCCTTTGCCACCAATTTTATGCAGCAAAGCATCAGTCATTGAATTACGCCTATAATCGATCCGACTTCAGTCAATTCTCCTTCATTTACGAGAATCTCAGACAAGATTCCATCAACGGGCGACTCTATTTCCAATGCAGTTTTAGTGGTGGAAATCACAACAAGAACCTCACCAGATTTGACATGATCACCTGCCGAAGCAACCCATTCTGTAATTTCTGCCTCTGTGACCTCATTACCGAGCTGCGGCACTAAAATATCAGTTCCCATATATCATATCCCTGTCCCCTTAAAACTTTTAATAGATATTAGATGCCTCGCTTGGCCATATCAATAATGTCCCAGCCTCGCTTGCTACGTCTGTTTACCCTTTTTTCTGAGAAGAATTCGATAAGAATTGTATCGCAAATATCATATGGTTGTGGTGAATAACTATCCTCCATATCTGCGCCAGGGGCAATCCAGTTAGGTGCTCCGAGTACAACTGGTGCTGCCTTAAGGTCATTAAAAGCAAGTCGAGTAATATTAGCAGATACTGTGTTGGCAAAACTACCACGCTCTACCGCTTCAGAGACAATAATTAAGCGTCCCGTCTTTATTACAGATGCAAGAATTGTCTCATAGTCAAATGGAACAAGCGTTCGGGCATCAATAATTTCCACTTCAATGCCGTTTGACGATAGTTCGCGAGCTGCATCTAGTGATGGATAGAGTGAGGGGCCAATAGTCAAAATTGTGGCATCAACGCCAACGCGTCTTATAACTGCTTGTCCAAACTCAAGGCCATATTTGCCTTTTGGCACTCCATTTGGTTCGAAAATATCAACTTTTTCATAGAGACGCTGAGATTCAAAAAATATAGTTGGGTCGTTGCTAGAAAGAGCGGTCATCATTAGTCCTTTTGCATCTGACGGCGTTGCTGGATAAACCACGCGAATACCTGGTATGTGAGTAACTAGCGACGACCAGTCTTGTGAATGCTGCGCACCGTATTTAGACCCAACTGATGTTCGAAGAACAACGGGCAGTTGCAATTCTCCCGCTGACATAGCTTGCCATTTTGCAAGCTGGTTAAAAATTTCATCGCCAGCGCGGCCAATAAAATCAGCATACATTAACTCGATTAGTGCGCGTCCACCTGATAGAGCATATCCAACTGCTGTTGATACAATCGCTGCTTCAGAGATCGGTGAGTTAAATAGCCGGTTATATGGTATAATGTCCGAAAATCCTCGATGGACACCAAAAGCTCCACCCCAATCGCGGCACTCTTCTCCATAAGCTATTAAACTTTCGTCATGGGTAAGGTGATATAAGATTCCTTCCGAGATTGCATCGCGAAACGTTACCGCTCTCATAGGTGATAAAGTTTTACCTTCTTCATCAATGCCAGTGCGGGATTTGCGTTCTATTGATTGGACTATTTTGCTGTCTTCTGGGTTAATTAATAGGTCTGATGCTTTTTCATTTAATTCATACCCCGTGCCATTAAATGTCATTTCACCTATGAGGGTAGGATTAGAATTTAGGTCAATAGCAGGCGCCTTTTGTCGGTCAACAACAGCTCGTGTAACAGCTTCAACCTTTTTCGCTACACATTGAGCCATAGTCTCTACTTCTTCAATAGTAATCAAACCACCCTTAATTAGGTGTTCTTGATACAATATAATTGGATCATGAGCCTGCCACGCTTTTAGTTCATCTCGTGAGCGATAGGAATTAGTGTCAGTCGTTGAATGGCCAGAGTAACGATAACATTCGACATCTAAAAGTGCGGGACCCTCTCCAGCACGAAGAAGTTTTGCTTTTCGATCCACTGCATCAGCAACCGCTAACGGGTTGGAGCCGTCCACTGTTTCAGCATGAAGTTGTTCAGGACTAATGCCGGCTCCAATTCGAGACAGTCGATCCCAAGCCATTGTTTCACCGCGAGTTTGACCACCCATAGCGTAGAAATTATTGGTGAAAGAGAACAAGACTGGCGGACGTCGGTTGAAAGGTTTTTCCCAGAGAGTTGTAAATTGCCCCATACTGGCAAAATTCATGGACTCCCAAACCAAACCACAGCCAGTACTTCCATCTCCCAAATTAGCCAAAACAATATTTTCAGAACCTGTTAAATGAGCGCGTAAAGCCGCACCTACAGCAATACCTGCTGAACCACCAACAATAGCATTGTTTGGATAGGCCCCAAATGGGGTAAAGAAGGCATGCATTGAGCCTCCCATTCCTTTGTTAAACCCGACATCACGCATGAAAACTTCTGCCAGCATACCAGCAAGGAGAAATGCTTCGACAGGGCGGCCGCCTGCATCACCAATATGGTTTTCTACAAAGTTTGAAAGTCTGCCTCTGTCATGCTCCTTTATTATAGTTTCAACCTTAACATCATCCATTTCAGCGATTGCCGCCAAGCCCTTGGCAAGTATTTCGCCATGGCTGCGGTGTGAGCCAAAAATTTGGTCAGTCGGCGTGAGTGCCATTGCACTGCCAACGGCAACTGCTTCCTGACCAACCGATAAGTGAGCGGGTCCGTTATACCCATATTGGATGTCACGGTAGCTGCCAGTCATTTTAAATGAATTAAGCATACTTTCGAATTCACGTAACATTAACATATCGTGAAGGGCGCGCCGGAGCTTTTCGCTGCCCCATCGTTTACTCTCCAATGCCAAATCAGATTGATAGCTATGCACCTGAATATCAGCAAAACGAACGGTGCTCGCACCATAAGTCTGGTCTGGTTCAATTGATAGTTCCTTGGGCAAAGTAACGTCTCCTTAAGAGTTTAGAAATCAGTACTATTTAGATATTCAAAAGTTCTTCACGCCAAGGTGGATTGCAGCCTGAACGCTGGCAATTTATTGCGGCTGCTTTTCCTGCCATTAGGCCAACATTTTCTAGTGCGGTTTTATCAATTTTTGAAAAGTCGGAGTGTGAAATTAGACCACTTTCCATTAACCAACAAAGGATAGTAGCCATATAAGTATCTCCTGCTCCAATAGTGTCAGCAAGATTGTTTGTATTTGGAGCAGCAATGGATACCTCAATTTTCTCAAAAAAGAGTAGAGAGCCGTCGCCGCCCATAGTCAGAATAAATAATCCATCTCCAAAATCTGCCCGACAATCTCTTAACGCATCTTCTAATGTTTTATCAGGATAAAGCCATGCAAGGTCTTCATCACTTAACTTAAAAATATCTGCATGCTGCATCATTCGGCGAATACGCTCAGAATATTTTTTTCTTTCAGTTATAAGCCCTGGTCGAACATTTGGATCGAGAGACGTCACAATGCCCTGATTATGGCATTTTTCAAAGAAAGACTCCCAGGCAATGGCATCGTTCCCATCTATAAGACCGAGAGACCCAACATGGAATAAACTGGTATCAGTGGCCATCGTGCGCTCCAGGCCTTGAAGGCTAACTTGCCTCTCGGCAGTAGCATTTCGATGAAATGCATAGGAAGGAATGCCCTCTGTTACTGAGACTACCGCGAGTGAAGTTGGAAAATGCACCCTTGGCGCTGCTAATGTCACGCTGCTCTCAATTAGGCGTTCAGCAATCAAACAACCAAGCGCATCCTCCGAAACAGGAGTTAAATAGCTGGTTCTCTGACCTTGCCGCCCTGCCGCTATAGCAACATTGAACGGCGACCCACCCGGGTTAGCGATATAACGCGGTAAACCGTTTTTATCGTTTTTAGTAGAGACGAGGTCGATTAGGTTTTCGCCACCAATCGAAATCATAACCATTCCTCCAAATAAATATCACCGCTCCGCTAAATTTTTCTTTATTTATTTACTTTTTGCAACTCAACTGTATTATCAATCCGAAAATAATATTCCAAACCATGGTCTTGTTGCTAAAAATACAAGTATTGTCGCAATTCAAAAAAAGTAAAAACTTTATACATTATCATTTAAATATTACTATTCCCTTATCTATTATCTCCTGTCTATTATCTGTCTGTAAATTAAATAAGGCAAACCCAGAGGTAAGTATTTTTGCTGCGGCGAAGCTCTTTACCTACCCTGACGGAGGGATAGATATGCAAATTGATGCGCATCATCATTTTTGGCAACCGGCACGTGGTGACTATGGATGGATACCAGAGGATAATGTGATATTGAACCGGGCCTATGGCCCAGCTGACATTGCGCCCCACCTTATTGCAGCCGGCATTGACGCCACTATTCTGATTCAGGCGGCGCCCAGCATTGGTGAAACAGAATATATGCTTGGAATAGCAGATTCAACGCCGCATGTTGCCGGGGTAACCGGATGGGTTGATTTCGAAAATCAGGCGCACAGGGCTGAACTTGCTCGGCTGGCGGGTCATCCAAAATTCCTCGCGGTACGTCCTATGATACAGGATATTCCCGATGATGAATGGATGTTGCGTTCTGATGTGCAATGGGGTTTTGAGATGACAAACGAGCTTGGCCTGCGCTTCGAGGCGCTGGGCTTTCCGCGTCACATTAAAAATTTTCTGACTATTTTCAGACGCTATCCCGACATGAAAGTGGTAATAAATCATTGTATGAAACCACAGATTGGCGCACGTGATGCGATGCAGTTCAAACAATGGGCCGATGGTATCACCCGTTTGGCAAAGGAGACCTCAGCCTTTTGCAAATTTTCTGCCCTGATTACCGAAGCCGATAACAACTGGCAGACAGAACAGCTTCGCCCCTATGCCGAGCATGTTATCGCCTCTTTTGGAGCGGAACGTGTTATGTGGGGCTCTGACTGGCCAGTTTGCAGGCTCCGCGGTGAATATGCAGAATGGCGCAAGGCCGCGCTCGAGCTAACGGCCGGCCTTGGTGATGCCGCGCAAGCTGCGATTTATAGCGGTACGGCGAACAATTTTTATGATCTGGGATTGCAATAGAGATATTTTGTCCTTAAGGGAACAGCCAATCGAGAGCGGCCATAATTATGTAACGGTATCGTTCAAGTACCAAGCTGGGCGGTTAGTCCCCCATCAATCCTGAAGTCCGAGCCAGTAATAAAGCTGGCGGCATCCGAACAGAGATAGGCGATGAGGCTGCTAGTTTCGGCGGTAGTACCAACCCGGCCAAGCGGGTGCGATGCACCAAACGCCGATATCATTTCATCTATGGATTTTCCATCTTCTGCCAGCTGGCTTGCCGAATATTCAAGTAAAGGCGTCTGGATAGAGCCGGGGCTAACGGAATTCACCCGAATGCCATCTCTTGCACAATCGACCGCCATCGCGCGGGTCAGTGCGTGAACAGCGCCTTTTGATGTGGCATAGGCAAGAACATTATTCTGGTTGCTATGCCCCTGTACCGATGCGATATGTACGACCGATGCGCCGAACGCCGCCTTTAATAAAGGGTAAAAAATATGCGAGGTTAGATAACAGGCGCGTAAATTTATATTCATACAGCGATCCCATTCATCGGGGCTGGTATCTTCGGCAGCGCCATAGGTTTGTAGGCCAGCTGCATTGACAAGCGCATGGAGTGAATTTGTCTCGCCCGCTATCTGGTTTAACCAGTTCCTGACGGACAATTCGTCCGATACATCCAGCTGATAAATGCTGATATCAAGCCCTTCACCGGCAGCGCGATCGCCTGCTGCCTTGTTTAAATCAGGGTCGATACCGCCAAGAAAAACCTTTGCCCCGCTCCGTGCCAGGTGAAACCCCGCATCCAGACCAATCCCGCTGGTACCGGTTACGAGTGCGCATTTACCCTTAAAGTCAGCAGACATTTTATCTACCCCCCCCCATAAATTGAGCCGATTGCACAAGGCAAGTTTAAGTCATTCTGTGCCACCCGCAAGGCTTGTGATTGCGGCAAGTGCCCCTTTGATTATTTTGTCGATATCCGCTACTTCAATTTTGCGACAAAAACTGCGCAGATGCAAATATTGGCTCGATTTTCGCGCCCTGCTGGGTCAAACTTGTCAGGTGAAGGAAGTGGCCATAAAAGAGGTATAAAAATGGAACCGATTTGCATCGTCCCTGCAGGTGATATTTGCGGTGAAGCTGCCACCTGGGACGCATCGGCAAACAGCCTCTATTGGTCTGATATCAACAGATTTCTTCTGCATGTCTATGATGCAGATTCCCGGTCAACGCGCACACATCTCTTTGATGAGCCAGTGGTCGCCATTTCGCTGACCGACCATCCAGATCTGCTTCTTGTGGCACTCGGATCGCAGCTAATACTTTTCAATCCTGCCAGCGGGGCGCGCCAGAGCCTGCCGGCAAAGCTGGGTAGCTGGTTAGATATTCGGTTCAATGACGGGCGGAGCGATCCGCTTTCTGCCTTCTGGATTGGCACGATGGGAAACAATGTAGGGCCGAATGGCGAGGTACTGCCGGTTACAGAGGGCAGGGGAGTTTTATATCGTTACAGAAATGGCCACGCCCTTGAGGTAATTGAAACGGGCATTGGCATCCCCAACACCTTGTGCTGGTCACCTGACAGCCGTCGTTTTTATTTTGGCGATAGTTTGAAGAACGAAATCAGGGTCTATGACTATGACCCGCAAAGCGGTAATATTGGCGCCGGGGCCAGTTTTTTTTCCGGCTTTGAGCGCGGCCTTCCAGATGGCTCTGCCATGGATAGTGAAGGATATCTCTGGAATTGCCGATATGGCGGCGGATGTGTGGTTCGCATTGCGCCAAACGGCATTATCGACAAGATAATCGAAATTCCTGCTGAAAATGTGACCACTTGCACATTTGGCGGTTCTGATCTGACTACTCTTTATATTACTACTGCTGCGGCGGAACGCGCACCAGAAGACCGCCTTGCCGGCAGCTTGTTTGCCATTGAAACAGGGATTAGGGGCATGCCAGAAAATATGTTCAGCCTGAGTTAGCCTGAACTAATTTTGTCTAATCCTGTTTATTTTGGCTTTCATGGCGCCAGCCTCTGACGCTGTTAAAATTCCCATAAGCATGGTGATTGACCAGCTCTTCTTGCCATCCACCTTTACAATATTGCCTTTGGCTTTTTCAGCAGTGAAACCCTCTACCTCGGCAGTAGCCGGAAAAGCCAGACCAAGACCATCCTGGTCAGGCGTGCGACAAATCCATCTCATGCAGATTGGTGCCTGCTCAGGGCGATAGCCTATATAGTCAGCACTGCCATCAGGATGAAGCTGGATAGCATGGGCAACCCCCTCGCTATCTGACAGCATGTCAATGCTGAACACCACTTCTGGATCAAAGGCAAGCGAGGGGTCAAACTGATGATGGGGAAGCGGGTCTTTGGCCAGCTGCGTGATAAAGGCCATATAGTCCAGCTTTGGCGATATATGGGCTGGAATAGAGCGCCGCACCCTTACCGAAGCTGCGTCATAAGTAGCGCTGTAGTGAAGCTCGCCATGATCGACTGGTCTGAAATTTGCATGGGCGAGATACATCATTTCCATCGGGGTGTGCTTGAGGTTTTCCACCTCCAGAGATACATCCAGCAATGCGGACCCAGCTGCCATGACAACCCTCGCTGTGGCCAGATAATTGGTGCTAAAGGCTACGGTATAATGATAGCTGCCAGCGATGGTTATCTTCTGCGATGGCTCATCAATTTCCAGCCATGCCTTTTGGAATGGCGCGTTGGGCATTTCGCCATGCAGCGGATGACTGTCTTCAGGGCCTGGATCGCCAAGCCCAGTCAAACCACAATGAATAAGGAATGCCCCATAGTTTTGAAGATAAACCATCGTATCGACAGGCGCGTCAAACATCGATTTCATAGTCAGATCGCGGCCATCAAAACATGCCCGCCAAATTTGTTGCCCCTTGAAAGGCAGAACTATGATTTCGCCACGCGAATTGCGAACACGCAACGCCTCTATACCAGAGGCATATCGAAAGGTTGAGACGCAAAACTCGCCAATTTCAACAAGCTGGTGTTCTGCTTCCTCAAAATAGGATCGATAGAGCTCGAGACGGATAGCCATTTATGCCTCCACTACAGTTAGCGGATTCGCTCGCCGCTGGTCTCATTGAAGATATAAAGATTGTCTGCTGGCAACTGAACACCAACGGCGTCACCCTGTTTTCCATCAAAATCTTTATGTGCCTTGACGACTATCTGATCATTGCCCCAGTTAACCGTCACAAGCGTATGATCGCCGATCAGCTCGGTGGTAAAGATTTGGCCGCGGATAGAGCCCTTGCCCGGGTTGGTAACATCACAATCCTCAGGCCTTACGCCCGCGACGGCTTTTGGTATTTGCCCTTTCACCTTTGTTTTCACCTTTGCCCCGTTGGTCAGGAAGCTTGCACCTTCTAGGCTGCCATGAATAACATTCATAGCAGGTGAGCCAATAAATTGCGCGACAAAGAGATTGGCCGGATTATTGTAAATTTCCGAAGGTGGAGCCAGCTGCTGGAGAACTCCTTTCTCAAGCACCGCAACACGGTGCGCAAGCGTCATGGCCTCAATTTGGTCGTGCGTTACATAGATGGTGGTGATACCGAGCGTGGCTTGCATATGTTTTAGCTCGGCGCGCATATGGCCGCGCAGCTTGGCATCGAGGTTTGATAATGGCTCATCCATAAGGAAAACAGATGGCCGGCGGATTATGGCACGTGCCAGTGCAACACGCTGACGCTGGCCACCGGACAGCTCGCGCGGATAACGATCCAGAAGCGCCTCCAGCTGCACCTGCTTTGCAGCATCCAGAATATCTGCCTCCATCGCCGCCTTTGGTATTTTCTTAACCTTCAGGGGAAAACCAATATTCTCGGCAACCGTCTTGTGCGGATAAAGCGCGTAAGACTGAAACACCATCGAGATGTCACGATATTTAGGCAGCACCTGGGTTACATCCCGCTCTCCGATATAGACCTGTCCTGCGCTCGGTGTGTCCAGCCCGGAGAGGATTCGCAAGGCTGTTGTCTTGCCAGATCCAGAAGCCCCAAGCAGTACCAGGAACTCCCCAGGCTGAACTTCCAGATTGAATTTTTCCAGCACCTTTACAGTACCAAAGCTTTTCTGAACACCGTCAAATCTGACCGAGGCCTTCGTTGGGTTATCTGTCATACCTACCCTTTCACGGCGCCAAGAAGAACGCCTTTTGAAATGAACCGTGTTAATAGAACCGACATAATAATAACCGGTATGATCATCACGACGGTCACCGCACACATCTCCCACCATAATACGCCCTTCTCGCCAGTATTCTTTGCCGCGACCATGATAGGCATCGTCTGAACCTTGACGGTCGCCAAAAAGACAGCGAACAGATACTCGTTCCAGTTAAGCACCAAGATCAGCAAGGTTGTGGCAGCGAGGCCCGGCCTGGTAAGCGGCATCACGATTTCCCAGAAAATGCCAAATCTTGTTGCGCCATCAAGCTGTGCTGATTCCTCAAGCTCAATCGGCAGGTTAGCAAAGAAATCATGCATCAACCAAACCACGATGGGCAGGTTGGCGACAGCATAGAGCAAAATCAGGGCAAGATGGGTGTCCAGCAAGCCAACGGCCTGAAACATCACGTAAAGCGGGACCACCACCACGATAGGGGGCAGAATACGCTGGGATATCATCCAGAATAAAATATCACCATTACCGAGCGACATTTTGAAATGACGGCCAATTGACCGTGCAAGGAAGAAGAAAAGTGCCAGAGCTACGGCCGAGGACATCCACCAGGGAATACCGGAATAAGTGCTTATTAAAATAACCACAAGAATCAGCAGCACAAATATCATGATATTGCCGAATTTCGGTTTATACTGAATTCTGGCAAGGGCATAGGCGGCCATTGAGCCTACCGCGACACAGAAAATTGTTGAGATAATACTGATGACAACCGAGTTTGTGAACGCCAGATAAATCTTGCAGATCTGCGGTTCCATAGGTTGCAGGGAAACAAAAGGCGACAAGACAAACACAACGCTATTATGGGCAAGCAGATAAATCTGGCGCGCGATGGACGCTATATCGCAATAGGGATCTGCGGTGAAATTTATCCGCCAAGCATCAAGGGTTGGCTGAAAATCGATAAACGGGATGAAGTTAGGCCCCTGATTTACTGCCGCTGCATCCTTAAAAGAAGTGATGACCACCCAATAGATCGGGAACAGCACGAAGAACGACCAGATGGCCAGAAAAGAATAGACAGCGACCTTGGTAAACGGCGCCATCTTGCCTATAGCCGGCGGCTCGAAAAGGCGCTCCATAAGGCTACGATTCTGAGGGTCAAATTTGACAATTACATCCTTCATGTTCGTGCCTTTCTAATCTGGCCGAGAACCACATAGTTAAAGAAGGAGGCACATACCACTACCGTCAGGATCAATAAGAGATAGGCAATGGCAGCAGATGAGCCTAGATCATTAGCCCGCCAGATATAAACCGAATGCAGGGTCATGGATTCCGTAGAAGAGCCAGGGCCGCCACCAGTCATGATATTGGGAAGATCCATAATCTTGAAGGCCTCAATTGCACGTATCAACAAAACGGTAACGGCAACCGGCACAACCTGCGGCCAGGTCACCTCGCGAAAAATTTGAAAACTGGAAGCACCATCCACCTGCGCCGCTTCGACATGGTCGCGTGGAACATTTTCGAGCGCTGCCAGCATGCAGATGAAAATAAATGGTATCCATTGCCAGGAATCGCAGATGACCATAACAAATCTAGCAGACCAGGGGCTGGCCGACCACACCCAATCCTGCAGACCAAGGAGGCCGAGAATAGGCTCAAATGGCCCTTTGGTTACATCTGCTATCATCCGCATGGCAAAGCCTACCCCCAGGGGTGTTACCATTAGCGGGATAAAGAATAGCACCCGGAAAAAGTTCTTGCCCCTAATGGGTTGAGAGCAAAGGAATGCTAGGCCCGTACCGATTGCAAACTGCACTGCACAGCCAAATAAAACGTAAAATAAAGTTGTGTAAAGCGTACCGATAGAATTGCCGGAAAGAAGCGAGGCACAGAGGATCCAGCCAAGGAAAATAGCCATTGCAGCCGAGATAGAACGACCCAGCATCCGCACCCAGCTTGCGGTCTTCCAGGATCGGTAGAGCCACCAGAAAACAGCCACAACAATGACAGCAAAAATAATCATTCCTAAAATGCTGACTGGCTCGGTTCGGCCCAGAAAATGCATCTCGCTGCTGCCAAAAAACTGCTTTTCGAAATTACGAAACCCGACATAGCGGAATTGCAGGCCATCGCCTGTAAACCTTACCCGGCTCAGCGCGAACACCATTGAATAGATAGTTGGAAAAATAGCAAAAATCAGGATAAGCGTTACCGCAGGCGCGATAAAAAAGCTCCCTGCATGGCGGTCACACCATTCGCGCCACTTATCGCCTGATGAAATGCCAGCCGGGGAATTCCCCGGCTGGCTGTTTTTTATGTTATAAGACATTGGGTTTTATATCAGCTGCCAAGAGCAAGTGCCTGAGCGGCAATCTGCTCATCACGACCAAAATCTTCGGTGATTTCTTCCCAGCCTTCCTCGATATTTTCCAGCGCCTCATCAACGGTGATTTCCCCTGCTAGATAACGGGCAAGCTGGGTATCCAGAACGACAGAAGTATATTTCTGTGCGCCAGGAATTTTCATATCGGACGCCATGTTGAGGCTGTTCAGAGCCCCATTGATAGCACCAATATAGTTCTCGGCAAGTTCCTGTGGCATTCCAGCCGCCACAAACAAGTCAGGGCTAGATAGCTGTGACAGGCGATAAGGATTATAGCCCGTCGCGCCAATGGTAACATCCACACTCGATTGCGCAGACTGGTTCATGTAGGAAAGGAACGCATAGGCAGCATCTTTTGTCTTCTGGTCTGCCTTTTTATTAATTGCGCCGGCCCAGCCACCAAACGCAGCGAATGGTGCGTAGTTGATACCATCAACCGAGTGCGGTGCATTCGACTTGAACGCCGGGACAAGTTTTCCTGTAGATCTGTTCAGAACCGTCCGCGAGCCTAGGCCAGAAATCGCATAAAGCTTTCCCTTGATCGCGGCTGCATCATCATCAAGCTGCAGCGGCCCTGGATCACCCCACTCGACCAGCAGACCACAACGGCCAGCCTTAAACAATGCGCGGGTATCACCAATATCGAGGTTTAACTCGTCAGGCGGGCCATATTTGCCAGTTTCCTTATAAAGCTCAAAAGCCTTTTTCCAGCCTTCATTGTTTATAATAGGCTTCATTGTGCCATTGTTGAAGTGAAAACCCTGAGCCGTACCCTTTGTCTGGATGATAGGTGCAGCAAAGGTTTGAATAGCAAAATAGGATTGTGCATTACGCTTTTTGAAAATACACGAGCCAAAATCACCCTCGCCATCGCCATTCATGTCTGTGCCATGAATTTTTGAGGCCACATCAATATAGTCTTCCCATGTCTTTGGCGGCTGTTGGCCAGCTGCCTCCAGCACATCCTTGCGGTAATAGACCATCTGGAAGTCACCATCGACCATAAGCAGTTTTGTCTTGCCACCGACCTTCTGACCAAACTCGCGGAAGTAAGGTGCGACATCGTCCAGGTCGATTTTGTCATCCTTGGCGATATAGGGGTCAAGATCTTCTAGCAGGCCTGCAGCGTCAAGCTCGACACCCCAACCAGCGGCAAAAACGCCTACGTCAATTGAGTTCGTGCCAGTAGACCAGTCACTTTGAATCTTGGGAAAAATCTCGGCATAGGGCACTTCAGTGACAACAATCTTTGCGCCCGTTGCTTTTTGAAATTCCACCCCTCTCTCAACAAGGCGGCCGGCAATCACATAGCCTGGGCGCGTCAAGATATTAACTGTGACACCATCAAACTCTCCTGCCACAGATAATGGAGCCGTTCCGACAAGCGCCACAGCGCCAACCGCAAGACTTAATAAACTTCTGCGAAATTGCATTTTAATTTCCTCCGTTTTGTTTAGTCTCATCCTCACTTTGAGTCGCTATATTAAGGTGAGTGGTGAAACCCCTTTAAAAAAAGACTAGTGTAAAAATTTTAAATTGGAAATAGAATATGAGCGGGACTAGAAATCTTTTCTAAGGCATTCGAAATTACTACAATGTTTTGGTTTAGATTTTTACATGGAGACCTTGAAAAAACATGGCCATATAGGATCAGGCAAAGATATCAATAATGGATGTTCTGGGATAAATGTCGCATTGATATAAAGAGGTAGTAGCAAAATGGATGAGATGAATTTTGGCAACAGAGATGCACGGGGGAATTGGTCCCCTAAAAAGCCTATAGACTATGGCCCAGCTTTTGCCTGGCCGCCAAAACCCAGGGCCGTTTTGAAATGGTTCTTTGCCTTTCCGGGATATTTGCTCCCCTGGAACCTACTCTATGCTATCGCTGCCATCGGCATTTGGTATTTTCTGACGCCGCCACTGGCACTTTTTCAGACATTCAGCCTGTCCTTGTTTAGTGTAATTCTGGTGCGCAATATCGTTCTTGCGCTACTAGTTTATGGAAGCTGGCATATCTGGCTTTACGTGTGGCGCAGGCAGGGCAACAATTTTAAATATAACAGGAATTGGCCGAATGAAACAGCAGAGCGTTTTACGTTCAACAGCCAGACCTATGATAATATCTTCTGGACGCTGGTCAGCGGTGTGCCGATTTGGACTTGTTACGAGGTCTTGCTTCTTTGGTCGTGTGCAAATGGCTATGTAGCTTTGATTACCCCTTCAGAAAATCCGGTGATGTTTATCGCCCTATTTTTTCTGGTGCCGTTTGTTCATGAGGTGGGTTTTTATTTTGCGCATCGTTTTTTGCATTTCCGATGGCTGTATCGTATCGCCCATCACTTGCACCACAGGAACAACAACCCCGGCCCCTGGTCAGGTCTATCAATGCATCCTCTAGAGCATATTATTTATTTTTCCTCGGCTCTTATATTTTTTATTTTACCTGCACACCCCATCCATATGATCAATCTTTTGTCCAGGCTTGGCCTGGCACCAGCACAGGGTCATACCGGATTTGACCGGGTGGCAATGGGCGATAGCTCTTCTGTCGATACTTCCTATTATGCGCATTATTTGCACCATAAATATTTTGAGGTGAATTATGCTGACGGCATTGTACCGCTTGATAAATGGTTTGGGTCTTTTCATGACGGAACCGCTGAGGCACATGAGGCGATGAAACACCGAAGACGCAAGCGCGGGATTTGAGGGCAAAGCCGAGTCATTATTCATTTTAGGCATAGGAGTATAAAAAAGATGTCGAGAGCGATTGAAAAACGCCAGGTTGGGAAAACTGGACTCATGATCGATACGCTTGGGTTGGGCGGCGCCCCTCTGGGGGGAAATTTCATAGATTTAAGCTATAATCAGGCGGTTGAATTAATCGCCGCTGCCAAGGATGCCGGAATCGGTTATTTCGATACAGCACCTTGGTACGGTTTTGGCAGGTCTGAGCGGGTGATGGGCGATCTACTACGTTCCAGCGATTATATCCTCTCAGATAAAGTTGGCAGATTGCTGCGTCCTGGGCCGGTCGATAATCCGGCCAGCTTTGGCATGGTTGACCCGCTGCCGTTTCATGTAGCCTATGACTATGGGTATGATGGCGTTATGCGGAGCTTTGAGGATAGTCTGCAGCGACTTGGCCTTAACCGAATTGATATTCTTTTGGCGCATGACATCGGTGTATTTACCCATGGGGATGAAAATAGCCGCCATTTTAAGGATCTGGCTGACGGTGGGTACAGGGCGATGGCTGAGCTGCGCGCTGCCGGGCTGGTTAAGGCTATTGGCCTTGGCGTGAATGAGAATGCTGTTTGTATGGATGCGCTGGGTATCGGGGACTGGGATGTGTTTTTGCTGGCGGGTCGTTATACGCTTCTGGAACAAACACCCCTTCGTGACCTTTTCTCCTCTTGCCGTGCTGCAAGTACAAGCATTATCTGTGGTGGCCCTTTTAATTCAGGGGTGCTGGTTGGACGCGAAATGTGGAACTATGAAACGGCGCCTGCCGATATCATCGATAAAGTCCGCAAAATCCGGGCTATTGCCGATAAACACAATATTCCAATTGCCGCTGCCGCTTTGCAATTTCCGCTTGGCAATGACCTGGTTACATCCGTGATCCCCGGCCCACGCGATGCAAATGAATTTCAGCAAATTCTCAACTGGTTTCAAACCCCTATAACAGACGACTTTTGGGCTGAGCTGAAAGCCGCCGGTCTGATTGAGGGGGGTGCTCCAGTGCCAGTCGGAAAATAGATGAGCTATCCTGATTTCGAAGCGGCTGATTTTCTAAAGACACATATCAGCACTATTCTGGATTTTTACGCACCACATGCCTTTGATGAGCGAGGCGGTTTTTTTCATCATTTTCTGGATGACGGCACTATCTATGATACAGACACACGCCATCTGGTCAGCTCTGCTCGCTTTGTCTTTAATTATGTAAATGCCTATTTTCAGACAGGTGACACGCGCTATCAGGAATGGGCAGAACATAGCTTTTCCTTTCTTGAACACCACCGGCATGGCATAGATGGCCACTATATCTGGCAGTTGCAGGCAGGTAAGATAGAGGATGGGCGCGCGATGGCCTATGGCCATGTTTTTGTGCTTTTGGCATCTGCCTATGCATGGCGCCTGAATATTTCCGGCGCCAAACAGACACTGTATCAAGTTTATGATTTTATGGAAAAGCAGTTCTGGGAGGCCGAACATAATGCCTATGCAGATGAGCGTGATTTAAGCCTTGCCAACCTTCGGAATTATCGTGGCCAGAATGCCAATATGCATAGTGTCGAAGCGCTTATCGCCGCCTATGAAGCGAGTGGAGATGCACAGTTTCTGACTCGCGCAAAACAGATTGCCCATCAATTTTGTGTGGTGCTGGCCGCTCAATCAGAGGGGCAAATATGGGAGCATTATGATACAAACTGGCAGGCCGACTGGCAGTATAATATTGATAAGCCGGATGATTTGTTCAAACCCTGGGGGTTTCAGCCAGGCCATCAGATTGAATGGGCAAAATTACTTTTACAGCTAGACCGGATTAGCACGGAAGACTGGTATCTGAAAACCGCTATTCGCCTATTTGATATAGCTATGGAAAAAGGCTGGGACACGGCTTATGGTGGCCTGGTTTATGGCTATGCCCCGGATGGCAGCTTTGCCGATGCACATAAATATTTTTGGGTGCAGGCAGAAGCGATAGCCACATCCTGGCGGCTATACCAGCGTACCTTGCTTGCGCGCTATCAGGCAGATTATCACCGGCTGTGGCAATGGTCATGGAATCATCTGATAGACCATCACAATGGCGGCTGGTATCGCATTACCTCGCGACAGGGAGATTGGATAGAGCCCTATAAATCACCTGCGGGCAAAGTGGATTATCACACGATGGGCGCATGCTGGGATATATTATCTGTAATGGGCAAACATTCACTCAAAGAATTAAAGGCATAGCTTTTGACCCTGGACCGCCACACCCACTAGATTAGTTCGGTCAGAGCATAAGCATCGTTGAAGGTTCTGAGTTATTGCTAAATCACCTCACAATTTCATGATGCTTTTTGAAACCACAGAGGGAATGGGTCATTTTCAGTTTTATAGGGTTTCTCGTCTGACAAATAGTCATATAGAAGACAAGCATCTAGCCTAGCGGAGATGGCTTGAAACTGGCTGTATTGCTACAGGTTGATTGGTCTGTGGTGCATACAAAGTGAACCAGCAGCTTCCCGAGCGCGCCATTCTCCCAGTTCCAAGGTCCAAGGGCCGCGATACAAGTGACTGTTTCTAAACGATTAACGTTCTAGAACAGGAGTTT
>Ga0115572_10001737_pt1 | contig 17674 bp, 20 predicted proteins | sample COGITO_mtgs_1206_FD_88681 | JGI IMG/M metagenome (GOLD analysis project Ga0115572, IMG submission 88681) | Pelagic marine microbial communities from North Sea - COGITO_mtgs_120607 | ecosystem: Environmental > Aquatic > Marine > Epipelagic | place: Germany:Helgoland, sampling site Kabeltonne... | reverse complement strand
TGAATCTGTACTACATATTCTTTTCCTTTATTGTTTATAAACTTTTTCAATTTGTATTGTAATCTGTTTGCAAACGGTGGCTCAAATTGCAAAGCAAATAATTGGATTATCTTTGTAATTTCTGTTTCATTTTCCTTTAAAAATCGAATCTGAAATTTTTCCATAATTGTTTACCCAGATAATAAAGATCAAAGTAAATAGTGTTGATTCCTGCTTGGCGTCGTCGGTTGCCAAATCTAAAATGAGCCTGCGCAAAAAACCTATATTTGTATCACATATTTTTGAAAAAATTAGTATGTGACGAATATAATTATAACCAATGAAATGTGTAAAAGACCGTTACAGGATTCGGGGGCGAGTGTCAATAAACGTCAGAGAACTTCGTCACGGACCGTCACGGATATTGGAGATTTGGAATTTTTTATCTTTACTTTAGGCGACGGCTATGTTCCTTGCAAACCAAAAGAAGCCAATGCGATCAGAACAAAAGCTGGCACAATCTACAAACAAGTTGGACATGGATTCGATTTAACCTTTGCCAGTTTAACCTGCCTGTTTATTCGGATGCGTGCAAGTTTTAAATACTATGGAACTCCAACAGCAAGACCTAACCACAGAGGTCGGTCGATCGTTGAAATTGCGGATGACAATGGCAAAACACTCAAAACACAAGCCTTGAAATTTGCCAGTTTGGCGTGGGGTCAGTTCAGCCAACTGGCAAAGCTCGGCACCGCTGGTATGCTCCTCCGAGAGTTCAAGAGTGCCTTTCAAGTAGATCATATTGACAACAACAAAACCAACAATAATGTTTCAAATGGAATGATTATGACAAAAGCCGAACACAAAGCAAAAACAAAACCGTCGGCCAAAACCATAGCCAAGAATGCCATGAGTAATTCAGCCCCCTGCACCATGACCGTTTTTGATTTGGAAGGCAATCCCCTTCACGATTCCACAGGCAATCCTGTTGTCATCAATTACGAATATCGCAAACAAGCCATGATCGATTACAAGCTTAAATCACATAACATTGCAGATTCTATTAAATATGAAGATATGCCTAACAGAAATAGTTTGGTCAAGATCAACTTCAATGGACAGGATTGCTTGGCGCAATTTTCCTGGTTCGACTTGCCCGATCTTGAAGGTGAAATTTGGAAAAAATTGAAGAAAGCCGATCATCTCACTTTGAAATTACCGATACCTCCATTAACTGAATACTACGTCAGCAACCTGGCAAGATTCAAAACTGTGACGAAATCTACTCAAAATGCAAAGATTACCGATTTCCGAGGGAAGAAACGCCCTCGGATTAGTTTGATGAAGCAAAATCTTTTATTTCATCGTGTCGTTGCCTTGGTATTCCACAGAAAGCAAATGAATGAATACATTGCCGAACAGAAAGCCAAGACAGACATAGTTTGGACATTTGCTACACTGGAGGTGGATCACATTGATTTTAACCCAAAAAATCACTATGCCAATAATTTGCAATTCCTGACACCTCAAGAAAACGCTGAAAGATCACTCAGCCGTCCTTGCCGTATTTGGGTAATTGGAAAGGACGATACCCAAACCTCATACCCATCGGTTGTAGCTGCAGCCAAGGCAATGGGATGTTCTACGACAACAGTGCACAGTATTCTTAAAAACAATACACATAAAAAGTGGCGAGGTGAATATTTGTAGAAAAATAATTACGGGCTCTCGAATAAACATTTACACTATTAAGCCAAAATTTTGTTCATTATAATAAAGATCAAAGTAAATAGTGTTGATCCACTGCTTTGCTCGACCGATTATGTTCATTTTTTATGTGCAATTTTTCTGCGTTTACTTCTTCTTAAGTCTGCGTTCTCTTTTGTGGTTTGCTCGCCCTGGTTCTCTTTACATTCCGGATTATCTTTGTCAATAGAGATTTTTAGAGACCCAGAAACTACCTTTTGCCTACAAAACATGCATTTGAAGTTATTTTCTACCAAAGAATCCGTCCAACACTTTAAACACGCACCAGATGACCCACAGTGTGTAAGAACACACGGCCTATCCGATTCCAAACAAATATCACAGTGCCTGATAGAAATATCAACTTTTGGTACAACCCAGCTCTGTTGTGAGTGTATAAAATAGATCATTTCTTCGAAGGTGTAGCAGGATGTCTGTGGTACAGATAATCCTTCATACAATGTTTGGCGGATACGAGGACATAATTTTTTTTCGTTTATATTTTCTTCTGTTGACATCTTAATGTTGCATTCTTTAAATTTTTCGAGCAAAGACGGCAATAGATTTTGTAATATTGTTCCCATATAGTGTTGTGGGTGCTGCACTTTATGTAATAATGGGACGATTTTTTTCTTCTGATCGTCCGTTAATACTTCTTCGGCGTACGCACTATGGACAAATTCAATAGGGTTAACCTCAAACTCAACTAAAGCTGTAAATAAATCTCGTAAACAATCCTCTTTAAATTTTTCTTCAATTGATGTTAATATTTTATTGTATCGCGAAGGGCGAATTAAAATAGGATTAGAACCACTGCTTCCCGCACCAGATTCAAAGACTAACATGTAAATAACACCTCCTACTGTAAGGGTCGTGCCGAGTGATTTTTTGGCCCTGTGTGCTTCAATTTTCGCATTTTGGACTAAACTGAATGGTTGCCATTCTTCATCAGGTATAGAATGGTAAGTATCCATTAATTTGGTTGCTAATTCAATTTTTCCACGAGAAATTAAAAAATCTTGAAACTGAAAAGATCCATATTCAGTTGCTTCTGCGTCGTCTGGATCAAAAACTCGATCGAATAAATCGTATAATACCAGTTTTTGACAGTCTGGCAAAGTTAGACCAGTTTCACGGACGGCAGTGTGCATACGGTTGATCCTAAATGGTCCTTGGAAAACCCAAGAAAATCTCGCCCTCGTAATTTCTTTGAATTGGGAATGAGATAAATCTGAAATACCATATCTGCAGCGGACAAGGGTATTGCCTGCTGTTTTCATATAAATATTGCCCTTTTTGTATACCAAACAGTCGGTACCAACACGGAGATTCAGACTTTCACCGTTATCAGGATGCTCTTCTAATAGTCTTTGTATTTTTGGGGGGATCATAATGTGTGATTCTACATCGTTGTCCAAATTGATGTACTCTACCACATGAATAGCACTATCTGTTTCATTAATTCCTATACGAATAGCGGTGTTTTGGGCACCGTGAATACAACCGTTTTGCGGGCGGAATTTCATTTGGTTTTTTTCTGGAATTCCCCATATTATTCCCTTCTCATTTTTCAAAATAATTTCTTCTAAAGTCGGATTCTCTCTCCTATTACTTAAAAGTTCACTGTTTTCTGCAGAGCAATTTATCCATTCTTCGCCAAGTAAATATTGCCACGATGGTTTCATTTCGTCCATCAATGTTGTCATATTTATAGATAAATTATGTGTTCGCTTGTTAGATTACATTATAAACCAAAAGTTGAAATATGTGTAACAAATATAGGTTTTTATTTTATTCGAGCAAAGCAGTGTCATTACCTTCTACCAATAAAAAAAAATAACATAGAATATATATATAAACGTATTACACTTTGCTCAGAATAATGGAAGCATGGATTGGAGTTATAACTTCGTTCTGTTTGATAATAGGATGTTTTGGAATGATAGTCGTACTTTTTTTTTGGGATGAGACGATAGTATACTGTTGTACGCAATATGTACATTTGCACGAAGAAGAAGTGGAAGTATCTGACCAATCGGAAGGAAATAAAGAAGAAAATGAAGAAGAAAATGACGAAGAAAATGAAGAAGAAAATGACGAAGAAAATGAAATGGAAGAAGATAATCATTTACAAGTGGTTTCCGAAAATGATGGCTCGGAAGAAGAAGATGATACAGAACAAAACAATCACGTGATATTGCAAGTGGGTTCCAGTGACGATGAAATACAAGCGGCACAAGCGACCACTAAACGTTTTCTTTCCTCTGACTCGTACACTCTCCGCTTCGCTCAAGTTTAATTTTAGTTGAGTATTTAGTGCGTGCAGTTTCTGAGAAGATGGACAAATATTTTTGTAGCCACTGTCTGCAATTATGGAAACAGGATAAAATCATGGAAGGATGTAAGGGTTGCAACGGTCACATCAAAAAAGGATGGTCTACAAAACAATTGGTCGAAATATATGAACCAATGTTGATTGCGAGCGAAGTGGACAGAGCATATTTTCCATTTTTACACTATATGTATAAGCCTCGGCTGATGTCAAACCCGAAATATACAGTACCGATAGAACAATTGACAAAGATGATGTCAAACACAGACTATTTGATAGGGTTCAAGAAACAACAGATCCTATTTTACCGGAAATATAAACTTGATCAAACCGATCGAAATTGGAATAGTTTGCATGTTCTCGTTCAAAGAATGGCAGTACCTCAAATCAAAACATACTATAAATCATAGAACGGTATTATCAAAATGTTTTCATTCGGAAAGAAAAAAGAGAAACCGATGAGACCAATGAAAGTAGAATCATATGTTTACCCAACTACTTCGCCGAACAGTAATATCAAAAAATTTTTTGTTAAAATCACAAACATTTTCGGGTCTTGGAGCTCTGCTCCACCAAAAATATAAAAAGACAGTATCCTAAAACCAAGGAAATAAAAAATTATTCTGTTTTTTTTCCAATTTAGTTGAGAAAAACACAAAACAAAAAACTAAACAAAATCAATACAAAAAAAAAGGAACAAAAAACCCAAACACACATCACATTTATTAAAAACTGCTCTGTTTCAATTTTAAACACCAAAAATACAAACCTGACAATATTGCCGACCGACTTAACCTATTTCCAAAATTTCCAAAATTTTCAAAATGTCTCATCTGACTGAGAATCATATCAAATTGGCATCGTTTGAACTTGTCGATAGCTCGGGGTGGCAATACGGACAATCGTTTCCAAAAGTCGAAGGAATGAAAAAACAAAGCTTTTATGTTGATCCATTTTATATTATTTCGCAACGTCTTCAAATCAAATGCAGTCAAGATCTCGATTGTGTTACTGGCAAAATTGAAACAAATTTAGTCAATGAAACCCAACATGTCTTTCGCAACTACAAAAACCAAAAAGATTTCGATTCTGAAAAAGGCAGCAAAACATGGTTGGAAGAGTTTGAAACAAATCCGTTGAAATACGGTTTCGAGCATACACCAAAACGCACTGCTGAGAAACCAGACCGTATGGAAGATGTGATTATGAAAGAAACTGGCCAGAAGGGATTCCAGTATACCGTTAATTACGATGGCGAAGGACATTGGGAATGTAACTGTTTTCATCATGAGCATCACCCAAATACATGCTGCAAACACATAAATGCGGCAATTGATTATTACTGCTGGGAGGTAGGAATGACACCACGTGATCAGAGTATAAATGGAAAAGCGAATCCAAAATGGGCACCTTACACCACCACCACCATGCTCACAGGGTGTTTGTTAAATAGGAAATCAGTCAAGAGAACGTTCCCAGGGTTTACAGATATCGTAACCGATTTGAGAGAGGAGGAAGAGTACAGTAGAAAAAGAAGAAGATTTTAGGCGGCCCATGGGCCAAAGATTTTTTGACAAACTATTTCCAGCTAAATCTAAAATATCAAATAATAGTCGAGCGTATTCAGGCAAAATCCTATATATGTATTTATCGCTAAACAATCACAGCTTGCACAAATCAGTTTTTTTCTACTATATATAATCACTAAAAATATTAAAAATGTCAAGTTTAAAGAAAAGTACTACACAAACTGAAACACCACAAAAAGTAGAAGAATCATATGTCAAAGAAGTAACCACTGAGGTTGACAAACCATATATTGCTAAACACCCTGCATTATTAGCAATGAAAAATCATTACGCGACTGTAGAAACAAAAGTGGACCATTTGGATCGCTACGTCGAGGTTAACCCATTCGAATAAATCTGTCATATCTGTAATATCATATCTGTAATATTATTTAATATTAAATATTTTAAATTTTAACGCCATCAAATATTTTTTTGATAAAATGTATTATAAAAACTAATTACCGCACGCGATACTGGGTCTAACCCTGTAAAATATTCGTTGCAAATCAAATATAAACCTTTCCAAAAATCTGAAGATCGCTCAGTGTATAAACAACTAAGTTTAAAATGTACTATTTCGTGTGACGTAAATCGTTTCAATAGTTGAACAGCTTGTTTACGTGAATTACAAATGTTGGCATACCAAATACCTATACTCGACGGACGATTTTCCCATTTTTTGTCATATGGTGAATTTGCCATATATAACATATGCATATCCACATTCAAATAATTCGACCGTGTTCCGTTATAAACAGTAGAATAGTGTTTATAACAGGGCTTACCATCCTTACAGTGTACACAGTATAAGGATTGTATATAATTAACATGACAAATGTTGCAGGTCATTCTTTCATCGAAGATACCGCCTTTGTAATTTATCAATTTACCGATATTATATGTCCCAATACCCCCCTCTTCATATTGTATTTTGGGATTGTGCCAGCAAAAACTACACGCGTCACCAGGAATCAGTTGCATTTTGCAGGAGACGATGACTTACTTTCACCATTGTCCTTACAAAAAACCTAAAAATGTGATAACTATCTAAGTAAAAAGTAAAAATCTTAATGCGAGCCCGGCGTACAAAAAAAATACTATAAATATATAATTATATCAATTATATGATAAGTAGTCCTTTAAAAAGTAGTCCTTTAAATTTTGAAATAGATAATATTAATACAAATTTGATTCAAGGTGTTATTGTAAAAAAAAAGCAGTTCAATCTATTGCATGTGTTTACGAGATGCAACACAAATAAAAATGAGAAATCTATTTTGGGTATTATGTTATATATCCTTACGATTTGTATGAATTTTTTTATTGGTTATTCGATATACCGAGCCCAAGATATCGAACAAACTAAATTAAGCAATGTTGATTTGTATGGAGATTTATGTATGGTTGCGTTTATTGCGTTTGCTTTAATTAATTTTAATTGGCATTCTTTCGAAAAATTGACTTGTTTAGGAAAAGATTCTTGTTGTCTCGGATTTATTAGGTATTTGGCTTTTGTCTGTGGTACGGTGTTGTCAACGGTAGTTTATGGTTCCATACGAAATATACCCTTTTTTCAATCATCGTTGAATAGCAATTTGACTGACGGACAATGGTGGTTATATTTTGCAGTTTTTACCGTCGTTTTTTTTATTAATGTATATTGGTTTATCAAACTATTTGATTTCAAGTTTACAAAACGCTGCTGCAAACCAAAATATGCCAATAAACTGATATTCGTACGATTATGGTTAGCGATTATAATTGTAAATATACTATCGTATTTCGTTTGTAAGGCTGATACATGTTCCTATCACTTACATCATTTTCATTTTGGACTTTGTTTAATCATATTATCAACACCCTTCATTGATAATTGGTTTGATATGGTTTTGCAGGGTGTTTTTTGGATGTTTCTATTAGAATCACAGTGGAACTATTCAGTTTCAATCGATAAATTCTTTATATAATATTTTCTTATATTTTTTTTACCACATTTTGTACGTTTATTGTTTTTAATGGTTTGACAAAAATTCTAAAACTTTTATGTGGTATTAATTCTTGAAATTTCCTTGGTTTATTATTGTGATATACATTGGTCGGACTTTGTCAGATGTTTTTTTTTTGGGTTTAAATATTTTGTTTTCTCGATAATTGAATTAATCGTATTCAACACATCATTACTATTTTTTGCCGATATCTCTTTGTATGTCATTTGTTTGCTAAGAGCAAATTCAGTGCATTTTTCTATTTCGATACCTCTATTGATATCGTTTTTATTGCCAATTAACCATTGCAATCCGCCTTTGGCGCTACCAATAGATTTAAAATTTCGATAAATTTGATTAATTTTATACAATGAAGATGGTGAAGTCAAATCAAATACAAATAATACGGCATCACTCTCTTCAAAACTATTATTCGATTCTATGAATGTAACATCTGAACAAGTTGTATTTGTCATATATGAATTAATAATGGAACTTTTTCCAACTTGTGCTGTACCCGAGACAGTAATTTTATACATTTACTGATGATTTGTCACATATATATATAGTATATATGAATAGCTTTACGATTTTCAAGATCAATTAAATATAATAAAATTTGTCAGTATAAAATATAATAACTTTTGATGAAAATGTCTAACACATATTATAACGATATACTTCAAAAATTTTGTGATTCTATTAACTCGAGCAAAAATCCGAGAAATCCGAGAACGTCTTATGAATTTAATTTAAGTAATAGCACTGCTACACTCAAACAAATGGAAATCCAGGGTAAGAATTCGCGGGTATACGAATTAGTAATAACAAACTCAGAATTCGGGTGCCAATATTAGTGACGCTGTTTTAAAATATTTTTTACCTGTGAACACACAACATACAACAGATACGATACTTGAAGTAAATATGCAAAAATATGCGCATTCTATCAAATTAGCACCAGAAGTATATGCTTCTAATGCACAAGCTATGATCTCAGAAAAGTGTTCTTATTTGAAAACATACAACCCAGACCAAGAAGAGTTTAATGGGATAAATTGTGTCAACGCTACAAGCAAAGAAAATATTCGGGACAACTATTTTGCTTTAGCAAATTATTCAAACAAACTGCAAGCTACATTTAATGATACTGCCTTAGAAACTCTCAAACTCGCTGAATCAATGTATAATCAGATCGGAATGTTTAATACCGATCCGAATCCTGCTAATTATATGAATAATTCTAAGAATCAGATTGTTCAAATCGATTATGGATCGAACAGATTTCAAGAGATATCAAAATTAAAAGAATTCATTACATTCTGCTCTTCCATACCGGTATGCGCCGGTGAAAATGTTGAGATTTTTACACTTAATTATTATAAAGAAAAATTACTGGCAACATTAAAAAATATTAAATACCCGCCGTCATTTTATTGGTTTTACGATAAAAGATATATTAACGAAAAATTCAAACTAACGTCTAAATACGAAAGCATGACTAAAGATGAATATTTTGATCTGTTTACCAAACTGAAACACGAAAGAGACAGAATCTGCAAAGAATTAAAGAAGCACAGCAACCGATCAGATAATCAAAATTCCACTTTTAAGACATATGTTAAAAAACATTAAAAACCAATATATGTAACGAATAAATGGGTTTTTTTTTGGAAGTGTGAAAAGGGAAGCGAAATCAAAATAATGGAAATTATTTGGAAACAAAATAATGCTGCTTTGGAAATATTTAAAGCTATTGGCAAAACCAACAATATAATCAATATTCTATTAGATGAAGCTGGTCTGAGTATTATGGGAATGGATTCGAGCAAAACAACATTGGTCCAGTTGGTTCTTCCAAGTTCATATTTCTCAGATTACCACTGTTCAGAACCTTTGGAAATTGGCGTATATACAAATTCTTTAGTTTCCATTTTATCAAAAGTCAAAAACAATCAACTTATATGGAAATCAAGTTCTTCTTTAGCGTTATCTATTATTCATAAGAATGAAATAGGAAGTACGGAGTTTAAATTACGTTGCATAGATGTACAAGAAGATCGCTTAGACGTGCCAGAACTTAACCACGATGTTTCACTTGAGACATCCTCAGTAATATTGACCGAAATTTTAGATAAAATGGTTATGGCAAAATCAGATTTGAAATTTAAAATTGATTCTCAAAATTTAAAACTTATCACCGATTCCACTGAATTCGGGGTCATTTGTCACGAAGAACCACTTCAAAACGAAGAACGTTTTCAAAGTAATATCGATCAACCAGTATGCTTATCCTTTGGGTATAATTCAATACAGTTAATATTGAATTTTTGCAAGGTATCCAAAAACAAATTATTTCTTGGTCTGTCTTCGGAAATGCCGTTAAAACTGAAATTAAATTTAGGTGACAATGCTTTTATGTCACTTTACATAGCCCCAAGAATTTTTGACGACGAATAAAACCGGAATATGTTACGAAAATACGAGATTCACGCTCAAAGCGCTTGGTGAAGCGCAGCGATATGTTTTGTAGTGATATAATTGAAGAGTATGTTGCTTTAAGCAATCAAGTTTTTTTGAAGTTACCAGTTTCACATAGTCATTTGTTTGGAACGCAAAGGTTGGCCGTACTACCTTACTTATCAGAGGAACTACAAACAAAACTCCATATGATAATCCAACAAAACGTAGATTTTGGCACGAAATGCGTTAGAACAGATTGTTGCGGTATTCTGAATAAAATCGGAAATTGTAGTGAAAAATGCGAACAATGTGGCAAAAACATAGTTGACGACATTGTCAATTGTAAAAATTGTGATAGTATGTGTTTCCCATGCCAAAATTGTCGTGTTTCAATTTTTAACAACGAACTTCAAAATAACTTAGAGGATTATTAATATACATAGGAAATTTTACTGGGCCTTGGCCCGTATTATTATTCTACTTGCTCCGCAAACCACATATACATAACATTTATTTTTTATTGTACTCTTCTATTCTTTTCAGCGTCTCTTCGTAAAAAATAATCGCATTTACTTTCAACTGGCTCAATTCGTCGGTCGTTGGCATCATTTTTTTCTTGTCGTCAAGTGATCTGGAAGCGCACCAACCCAATGCTGTACCTGCTAAAAATTTGAACATTTGTCTGCACAGGGTCGTCGGTTTAAATACTATTCCAATACAATTGGGTCATCTGGATTTGGATGGTGGTGATCATGTATTTGTTGTGTTTTTGGAACAACTGTGTATATCACTTGTAGAGAAAGCACTGCGTCCTTTTTTAACATTATGCTATCAAAGTTTGCTTTGTTAAGCGAAACGGGGTTTGTTTCAGAGTCAAGTAACCACCATTTGTTCTCAAAATATCGTAGCGCGATCATATGGAAATAAGGAATCTCCCACATAACAATCATGTTCTTTACTCTCGGATTTTCTGAATCAACTGTCCAATTTTTTAACTGCTCAAAAGTTAACATTGTCTCTGGGGTTTCGAAAAGTTTATCCAATCTTACCACTTGCAAATCGCTCTTTGCAGCCACTGTATTTGCTGCTTCCATTATCGAGTACATTTTCTTTTGAGATTCGAGTCTATCTTTTTTTCCTTGTTCATTTTCACAGATTGAAGTTGGGTCTATCAATTTATAACCAATTGCATTATTTATGGAATGTAAAGTACATTGGTTTTTAACTTGACTTTCAAAATAAGGCAAAGTTGGCTCTTTCGTTTCCCCCGTTTTCTGCTTCCCCTCCTTGGTTTCCCCGGAGGAGCCCGTCAAATCTATCACGCCATCCTCCGTTGAATCTATAGGCAAAGTTGGCTCTTTAGTTTTCCCCGTTTTCTGCTCCCCCTCATTGGTTTCCCCGGAGGAGCCCGTTAAATTTATCACGTCATCCTCCGTTAAATCTATCACGCCATCATTTGCTTCATCATCCCCTGCTTCTGAACGTGCAAATAAACGATACATTCTGTCATAATGTATTCTGTATTAAATACTGTTCAACAACAAAAAAAAATTATTTGCACATTATGTTTTTATTTCATAATTTTTGTTATTCTCATGGAAGATGTCGCGCGAATACATCGCTCGATATCATTGCCAACTTCGAACACTATACACTTTTGCTGAGCGCGTGTAACCGCCGTGTAAAATCGCTTCTGGTTATCACCAAACGTAAATTTGCATTTTACGATTACGTTGGCATACTCCGATCCTTGTGATTTGTGCACCGTCAAAGCATACGCAGGTCTTAACGTTTTCTCTTCTTGAATATCGAACTCAACAAGGTTTGTAGGGAATTGCACTGTTACTTTTGTACCTTTTGCATTTATTACTGTACCAATTTCGCCGTTTGCAACTTCAAGAAAAATATTGTCATTCTCATCTTCACCATATTTATTGACAATATTTATCACTTGATCACCTGTCCCGAAGCGAAATGCATCATATCGCCAAGCACCATTGGAGTAATCCATCACGCAAGGATCTGATCGGGACGTTGGCCGCGGGTTATGAATTTGCTGTAGTTTCGTATTTAATCCGCATATTTCTGCGTTGGTATTGCACAATACAATTGGCAAATCGCCACTGCTTTTAAATATGGTTTCAGCCATTTTCAAAATTGCTTCGTCATTTGTATATGGAATAATTTCAAACGATTTATGGTCAGTGTCAAGCAAAACATCTCTTTCTCGTATCTTTTTACCATTTCTTGAAACCAAACCAATGTTTCTGTATATTTTAACCAGCTCTTTCTGTGGAATCTCAGAGTTGGAGATATCAGAGTAGAAATTCCCAGGCGAAATAGATTCCAATTGACCTGAATCACCGACAAAAATGATTTTATTGAAGCTTTGCTTTTTCAGTAATTTGGCTAAAATTTCGGGTGAAACCATTGATGTTTCATCAATGAGTAAAGTGTGCGATTCTTCGGGTTCTACCTTATAGGCGAGACGATGAATGGTGGAGGCAGTTTTCCCTGTCAATGTTGTCATCCTTTGAGCTGCTTTGCCCGTGGGTGAAGCCAGTAGAATGCCTGGTAAACTATCGACAATGTATTTGCAAACAGAGGTTTTGCCTGTACCCGCACCACCACTAAGAATGAATAACGGCAGTTGGCAAGCCATGGAAACGGCTTGTCTCTGCTCGGCATCCAGGCGAGCATCTTCTGGTGGATCGGAATACTCGGGTTGTTCGTAATTTGCCATCATATCTCTGAAAGTTTGACTTAAAAAGTTTTCAATTTGTGAAAATTTGTTCAGAGAAAGGTGTTCACCATCGACAACGATTGGCCAATCATGTTTTATTTTTTCAAAACTCCGCTGAAAAAGCTCAACTGGCATCCAATACGAGCCACTCGATGCCATGTATTTACGAATTGTGTCAATAGCTTGATATCTTTGGGAACGCGGGTCCGAAGCGGATATTTTCAAATCTTGACAAACCAATTGGACCATTTTCTGTCGGCTTTTTGGTTTTGTAGCAGCCAAAAAATCATTGCGAAGGCGATTCTCAAAACCAAAACAATCGAATTCTTTATCATAAATCAAACGCCACGGGTCTCTGACCAAAAAGGCAAGCAACTCTCCCATTTGATCACCGTGCCATTTCAAGAGAGCGTCGGTTTGGCTTCGGTTAAGATATCGAAACAAGCTCGGCAATGCTTTTGATAAAGATTGACCAATATCCAATTGCTGTGAAACAGAATCAAATGCTGACCAGATGTTTGCTAATTTTTTGGTGCCAATTTTCTGTAATTGTGATATGACATCACTTTTGTTTTGGAGTGCCAATATTAGTTTGCTTAATGGTTTAATTGAAAATAACATTGTTCGGTCACGGTATTTTACCCCTTGTTTTTCGAGAGCATTTTTTAAAGCGTGTCCTGGTCGAGATTGTGGGGTTCCGTTAAAAGAATTTTTTAATTTCCCATCCCTACCGCGTTTGCTGGTTATTTTGCCAATATAATATTGACCCGCAACCATCGTGCTGGGTTCACACCCATATTTTCCACCAACACTTTTGGTGTTACCGTTAGAATCTTTCAGTACACAAAGAACCCAGTCATTTCGATTCAAAATTATCTTAATTAATTCAAATACAGGCATGTTTTTTGTCACTGTTTGGTTTTTTTATCATTATTTCAGATTATACCTAAAAATTCCTTACGGATATAGGTTTTTGTCTTTGTCCACGAGTCTTTTTTTGCAAGATCCGAAACTGTCTTTTTTTGCAAGATCCGAAACTGGACTTTCAATGGTCAAGACACGTTTTGCAGAAAAACCTATATTTGTAACGAAAATCCCGGAAAAAACACCGGAATATTCCGGTGTTTTTTTTTAAATATGTGAAGAAAATATAGGTTTTAGCCAGCCAACCAACCTGTGAGCGAGCTATAATCAAAATCCTGGAATTAGTTTGGGCAGTGATTATCTATGTCCTTCGAGTCACCATCAAATCAACACTATAAAAACACTATAAAAATAATGCATACTTTAAACAAAATGGTTCGTTATGCATTTACAAAAAATGATCAAGACAATTCCTTCCGCAATTATCACGAGTCATTTGATATTTCTTCATACAAAGAAAAATTTGATAATTCTAAGATATTTGAACCCGATTCCAACACAGTCTATTCATTTCAGACCATCGCTTACAGTTCCGATATGTATGGACCTAAAGGTATTATAGAATATAAGACTGGTATTGAAAAAGACGACATTACATTTTCTCAAATCATTGTTTACAACAGTAATGTCTATTTATTGCCAGAGGTTTTTTTTTTGACCCAGGATGGTCAGAAAGATTATGTAGATACACTCGACATGTGGGCACTTGTAGAAAAAGCAAAGAAAAAGATAGAAGCAGGTAATCAACTTTATCATATTGAGTGTAGTTGGCCGTCGGCTACGACAGACAGTGTCACCGTCACTATGTCACAGACTGTTTATATCGATGATGATAGTGTCAAACGTCTTCACAACGATCAAGTGGTCAATATACCCGCTTCCAATTTCAATAAATTGGAAGATGTAATCATCCCAAAATTTGAGAGTTGGTTCGCCAAATTTATGCAGTATGTGATTCCAAACCCCTAAATATACAAAAACCTAAATACGTATCACATTTATTGTATAAAAATATAAATATAATGTAAAAAATAATGATGAAAAGCTATCTTTTAAAAAAACTGCCGGAGTCTATTGCACAACAAGTTGATCTTGTCGCAGTAACACCTTTACAGGCCAGAAAATTTTGTAATGGCTTTCTGATTTCTCCAGAAGCATTACAATGCAATTCAATCTTAGACCTGGTTCAAAACCCATATCTATGGCTACCTTCAAAAAATGTCATCGAACAACAGGAATGGCTTGAGGAAGTATATCCAAAAAACATTGAATACGAATCGCCAAAAATCAAGAGTGTTCTCAAATGTATCAAATGTAAACAGAATAGTGTTGAATATTATGAGAAACAGATCAGAGGAGCAGATGAACCTATGACTTGCTTTTGCCAGTGCACAGTCCCGGGATGTAGAAAAAGATGGACGATGTAATTTACGAAGCGCACGATTGACATTTTTTCAATTGTTTTTTTTTGTAGTTTTAAAGCGATTATCTTTGCATCTTTTTCTTTGATCTTTCAAAGCCAAAATTTCATTTTTTTCGGGCCTTGTCCCTCGGCTCCGCCAAAAAGACATATTGCAAATATTTACCTATTTATATATTTACTTTATGTAAAGCAATCTCCATAAATATGGTTACTCAATGTATTTTGATAGGAGATTCAACAGTAGGCAAAACGTCTATAATAAGAGCAGCTCTCAGTAATATTGAAGGCCCTCAGTTCCACCAAGCGAAGCGAATATCGGTGCCGACTATCGGAGTCGATGTGAAACATCATGTTACGGACGATGGTGAAGTGTTAAATATCTGGGATACTTCGGGTGATCCCAAGTTCCATTCGCTTGTACGTATGTTTGAGAAATCCTGTAACACTATTGTTTATGTGTTTGCAGCGAATGAAGAAGCTTCATTTCAAAGCATTCTGCGATGGCACGCCGAATTATACAACAATTCAAAAAAATACATTTGTGTTTGTAATAAAACCGATTTGACCAGTGGGATTGATTTTAAACATCGCATAACTCATTTATATCCCGAAATGATATTCGTAGAGAGCAGCAATGTCGTTACTGATAATGGAAAGAGAATACTTGAAAGCATTATTGCAAATTCAAATGAAACATACAAAGAGATTTTACAAGCACCTTCTTTGTCTTCGAGCTGTTGTACAGTTTCTTGATGTTTCTTAGAAAATAAACAAAAATGTACACTATTTATATGATTCTACACATAATATGATGTATAGTATTCATTTTTTGCCCGCAGGTCCCGCAGGTCCTAACCTTTGTTCACACACACAAAACCTCGGCGCTTGTCGTGGGGACGCAGCCAATTATTCCATGGGCCGATTTCAAATCCCAACCGATCTGAATAACCCAAATGGAGCAATTCCAACTACCGCACTAATATTTACCGTTGTATATTTTAAATTCGGATATAATCATAATCTCAATTCTACGAGAAGCCCTACTTATGAAGTCAAATTTGATAATAATAGTAATAAATGGAGTTGTACGTGTCCCGATTTTACTGAAAGACGCGTACATCTGAACACATGTTGTAAACATATCCAAGGATGCATCGATTTGCGAGACAATTTTAATCGTTTTAATGATTTGAGCTATCTTGATTTATTGAGCAGTCATATCCACCAACAATGATATTTATATTTGTACTATATAAAGCTTCTCCTCATCTATATCCCCATGTTCTTTGTAAAACAATTTGCGAATTTTTGCGGATTGCACAGTATTCAAAATTTGTTTAAATCCTGTAAAATTACCTATACAGACATGCACGCGGCCTGTGAGAAGATATTCGAGGAAACAACTGACCCCGTCAGCAATCACGAATCTTTTGGCGGGAACTGGTCGGTCTCTGCAGTATTAAAAGCAATAACAATGGCAGGTTACGAAGTGATACAAGCCGTCGAAACCAAAAAACAACGGATATGGACGGCGTCTCCAATCCATAAATTGATGGAAGACCCAGAATTCAGAGGGATCATTATACACAATCCGAGACGACATCATTTTACTTGCTTACGAACGGAGATGATAGAAGATAAATTGAAACTTTATCTGGTCGATTCTCAGTCACCTGGTCCGATATGCATTTCACCAAAATTAGCTATGCAAAGATGCATAGCGCCTGCTTATTCTTGGGAGGCATACGTAGTGATGGGCCCAGAGATGGAAAGTGTGCTTCCGAACGGACCCACAGTTATAAAACAGTATACACGGGACACGAAACGTCAAAAAGTTCTACCACCACCAGGATTTATGGAAGCCTACAACAAGTTGAAAAAAAACTTTGGCGGAGCCGAAGGCAAATAAAAATGTAGTACCTTTTCAACTGTTTTGATATATATAAAGTATGTTTTTTTTTTATAATGAAATGAATCTTACACAATTATTGACCTTATTATTGTTGCTTGTCAATATTGAGAAAAGTTATTCGCAATCCGTAGGAGTCACTGCGTGTCAATTAAACCCTTGTGATAATGGTGGTCAATGTAACGATGTCACTCCTACCTCGAGAATGTGTAATTGTATGACAGGGTATGCTGGAGTGGATTGCCAATACGATACCAACGCATGCGCTCCCGACCCCTGTCAAAACGATGGCAGTTGTTCTTCTTCACTCATTATGAAACCTTATGCGGAATTTACCATCGAATTCACCGAGGAATATTGCTGGAATCGCCAACTTGTGCCTGGTTGGACAATGGGCGGTACAAAAGAAGAATGTTATGACGCTGTCAAATTAAACAAAGATGCCGCAGGTGGTTGTAACGGAAGAACCTTCATCTATTACGCAACAACGGGATCTTGCGCGTGTGGCACCGACAACTGTGATAGCCGTCAGGGCCAGGCATTCGGTTGGACAACATACATGCAAGAAAGTTTGGAGGAGGAATCAACGTGCACATGTC
>Ga0115572_10001735_pt1 | contig 17683 bp, 15 predicted proteins | sample COGITO_mtgs_1206_FD_88681 | JGI IMG/M metagenome (GOLD analysis project Ga0115572, IMG submission 88681) | Pelagic marine microbial communities from North Sea - COGITO_mtgs_120607 | ecosystem: Environmental > Aquatic > Marine > Epipelagic | place: Germany:Helgoland, sampling site Kabeltonne... | reverse complement strand
TCTGATCTCCTATTTATAGCACAATCGGAAATAAAGTTAATGTGAAACGCTTTTACCAATCTACATGAAGCATAAAAAGTTGATTCTAGTTCAGAACCTATATTTAAAGTAATGTCTACTTTTATATTTCCCTGATCATCCTTATGAAAACCATCAGTAAATACATACTGATTCTTAATACTGCCATCTCTGTTATAGTCGTACCAAGGCCCTGATGGAGAACATTTAGTCAAGAAATTTCTCCAATCAGAGCTATAAGAGCTAAACTCGTATTCTGATGAGAATTCAATGCCAAACTCCGACGATAGCTCGCCGTGAACGTTATAAAATTTAATTTGGTTGCCGTCCCAAGTAAACTTTATTTGACCGTTTCTTCGATATTCAATAATTCTTCCATATTGCTCTTTATCATCTAAAGTAAATTCACGATATACTGAACCAGTATTGTAAAATACTAAGGTGTCTCCTTTTTGAACACCATTTTCATAAGTGGTTTCAAATGCTATTGAACCATCTTCGAAAAACTGCTGTGCCGAACCGTGTTTCTTACCTTTAATATAAAAAGCTTCATAACGTACTCTACCATTCTTGTAAAACTCTTTGTATCCACCTTCTCTTACACCATTCAACATTGTAATTGACTTCTTGACCTTTGAACTGTTACTATATAATTCTAAAGCAATGCCATTTTTTACTTTTCCTTCGGAATGTTTAACTCGCTTATACTCTGAGTAACTATTATTTAAATTGTATACTAACAATCCCAATGACAGTATCATTAAAACAATTCCTATTACAACTATCACATTACTGAGCCATAATCCGAGCAGAATAACTGCCACCGTGATAAAAAAGAATTTTATTGAATTAATTAATACACTTTTTGAATTCAGTTCCATAAAAATTTCCTTGTTAATATTCAATATTAATTAAGTCCATAGATCAGTAATACTGCTCTATGTACGCATACGCACGGTTAAACAATTCTTCATCTTTCAGATGGAAAGATGTAAACCTTAAAATCTGATGCGTCTACGGGTCCTTTTAGAATCCAAGCAGCTTTAGATAAATACTGCTCCAATTGACTGATGGTCAATTTACTCATGTAATTATTTGTTTATAGATTAACGTCGACTAACGTCTGTGTAAGATATGGAAATACCAGCTTTTGTTAAAGAATGAACCTAATACAAATAGATAAGCAATCCGGTTAGGAATTGGATAAATATGATTACGGTTAGGATTATTGTATTTCGTTGTATTTTCTTGGAGTATTCTTCAAATTTTCCATCAAGTTCCTGTCTCATCTCACCGAAGTTAGATTTCAACGAAGTTTCAAACGCTCTCTGAATTTGAGTTCCTTCACTTCGAACGGTAACCTCCATGTCGGATTTATTCTTCTCAAGCTTCGAGTTTATAGTGTCATCAAGCTCTTTTTGATACTTCTTATTGTCATCGTAGAGCTCACGAACTTTTTCTAACAGTCTTTTTTCTAAATCAGACAGGCTCTCTGAGTGCTCGGCCAATTCATTCTGAATCTTTGCAGACAGCTCATTGAAACTTGCATTATTCTTAACGATTGTTTCTCGGCTCAATTCAATGTCAGACTTTAAACTGGTGACGAGCTCATAAACCCTTAAGAATTCTCCCAAGTCTCTAGACTGTTGCTCAAGTTGCCCTACGGCCTTATCTAACTTCTCTAAGTTCCCCATACAATTGATTGTTAATATTATATAATCGACCACGGTAATTATCGATCAACATGCTAAGAATTGTAGCACTTCCTAATTCTTCATAAATAGTTTTTAGCTCAATGGTAGATCCGAAAATGGGAACTAACTCTTCAGATAAAATAGTTTTCTGACTTTCCTTTAAATGAGACCCTACCCAAAGTAAGCCTTTAAGAATTCGCTTTCTAGCTTCAGGTTGTTGTGACTTTATTTGATTCAGTGAACTAAGTAATCGCCTTGATCCATCCGTATTATCAAAATCGTCCAACATTAGCCTCACTAGACCACTAATTAAATCCAAGCCGACATTACTCATATAGCTTTCTAAAAACCGAGAGAGATTATCTCGAAGAGACTCTTGCTGACGTAGCGTAATAAAGCTATCTGTCAAGTTGTTGTTTTCAATCTGACAGAAGACCTCAAACCATTTCTCATAATCCAAGGGATGTTCAGCTATATGTTGCAAGACATAGGATGATTCGGAAAACTTGAAGTAATTCTCGATACGCTGCTTAAACTCATCTCTGGATATCAAACCATCTGCAAAGTCCGTACAGTTTTCGTAGATGTTTTTTAATGATTGCCGTCTATTATACGCGAAGTTATCGTAGGACCATTGCAATAGAATTAATATAGTTTTATCTATTTCTGTGTAATCAACGGGAGCCTGAGTGAGAATCTTCCTGTATACCGCGTATTTCTCCTCTTTAAGTAAAGCCTCGTAACTAAAGTTTCGGTCATATTTACCGATAGTAGAAATCAACGAATCTTTAACGCTTTTCTCTGAAAAGTCTCGAAACTCCACTTCAAATTCACCGCCTCCAAAAAAAGACTCAATAGTCCAGTCCCTAATTACACCTATCTGACTTAGTCGATAAATAGCTTTTTCGGTTTGAGCTTTTTTAGAATTAATAGTAGTTCCGCGAACTATTACACCTACTGCTCTTGAACGCGCGTATGTTCTAAAGAGCTTACGAATTATCTCAAACTCTTTTTCAATTGAGTCTTGACTTTTCAAAAATAAGAAGAGGTTTGAATTTATATCTCCCGTGACTTCCTTGGAAAGGTCTTGGAGTGATGTTAAGGTCGTACGTCTCTCCCATATCTGGTCAAGTATCGGTTGATCAGGACTTTTGGATAGAAGAACGTAACATTGAGCTTTCTTCTCCTTGAACCTTGGCTTATCCCGCCCAGCTCTCCCAGCTTCCTGATAAAGAGACTCAATAGACCCTGGAATACCGTAATGGATAGTATAATGGATATTACCCTTATTCACCCCCATACCAAAAGCCTTGGTTGCTGTTAAAAGAGAGAACTTATTTTTTTTAAATCCTTCTTGAATTTGCTTTTTGTACCAATCAAATTCGTCGGGCTTCATAATTTCTTTTCTATCGATGCGAGGAATTGAGCCCGAATAATAGTTAACAGGAGTAGCCAAAAGCCTTGAAAGTTGTTCAGAAAGAGGATAGCACCCCGAACGTCCATTAACCGTAGGAGTAAATATTATTCCACACTTCGTCTCATCACCTTGGAGCTCAAGAACATTTTCTTCTTGAGCTAGCATCTTAAGCAGGCTTACTACTTCGACTGATTTATTGCCCTTATCATCTATTACATTAAACTCTAACTCCTCCCGAGTGTAATCCATAGGGGTCTTAACGTTCTCTTGTTTTATGCCAAACTCTATTTTTAAATCTGTCAATACTTGTAGAGAAGCGGTAGCCGTTAATCCTAGAAAGTTGAAATCTGAACAAAATCGCTGGATAGTAGCGGAAAGGTTTAGATAAGAAGTTCGGAAATCATGACCCCATTCAGATAGACAATGTACTTCATCAATTACTGCATATGCTATTTTGAAGTTCTTATTGACAGTTCTGAAATATTCTCTGAACGTCTTTATCTGAAACCTTTCTGGAGAAATGAATATAAAGAAGTATTTACCTCTTCCAAATTCACTTTGAATCCTAGCTTTTTCAGAAGCATCATTATCACTTGTTATATGATTGGTTCTTGTAAAATAAGCACTGTCCAAATCAGCCTTTTGATCGTACATCAAAGACTTAATAGGACATACAACAAAGCTAACAGCAGGCTGCAATACAGCCGCAAGTTGATAACATACTGACTTACCCGATCCTGTCGGCAAAAGTCCAATTGTATCGTTTCGAGATAGTATGTTCGCTATGATTGGCAGTTGTCCTTCTCGAAACTTAAGTGAAGCAAAGTCAAGATTTGAATAGCTCTGAAGAAACAGATTCCAAAGTAGAAATTTTAATGGCTCCTCATCCGTTCCTTCTCCACCAAAGCTCAAATTATATCTTATTAAGCTCGAAGTTGAGATTTTGAAATAGTCATAATTTTCAAAGTGACTGAACTTTAAGCCGGTATTAGAATCACCCTTAGTAAACACTATAAAGCGGTCAAAATAATCGGTCCTGACAAAAATTACTCCTTCATTAGTTTGAAATTCATCGGTGTATCTTTTGTAAAGACTGAAATCTATCTTTACTGAATCGTTGGAACTAAAGTCAGATTTAGAGTCTAATTCAAAGACATTAAATTCTGGTACTGTAAAGTCTAACTTCTGAAGTTGACAGAGATTTTTAAACCATCGAATCAGATCTTCAATAGCTAGTTCAGCAAATCCTTTAGTATCATGACACAATAGCTCTATGTTCCACTCATCACCAAGTTTTAGAATCCCTCGCTCAAGCAGTTCTAAAATCAAGATCTGAAAGCGAATTACTGCAGTAGCAATAATCTCATTTGACTGAAAAGTAATTGGCTCATAGTAAGACTTGCGATAATCAATTAGCCCAATTCTATTGTCGCCATCCTCTTTACGCTTGACTTCTGCAACAATAATTCGTTCTACTCTCTTTTCTATTGCTTTAATAGCCAATAAAAAATTGTCATTCTGAGCTTCAAGATCTAGAGTTTTTATTCTAATTACTTCTATTCCATATTTCCGTAAGTGAGCATCACGTTCATCATCAGAGACTTTCTTTTCACTATGTTGCTGACCATCAATTTCGATAACTAAATAGGCTTGAGGTAAATAGAAATCTACCTGTTCACTATCGAATCTATCTACCTTGACTTTCGTAATATCTTTAATCGGTACCTCTGGCAGAATTAACTGCTGGATGAATGAATACTCTGAGAGATATTGAGGAATTAGTTTTTCGAAAAACTTTTGCGCCGGGTAATAATCGCGTGCTTCATCACCCCGGATAATTCTATTCCATTTTACAGGCTCCGAAGAAATAAAAGCTTTTGGTTGATCAAACTCCTTGTCGATGTGAATTTGCCCGAGACTGTCCTGCAGATATGATGACATCAACGTAGGATTACCACGTTGAAGAATGTTCTTAAGTATACATATAGCTCCAACATATTCGGTTTCTACCCTTGAGCCATTTAAATTTTGAAAGACAAAATTACTATTGGTATTTGCGTAGTTCGCTGTCCTTTTAATCATGAGACTAGAATGCCTCCTGCGCGCTACTACCCGCAGGAGTAAAGTTTCCGTTGGTTTGATAACTCAATGTATAGGTCATGATTTGACCGTATATACTCAGATTCTCGTCTTTTGTGAACGACGGCATAGAAACGAAGCCCCCTCGCAATGGCCCGCATTCATTATTGATAACAACCTTTTCTGGATTCCATCCTTTACCTGAATAAAATATAACCTTATAAGTGCCGTTTGGAATATCAAACAAATAAGAACTGTAGGACCTTATATAAGCGTGTCTTATTACTTTGTCGCTTCTGTTTTTAACCAAAGCAACAACGTCTCTGCTACCGGCATTAATCTTTATTTGAGAACAAGACCAATCTGAACAGCTGTTGTAGGATCCAAAGCACTTATAATAAGGTTTAGCACCTGTTGAAAGGGAATTACTTTCATATGCTTCATTGAAGGCATCTAAAAGTTTTGAATCAAACTGGTCTTGATTGAATTTAAGGCGTGTGGTTGTATAACCATAATTCCCCAATGTATTTGTTTGTACTAGGTGTTCTTGTTCTTCGCTATACAAAAATTCCTGAGCCCCACCCATTGATGACTCTACACTTGTTCTAATAGAATAACCAACGTTTGAAATTGCTGATCTAAGCTGTTTATCATATTCCTTACGCACCGCATCATTGTATGATTCGATACTTTGAATTCTTGTCGACATTTCACCAAGAATTTTTTTAAGGTCATTTGATACATCATCACGAATAGCAGCAACTTCTAAGAATGGAAAAAACATTTGACAATCACCTATCGAAGACCAACTTAAAGCTTTATCAACAGTAGAATTATTTAGAAGATGTCGAACGCTTGAGTAATCTTCATTTAGCGCATTCTTTAATTCAGAGAACTCATCTAAAACTTTTTCATTTTTCACTTTTATACGAGCAGCTTCGTAACAACACAAAATGTAATCCGTATTGTACAAATTATACGAAGTTTCTTTTTTAAGGTAAAATAATTGGTGTGCAGTATCTACCTGTTCTATTGCGTCTGATACATTGTAAAGTAAGGCAAATTCTTCCCAAGTGGCACCTCCAGTGCGTTGATAAACTTTACTGAGTTCATCATAAAATTGATTATAAGACCTTTCACTATTATCGGAGAGAATAGTGAGCTCAGTTTTAAATTCATTGAACCCATCAATAAAAAAAAGCCTAATAGCTATCATAGCTATAGCAATTACAATACCGATCCCTAAAGCCAATTTACCCTTCAATCTAGTTGTTTTTAACGCTTATAACTTTTGCTGGTCGGATAACATCTTCACCGCGGATATAACCGTTTTGAATGACTGAGATTATTTCTTCATTCTCTTTATCCGGGTGCTGTTCAGTTTCTAGGACTTCAGCTTGGCCAAAGACTAATTTATTCTCTGGGAATTCTATTTTCTCAATACCATGTTGGCGCAGTGCCGATAAGAGTCTTTTTTGAATCACCTTATATTTCTTGAAAATCGACAGAGATATCTTATCAGCACCCTCCATACGTTCACCAAAGTGACTAATTACCTTATCGGTAATATCAACGACCTCGATTACACTCATTGCAAAAGCCTTCATCTGATCAAAATTTTCGTCTTCTAGTTCTTTGATGCGATGCTTTGATTCAACGTTATCCTTCAGAGAGTTCGTTACCCTGTTGGTAAGCAGTTCTACAATTTCCTTTTTCATTTTTTCAAAGAGCAAAGTGAATCAGCCGAAATATTCTCGAGACTCATTGGTTTAAATTCATTTTTGATCGAAATCTTATTAGGTCGTTTAGACTTCATCTTTCCAGGAAATAAAAAATCGGCTGCTAACCGTTTTGAAGGGTGACTTAGCATGCTTGCGGCCGTTTGTATCTCTTTTATTGAATACTTCCGTTCCTTCATCGCAAGAAGTGTCGCCTTTTTGATTTCAGACTTGGTTGCGTCTTGACCAATACCAAGTATTAAATATGGGTTCTTCATACCTTAAAAAAGTCCAAATAGGTTATTAGTTGGTCCTAAATCAGATTTAGTTCCTGAAAATGCATCAAAATACTTAAACGCTTCATGAAACTTTCTTCCGCTAGCACTCAACTGATAGGACCCCGTCATGATTAAAGTAAGACCTTGTGTATTGCCGCTAGAAATAAATTGCTCAATGATCGAATCTCTTGCCTCCTTGAGTATGTAACATTCGCGTTTTAATTCCTCTGAGATATTGGTTTTTAAAGAGTCGAGTATTTCCTTAAATTTTTTCACTCCTCTCAATTCTTCATTAATGTATTCAAACAAAAGTGCCTTTATTAAGAAGGCCATGTTTTGACATAAACGCTGATGATTCGGGACATATCCATAAGCCTTTCCTAATAAGGTCAATGCTTCTAAATAACTCATTTTGTCATCATTAACCTCCCTAACAGTATAATCAGCCAGCGTTTTTGCATATAAGGACTTGCACTTTGAATTCGAGGAAAAACTATCAATATAAAAGGCCAGGTTATCCCTAGTAGATTTTTTAAATCTCACTTCTTCTGAAAAATTATTGAATGCGTTTATAACTCTAGTTTCAGTATGAATAGACAGTGTGTTAAAAGTCTTCAATGCACTTATTGCTGTATTAGAATTCAATTGGGTTTTAGAGATACTCAAACCAGACTTAAACCTTTCAATTACCATTTCCGAAAGCTTTAAGGCCTGGGCATATGACCTTACTTTAGATGATTTCGCGGATTCCAAGTAAGGAACACCGCATCTCAATAGACCTTCGTCTTTAGTTTCATCATAGAGCGATGATAACACTTCTACAATCTCTTCATTCAACCCGTGCGTTTTAGCTAAACAAGGAGCAGGCTTAAAGTTTTTATCATCAACTGCTTCAATAAGATTTTCAATAGCAGCTTTTTCGCTATGATAAAAATCTATACTTTCTATTTCTATCAATCCTTGCTCTTGCTTTGCCACAAGCATGAGTTCAAACCTATTCAATAGCTCCCTTTGGGCCGCACCTATAGAGATGTTTTCCTCATCTATCTCACCAAAATTGACATTAGAAGGTAGTCTTCCAAGTGACTTTGAGCTAGACCCTAAAGAATCTATTAAAGTGAACGAATACGCATCATCCCAAGCAGTCTTGTCCAATGAGTTTATCAAAACCCTATCATTAAAAACTGAGGATAACCAAATGGAAATAAACTCCTTCATATCAGAAAACATTAGATTCTCCGCCTCGAATAAATTGTATGCACAGACACCAGCGTTTTTCAGTAGTTCTGGTTTTGTCCAAAATTGATCATAGCTGCATATTAAGTTCAATGCTCCCTTGAAATCACCTTCATTGAACCTCAACGTAAACAACCTATTAAAAAGACTAGGTAACAACTTCCCTGTTGCCTCTCGAATCTCATTAAATACAGTAGAAGACGTGAGAGCCTGTGTTCTATTAAATAATTCTAAAACTAAATTTGATTGAGTTTCTTTTGAAGAAAGTAATAGCGCAACTTTTTCATTGATTACATCGACCTCTTGAAGGTCTGCTTCAAGTGTTTGGTAATCTATATAATTCTTTAATTCAGTTACCCCAGGATGGGCGTCGTTGAGATAGTTTTCTACAATCTCCTGAGCTCTTGTGAACTGCTTTTCAAAGCAATATTTGTGCGCTAACCTGAAGTAATAATCATCTTTAATTACTGAATCTCCATTCTCGAAATTAAGTTGATTGCTTTCGGTAAAAGATCCTAATTTCAGACTTACAATGTTTCCTCTTAAAACAGCGTTCTCAAAACTCGTCTTATTGCTCAATGCTTTAAAGAGGGAGGCGGCCTCTGAATATTTTTCATTGGCTTCTTCAAAGTTCATTTTACCTTCAAGTTGCAACGCTTGATTGAAAACCAATACTCCAATCTTTTGCTTTAACCCCGATTTGATTTTATTAAATCGGGTATTCAGGCTTTTATTCTTGAAATTTTCAACCTCCTTCAGAAAAGTCTTCAATACAACGAGGCTATCCGACGCCTTAATATTATCATACTTTTTCTCAAAGAAAAATATATGAGCCTCATCATTAACGCGACTGTAAGCTGACTGATCAACACCTCGAGGTAAAGACTTGGCTCTTGCGGCAATATCTTTTAAGAATGATATCCTTACATTCGAAGGTGCGGCTTTGATCAATGCCAATTGACATTTTGCATATGAAATCGGTGCTTCTTTGTGCTTTTCATAAATTTCAAGAAAGATACCCTTAGCCTCATGAAAATCTCGTTTGTTTAAAAGATTATTTGCTATATCATATCGATAATTAGAGGTATTGATATAAATCGCATAACCTATTAGACCCAATACTATTATTACTCCCAAAACTTCCATTACTCAATACGAATTTTAAGTGTTCTACCTGGATGAAATTTGGAATTTTCAATGAGGTTATTGTCTTCTTGAATTACCCTGAACTTCAATGGAGTCCCGTAGAATCGCTTTGAAACAACCCACGGACTATCTCCCTTTTGAATAACATAAGTCATAAACCTTGGTGAGGAGAGTGAATCCTTCAGAACTTCAACAGAAGATTGTAAATCTTTAACCTTTAGACCTTGATCATTCAACTGACCTTGGAGCTCAATTATTGTAGAGTCTAGCTCACTTTTAGTCCTCTTTTCTGAATTCACTAAAAAGGCTGAAATCGCAATAACAAGTAGGAGTATGATTATACTCAGCGGGGTAAATATTTTCCTATCTCCTTGGTCGCTCTTTAAATCATGAATGTATTTATACGAGGATAAATCTGAATCACATTGAGGACAGATGATTTTTTTTTGGGTATAATCCGCTATACCCTTCTTTTCACAAACTGGACAATCCATTATTCTACATCAATTTGAGGTGGACCAATAGGGCCTTTTTGATGACCTAAATACTTCTCTGCCAATGGCCATGCCGAATTTAAATTAGAATTTGCGCCATCCGCATCATGCCTGCGAAGACAATCTATAATCTGTCCGTAGTAACTACCCAGACGCTGCGAATCACTGGGATTTCTGCTAGCGGCTTTTTCACCAGCAATCTTGATAAGGAAAATTGATGTGAAGAAAGAGTATTGATCAACAAGAATCTCCAAGGATCTGAATGCCTCCATTTTTTCTAGAAGGTCGTTCGATGTACGAACTGTACCAAGACCAGTATTCATCTTATTAAGATCATGGTCATTGATGAACTCTGAGAAGTGTCCAACAAGGATTTCAGCTTTTCTCTGCGTTAATTGTTCATCATCTATGGCATCATCTTCTATTCCCGCTGGCAATTCGAAAATTTTCCGTCCTATCTCTACCCATTTGTCAGATGTAGGCGACTCGCTTCCTACTAAATTCATTTCATCCACTAGTTGTCTGAGGCCATGGGTGAGTTTAGCTCTTTGAAAATCAGAATAGTCATCAGAATTACTTTTTCGAATGACTTCGCCCAATAACTCGAATGCTTTTGCATCTTTCTCACCGCGCGACAAGCGAATAGGCTCTTTGAGCTGAGGAGCATTTTTTGGATAAGCAGATACAAATAGAATATCATCTTCTGTGATTTGAAAGTCAAAAACAACCTCAATACCCTCTGGTAAATCACCTTCCAAAGTCATGTATCCAAGAGTCTGCCTAATCTTCTTACCCTGCTCATTTTCGTTATAGAAGTCTAACTCAATAATCTGCTGATTTACATATGTTGTTCTATAAGTTTTAATTACGGTCGCAGGTAATGGGGATTGCTTTTCAATGACTTTATCAAATCCTGATTTCAGCTTGATAAACAGATCATGATTAGCAATACTTGAAACCACCGCTTTCTCTTCTTCTGCGGCCGATTCATCAAATGAATGTGCAAAAACACCTGCACCTTCAGCGATTGCAGTCATTGGATTTTTAGACATTACTACTTTGTCAGAACCAAATTCTTCAGATAGCATATCGTATACTAGCGGGATATTTGTAGTACCGCCTGCCAAAAGAATAGTGTCAACTAGCTCTAATTCCGTTCCTGATTCTTTTATCAAATCATAAACCATCCTTATTGACTCTGTGATTAATGGCCTAACGATATTTTCTAGTTCATCCCTTGATATAGTTACATCAATATCAACCAAGTCACCATCTTCATCTTTGAATGCACAATCAATATAGATGTCGGCATTCCTATTTGCACTAAGAGAAATTTTTGCTTGTTCAACCTTTAAAAGCAATTCAACTTCAATACGAAGTCTATCCATTTTAGGTAATTTTTCAAAAACAGACTTGATGTCAGTAAAACCATACTCTTCCGCAACCTTATCTAAGACCAGACTGTATAATTTATCATCTATATCAGCCCCACCAAGCCAACGATCACCGCCAGTACCTGATTCAATAAAATTTCCATCTACGATATTTAGAAGCGATAAATCAAAAGTCCCTCCTCCAAAATCGTAAACCAATACAGAACGCATATCGTCCTTGTCCATCTCAGTGATCCCGAAAGAAATGGCCGCAGCTGTAGGCTCGGATAGAAGTTTCAATACACTTAAGCCTGCTAGTTCGGCAGCTCTTTTTGTGGCAGTTTTTTGCTTTTCTGTAAAATTAGCAGGGACTGTAATAACAGCATGACTAACCTCTCCTTTCAAATAGTCTTCAGCAGCTGATTTTAGTTCTTTCAAAATCTCTGCACTGAGCTCTGCCGGGGAGTATTCGTTAGCATCAATAACTATTGATAATGAATCTTCTGTTCCGCCTGTCATTTCCTGAACCTGATATCGACACGCCTCAGAATTAATGAACTGTTGAACATCTTCATCATTCATAGCACCTCCAATCAATCGTTTAACAGAGAAAACGGTTCGTTCAGCGTCCTGTGGTGCGCCCATTTTAGCATCCTCCCCAACAATAAATGCATCATCTTTTAAAACTATCACTGAAGGAGTAGATGCCTTTTTATGTCGGTTTCTAATGGTTTTTAGCTTGGCATCTTTAAATGTGACAACAGAGTTCGTTGTGCCTAGGTCAATACCTATACATTTTTTCATTTATAATTGATTTTTAATCAACCAGCTCTTCCTTAAAATCTGTATTTGATACGCTGTAACTCGCGAAAGGTGATTTACTCGGTATACTGGTTTTGTTCGGTGTTAGAAAGCTATGCAAAATGTCTCAACAAAACAAATGGCCTCAAAACCAAACAATTCCAATAAGCTCTATAAAATGACCGAATACTTTTTTATCTTAACTGCATATACCAACCATCTATGGAAGCTTTCTTACTTTTAGCGGCTTTACTGATTGTCGTCGCTATCCCTCAGCTCATTGTAAATCAATGGTCAAAATCTGAAAAACTCTCACTAGTAACCAAGCTTGAATGCGAGGAAGTATACCTTAAAAAATCTTTTAAAGTCACTTACATAGCCTATTCTGAAAATGACAACATAAAAGATATAATTCCACCCGATTTCAAAGACATTACAATTGTAAATGGACCAGTTTTTACACAAAATAAGAATGGTCGAGCTAGAATGCTTAATCTTGAGTACCAACTTCAGTCAAAAAAAGTAGGGGAAATCCAGATCCAGCCCGCAGCAATTCTTTTATCCGATGATACCATATACCATGATGAAAAATGTCAGGTAATTAAAGTCGAGGTGAAGCATGAATAAAACACTAAACCTATCTGAATGTATTTTCTTCTGTTTTCACACATTTGCCGTAATCGGAGATATGAAGCTTGAGAAAGAAGAAATGCAAGCGAGCTCTGTATTTTTAAAAGAATGGATTGGTAATGACGAAGACTTTTTACAATCCACGATTGAGTCCACGCTCAGTTGGACTGAACGCAACGTCAGTAAGGATGTATCAAGTATTCGCACCTCACTCTTTTCGATAGCATTGCATCTCAATGAGAATTTTAATGAATATCAAAAAGAGAAGTTTCTTATGCACATTCGATTAATTGCTAAAGCAGATGGCGAATTTCACCCTCAAGAAATAGAGCTTCATAATGAGCTTTGCGGCATTTTCAACGTAGAAATACAGGTTACTGAAAGTGATTTGAGAAAAAACTCGGAGTCAAATCTAGAACGAGTTCCTGTTGGATTTAAACAAAGTGCTAATAGTTAAAATGAAAACTACAGCTTATATACTCGGTGTTTCTGCTTTACTAGGTGCCTTGAACTTACCTATTGGATATTACACATTTTTAAGAGTTCTAGTGACGCTTGGAGCGTTCTGGATTCTCTATAACACCAATGACAACAAAATCGCAGGCTGGGATTTCTTCTTGATTATTTCAGCCATCATTTTCAACCCAGTAATGCCTATTTATTTGAATAAAGATCTATGGATCATTATCGACATTATCACAGGAGGTGGTTATCTCTTGTTTGGAGCCAAAGCCAATAATCACTTAAAATAAAACGAATTATTTAACTACATTAATTGCCAGCGTAGCTCTTCTAATAAATACTGGAGTAAATTCAGGCGCTGAATCAACATTTGAAAGCACAGATACTTATAGCAACTACTATCACGGCATGGTACCTTATGCAAACTGCTATGGTAGAAATGCCTCGTGTAGTGACTGGGGGTGTTCTGAAGTAATTGTTAAAGCAAACGACTATGATCCCGTTTTAGTTATGATCAAACTAAATGGTACAATTGTCAAAAACGCAATGGTTGCACCATCACGTTCATATAAGTTTGAAATGAAGAACGGTAAATACCAAGTATTCTTCTATTACGGGAATCAGTGGGACTCCAATAAATATATGGGCACTTCATCGAGCGGTTGTGTGATGAGAGGTGGCTGGAAGAACAATGAAGTGTTTGCGAAGGACGACCCAATGTACTTAAGTAATGAAATCATCACGTATACTCTCGAAAGAGCAGTGCACGGCAACTTTTCCACAAAAAATAGTACGAAAGGAGAAGTGTTCTAGTCTAGAAATTCGTTCAAGTACATGTTGTAAACTCGGATGTAATTCTCCATGCACATGGACGCAGCGTTGTCCGAATAACTTTTCGCAATGGCCTTTGCTATCTTGAATCTATTCAGGGATTCGATAGCAGGGCCTTTTTTTAAATCAAAGGAAGATTTAAGTAAAATGCATTCCGCTCGAACGCGATCGTCATCGTATCTATTAAGAGGCTTTGAGTCTAATAGTCCAGCCATGGTGCCGAGATTATTGTAAAGCATCACTTTTACAACTTTGGTCCTAAGGTTAAGTTTTTCCTTTAACGTGAAACTAACAGGAACCTCAAACAATGATTGTTTCAAAACATCTAATCCCTTCGCAAATAATTCAGGATACTCATTTTTAAGCCGATATGAAAACACAGAATAAGTTGCTGGACGATTCATCTGGGTAGTTAAGGCTATTAATGCAATAATGCCTATAGGTCTTTCGCTACTAGAAACCAATTCAATCAAAGCGTCTACACTCTCGTCTCCTTGAATAGTAACAATCGAATCATTACTCGTTTTTTGCTTTTCACTATCCTCCCATTTTTGGCTAATAGCTGTTTTGTTAAGAATCGATTCAACTTCTGTAGATGAATGATTTTCTTCGTCTTCAATTTCATCACTCTCCTCAAACCCCGAAGTAAAATCAACATCCATAGTTGACTCGTCACCAATATCTGAGAATTCATTGAGACTCACCTTATTTCCATTTTTAAACAGTAGAGTAAAATGAAGAATCGTTAAGGCCAATGAAAACATATTTAAAACTGGCTCATCAAATTCTCCTGCTATTAAATTCAAGGGTACGTATAGACTAATTAAAACCGCAACTAGTGTAGATGTTTCTTTACTCCAATTAAATGATCGTGCTCTTTTATAGGATGTGGATGCTGCAAGCCATATCCCTGGCACAACAAGTAAATACAGTAATTGTGAAACGATGAGTCGACCTAAATAGGACCAACCTGAAATTCTGCAATCTTTGAAATCAAACCAATTACCCCTTTTCATACTTCTTAATCTTTGTAAATAACAATTTTAGATTCCCCTGGCACAATCACGTATTTATCAAACTTCTTTAGGGTTGACATTCCTAACAAAAATGAACCTTTATCCCCCGGTGTCACCGCAACTTCAACATCGTATAAGTCAAGCCCTTCAACATTCATTCTCCTTATTCTCCATATTGTCCCTTTTATCTTTGCTCCGCTAGCAATGGTGAAAAACTGATTTCTAACAAAGTCTAAATTTGGATTTATCACGCCTTTGTTAATTAACTCTGTTAAATATGATTTAGGGATAGTCGTTGTCGAAGCACCAGTATCAATCATATATTCATTAACTGTCCCCCCAATCTGGACTGTGGCGTAACTATGGTCACCATTTTTTGACAAATGGATGGTACGTGAATTAAAAGATTCTTGGGTCTGATGTAAATTTTCTGCTAACCTCGCCGCTTTCGATGAAAAATCAATCTTTTTCAAAAGGTAAAAAAATACAACTATCAAGAATAGAATACCTATGAGTTTAAAGAAGCTTATTTGATAGGACTTAATTCTATTTAACAATCTCTTGCGCTTAACTTCACGAAAGACGATCTCAAAGCGCTCTTCTGGCAGCACATAGTCTACTAATTCTATGGTTCTAGACCGAGTTAAGAAAAACCTTATTTTACCTTGAAGAAGACCATAAGTGGAATGTCCTTCCACTAGTGTGTTACTTATTTGGATCTCATCAATCTTTGAGTACTTAATATCCTCATTGAACCTGTATCCCTCTAGCTCCTCATCCTCTAATCGAATTAAAGCATCCTTAATCAAAGTGAACTCTAAGCTATTATCTCGGCCCTGAAAGAATTCGATCTCATTAGACTGTTTAATCTCTCCTATCTCTGTTTCAAGGATATTGAAACTACTATCTGATATTGAGCCTGGCTTTTTATCCGCTTTATATTTGGCAGTAACCTCACCCTTCAAATAGACTCGCTCAATTATTTCTGTTGGATAGCTACGCATAAAATCTATCCGAATTTTTCAATCCAGTTTACCAGAGAACCTTTATTCAGCACTTCATACTCTCTTGGTTTCTTCAAAGAATTGAATGGAGGATCTACATACAGCTCTTCCCATAAGATTGTCTTTTCTCCAAATTTGTCAAACAACTTGTTATACTCGACCACAAATGAGGTATGCTCGGAGATTACTTTGTCACGATTGTGTGCTTCAGAAGAACGTGCATATTCGATAAATAAAGGGTCAAATAAGAAGATATAAACAGGGTATACAAACAAAACGACCATCAATGCTGTGATGAACCAGCTCGCTGGCATTCCTTCTGCTAAAAAACGTATCCTTGTAATGAAGAAATTTGAGCGACGTATTTCATTTTCAATAGAGTGAATACGAATCTCAATGGAGGCTTCAATATCCTGAAGTAAAGCATCTCTTTCCGCCTCGTATTCTTTTCGGTTTACCTCGGGATCTCTATCAAATAGTTGGTCATCAGATAGCTTTCGACGAAAGTCAGCAAGAACCTCTTGACGTTCAGAATCGATATTTGCATCAAGAGTATTCTTGTAATTCTCTACTAGTTCATACTTCCAATTGGACAAATGCTTATTCAAACTTCTAGAGAGAATCTGTGTTTCTAAAGACTTTGACACAAACGCTGCAAGAATTATGAGTATGTAAGCTCGTTTGATAATAGATATAGCTATTTGTACAAAATTTGATTTAGGTCTATATCTGGTAGAAATAATTGAAAAGAACAAACGATATAAGTTCAGAATCAAGAGGCCAAAAAACAATCCAATAACAACACCTATTACAATACTTCCAGTTGTCTCGAACATGGCATAGTAAAATCCATAACCTCCTAGAATTATTGATAGTGATATTACGACACTAAACCAGATGAGCTTATTTGACTCCAGTTTAATGTGTTCAGGATCGATTCCAAAAACCTTTACGAGAGTCCTCACTATGCTTGATCAATATAATCTGACGGATTAGCCTTAATATTTTTCTCTTCCTTGCCTTTCCATTCTTTGAGGATAAGTTCATTCAAATCTGCCTGAGTCTGAAGTAGGGCCATCTTTTCTTTCATCAGCTTTTCTGACTGATGATTGATAACTAGATCCCTTTGAACACCCTCCTTGTCTTTAAAATAATCATGCTTAACCTCGATACCCTGCTCAGCCTTAATTAACGCTTTGACATTATCATTCATAAAGTCATATGGGCTTTTGATGAGCATCATTTTAAAGAATATCGGTGTTAGTTCAATCGCCATGAACAAGAGGGTAATAAACAATGTAATGGTTCTACCGGCAATATCATGGGCAATATGTAGCCTTTCCAAGAGGCCATTCAAGCTGTTGGAAACTGATCTAGCTTTTGCTTTTTCCGATTTTAGAATGGCCCGGGCTGATTCCAGCTCATCATTCTTCTCTCGAATTAGTAATTCGTTTTTTTCTTCTAATTCCTCAAGATTTCTTTGAGC
>Ga0115572_10001733_pt1 | contig 17693 bp, 11 predicted proteins | sample COGITO_mtgs_1206_FD_88681 | JGI IMG/M metagenome (GOLD analysis project Ga0115572, IMG submission 88681) | Pelagic marine microbial communities from North Sea - COGITO_mtgs_120607 | ecosystem: Environmental > Aquatic > Marine > Epipelagic | place: Germany:Helgoland, sampling site Kabeltonne... | reverse complement strand
GTGGTATCTTTGCAGTCCAAATCGCGGGATAGAGCAGTAGGTAGCTCGTCGGGCTCATAACCCGAAGGTCATTGGTTCGAGTCCAATTCCCGCTACAAAGAAAACCTCTTGAGAAATCAAGAGGTTTTTTTGTGCTTTTAAAAGTGAAACGGGTTTCAACTTTTAAAGAAGTACAAAAAATACCCAAAAGCGTTGTACGCTTTTTGTTTTCTTTGGGCTGTTCTCACTATTGGTCCATTCTGGAACAACGTGGAGGAATGAATCCAATTCCCGCTACTAAATGAGACTCAAGCGCTTTTTGTGTTTGAGTCTTTTCTTTTTTTAAGTCGTATTGTTTTAAAAATGAATGAGTTAATTCAAATAATAAATTCATTTTACTGGTTCGACATTCCTTATTTTTCATAGAAAATCTAAAACCTTCGGGAAATACTATATTCTGAAAAAGTCTCTTATTGTGATAATCCAATGATTCGTAGAATTGACGCGGATTATCAGCTATCTTTAAAAAATATTTCATCACCTTTTTGTGGTTCGACTTTTTTGTCGGTAGATTTATTAATAATTGCTTTTTCTTTTCGATGAGTTCTTTTAATCTTAAGCCATGCTTTTCAAAAATATCTTTTGATATTTCATCTGTAGCATATCTAAATTCTATTTTATCATATTGTTCTTGAAATTTATTGATTTCAGAATTTAATTGTCGCTTTTTATCTCCACTTGATGAAATTTCAGTTTGAATAATCTTTTCTAATTGTTTAGAAAACAACTTCTGAAAAGATTTAGACAGTTTTAATGAATCTATAGTTTCGGCAAACTGTTGATGGATTCCATCTGTAAGCGATTTAGTTCTTCTGTTGGCATTAACTGTTTTATTACATGATGAACATTTGTAGTACAGAATTTGCTTTCTGAATTGTTGTTCTACAAGTGGTGTGAATTTGAAGACCCAGCGCTGAATAACAGCATGATCTACTTTAACGCCTCTAATAGATAGTAGCTCTTCTGCATTTATATAGCTAAGACTAAATCTAAGTTTAAAATATGCCGCTTGTAATATTATAGCTTTAGGAAAACAATGACCTTTGAACATCTCTTTTAAAGCTAAAGATGGCTATTTCGTTTTTTTTTTTGCTACCTTAAAATGCGACAGAACCTAAAAATGAGAAATTGGCTTAAATATTAAGAAATAAATTTTGAGGTTTTATCAAATCCAAACAATAAAAATAGAATTTTATTGAGTTTTGTCCCAACATTTTTTTTAAGTAAATGGTAAGCTTTAGTTAAATGGCCTTCAACAGTTTTTATGGAAAGATTTAAATACTCAGCTATTTCTATATTAGTAAGGCCTTCTTTTTTACTCAATAAAAAAGTTTCCTTGCATTTCGGCGGTAAAATAGAAATACCCTCATTTATGAAGGCAATTTTTTTATTTATTAATTCAGAATTGTTTTCATCAATGGCTTCATCTAAACCTTCTATATAGGCAAGTTCTAGTCTAGATATTACTTTTCTTTTATTATGTTGATTGATAAACTCATTATAGGTAGTCTTATATAAAAAACTTTTTATGGAATAATCAGGATTTAAACGCTTCCTATACTCCCAAGTCTTTAAAAAAACATTTTGAACTATATCATCTGCTATATCACTATCATTTGTAAGACTTATAGCGTAAACAAATAATGGCTTATGATAATTGGTTACCAAATAAACATAGGCATCCTCGTCACCCTTTTTCAGATGTTCAATGAATTTTAAATTGTCTTTAAATGCACCGAATTTTTTCAAAATCTATAAATTATTATTAAGAAGGGTGTAAATATGATAAAATAATAATAGAAAACAAAAAAAAATATCAAAAATGCAAGGGTTTTTTGTTTTTGTCTTGTAATATATAAAATGAACCATGTATAAGATGTCTCCTAAAATTGAAAAAATAATAGTTAAATATATGACAAAGTCAGCAACTGCTGATGATCTTTACATACTTTCAGAATGGGTTAAATCTCAAATCAATAGGGAAGTGTTTAAAGACTATGTTAAAACACACTACGCAATTTACTATAATATGAGTAAACCAGATTCAAAAAAAGCGTTAGATAAACTTCTTTTTAAAATACAAAAAGAAAAATCTTTTGTTTATAGATTGAAGAAAAGCCCAATATATAAATACGCTGCTGCTGCAGTAATTGTTGGAATAATAACATCAATTTATTTTTTCAAAGACAATATGTCCAACAACGCTATTAAAAACATAACGCCTATTATTGTAAATACTAGTATTGAACCTGGCTCAGATAAGGCAACACTTACATTAGATGATGGCTCACAAATAGTATTAGAAAAAGGAAGTTCTTTTCAAACACTTAATGCCATAAGTAATGGAGAAAAGATTTCTTATGAGGCAAATAATTTAAAAACCAAAAAGGTTGTTTATAATTATTTAACTATTCCAAGAGGTGGGCAATTTTTCATAACACTTTCGGATGGCACTAAAGTGTGGTTGAACTCAGAATCTCAATTAAAGTATCCAGTAAACTTTATTGATGGAGAAACTAGAAAGGTTGAGTTGGTTTACGGAGAAGCCTATTTTGATGTATCTCCAAGTCAAGAAAATAATGAGACTGAATTTATGGTTTTTAATGACAAACAAGAAATTCATGTTTTAGGTACAGAATTTAATTTAAAAGCATACAAAGATGAAACCAATATTTATACCACTCTAGTTGAAGGTAGTGTGAATTTAAGTTATGAAGATATACACCAGAAATTAGTGCCTAATCAACAATCAAATTTTAATAAAGAAAACAATGATTTTTCAGTTAATACTGTTGATGTTTATAACGAAATATCATGGAAGGACGGTGTTTTTAGTTTTGAAAGAAAAACTCTTAAAGAGATGATGAAAGTTCTATCGCGTTGGTATGATGTTGAAATTGTAATTAAAAATAAATCAATTGAAAATGAAGAATTTGTAGGCATATTAAGAAAGAATAAAAAACTGGAAGATATACTTAACAATGTTAAAAATTTTGGATTTATTAAAAACTTTGAAATAATGGAAAATAAAAAAGTAGTATTAGAATAAAAATGGAGCGAAGTATAACATTTGGTCGTGTAACAAACTTCGCCCCTCTTAATATGTATTAATTAAACTAATGTATAACTAACACAAAGCAAATTTATGGAAATTAAACTAATTAATGTCCGTTCTCTCATTCGAAAACGGTTTCTAATGATGATTATGAAAGCATTTATCTTTTTAATGTGCACAGCCGTTTTTAGCCTTTCAACAACTAATTCTTTTTCTCAAGAAAAGATTGTTATTGAAAATGATCAATTAATAACAATTGATCAGGTATTTAGGATTATAAAAAAACAGACCAATTTAGATTTTGTTTATCCTAGAAGCATTTTTAAGAATACTCCAAAAATACAGGTAAAAAAAGGAGAGACTAAAGTAACTGAATTGTTAAAAGTAAGCTTGTCTAGTAATAATTTAAGTTTCAAATTTACCGAAAACAACACAATACTTATTGAAGAAAAGGCACAATTAAAAGAAGAATTAAAACAAACCACTAAAATTACAGGCACGGTGATGGATAATAATAGTATTCCAATACCTGGTGTTAATATTCTTGTTAAGGGAACAACAACTGGCACACAAACCGATTTTGATGGTAATTATAGTTTAGAAATTGAAAATACTGATAATCTTTTGGTGTTTTCTTATGTTAGCTATTTGACTCAAGAAGTTGCTATTGCGAATAGAACTATAATTAATATTATTTTAAAAGAAGATATCGCAGCATTAGATGAGATTGTCATCGTTGGATATGGATCTGTTAGGAAACGCGTTTTAACAGGTTCTGTTTCATCTATAAAAGCAAAAGAAGTTTCAGAAACACCAACTCCAAGAATAGATGATGCTTTACGTGGAAAAGTATCAGGACTTCAAATTACACCTACGTCCTCTGCACCAGGAGCCGCAGCCACAGTTAGAATTCGAGGTAGCAATTCAATTTCTGCAAACAACGAGCCTTTATACGTGATTGATGGATTTATTGGTGGTTTTAGCTTGAATGATATTAACCCTCAGGATGTAGAATCCATTGAAGTGTTAAAGGACGCTTCTTCTACCGCTATTTATGGCTCTCGGGGCTCAAATGGTGTAATTCTCATAACAACAAAAAAAGGAAAAATAGGTAAACTTAAAGTTACTTTAGATACATATACAGGAGTTCAGTCACCACGTCGTTTTTTAGATGTCTTAAATGCCAGTCAATTCGCAGAGTGGATTAATGAAGTGAATGGTTCTGAAGTTTACGAGAACCCTTCTGCTTTTGGAGAAGGAACTAATTGGCAAAAGGAAATATACCAAAATGGAGCTTTAATGCAGAACCATACCTTATCCTTATCCGCTGGAAATGAAGATAGTAGATTTTTCTTCTCATTAAACGGCTTTGACCAAGATGGTATTTCGATGAACAGTTCTTTAAAGCGATACCAAATAAAGTTAAACTCGGATCATCAAATAAGTGAAAAATTTAAAATTAGTCAATCCTTATTAATTAGCCGAAATAGAACAACGCCGGGTTACAATTTAGATGATATCATTGGAGAACAGGATGCAGCACTTCAAATAGCGGGTTGGAATCCGACGTTACCAGTACGAGACGAGAATGGCGATTTTACTTTTCAAACTGAAAGTTCATTACTTACTGCTGACAATCCTGTGGCTAGGGCTGAACTCTTGCAAAATATTCGCACGCAGACCAGTATTATTGGAACGGTTTACGGGGAGTATGAAATATTTGACGGACTGAAATATAAACTGTTGGCTGGTGCAAATATTCGTGGAGAGTTACGACAAAATTATAGTCCTTCTTCGCTCTTTCAAGAAAATAACACGTCGGGAACAGCACGAGTTTTGAACAGTGATAGAAATGACTTTTTGTTAGAAAGCACCATAAACTTCAATAAAGTATATGGCAATCATAGTGTTTCCGGGCTTTTAGGGTATACTAGGCAAACTATATCCACCTTTACAAACGCCTCTGAAGTACGAGGATTTGTTACTGATGCTTTTTCTTTTAATAATCTAGGCGCAGCTACTGAACGTCTTTCCACGGTTTCTGAAGAGCTAGAAGAAGGTTTAGAGTCCTACTTATTTAGAGCAAATTACGGGTATAAAGGAAAGTACTTGTTTACTGCATCTGCCAGATTGGATGGGTCTTCCGTGTTTTCCAAAAATAATAAAAGGGGTTTATTCCCTTCGGCCGCGATTGCTTGGAGAGCAATAGAGGAGGATTTTATAAAAGAATTAAACGTTTTTGATGACCTAAAACTTAGAGCTAGTCTTGGTCAACTTGGTAACCCAGGGATAACCCCTGGGGCTTCACTTAGTCAATTAAGTCAAGATGGTAACAATTACATTTTTGGATCTGGGCAAACACCAGCCCCGGGAATTGCTCCAAATACATTAGGAAACGATAATTTAAAATGGGAAACAACAACTCAATTTGATATTGGTTTAGATGCAAGTTTTTTTAATAATCGTTTAAATATGACTATTGATTATTATCATAAAGAAACCGATGATCTTCTAGTACAAGTACCATTATTACAGTTGACAAGTTTTGACAGCGCATTGAGTAATTTCGGAAAAGTACGAAATACAGGATTTGAATTATCCTTAAATTCGATAAATCTAACTTCGGATAATTTTGAATGGAGTACTAATTTTAATATCTCAACCAACAAAAATGAAATTTTGGAAATAGATGCCCCAGAGGGATTTATTCTTAATAATCCAATAGGTGGTGATTTTATAGGAGTTCCTTCCGGGATTCTTAGAGAAGGCATACCATTAGGAAGTTTTTACGGACTTGTTTCAGAGGGCATATGGAACGATCAGGCTGAGATAGATGAATCGGGCTTGACCGGGGAGACTATATTTCTAGGTGGTCAACGTTATAGGGATGTTGATGGAAATGGAGAAATTGATATTACAGATGACAGACAAATAATTGGTGATGCAAATGCTAAGTTTTTTGGTGGTATGGGAAATAATTTTCGATATAAAAACTTTGAAGTTTATATATATCTCACCTTTGTTTACGGAAATGATATTTTTAATGAAACGCAATCAAGATTGGGTGTTGCATTTGATAATAATGTACCAGGGTCTTATGCTAATCGATGGACTCCGACAAACACGAATACTAATATTCCAGCTTCAAATGCATTCCAGCGCTCTCTGATTACCTCAAATTCAGACATGATAGAAGATGGTTCTTTTTTAAGGTTAAGAAACCTTAATTTTGCATATAATATACCAACTGAAAAATTATCGTGGTTGTCTTCTGCAAAAGTTTATATACAAGGAACTAATTTGCTCTTGTTTGATAACTATTCAGGTTATGACCCTGAGATTAACCGAGGAACTGGTAACCTGAAAAGAGGCTACGATAATGCTCAAGATCCTGCGATAGAAACCTATACTTTGGGTTTAACCTTGAACTTTTAATTAAACATAAAAAAAAATAATCATGAATAAAATTTCTAAAATAATCTTATTGGTCATTGTAGTATTTTGCTCTTGTAGTGAAGATATCTTAACAGAAGATCCTAAAAGTTTTTTAACTCCAGAATCATTCCCAAATAATGAAAAGGATGCTATTGCTGCCACCAATGCCGCCTATTCAAGACTTCATTCTAATGCCCGAGATTTGTATTATGGTTTTGTGGGTACTGACGAAGCTTTTCAAGGGTTTCACAATCAAAGAGCCATTACGTGGTTCATTAATTTGAATGAATTCGATGCAGATGCAGCTAGTTTTTGGCAAACAGATTATCAGGGTATAGCAAGGTGCAATACAGTAATTGATTTAGTTCCTCAGGTAGATATGGAAGAGGTTTTAAAACAACGACTTATAGCTGAGGCAAAATTTCTCCGTGGGTACTATTATTTTAATCTAGTTAGAAAATATGGAGGTGTTCCCATAATAGATGGCATTCTTTCAGGTCCTGATGAACTTATAGGTGTTACTAGGAATACAGAGGAAGAGGTTTACAAATTAATTAAGCAAGATTTTGAAGCAGCAGCCCAATTTTTGCCCCAGACTTATAGCCAGGGAGAATTAGGAAGAGCAACTAAATGGGCTGCAATTGGACTTCTTAGTAAAGTTCACATGACTTTAAAAGAGTTTGATTTGGCCAATGAATTATTAGACCAAATTATAAATTCAAATCAATTCGGATTGTTTGCCGATTACAACAAAAATTTCGGAGAAGTTAATGAACATCAAATTTTTCCTGATATAAATGGAACTCTTGTCAATGAAATTATTTGGGATGTTCAATTTGTAAAAGATGAAAGAGGAGGAACAATGACCCAGCAAACTGGCTCCAGGGGACGTCAGGTAGGTGGTGTGAACGCTCTTTGGGGAGGATTTGAAAATATGCTTCCAACACCTGAATTGAGAGCTATGTTTGAGCCTGGGGATTTAAGGTTTGCCATAAGTTATGTTGAAGAAGTGCAACTAAACGGTCAGACTGAGGTATTGGAGTCTAATAGAACTCCAGGTGGTGGCCCAATAAGTGGTAAATATCACAATCCTGAAAATAGTGAGTCACCAATTAGAAATAATTCTGGAAACAACATAACGATTTTAAGATACTCAGATGTTTTATTGCTGAAGGCAGAAGCCTTAAACGAACTAGGCAGCACAGAACTTGCCCAACAATTCATCAACCTTGTAAGAGAAAGAGCTGGTATTTCAAATCTTGAAAACTTAAATCAGGAAAGTATGAAAGAAGCAATTATAAAGGAAAGAGCCACCGAATTAAGTTTTGAGGGACATCGTAGATATGATCTTATAAGATGGGGTATTTACATAGAGACCATGAGGAATACAACTTCAACATTCTTGCAATCACCAAGGGAAAACATTCAAGATTTTCATGTTCGACTACCCATACCACAAAACGAGATTGGTGTTTCTAATGGATCAATTGTACAAAATCCGGGTTATTAATTTTGAATATTATTTTATGTATCCATATAATATATTAAAGAATTTGTTTGAGAATTAGTCGATTGATTGTTAGAGGGGTGGCTGGACTTTATTTCTGCTGCCCTTTTTTTAAAGTAATAATCAGTATTTCTAGCTGTATTTAATGGTTAATAATAATTCAAGGTTATATCAATATTAAAATCTTTTAAAAAAGACAGAAATTAATGAAAATAAAATATATATACGTCTTAATGTTAATTAGTTACATTGTTTTATATGGTTGTAAAGAAGATAGCAAAAATGTAATCAAGGAAGAAAAAAGACTCCCCAATATTGTACTTTTCCTAGCAGACGATATGACCTGGCGTGATTGTGAACCGTATGGGAATCCTGATGTTAAAACACCAAATATTCAAAAATTAGCTGATAGCGGTGTATCTTTCGATAACATGTTTACTTCAACAGCTATGTGTGCTCCAACACGTCAACAATTGATGACTGGATTATTTCCGGCCAGAAGTGGTGCTTTTCCAAACCACTCAGAAGTATACGATGGAGTAAAAAGTTTTGCACATTACTTTGGGGAATTAGGTTATAGAGTAGCCCTAATTGGAAAACAACATTATGGACCAGATGAATCTTTCCCAATAGAATATTTAGGTGGAAGGCAGCATGATGATGGTAAAAAAGGAGATGATATTCAATTGAAAAAAATAGAACCCATAATAAAAGGGGAAAAGCCTTTTTTTTTAATTATTGCACAAAATCAACCTCATGCACCATGGAACAGGGGGAACACCGCGCAATATAAGGCTGAAGATATTATAGTACCAAATTATATGATAGACACACCTGAAACCCGAAAAGAACTTACTAAATATTACGCTGAAATAACCTATATGGACAGCCTTTTGGGTAAAACATTGAAATATGTTGACATAGCTGGCAAAACAGATAATACAATATCCATTTTTACAAGTGAACAAGGGTATTATTATCCATTTGGAAAATGGACTTGTTATGATTTGGGTCTTAAAACCGCTTTTATTGCAAAATGGCCTGGTAAAATTAAACCTAACACCAGAAATAAAGCAATGGCTCAATATGTAGATATTGTTCCAACTTTGTTAGACGCTGTTGGGGTAAATCCTAATAGTATTGACACAGGTATTAATGATTCCAAGGGTTATTCGGGATTTGATGGGGAGAGTTTTGTACAAGCTCTTTTCGGGAATACCGAAAATCATCGCGATTACACCTATGGTATTCAAACTACAAGAGGTATAATTGATGGTTCAGAATTTTATCCTGTTCGTTCTATAAGATCTAAGAAGTACAGATATATTCAAAATCTTAGTCATGAGTCAACGTTTTATAATATGATTACAGTTAAACATGACATCTATAAGTTATGGTTATCTAATGCTAGAAATAAGGAAGAATTAAATTGGGTAAAAAGCTATCAAAAAAGACCTTTTGAAGAGTTATATGATTTGGAGAATGACCCATTTGAAAAACATAATATTGCAGAAAGTCCAAATATGAAAGACTTAAAAACAGAATTATCCTTTAAGCTTAAAAGATGGATGGAACAGCAAGGAGATAAAGGCTTGACAACTGAAATGGAAGCATTAAGTCGTCAAGTAGGGCATGCTAACTGGGTTTCACATGATCAAGAATTAAAAGAACAGAAACTAAAAATTAAATAGTACTTAGTTATTTAAACGCTATAATAAATTAAATAAAAATAATGAAAAACCTTATTTTATTGGGGCTTGTAATAGTTAGCTATTATTCTTGTAAGCAAAAGAAAATTAATGTACCAGTTGATGAACGTCCAAATTTTGTTTTGATAATGTCTGATGATATGGGATATTCAGATTTAGCACCATATGGTGGCGAAATAAATACGCCTAACTTAACAACTTTAGCCGAGGGAGGTTTAAAATTCACGCAGTTTTATAATACTGCAAGGTGCTGCCCATCTAGAGCATCACTAATGACAGGGTGTTACCCTCAACAAGCAGGAATCGGTCATATGACAAATACACCAAATAATAAGAACGAACATAATTATGGAGTTCCAGAATATCAAGGAAAACTGAGTTCAAATACCATGACCATCGCTGAATTACTAAAAGAGTCTGGCTATTCCACGCTGATGTCTGGAAAATGGCACTTAAGCTTTCATGATAAAAGCCAGTGGCCTTTACAGCGTGGTTTTGATAAATTTTATGGGTTCATTGCAGGTGCTGGAAATTATTTTAAACCTGAAGCTCCAAGAAATATATATGAAGGTAATGAAATAGTTAATATAACAGATGAAAAATATTATACGACCGATGCGTTTACAGATAAATCCATTGAATATATAGACGCTACCAAAGATAAAGAAAAGCCTTTCTTTTTATACTTAGCCTATAACGCACCACATTGGCCTTTGCAAGCCCCTAAGGAAGATATTGATAAATATAGGGGGAGGTATTTGGATGGTTGGGAAAATCTGCGTTTGCAACGTTATAAACGTATGAAAGAAATGGGGTTAATAGATCCTTCGTGGAGGTTAAGCCATGATGATATTATTTCATGGAATTCTCTTGATGAAAAAAAGAAGCAAGAAATGGATTTACGAATGGCAATTTATGCTGCTATGGTTGATAGGATGGATCAAAACATCGGTCGCTTGGTAGCAGACTTAAAAGCCAGAAATTTATACGATAATACCATAATTATGTTTTTAAATGATAATGGAGCATGTGCTGAATTTGATGAATTAGGTAGTGGTCCGAAAGAACAACTAGAAACAAAAAAGGGATATGCCTTAACCTATGGTAAAGCTTGGGCAAATGCATCAAACACGCCCTATCGAATGTATAAACATTGGCTTCACGAAGGGGGGATAGCTACTCCATTTATTGTTCATTGGCCAAAAGGGATTTCAAAAGACATTAAAGGTAATATTGTAAATCAATACGGTTTTCTTCCAGACATTATGGCAACCTGTTTAGATTTAGCTCAAATTGAACAGCCAAAAGAATATAATGGCAATATAATCACCCAACATTCGGGTGAAAGTTTAAAGCCTTTATTTTCAGGTATACCAAAGCAATTACACACTGAACCTATTTTTTGGGAGCACGAAGGAAACAAGGCTGTACGCTTAGGAAAATATAAACTTGTTCAAGAATGGAAAGAAGGCAATGAAGATAATTGGGAATTATACGATTTAGAAAATGACCGTACAGAAACTAATAACTTAATAACAAAAATGCCGAATAAAGCAAATAAAATGATTGTTATGTACAATGAATGGGCCACTAGGATAAAAGTTTTACCATGGGATGAAGTAATAAAAATCCGGACAAATAATTTAGAAAAAGTTCATTAAACAATTAGTTGTTTTCTTTGTTAGTACTATTAAATTATAAAAAAATAAACTATAAAATTCTTATTATTAACAATTAAGAGCGATAAAAAATTAATATGTCATTTATTTAATGATCTAAAAGACAAATAAAGTAATATAAAAAAGCACGTTAATTAAATTATGAAAAGATTTAATTTTTTATTTCTATTTATGGTAATACTTTTCATTTCCTCTTGTTCTAAAAATAAATCAAATGAAAGTGAAATATTGTTAGCAGACCCTACAATTTTTAACGATAATGATGTGTATTATTTATATGGAACAACCTCGGGAGGATTAGATAGCGTAAACAGTGGCTTTTTGGTATATGAATCTAAAGATTTAAAAAACTGGTCTCGAAAAGGATATGCCTTGAAGAAAGGAGATTCTTTTGGTGACTGGGGGTTTTGGGCACCACAAGTTTTTAAAAGAAATGAACTGTATTATATGGCTTATACGGCAAACGAAAATATAGCTATCGCTTCATCTAAAAGCCCGCTAGGTCCATTTGTTAATAAAACGAAACAATCTTATAAATCATCTATTAAACAAATAGATCCTTTTGTGTTTTTTGATAATGGTAAAGTATATATGTATCATGTTAGGAGGGTTGATGAAGGTTCTCAAATTTTTGTGGTGGAATTAGAAGATGATTTGAGAAGTATGAAAGCAGAAACACTTACAAAATGTATTTCAGTAGAACTATTATGGGAAGACACTAAAAAAATTAAGTCAAAAATAGCAGAGGGTCAAACCGTAATAAAAATGGAGGATACTTATTATTTGTTTTACTCAGCAAACAATTTTAAAAATCCTGATTATGCAGTGGGATATGCAACAAGTAAAAGTCCAATAGGCCCTTGGCAAAAGGCTAATGATAACCCTATTATAGAGAAAAGTATTATTAATGAACACGGTCCGGGGCATGGAGATGTTTTTTACGATATGAATAATAGCATCTATTATGTATTACATACACATTTTTCAAAAGAAGAAGTAAGGCCTAGAAAAACAGCAATAATAAAATTAACTTTTGATGAAAATTCCAAAAGCTTTAGTGTGAAAAAAGAATCGTTTAGATTTTTAACAAGTGGCGGATGAAATGAAAATCTAAATCTAGAATAATGCCTAATTTATATAAAAAAGATCATGAAAACAATATTTAGGGCCTGTAAAATCGCAATTTTATTTTTATTAATCCAATTTATTAGCTGTAAAGAGAATGCTAAAACTATAAATAATGTAATACAAGAAGTAGAGGTTTCAACACAAAAAACAAAGCTAAAAGCTGAAGATTTTCAAATTCAGATTGATGGTAGAAAAACTAACTTTTACGTTTTGACAAATAAAAATGGTATCGAAGTAACTTTTACAGACTACGGACAACGTTTAATATCTATAATCGTTCCAGATAAAAACGGAAATTTTGAAGATATTGTTTTGGGTTTTAATACTTTAAAAAAATATATATCTGCTAGAGAAAAATATATGGGTTCATTTATCGGTAGGTATGCAAATAGAATTGCTAAAGGAAAATTTTCAATTAAAGGTAGACAATATAACTTATCAACAAATAATGGTGAAAACCATTTACACGGTGGCCATAAAGGTTTTAATAATGTAGTGTGGGATGTTCATAAATTAAAGGGAAATGAAATTGAATTTGTACGAACTTCACCTGATGGGGAAGAGGGATATCCTGGTAATTTAAAGGTTACAGTTAATTACTTATTAACTGATGAAAATGAAATTATAATATCCTATTATGCTGTTTCAGATAAACCAACAGTTGTAAACTTAACGCATCATTCTTTTTTTAACTTGGCAGGGGAAGGTACCGGTACAATTAACAATCATTTGTTAATGATTAATGCAGATAAATATACACCTGTTGATGAAAACTTAATTCCTATAGGTGAATTGGCTTCTGTTGATGGAACGCCGTTCGATTTCACTAAGGCAAAGCCTATTGGTAGAGATTTAGAGGTTGCAGATCAACAATTAACTTATGGAAAAGGGTATGACCATAATTTTGTTTTGAAAGAGGGGCTGACAAAAAATGAATCTGGACTTGTTTTAGCAGCGAAAGTAGTTGAACCAAATAGTGGCAGGGTTATGGAAGTATTTACTGATGAACCAGGTTTGCAGTTTTATGGAGGTAATTTTCTTGATGGTGTCACCAAAGGTAAAAGTGGTAAATCTTATAATTATAGCGGAGCCTTTTGTTTAGAAACACAGCATTTTCCAGATTCTCCAAATCAACCTAATTTCCCTTCAACACTATTAATGCCTGGAGAAAAATATACTTCTACCTGTATTTATAAATTTAGCACCATTAATTAATGCAAAAACGCATTAATTCTTAATATTATTTTTTAAACATTTATTATGAATAAATTAGCGATTATTCTTTTTACTCTTGTCATCATAGGTTGTAAGAATGATAATAAAACGAGTGATATTGTTGATATCGATAAAGTTGAAATGAAACAACCAAATATTGTAATTATTTATTTAGACGATTTAGGCTATGGTGATTTAGGGGTATATGGAGCCAAAGGAATTGAAACTCCAAATATTGATAAATTAGCTAATGAAGGTGTAAAATTCACTAATGGTTATGCCTCTTCTGCAACTTGTACACCAAGCAGATATGCTTTGCTAACAGGAATGTATCCTTGGCGTAATAAAAATGCTAAAATTTTACCTGGAACGGCGCCACTTTTAATTGGTACAGACCAACAAACTTTACCAAAAATCTTAAAAAAACAAGGCTATCAAACCGCAATCGTTGGTAAATGGCATTTGGGTTTAGGTACTGGTGTTGTAAACTGGAATGAAAAAGTAACTCCAGGACCCAATGAAGTTGGGTTTGATGAATCTTATATTTTAGCCGCTACGCAAGACAGAGTACCAACCGTTTATATAAAAGATGGAAATGTTGTTGGCTTAGATAAAAATGACCCCATAGAAGTTAATTACAAAACCAATTTTGAAGGGGAACCAACTGCTATTTCAAATCCAGAACTGTTAACGATGAAATGGCATCATGGACACAATAGTAGCGTTGTAAAAGGTATTCCAAGAATTGGTTATATGAAAGGTGGTGAAGCTGCAAAATGGACAGATACTGAGATGGCAGATCATTTTTTAGAGAAAGCACAAACCTATGTAAAAACACATAAACAGGCTCCTTTTTTCCTTTATTATGCCATGCAACAACCACATGTACCTAGAACTCCACATCCAAGATTTGTAGGCAAATCTGGTTTAGGACCAAGAGGAGATGTTATTTTGGAAGCAGATTGGGCAATTGGCGAATTTATGAAAACCTTAAAAGAAGAAGGAATTTTAGAAAATACATTCATTGTTTTTTCTAGTGATAATGGTCCTGTTTTAAATGATGGATATTACGATGATGCCGTAGAAAAAATTGGAAATCACGATCCAAAAGGAGGATTAAGAGGAGGTAAATACAGCATTTTTGAAGCCGGTACAAGAGTGCCATTTATAACCTATTGGAAAGGAACAATACAACCAGCAGTGTCTGATGCAATTGTTTGTCAAATGGATTTAGTAGCATCCATTGCAGATTTAGTAGGTACTGAAGAAACAACCGCAGACAGTAAAGATTTGTTAAGTACATTTTTAGGAAAAACAACGGAAGGCAGAACCAACTTAATCATTGAAGCTACCGGAAAAACAGCTTTAAGAAGTGGAGATTGGTTATTAATCCCTGCCTATCAAGGCAAAAACTTTAGAGAAGAAGTAGGCATAGAAGTGGGTAATTTTCCAACTATTCAATTGTATAATTTAAAAGTTGATAAAGGGCAGACAAATAATTTAGCTTCAGTAAATTCAGAAAAAGTAGCAGAACTTTTGAAGGTTTTTATCGCATTAAGAGGTTCAGATTATGAAAAAGGCGTAAAAGAAGTTGTATTTAAATAAGAAACCTTCAACCCATTTCAGGTTGATATAATTCAATTATCAAAATAAACAAAAGAACAAACCATGACAGCAAATTTTGAAATTCTAGATTACATCATTTTTATCGTTTATGCCCTTCTAATATTAGGGGTAGGATTGTGGGTTTCTCGTGATAAAAAGGGACACCAAAAAAATGCTGAAGATTACTTTTTAGCCAGTAAATCTTTGCCTTGGTGGGCTATTGGTGCATCCTTAATTGCTGCCAATATCTCTGCTGAACAATTTATTGGAATGTCGGGTTCTGGGTTTGCCTCTGGATTAGCAATCGCATCTTACGAATGGATGGCGGCCTTGACTTTACTAATTGTAGGGAAATACTTTCTGCCAATTTTTATCGAAAAAGGATTGTATACCATTCCTGAGTTTGTAGAAAAACGATATTCTACCAACTTAAAAACCATACTTGCAGTTTTCTGGATTGCATTATATGTTTTTGTAAACTTAACCACGGTGCTGTATTTAGGATCTCTTGCCTTAGAAACCATTATGGGAGTTCCGATGATGTATGGTGTATTGGGACTTGCTCTTTTTGCAGCAGCTTACTCCTTATATGGAGGGCTTTCGGCAGTAGCTTGGACGGATGTAATCCAAGTCGTTTTTTTGGTAATAGGTGGGTTAATTACTACCTACTTGGCGTTGAATACCGTATCTGACGGACAAGGAATGTTCGCAGGATTAACAACTATTTACGAAGCAGTTCCTGAGCGTTTTGCTATGATTTTAGATGAATCTAACCCTGAATACAATAACTTACCAGGTATTGCTGTGCTTGTGGGTGGTATGTGGGTGGCTAATTTATATTACTGGGGATTTAACCAATATATCATCCAAAGAACCTTGGCTGCAAAATCATTAAAAGAAGCTCAAAAAGGGATTTTATTCGCAGCTTTCTTAAAATTAATAATTCCGTTAATTGTTGTAATTCCAGGTATTGCTGCCTTTGTCATGGTAAACGATCCTGAAATCATGGCGCGTTTGGGCATGGCTGGTTTAGAGAATTTACCCAGCTCAGAACAAGCTGATAAAGCGTACCCTTGGTTGTTACAGTTTTTACCAACAGGACTCAAAGGAGTGGCTTTTGCTGCATTGGCAGCCGCTATTGTATCTTCTTTAGCATCCATGTTAAACTCAACTTCTACCATTTTTACAATGGATATCTACAAACAGTACATCAACAAAAATGCTTCTGATAAAGCTACCGTAAATATGGGTAGAATCTCGGCGGGTGTTGCCTTAGCAATAGCGTGTGTTATGGCTCCTTTATTAGGAAATTTAGATCAAGCCTTCCAATTTATTCAAGAGTACACAGGAGTGGTTAGTCCAGGTATTTTAGCTGTTTTTATGTTAGGATTGTTCTGGAAAAAAACAACAAACAAAGGGGCTATTGTCGGGGCATTGGTGTCGATTCCTATTGCCATGTATTTTAAAGTTGCTCCTAAAGGGTGGTCTACAAGCTCCTTTTTTGTAGATGTGCCGTTTATGAATCAAATGGGATACACGGTAATTTTGACAATGATTGTAATTGCCTTATTTAGTTACATACAGCACAAAGGAGCTGATGACGAAAAAGGAATTGATATTTCAAAAGAAATGTTTAAAACGAGTCCGTTGTTTAATATCGGCTCATTTGCGGTAATGCTGATTTTAGTGGTATTATATAGTGTTTTTTGGAATTAGGAAAATAGGGCATATAATTGGAAGAGATTAGAAAAGAATCTGGCACATAAATATTGAATGGGATTTATAAATTCGCTTAAAAATAATTTTTAGTATTTGTACTATTACTATTTTTAACTTTATTTGTAAATCAAAATTCCTAATACAAGATCAAAATAAGGCAATTGTCCATTCAAATGTGTTGGCAGATTATGTATTCTGCGAAATCCTTGAAATTTACTTGCAAGGTTTTTAAGGTCCTTTTTTGTTGGCTGGCTTGTTTTTGTATTGAAAAAAGATTGAGATTAGAGAAAAAATTAAAAACCAGAACAAAACATTTTACTGTTTTATCCTGATTTTTTTTTAAAATTAATTTAATCTCTTGTTTCTCATCCAGATAAATGCTAGTTGACATGCATCACTAATCATTCTGGAAATTAATTCATTGGAATAATCTCTTTGATCCATCTTTTGTGTTTTTAAGTTATTAATACTTTTAAGGTGCTTAGCTGATAAAAAGGACTCTTCATAATAAGCATATTCCATGACTAAATCGAAGTCAATTCCTGTTTTAAAGAGTGTCTTTTCTACCTTTAAATGACCTTAAATATGAATATAAAATATCC
>Ga0115572_10001731_pt1 | contig 17707 bp, 16 predicted proteins | sample COGITO_mtgs_1206_FD_88681 | JGI IMG/M metagenome (GOLD analysis project Ga0115572, IMG submission 88681) | Pelagic marine microbial communities from North Sea - COGITO_mtgs_120607 | ecosystem: Environmental > Aquatic > Marine > Epipelagic | place: Germany:Helgoland, sampling site Kabeltonne... | reverse complement strand
TGTGTTGTTTGATAAATTTCGTTATAGAAACCTACGCTTTTAAATAATTCTTTTGAAATCATCACAGAAGAATGCACAATTGGATTCTGAAACTTTATCATTTTCATGATTTGTTCCTCTGTGTAGAAAGGTGTAATACTTTCATGTCCATTATCGAAAAGCCTAGCTCTAGAAGCAACCAAACCAATTTTTGGATTTTGTCTAATAACTTGGACTTGCAATTCCAACCTTTTTGGATAGGAAAAATCATCAGAATCCATTCGGGCAATATATTTTCCCTTAGAAAGTTTAATTCCATAATTCAAACTTGAGGTAAGTCCCGTATTCTTTTTTTTTAAATAATATATTCTTGGATCCTGGTAAGATTTAACAATAGAATCTGTTAGATCTGTTGAGCCATCATTGATGATCAAAAACTCAAAGTCTGTAAAGGTTTGACATAAAACCGAATCAATAGCTTTTGCAATAAAATCCTGTCCATTATAAACAGACATAAGAACAGAGACTAGAGGGGATTTATGCATTGGACTGAATAAATTCTGCATATTTGCTGGCAACTAAACGAATATCTAATTCTTCTTTAATTCTAGATAGCATTTTTTCTTTCAATATATCTTTGTTGTCTAATGCATATTCAACCCTTTGAGACCATTTATCAATATCAATTGATGGAATATGATTTGCATCTTGCAATGGCATATAATCAAAGATTAGTCCTTCTTTTATGATAAGGGATTTCTCTTTTATTAACTCTGCGGCTCCACTTTCCTCAAGTGTCAAAACAGGAAGACCACACCCCATCATTTCAATCACCGAATTAGGACATGCATCAAAAATACACAATGATAAGCCTAAATCAGCATTAGAATACAATTTTGGTAATTCTTCAGATGGGATTCTGCCATGAAAAACACAATCGTCAGTATCCAATTCTTGAATACATTTTTTTGTGAGAATGTCCATGTCCCCAACAACATGTAATTTGATTTTGGGGTATTTTTTTTTAAGATTCTGGGTTAGTTTGATTGCTTCTTGTAATCTTTTATGAAGTCGAAATGATGCCGTAATAATTAATTTTGGGTTTCCACTTAATTGATTTTTCAGAGCAAGGGGTTTAAATATATCTGTAGGGATACCGTTTCGAATTATTATTGAGGGTTTTTGAGTTTTTCCAATAATTCTCTCATGCATTTTTTTGGATAAATCACTTTGATAAATAATAGCATTTGCATGGTTAATTAATTCCAGATTCATTCGGTTCAAATACCGATTAAATGGAATTGTAACGAGTTGAGATATACAATCGGGAATGTGTTTTATTACGGGAACCTTAATATTTTTTCTCTGCAAAAGCAGATTGTAGAAGTTTGTGGACGTGAGCAAGTAGTAGTATACACCATCAAGTCTTCCTAAAATGATTTTATCATTCTTACTATATAATTCATTTTGATTTATCGAAGGGTTGATTATTTCATATGGGGGTAGATCAAAAAAATTTAATTCTTTGATGAGTCTTGTCATGAAATTCTGCGGACCTCCAGGCATCTTCTTTAGATATTTATTAGATAAGCAAAATCCAAAGCATATTGTGACTTATTCCCTGCCATTTTATTTTTTTTCAACAACAAATAAGATCATGTGCCCCATATTACTGGTTAAGACACTAAAATCCTCTATTTTTATAATAATCCTTTTTATGGTCCTTTTCCAGAAAGGATCTTTTAAAAATTTTTTTGGTTTTGATTCCTCAGAATTAGAGATCGTTTTTTTCTTTAATTTAGAATTTGATCTTTTCAATTGTCGGTAGCATTTAATCCAATTAAGCTTATAGGATTTATGAAATCTAAAACCACTTTGTTCAAGTATCGTCCGAAATTCTTTTTCGCTAAACAGATATTGGTAAAACTCTCCTTTACCTATCGAGGTTACCTCACCGAAATGGTTTGCTCTTTTTTTATTCCAAAAAGGAACACTAATAAGTAACTTACCTCCTTTTTTGAGAACCCTGAATGCCTCTTTAATTATAGGTTCTGGTCCATCTTCGAAATGCTCCACTACACCCCAACTATAATAGGTGCCAAAATATTCATCTGGAAAATTAAGGTCAAATACATTCCCTAATTCGATTTTTAAATGAGGCTTAAGTTTTTTTACTCTTCCGATGACTTTTGGAGCATAATCTACTCCATTTATATCATATCCTTCGGAATCAAATATATCTACCCAATGGGACAGACCACACCCCCCTTCTAGAGTGGGGTGTTTTTTGTCAGTATGCTTTTTCATAATTGCATACTGCTTGAATGCAGTTGCATAAAATTTGGTTTTCTGATAGGAATTTGTTTTCCACAGAGAGTCCCAATAGTTTTTGTCGGCCTTTTGTTCTAGTTGTTTTACTGCCATATTTATCTCTTAATAATTTCAGCGTAAATTTCTCCCCATCGAACATCAAAACTTTTTACAACTAACCCTACTGATTCAATTTCTTTATAAAAAATTTCTTTCGTGTACTCTATAAAATGTGTTTTATCAAGTCGATATTCTACTCGATATTGTTTTTTTAGCAATACAACCCAATGTCGATCGATCATAGGAACACGAATTAAATAGTGAGGTTTATTTACCCAATTAACATTCAAATTTAGAGATCGTAAAAATGTTTTTCTGTCTTCAATATGTTCCAGAACATTTGACAATGTAACACAGTCAATATTTTGAAGATTTGAATAATCATATTGAGTGGCATCTGCATTTATAAAAATAAGGTTGTCTGAGGATTTATTTTTAGCAGTTTCATACAATCTTCTATCGATCTCAATACCGTATGATTTAAGTACGTGATGGCTTAATTTTTGGGTCATTTGACCTGTATTACATCCTACATCTAAAATCGTCATTTTAGACTTTAACTTTGAAATAAACCATTCTGCATACTTTACAATGTCATGTTTTGGATGCTCATTTTTAGATGCAAGTGATGCATAATGTCCAATCAACAAGTAAATAAAATTATCTAAAACTAATAATGGCCTTATTATAATTCCGGCAACTAACCTATTAGAAAAAAATACTCTGAAAACCCATTTAAATAATTTCATCTCAAAATTTTAAAACTTCATCCATATTTTTCAAAAACATATTTTGTGAAAATTGTTTGCAATAATCAATTGTTTTTCTTCTTCTGTCGTCAAATTCTTGAATGCCCATATTAGCAGCACAGATTACATTTTTTTTAATTTTTTCTTTCATTTTATGAAAACTTTCTTCCTTTATTATAAACCCAAAATCTTCAACATCCAAAGATGTCTCGTAAGAGACAATAGGGATTATACCATTAGACATACATGTAAGTACAGATGTTGCCATTCCTTCAGAACAACTCATAAATACTTGAAACGAATTCCTCTCACATATTTGTTTAAACTTAGATGAATTTGTATCAATAAAACCTCCGTAAAATATATTTGTTGAAGATTTAATTTTATCTCCGTAAAATTCAAAAAAAAGTTTATCACTTTCAGGCCCATAAATTTCGAGGCTCATCTCCGGTAAATCTAAAAAAGCATCAATAACTAAATCTACACCCTTAACAATAAATCCGTTTCCTGCGAAACAAATAAAATTACTCATTTTCTTCATTGGTTTTATTTTATTAAAACCACTTGGAGTATATGGTAAGTATTGGATAATTTTCTTGTTTAAATGCAAATAGGAATTAGTTGAGAATGAGTTTAATGAACCAATTACAAGAAGAATATTTGATAAACTTACTGTGGCATCAAAATCAATTGAATCTACAAGCCGCATTTGTTGTACTTTATCTTGATTTGCTTTAGATACATCATTTCTTTTGAAGAAATAATCATAGCGCTTGTTTATTTGTAGATTACTTAGTTCAGGATAAGGTCCTAAACATAATGCAATAATTTTCGAATTAGTTAGACTTGCAGCAATTTTATTAAATAAATAACCTGAGTTTCCTGCAGCAATACCCATGAAAACATCATAATCCTTACCTGTAATTTCTCCCCTATATTCTCTATCAACTACATCAACTACATAACCATTTGAATTTAATGATTTGATAATCAATAGTATTTCCTTCTCATTTGCGTGTCTATCTTCAGTAGATTTAAAAAGAAAAAGAGGAAACGTTTTAAATAATAATAATGCTTTTTTGTTCTTAGGTATCGAAGTCTCTAAATCAACATTATTAATGATGTATGGAAATTTGTTTTTTTTTGTTAAAATGAATTTCCAAACGATTTTTTTTAAAAGCAGTTTCATCTATTCCATTTTAAGTAAGAAGAAATACAAGTAAACTTTATTATTAATTTTTTCTCTAGGAAATGCTTTTATAGATGATTGCGATTTTAGATTAAATACCTTTTTGTAAAAATCAAGCATAAAATCTAATGATAACTCTTTGGAATCTACGCCATAAAATTTAGACCTTCTTTCAATATATTTTTCATAATTCTTCCCTTCGAAAGGTTTTATGTTAACATTAAAGATAAGATATCCTCCTTTACGGAGAAGATTTTTGGAGTTTCCTAGAAAATCAAAATGCTCACAATATTGATTTTCACCATAAATACCCAATGAGTTATCTATAAAAAGGATATCATACTTTTTGTTAGAATTGTAATTGTTGATTGTTTGAATAGAATCCATAATCTTGATTTCACACTTCGGTAAATTCGATTTTAGTTTCTCCCTAAACTTTTCGTCAATTTCCCAACACTCCATTTTAAGACATTGGCTGTAAATAATATGTGAATTCCAATCACCTTGTCTTGCAAAAATATCTAGAACTGATTTTTCATTTAAATTTTCAATGCATGAAATTACTTCTTCTAATGCTCCGTCAACTAAAATCCTCATGAGAAAATCATTTTCTTTAATTCCAAATCAGTATACTTGTCAGCAATCAAACTAGAAAACTGATCCGTTAGATAATTAGGCTGTTTGATGTTTTTTTTGGGTAATACAAAATAATCCGAATGATCAATACAATTCCTAGCTTCATTTTTGCTTAAAAGAATTTCATGAAGCTTTTCACCTGGAAATAAACCAATCTCATCAAAGCTTTTGCGGCCAGTTATAACCTTTAAAATATCTTTTATATATGCTGCTTTCATTTTTTTTATAATAATATCTCCATTATTACAAATTTTGATAGAGTCTATAATCGTTTTAAAGGCATCATCTAGTGTGAAAAAAAATCTTGAAACTTCCGGATGTGTAATTTTTATATCATTTTTGGGATTTTTCTTCCATGTGTTAATAAGTGATCCTTTGGAATCGATAAGATTGCCAAAACGGACAACACAAATATCAAAATGTACATTGTCAGAACTTGAAACAAATAATTTTTCCATAATATACTTGCTACATCCATAGACTGAACTGGGAGAAGCTGCTTTATCGGTACTAACAGCTATTACTTTTTTTAAAGTTTTTGTTCTCTTACAAGCCTTTATAAAGGACATACTCCCTTCTATATTGTTAAGGCAAGTTTGGTAAGGCTGTTCCTCGCAATAAATTGTGTCTTTCATTGCTGCCGTATGAATAGCAACTGTCACTCCATGAAGAGCCTCATAAAGTGTTTCTGTGTCCCTAATGTCGCCGATAATGAATTTAATTTTTGTGCTATTGAAAAAAGTCCTCATCTCATGTTGTCTTTCCTCATTTCTAGAATAAATAATTATTTTATTTTCCTTGAGAAAGCCTTTTGTTAAGCCATGTCCCAGGGAGCCTGTGCCCCCTGTAATTAGAATGGTTTCATTTTGTAATTCATTCATTTTTTAAAAATTGATTGTAAATTTTCTGAGATTTATCAAAAGATAGAAGACCGCCTTTGCCGTTTGCAACTCCAATAAAACCTTCAATAGGAGATAGTTTTTCAAAAATTAATTCCCCCTGTTTTCCAAGAATTCCTGATTTAATAATTGAGTATCCTGATTTTTGAATTCTTATATCTACCGATTTATTCTCTTTTTTATTTTTGAAGATGTTGTTTAATAAATTTTCAAGTGATTCTTTAGGAGAAATTCTATAAATCGCAGAAACATGTTTGTGCAAATCTGTACTTACCGATCCAATTCCTATGTCGACAACTATTGACTTATCAGTTATTGAATTCGTTAATTCTTTGTCAATTATTACTTGCCCACTCGAACAGCCTACTATAATATCAAATTTGATTTTCTGATTTGAATCAAACTTAAAAAGATATGGTAAGTTATAGCCGAACTCTTTGAGTGCCTCTTCAATTATCTTATGCTTCCTTTCAGACGTGTCTAGATATACGTTTAAACCTAAATCATTTAGTAAGAAGATAATTCTATAACCAATTTTGCCAACACCTTTTATGAATACGTTTTTTATTTTTGAATTTTGTGACAATAGCTCAGTAAAAAAACTCCTACTTGCCTCTACAGCAAAAGATGAAGGTTGGAATCCTATCACATCTTCAGTTAATGATGTTTTCCTGATGTAATCATAGACGCTTAGCTTTAATTTCTTGGATTCTGTGTCTGCAAGTAATGTATCATAGTTGTTTTCCATTCCACTTAAAAATGAATCAAGTATTTCACTGTTATTTAGAACTATGTATAGGTAATAATAAAATTTTGTTTCTTTTAATTGGGATATTGTAATGTCATTATTAAAAGCGTTATTTGAACTTGCAATAAATAAATATCTATGCTTTTTGCTCTTGTTGAATTTCTCAACTCTGTTAATAATATCAATAACCATAATTGTTTAAGATATGTGACTTAACGTTGTGTAATAATCTTTGACCTTAGGCTGATAATATTCAATTTCACAATTAAACATTGATTGATCTAAATAATTTTTCCCTCCAATTCCTGAGATGTATGTGTCTGCTTTTAATAATGAACAGATCTCTGCTAATTTTTTGGAAGCAACGAGTTTTGGGTTTAAGTTCAGATCGGAACTGTAAATCATTTCTGTATTTATATTAAGTTTTTTTCTGCAAAACAAAATCCCTTCCATATTAACATTAATTAGTTTTTCATTATCGTATATTTTGGACAAGTCAAAGCCGAAATTTTGAAATAGCTTTTTGATGATTTTATTTTTCCATCTAGAATCTTGAGCACAATAAATATTGTTGATTTTTTCACCTAATTGAAATTTTTTCAATTGCACAGTAAACCATTCTTCAGTGTTGTTTTTATTCAAAAATTTATTTCTATTATGCCAATTCCCTTTTGAAAACTGTGAATCATCAAGAATTACAAATAGATCTGCGTTTGCCATTTTTTTAAAATATCCTAAATATGGGAAGTGCTCAGGTTGATGAATTGCAATTTTCATAAGAATTAAATTTTTCTACTAAAACAATATAATGCTTCCGCAAATTTACATCTAGCCTCAATACCTCTATATCTAGCCCAGGCTTTGATACCCTCAGTGGACAGACAGTTTCCAGAGGGTCTTAGCTGAGAAGGGAAAACAGTAGAAAACATTTCTAATTTTTTCTCTAATTCTTCTTCAGACAATTCTATGTAAGTATTTGGAGAAAAATCAGTCGACACCCCTGAACTATGGACGTAGGTTGGATTTTCCATTGTATATATTTCTAAAGGATAAAAAGGTAGTGTTGGACGAAGAGCCGCTATTGATGCTTCATAAATTGCGGTATGATCTTGGTGAAAAGATGGTCCTTGTATAAAAAGAATATCTGGCTTTATTGTTTGAATTACATTTTCAATACCGTTAATTAATTTCCTTTTTGGGAAAACATCCAAGTTCCCATCTTGATCAAGAGGAAAAGTGATGTCTCCATATTTCCCTTTAATCCATTTACCCCCATAATAATTTACATAGTTGCTAAATTCTTCATCTCTTTTATTTTTCTCAATAAACGCATGATTGAGTTGAAGATCTGAGGATAAACACAATAGAAAAAAATACTCAAAATTGTCTTTGTTTTTTTCTAAAAATCCTCCTATGCTTATCAAGCCATCATCACTGTGAGGCTCAATAACTAAAACCTTTTTTTTCATCTAAATAGTTTTATAAATATGCCTTTTAATTGAGCATAAAACTCCTTTGTAATAAAATAGACTTGTGGAGCAATAGTTCTTTTAGTTTGAATCATTACGTATTCTCTAGAAATATTTTCATTTTTCAATCTAGTTAAATGCTTTAAACTTTTATAAAAGAACTCATTTTGAATTTTATAATTGTATTTTCTCTCGAATTTTTGGTGCATTTTAGCAGAAAATGTTTTTCTGAGTTTTTCACTTTTAATCAATTTTTCGATAGAATCATACCAACCATGAGAACTATTTGCCAAAAAACCATCGAATTCATCTTCGATAAGTTGGCAAGCTGATGGATACATATCTGATACGACAGGGATTTTGTTCAATGCAAATAGTAGTATTCTATTTGGTCCACTTGTCATTTTATACCTAACAAGATAGTCAGAACTGTGAGTCACAAAAGTCTTTCTAAAAGGAACACTCATGAATTTTAAGAATTTGTTAAACGAAATCGGAGTGAAATTTGGAACAATGCCAATATCCGTTTTATCTAAAAAATAGTTTAAATTTTCTTTATTCCACTGAAGGTATTCTATATCAATGCCCTCGGTGATAAAATTGGGGAGCTTCCCTAGAGTTTTGTGATTATATAAGAGAAGTAATTTTATTGAATACTTTTTTGAAAGCTCCCTAATAACACTTGAAATAGTTGGATACATTGATAGTAAGTGTACTTTATTCCCGTGATAACCGATATGGATTATTTCTCCTTTTTTAGATTTTTTCTCTAAAAGAGTATTTTGAAATTCGTAGTAATTAAGAATCGGTTTCCTTAAATAAGAGTAAAAATCCCTCATCTCAATACTATCGACAACTATAAAATCAACAAATCTCCTGAATTGTTTCGATAAGTTCTGCCTTGGGTCAATAATCCCTATCAGTAGATTATTGTTTCTATCCTTTGCTTTTTCGAGGTCACTAGTTAATAAGTTATATTTGAAGAAAAGAACCACATCATATTCTTGATAGTTTGCAAAATCATTGAAATAAACATTTGATAAACTATTTAACCCTTGTTGATGGAGTAAATAACTTATTCCATTAAGATCTTTCGAATTAACTAAAACTTTCAATCTTCTTTCTTTCTAAGTTCTAATATGTATCTTGATTTGTCACATTTCCCATGATTTTTATAGAAATCATGATTAGGAAATAACCCCTCTAAGTAAGAATAAAGTTCATTAGTATTAGAAAAATTCCAGGAAGAAGTTGGTGTCCAAATCATACTGTTCTTAGCCTTTATAGGTTTTTTACCATCCTCTTTTAGTCTACATTCGACTATAATTCTCTTACAACTATTGGAAATCTTAATGCAATTGCCTTTGAGATTCTTTGTGTGATGGATAACTGAAAAAAGTAAAATTGTATCAAAAGATTTTAATTTGGGTGTTGAATCTAAATCAATACAAACAAAGTCAATATCAAATGAATCTATATTACTTATGAATCGAGAGCAAATATGTGCTTTAAAATCGATTTCATACCCGCTAGCATCGCATCCCCTATTTTTAATATATTGTGTAACGAGCCCTATGTTAGAACCTATATCCAAAACACTTTCATCTTTCTTAAATTCAATACTAGATAATATTTTTTCTCGTTGGCCTAGGTCTCGTATTCCTTTAACAAAAAGATTGTCACCATGATAAGTATGATATGACATATTTTTTGTGTTTGTAGAAAACTGATTCTGGTACAGTGATGTCTTTAATAAATTAAATCGACCCTTTTCATCAAATAATTTTTTTATATGTAGTTTATAATTAATGAATGAAAAATGCCTTAACCAACCTTTACTATGAACTTTATAGGATTTTAAATCCATTTCAATTGATTTGTCAACGATCTCTTTTGAATTTAATTTTTTAAAATTTAGATCAATTTCGGCTTGATCATAATCTATGATTTTAATGAAGGTGTCATCAATGAAAAAAATATTTTCTTTTTTAAAATCATTTTGAATAACTCCAGATTTCCCTTGTTCAATTATCGCAATCAATAAATCTGAAATAAAATATCCCTTAGTTGAATGTGATAATTTTTGTAAACTCAAATAAAATGGTTTCCTTTTAAGGGTGTAAATCAAAGATTCAGAAAATATTTCCGACTCAATCTGAATATTTTCTAAATCAAACTCCCCAAATTCATTTAAGTCAGGAACAGATACACATTTATGTTTATTTAAATGTTTAATTATTTCGTATTCTTTTTCAAGACTATTTTTCTTTAATCTATTTTCAAGGAATTCTATTTTAACAAAATCATTCTCATTTTCAATTCCAAGGCTAATCAACTTACCTTCATATTCTTTATAAAAATCACGATCTGCTTCAGATTTTAACCTATTTAAAAAATTCAAATCGACAATTTGAGCTTTCTTGATTTTATATGTATTGCCTTGAAATCTTAACTCCCCAAGGTTCACTCTATCAATATCCTTATGAGATATTTTAGGCTGAAATAGTATTTCTTTAATCCCCATTTTCGTTTATGTAATTTTCGTAAGTATCTCTAATACCCTCATTCAATGAGATTTTTGACTTAAGACCAAGTTTGTGAAGTTCAGTACAATCAAGCAATTTCCTTTTTGTGCCGTCAGGTTTATTTTTGTCCCACAAAATATCTCCTTCGTGTCCAACTATTTCCTGAATAAGTCTTGCAAGGTTTTTAATCGAAATTTCATCTGAACTACCTACGTTTAAAAAACTTTGATTTGCATCATTATCAACAAAATAACTTACAATCTCCGCAAGATCGTCAACATGTAAAAACTCTCTTTTTGGTTCTCCAGTCCCCCATAAAATCACATCTGAATTATTGTTTAGTTTTGCTTCATGAAATTTCCTCAACATAGCTGGTAAGACATGGGAATTTTCAAGGTCATAATTGTCATTGGGTCCGTAAAGGTTTGTTGGCATAAGAGAAAAGAAATTTTTCCCATATTGTATCCTGAGTGCTTCAATCAATTTTAATCCTGAAATTTTTGCTAAAGAATACCACTGGTTTGTCTCTTCTAAATATCCTCCAAGCAAATACTTCTCTTTGATTGGTTGTTTTGAATTCTTAGGATATATACATGAACTTCCCAAAAAAATAAATTTTTCAACATCATATTTAAATGAGCTACTTATTACATTGTTTTGAATTAATAAATTATCCATTAAAAACTCGTAGGGGTTTGAACTGTTAGCAAAAATCCCACCAACTCTAGCTGCAGCGTGGATTACAATATTAGGTCTCTCATTATTAAAAAAGGATTTAACATCTTTTTGAGATCTGAGATCCAACTCAGTTGATGTTTTGCCAATCAAATCATAGTCTCCCTTGGTCCTTAGGTTTTTCCAACATGCAGAACCAACCATTCCTAGATGTCCTGTTATATAAATCTTCTTTCTAGATCCCATAGACAATTCGATTATTTATTTTAAATCTCTTTTTGCCAGTTCTAAGTCATTAATAATCATCTTTTCGACAATTCCTTCAAAAGATGTTTCACTCGGGTCCCAGCCTAATAACTTTATGGCCTTCGACGGGTCAGCAAGTAAAGATTCCACTTCTGTAGGTCTGTAGTATTTTGGATCAACCTTAACAATTATTTTCTTTGAATTTTGACATATTCCAACCTCCTCAAGCCCTTGCCCTTTCCATACTATTTTAATACCAACATGTCTGAATGCTAGTTCGCAAAACTCTCTTATTGAATATTGCGTACCCGTTCCAATAACAAAATCTTCAGGGGATTTATTTTGTAACATTAACCACATACATTTAACATAATCAGGGGCATATCCCCAGTCACGTTTTGAAGATAGATTACCCAAATACAAAAACTTTTGGATCCCCAAGGATATTCTTGCTGCAGCTTGGGTTATTTTTCTAGTAACAAATGTTTCGCCCCTTCTTTCCGATTCATGATTAAAAAGTATTCCATTTACTGCAAACATATTATATGCTTCCCTGTAGTTCTTTGTGATCCAGTATGCATATATCTTTGCAACACCATATGGAGACCTTGGATTAAAAGGTGTATTTTCATTTTGTGGGCTTTCTTTAACCTCACCAAACAATTCAGAAGTTGATGCTTGATAAATCTTTGTCTTATTTTCAAGTGAACATATTCTTACGGCTTCTAGTATCCTTAATGTCCCAAGGCCATCAGTTTCTGCTGTATATTCAGGAAGATCAAATGACACTTTAACATGAGATTGAGCAGCAAGGTTATATATCTCGTTAGGTTCAACTTTTTTTATTATTCGAATAATATTTGAAGAATCTGTCATATCCCCATAATGGAGGTGAATTTTTCTTTCAAAATGAAGATCCTTTATTAAATCCTCAATATAAAGATGTTCAATTCTCCCTGTATTAAATGATGAACTCCTTCTAATGATACCATGTACTTCATACCCTTTACTCAATAAAAATTCAGCTAAATAAGACCCGTCCTGTCCATTTATTCCGGTAATGAGTGCTTTTTTCATTTAGATAAATAGATTTTATTATTCTTTAATTCAAAAACTCTGTCACAGTTTTTAAGGTTTGACAACTTATGACTAACAATAATCATGGTCTTTCTTTTTTTAAGTTTATCTATTGTCTGAAGTATTTGGGATTCAGATTCGTTATCAAGAGAACTAGTCGATTCATCAAATATTAAAATTTCAGGGTTTTTATAAAGAGCCCTAGCTATTGAAATTCTTTGTTTTTGACCTCCAGAGAGACCCTTCCCGTTTTCATTTATAATATATTCAAGTCCTTTATTTTGAACAAATTCAACTAGATCTGAATCTGCCATACAATTTTGTAAATGATTTGAGTTTATTTCAACTTTTCTATTACCAAATGCAATGTTATTACATAAAGTATCATTAATTAAAAAAACACTTTGTGTTACATATCCAATCTGTTGGTGCCAAGATTCATTTCTTAGTTTATTTACTTTCTTTTCATCAATAAAAATTTCTCCTGATTTAGGAAATAATAAGCCAGTGAATAAATTTAAAAAAGTTGATTTTCCAGATCCAGATTTCCCATAAACCCCTATAAATTCGCCTTTTTCAATTTTAAAATTAAGGTCATCTATTAATTTGTTTGAATCATCGTAGTTAAACTCAACATTTTTAAATTCAAATTTCTTTTTAAATGTAATTTTCTTAGATGTGTTTTTTTCGATTGGTTTCTTTATGTGTAACTCATAGTAAATAATATCAACACTGTTTTTATAAAACTGAATGTTTTGAATTGACTGAATTATCTTATTAAGAGATGGTATTATCCTAATTGTTGCTGCTATGAATATTCCAAGGGTTGAAAGAATAACTGTTGAACTATATGACTGAGCTTTAAGAATAATTAGAAAAACCATTATCACACTAATTATCAAAAATTCAAATATATACTTAGGGCTCTGGTTTAAAAATGTAATCCCAGAATTGACCCTTAATTTTGATAAATTGAACTTCTTCATTTTTGATATAAACTGACTGTGTAAGTTCCCAATTTCAATTTCAATGATACCATTCAATGATTCTACTATCAACTTTGATATTCCGTTCTCGAAATCAACACGTTTTTCCGAGTAATTTTTAAGTTTCTGTCTAGTAAGTCTGTTAAATAAATATCCGAAAAGCAATAAAATTAGAAAAAGAGATGCAGTCCCTAATGGCTCTAGATAAAACAGAAAAGAGACAATTGCTAAAACTATAACTGAATCTGCAATTAGATTTATCAGTCCTAAAAGAAAAGCATTAAAATAATTTATATCCTTTTGAAACTTTTTAACAATTAATGAAGTTTCTGTCGAAATAGAACTTTGAAAATCCCCCTTCAAGATTTTTCTATAAAGTTCTGTTGCTAAATCAGAGGACACCCTGAATATAAAGCTGTTTTGATAATTTATTATATATAATATTGTAAGTAACTTTACAAAATAAAAGCCTGTAAGAGCAATTAATGCGTATATAGTAAAATTTGAATTTGTTATAGTCTCATTAGTAAAAGGAATAAGTTTCATTACCTCTATACTTGTCTTTCCTTGAACAAAAAACTTAATTAAGGGATATAAAAGGCCAATACCTACAGTTTCAATCACCATTCCTAATACTATAAAAAAAATAATCTTAAAAATTTCTTTTTTATACTTTGGAAATACCAAAACTTTAAACTTCTCTATCACTACAAAGGCTTATCTAGATGAATATAGTTTTTACTATTAATAAGGTGCTTCATAATGTTTCTCCCGTCAAAAATTCTTAAGTCCTTTTTAGTACTTAATCCCTCTTCAGTATAAATTGATCTAAAAACTTCCCATTCTGTCAAGACAACAACGGCATCTACATTTTTTACTGCAGAGTTTAAATCATTATGAATTACTGATTGTTCCAAATAATTAAGATTAAACTCATGATGATTCTTGAGTGTATCAATAATATCATTTTGAATTTGCTCAGCAGAAACCATAGGATCGAACACATCTAGGATGAAACCATCCAAGAGTAACTTGCACGCCACATAGATGGCTGCAGATTCCCTTGAGTCATTAGTGTCTTTCTTAAACGACCAACCTAGGATTGCAACCCTTTTATCTTGCTTATTTTTAAAATAATCAATGATTTTTTGAGCAAAGCGATCTTTTTGATAATCATTAATCTTAATTACCTGATGCCAATATTCTCCAACCTCTTCTAGTCCATAATGACGACAAAGATAAACCAAGTTCAAAATATCTTTCTTAAAACAACTCCCACCGAAACCCACAGAAGCCTTTAAGAATTTTGGGCCAATGCGATGATCCATTCCAATGGATTTGGAAAGCTCATCAATATTAGCCCCTGTTTTTTCACACAGCGCAGAGAGACTATTTATAGAAGAAATACGTTGAGCAAGCATTGCATTGGAGGCTAGTTTAGCCAATTCAGAAGACCATACATTGGTGATCAATATTTTTTCTTCAGGAATCCAGTTAGCATAAATATCTACCAAAGCTTGAACCGCTCTCTTACCCGTTTCTGTTTCCTCCCCACCTATTAATACTCGGTCTGATTTAAATAAATCATGAATGGCAGTTCCTTCCGCTAAAAATTCGGGATTGGATAAAATTTCAAAATGAAACCCCTTCCCATTTTTATCTAATATTTCCTTAATCTTCTCTGCTGTTCGAACGGGAAGTGTTGATTTTTCAACCACAATTTTATCTGATGTTGCCACATCAGCAATTTGCTTGGCACATGATTCTACATACTGAAGATCTGCAGCCATACCAGCCCCTTCTCCATCAGTTTTAGTGGGAGTATTGACAGCCATAAATATCATTTCTGATTCTTGAATAGCTGCATTTATATCCGTAGAAAAAAATAAGTTTCTGCCTCTAACTTGACCAACAACTTCATCAAGTCCAGGTTCATAGATAGGCAACGCGTCTAAGGGGCCATTCCAAGCATCTATTCGCTCCTGATTCATGTCAACTAAAGTAATCTTTAATGTTGGACATTTTAAGGCAATAACAGCCATAGTAGGGCCTCCTACATAGCCAGCACCAATACAACAAATATTTTTAACCTTCATACAATAAAATATACTTTTGGTTAGGGTTAAATGTTTTAGTCAAATAAAAATGTACTTCCCTATCTATCAAATTTTGAATTTTTTTCTCTAACTGTGTGATATACTGCATGTTAAGGGCTTCACCCACCAAAAATACTTCTATGGAGCCCGAATCAATCCCTTGTGCATAGTCCCCTACCAAAACGATTTGTTGAACAGCTCCCATTCTTTCCAATACACTAGAAACAATATCTTCCAGTCCCAAATGTTTCATCACCACTTTCTGTAGCACATCAAATAAAGGATGTTGGGTATTGGCTTGGTACTGGATCTTATTGTTGGATTTTGACTTTTGTAGATAGCCTGCGGCATGCAAGTGATTCAACTCTTTACGAATTGCATTTGTCGATTCCCCCATCTCTGAAGCCAAGCCGTTTAAGTAGCCTTGGTTGGCTTGACTAATAAAAAATTTAATCAGCAAACGCAATCGAGTTTTGGATGTAATCAATTCTCCTAGCATGATAGGTGTAATTAATCTGGTACCAAATGTACTTAATTTTAGATAAACTTACTGGCTTTTTTGAATAGTATTATTCACTTAAAGATTCGAACAATACTGATCCAGGGTACTCTGAGCCTGAGGATAACCGCTGTCTCTAGAGGTTCTGAGCAAGGGGCAAGCACCCGCTGGATCCCCAAATTTTAAAAAGATTAATGCTTTGATGTACTCACATTTTCCATTCAACGGATTCAAATCGTTAATAACTACATCAATTTGTTTGAGTGCATTTTCTAAGTCTCCCAAGATATAGTAGGAAGTGGCGGCATTTTCCCGATACGAATATTCCAAGGGGTCGGCATCAATGGCTTTTTCAAATGATTTTACGGCTTCCGTGTGATTTCCTTGATTAAAATAGTTTAACGCTTGATTGGAATTAGTAAGCCCTTCTTCGATACGCTTGGAGCCAAGGGAAATAAGCTTGTAAATTTGGTTAATATTGGAATCTCCAGAAAAAAGATCTTTAGCTTGCTTCGCTCGAACGGCTTGCAAGCTGTCCCCAGGAGGAAATAACTGACTGGCGGCAACTAAATAATTTTGCCACTTTGGTTTTGAACCATCCTTGGTTAATAAATCAAAGGCTTCGCTAAGCCCATCTTTGTCTTTCGTTTGTATTAAAATGTTAATATAAAGACTCGCATGTAGATCATTGGACGGTAGATTTTCAAAGGCTATTTTTGCAAACTTTTTTGCTTTTTGTTGATTCCCTTTTTGTGAATAAATCTGACTCATTAGAATCTCACTATATCTCAAATAAGGATTGGCTTCCACACTTTTTTCTAGATGTTCCAGGGCCTTATCATACTTTTTGTAATGGTTGTAGTAACGTGCCTTGATGGCTTCCATGGGAATGGTTGTTACTGTAATGTTGGGCATTTGAGGGATAAAAGACTCAATTTGATTTAATGGAATATTAAATTGATTAGAATTAAAGTCTCGTAGGATAGTCATTTGTGCTTTGAGGGATTTATAGGTTGTATTGGCAATAGACACAGAGGGTGTAATTAAAAACAAGCCCAACAAAGGAACTGCAAAAGACAAGGCTTTTGAATTACTCCCAGAAGCTGCTAGGGTTTCGGACAATTCCTTGTGCTTTTGATAGTAGAAATTTATAAATGCAAGAATCAGTGCCCAAGTGCACAAAACCTGTGGTCGTGCAATAGGAAAGTTTAGGTTTGCATCAATGGTATAAATGCCCAAAGCAATTAGCAAAATAAACACAAACACTTGTTCTCGCTCTGGTAGCTTTTGGGCTCTGATAATAAGGTAGCAAAGGTAAACCGCACTTAAAAAGACTCCTAGATATAAAAGAAATCCAATAATTCCTAGCTCAGCTCCAATTTGAATGAAATCACTGTGGGCATGGTAAGGGACCACGTAGCCCTTAATGTCTTTTTTGTCATAATCAATTGATTTGATTTTCCAGTTTCCAATACCTGTTCCAAAAATAGGATTGGACACAAGATGAGTTAAAACATCTTCATAATAACGAAAACGCTGAATGATAGAATCATCATTGGTGTTT
>Ga0115572_10001728_pt1 | contig 17713 bp, 16 predicted proteins | sample COGITO_mtgs_1206_FD_88681 | JGI IMG/M metagenome (GOLD analysis project Ga0115572, IMG submission 88681) | Pelagic marine microbial communities from North Sea - COGITO_mtgs_120607 | ecosystem: Environmental > Aquatic > Marine > Epipelagic | place: Germany:Helgoland, sampling site Kabeltonne... | reverse complement strand
TGTGGGTAATACTGCTACAACAGCAACCCAAGGTAATAACAGCTTAGTCGCTAATAATGGCTTTACCATGTCAGGTATTGCAGGTGTGGCTAGTGCTGTTTCAGGTGGAAGCCTAAGTGCAACTACAGCTACTATCAGTGCAACACTTGGTGAAGCCGCAACGAATAAAACTTTCGCAGCTGTTTTTACTGCAGAAGGAATAAGCGTATCCTCACAAGCTAATGCTCAAGCGGTAATGGCTGGTATGGACTCATTAATTGCAGTTGTTGATAAGAAACGTGCTGAACTGGGTGCTGTACAAAACCGTTTCCAGTCAACAATTCGTAACCAATCGAATATCTCTGAAAACTTAAGTGCTGCGAAATCACGTATTAAAGATACTGACTTTGCTCAAGAAACGGCTAACTTAACTAAGATGCAGATTCTACAGCAGGCAAGCCAAACAATCCTTAGTCAGGCTAATCAGCGTCCACAGGCTGCACTAAGTCTTTTAGGTTAATAATTAGCTTTTAATGAGTAAAGAAAAGTCAATTTATTGACTTAAAATAAAAAGCGCCTTTGTCTAATGGGGTATTAACAAAGGCGCTATAGAAGGATTATAAAGCGGAGGCGCTAAAAATCCATTCGAATCGTTCTAACATTTGAAGAACATAAAATACAAAGCATGAATTATGCCATATTTCTTGCTTTGTTAACCCACTCTCAAACTTATCTTTCAAAGGCTCCTTTTAGGGGCCTTTTCTCTTTCCAGAAAATATTGGCCTGAACCTTGCTGTTATCTTAATAAGTTTATTAACTAACCTGCAAAGTGGCAGTTTTTTGCCTCGGCAACATTAAGGTTTGCCTCTGTGACGAGTCACTTTGTCAAAAATCACCTAAATAAAGGTGACTTAACTTTGACAGATAAGAAGAGAGTTTATTATGGCTTTATTTGTAAATACGAATGTAAGTGCTTTAAATGCACAGAGACAGCTAGAAAGAACGGGTAATGATCTTGATACTTCATTTAAAAGATTGTCATCAGGTCTTCGTATTAATAGTGCTGCTGATGATGCTGCAGGTTTACAAATCTCCGATCGCTTACAATCACAAATTTTAGGGTTGAATCAGGGTAACCGTAATGCAAATGATGGTATTTCACTTGCTCAGACAGCTGAAGGTGCATTGGAGGAGATCACTAGCTCCTTCCAACGAATAAGAACATTATCTCAACAAGCATCGAATGGTTCTAATACTGATGAAGATAGACTTGCGATTCAAGAAGAGATACGTCAGCTTTCAGATGAAGTAAATCGAATTGCAGCGGATACTACATTTGGTGGTCAAAACTTGTTAGATGGAAGCTATTCGGCAAGTTTTCAAGTGGGTGCTGATGCTGTGCAAACAATTGGTTTTAGCATGCAGTCTGTAGGTACCGACAGTGCTGGAGTTCCAAATTCGATTGAGACCAATGATGGTTTTACTCTTTCGGGTATTGCGGGTATCGCAAGCACAGTAAGTGGTAATGGCTACGATGTATTAGCTGCTGGAATAAGTTCTCTTGGAGGTGCAGCTGCTTCTACAATTGCTTTTGCTGACGTATTTACGGCTGGAGAAATTAGTGTTTCATCACAGGCGAATGCTCAAGCAGTGTTTGCTGGAATGGATGCATTAATTGCAGTGGTAGATAAAAAGCGTGCCGAGCTAGGTGCGGTCCAAAACCGTTTTCAGTCAACAATACGAAATCAGGCGAACATTTCTGAAAACTTGGCTTCTGCAAAATCACGAATTAAAGACGCGGATTTTGCTATGGAAACCGCAAATTTAACTAAAAACCAAATTTTACAACAAGCAAGCCAAACTATTTTAGGGCAAGCGAATCAAAGGCCTCAAGCAGCTTTAAGTTTGTTACAAGGTTAGAGAAAACGTTTAGTATAAAAAATATATCAAATAAAGCTAAAGCTTTCACTTTATCTGACGATAACAGATTTAGAGAACTAAAAATCTAGGACTCTATGTCTGGAATTTCAGCAGGGTAGGGGTATCCCGCTGTTCTTCTATTTAAAATGATAAAGCGGAGGCTATTATGGCTTTATATGTAAATACTAATGTGAGTTCATTGAACGCACAACGCCAGTTAATGAAATCTGGCAACCAGCTCGATACATCTTTTCAACGCCTATCTTCAGGCTTTCGTATTAATAGTGCGAAAGATGATGCTGCAGGTATGCAAATATCTAACCGGTTAACAAGCCAAATCAGTGGTTTGGATCAGGGTAACCGTAATGCGAATGATGGCATTTCATTAGCACAAACAGCTGAGGGTGCACTTGATGAAGTTACATCAATGTTTCAACGTATGCGTACCTTGGCACAACAAGCTTCAAATGGTTCAAATACCGATGAAGACCGCTTAGCAATCCAAGATGAAATACGTTCATTGTCTTCAGAGGTTAACCGTGTTGCTGAAGATACAACCTTTGGTGGTCAGAACTTACTTGATGGTACTTATGATGCAAAATTCCAGGTTGGCGCTGATGCAGTTCAAACTATTGGTTTTAGTATGGAAACTGTGGGTAATACTGCCACAACAGCAACCCAAGGTAACAACAGCTTAGTCGCTAATAATGGTTTTACCATGTCAGGCATTGCAGGTGTTGCTAGCGCTGTTTCTGGTGGAAGCCTAAGTGCAACTACAGCTACTATCAGTGCAACATTGGGCGAAGCAGCAACGAATAAAACTTTTGCAGCTGTTTTCACTGCAGAAGGTGTAAGTGTTTCATCTCAAGCGAATGCTCAAGCTGTAATGGCGGGGATGGATGCAATGATTGCAGTGGTTGATAAAAAGCGAGCTGAGTTAGGTGCGGTACAAAATCGTTTTCAATCAACTATTCGTAACCAATCGAATATCTCTGAAAACTTGAGTGCTGCAAAATCACGTATTAAAGATACTGATTTCGCTGCTGAAACAGCAAGCCTTACAAAGTCACAGATACTTCAACAAGCAAGTCAATCGATTTTAAGTCAAGCAAACCAGCGCCCTCAGGTAGCATTGTCGCTATTAGGATAGCTAGTTAAATAGGTCATTATTGAGCTTTTAGTTTAATAATGGCTTATACTTTGTTTGTAATTTGAAGGAGAGCAGCTATGGCTGATGTAAGTGCAATTATTAAATCTAGTGAGAGTAAACCGTCAAACTCAACTCTGATAAATCAAAATGCGGAGAAAGAAGCTACAAGTAAAGCAAATGCTAGTGAAGCTGGCCCTAAACTTGCTAATAGAGAGCCTGTATTTATTGATGATAGTCAAAAGCTTGATTCTGATGGTGAAAGAAAAGCGCTCATCGATGAAGTAAAAGAAAATTTAGAGAAGTTAAATAAATATATTCCTGTTGCTTCTACAAATTTAAAGTTTGAATTCGATGAGGATGGTGATCCACCAATTATCAAAGTTTTTGATAAAAAAAGCGAAGAGGTCATACGCGAGATACCAACAGAAGAGTTTCGTGAAGTGGCTAAAGCTTTAGAAGAGTTTGCCGATAAACTAACTAACAAAGGTTTGATATTAAATCAAACTGCATAATATTTTTGGTACATCTAAGTAGGAGACAATTATGCCACTTATAACATCCGCAGGTATTGGATCCGGATTAGACCTCGAAAGCATCATTCAGGCATCAGTTGATGCTGAAGATGTTCCAAAAATGAATGCTTTTGTAAAAAAAGAAGAGTCTCTAAAAGTTGAGCTTTCAGCTGTTGGTGAAATCAAAGGCGCTCTTTCTAAATTACAAGACACGATTGAAAAACTTGCGGATCCTGATAACTTCAATAAAAGAATCGCTAACATTACCCAACCAACAAGCGATGATGGTGATCTTATTTCGGTAACACCTACTTCAAATATTACACCAGGTGATTTTAAGGTAGAAGTTGTTGAGTTGGCTCAGGGAAGTCGGGCTGTTTCTAATGATGCTGTACCTCCCATCTTTACATCTACAGATGATGTTGTGAGTGCATCAGGCGGCACTCTTTCCTTTTCAGCCGGCCCCGATAAAAGCTTTGATTTAACAGTTGACGCCGGTGCAACTCTGGCTGATTTGCGTGATGCGATTAATGATTCCGATGACAACTTTGGCATAACTGCAAATATCGTTAATACTGGTACAGAGTCAAAGTTGGTTCTTACATCTTCTGTAAGTGGAACAGGTAATGACCTAGTTATTACCAATGATAATGCAGAGCTTGATAACGTTTCAACAGAAGCGAATGCAGGTGGTGCTGGAGGAATCGGTATAGCTGCAGGAAGTGAAGCAAAAAGTGCTGTTATAAAAGTTGATGGCATCGAAATAACTAATGATACAAATACATTTAAAGATGCAGTGCAAGACATGACTATAACTGCAAAGCGACAAAGTGTAGATGGTGAAACAGCTAAGCTTTCAGTTGAATATGATCGAGAAAGTGCAACTAAGCTTATTGATGAATTTATTGCTAATTATAATAATGTGATTGGGCAACTAGGGTTTCAGTCAAGGGTTGGTAAGCCCCTTAATAGCGATGCTACAATTCGTTCACTTAGCGCACAGTTGGTGAATACTCTTTCTACCAATTTAACTGACGCAGGTCCTTTTGAGAGCATATATGATATTGGAATTGGAGTTAAAAAAGATGGGTATCTTGAAAAGTCATCTCTAGTGCGGAGTCTCAATACTGCGATGGATGAGAACTTTGACGATATTGGCAAGGCATTTGCTGGTGAGGATGGGCTTGCAAAGCAATTTGAAAATCTACTTGGTAATTATGTCGATTCTGATGGCATCATGAAACAGCGTGAGAACAACCTGAATACCCAAATAGAAGACCTAGAAGATGATGTTATAAACCATGAATTTAGAATGGGTGAACTTGAGGGGCGTCTAAGAAAGCAATATTCTGGATTGGATGTTCTTTTAGCACAAATGCAATCAACTCAAACTTATTTGAGCGCTCAGTTGTCAAGCTTGCCTGGATTTACACGAAACAATTCATAAGTACACTTGGATTTAAAAGGGTTTAATATGTATAACGCCAAAGTTAAAAATTATCAAAAAGAAGCACTCAAAACCCGTGTGGCTGGTGCTGATCGTTATGAAATAATTCAGATGCTAATGGCTGGTGCGATCGAAAAAATGGTGATGTCAAAAGTCGCGATCGAAAAAAAACATATGGAAGCAAAGTCCGAGCACTTATCTAAGGCTACTTCGATTATAGAAGCTTTGAGAGGGTGTTTAGATTTTGAGGTAGGTGGTGAAGTTACTGAAAATTTATATGCATTGTATTCTTATATGATTGACCGCTTAGTTGACGCAACGATTAAAAATGATCCAGCAATAGTTGATGAAGTTTCTAACCTACTAAAAGAAATTAAATCTGCGTGGGATTCAATACCTCATGACGTTCGTGAAAAAACACTTAATGAAAATGGTATTGACGCAAATGTCGGCTAATTTTCGATCTAAATTACTTCCTAAGTTATCAATAATAAATCAACACATTAAAGACGGTGATACTGAATCAGCTCAAGTTGAATTGAATCAACTGGATGATACATTAAAATGTCTATTTAAGTCTCCTGAAACACTAACAGAAGATGAAATTTTATTTTTATCTGACTTTTCAATGCAGTTGAATGCTATTGTGCAGGATTTAATTAAGAGAAAAGGCGTTATTGCTAAAAAAATTGGTGTACATATGAATACACAAAAAAAAATAAATGTTTACAAAAGTATTAAGTAGGTAATAGGAATTATGCAAAGTAATGATTTTGATTTTAACGAAGAGCTAAACCTATTATCAGAAAAACTAGAAAATGCAGCCAAGCAACAAGAACGAGAAGCCATCTTTGCTAAAGAGGCAAATGAACGCTTTGAAAAAAATTTAGAGTGTTTTCGTGAATATTATCCCAATATTGCAACAGCTATAGAAAGCTACGAAACCAAAAGTGACTTTTGTTTACATGTAACAGAAACAGGACATGGGAATTTTATACCGCGGGGTCAAGAAGGGCTCCTTTATTCCCAAGATCCAATTAGCCAAACAGAGCAACAGATTAACCAACAAATAGCCAATCCAGTATTTAGTTTAACTGATTATACGGGATATCCTGAAGATGATACTGACGGGCGTATTCATATAAAATATATGACTAGGCTTGCACGATTTATGAAAGAAGTTAGAAAGGATGGGCAACCTATTGTTCGACGTTTGCCAGCAACCTTCCCTTCAGCTGTTATTTTCGGTGTTGGTCTTGGCTATCATGTTCCACTGCTTTTAGAGCAAACTGAATTTGATTATACTTTTTTAATAGAGCCTGATTTTGAGCAATTTTTTGCCAGCTTATTTTGTACTGAATGGTTTGAAGTGATAGCTAAAGTAGATTCTAGTGGCGGCTGTTTGTTTTTCCATTTAGGTGTCGACCATAAGTCTTTTATTAATGATTTAGAAAAAATAGCCGAAGATATTGGTGCTTTTTCGTTAGTTAGAAGCTTTTGTTATCAGCATACCCCAGGTTATGAACTAAATATTTTAATAAAAAAGTGGACTGAAGATTTTTTCCGTTTTCAATACGGACATGGTTTCTACAACGATGCAGTAACGGGGCTTGCTCATAGTATTCACCACGTTCGCAACAAAGCTGCACTACTCACAGAGGCAACGAAGGTTACTGACTTTGATACGCCTATATTTATAGTTGGTAATGGACCTTCTCTTGACGAAGCTGAAGGTTTTTTGAAAAAGAATCATCAAAAAGGGGTAGTTGTAGCCGCAGGGACGGCAATTGCCTCGCTGTATAAAAAAAATATTCAAAGTGATTTTCATGTATTGGTCGAACGCCCATACTCCAATTATAAAATATTTGGCGATATTCTCCCTGCCGATGAATACAAAAAAGTAAATTTGTTGGGCCTTAACACGTTATACCCAGATACTAACAAGCGCTATAAATGGGCTGGCATAGCAGGAAAAGGAAATGAAGCTGGCACTTGCCTCATGGATGTTTTGTCTCAGATTAATCTATCAAAATGTTTGCCCCAGATACCTTATTGTAACCCGGTAGTAGCAAATGCCGCGCTTTCATTCTTTTTATACATGGGATTTAGGAATATCTACCTTTTTGGAATTGATAATGGTAAAGACCCACTAGGCTCACATCACAGTAAAGATAGTATTTATAAGGTAAGTAACGATGACGATACCAAAGGATATAAAAGCTTAAATTTTGATGGGCGATTAATTGAGGGGAATTTAGGCGGTCAAGTTGTTTCGAACGATTTATTCCTTGTCGCTCATACACAGTTAGAAAAGTTACTAAATCATTATCAAATTAATACATGTATAAACGTAGGTAATGGTGCGAGGCTTCAAGGAGCCATTCCAACTGCGCCTGATGACTTAATTGATATTGAAAAAGGCATAGATAAAGAATTAACTATAGACCAAATCAAGAATAGGTATTTTACAGTATTACCTATTGATGATGTAGAGGATAACTATATTGCAGTGGATAGGCTTGACGAAATATGTGAACACATTCTTTCAATCGCAGCAGAAACAAGCTCAACTAGAATTGACTGTGCTAAACAGCTTCAAAGACAAGCTCGATATATTTACTCTTTAAAAGGAAGTAGCCTAGAACATCTGTTTCATATCATCAAAGGGGCGCTCTTATATTACCATTGCCCAATGATTACGTTGTTATACCAATATGAAAGCGAAGAATTTTGTATAGAGCAATACCATCAGTTAAACGAATTATGGAAAAGCTATATCACAGAGATTATGGATGATTATAAAATCCACTATGATGAAAAGTGTGACTTAGGGAAGGTAAGTTAATGTCAGAGTATCAAGAATCAGAGGTATTTTTAAGTGATCTATTTGATGAACTTTTTCCTATCCTTCGCTCAATAACAGGCCCTGGCTTACGCCAAAGCTATGATATTATTTCCCGATACATGCCTCTAAATATTTCCTCTATTAATTCAGGTGAGAAAATATTTGATTGGACTGTACCTCAGGAATGGCATTGTGAAGATGCATATTTAATAGGACCTGACGGCAAGAAAGTTGCAGATATGCACAGGTTAAACATTGAGGTAGTTAACTACTCAGAGCCCGTTGATGTTGAGTTGAACTTAACTGAACTACAAGAGCACCTTTATAGTTTACCCGAGCAGTCAACCGCAATTCCATATGTAACAAGCTATTATAAAAAACGTTGGGGTTTTTGTATTGCTCATGAAAAACGTGAGCAGCTTAAAGAGGGCATCTATAGGGCTGTCATAAAAAGCCGGTTTGTTGACGGAACGTTAGATATAGCTCAATCAGTATTGCACGGTGAGTCAAAAAAAGAGGTATTGTTAAGCTCTTACTTATGTCATCCATCAATGGCTAACAATGAATTAAGTGGCCCCTTAGTACTTTTAGGTTTATACCATCGCATTAAAAAGTGGCCAAAACGCCGCTACTCCTATCGTTTTGCATTACACCCAGAAACAATAGGCAGTTTAGGACTATTGCACTTAATGGGAGAGCACTTTAAGGAGAATTTGGTTTCAGGGTTAGTTATTAACTGTATGGGAGGGGCACCTGAAAACTTAGTGTTTAAACATAGCCGTAATGACAATGGTTTGTTAGACAAATTACTTTATCATCTTAATAAACATGATTTTAACCATAGTAATATAGAATTTAGCCCTCTCAGTGGCTCTGATGAGAGGCAATATAATTCACCTGGCTTTCAGTTGCCGGTATGCTGTGTTAGCCGCAGCTTTCACTCAGGCTACCATCAATACCATACATCCCTTGATACGAAAGATTTTATGGGAATAAAGCCACTGCTTGATAGTATTGATAAATTAGAAAAGATATTTTTGGCTTTTGAGCAATCAGCAACCTTTGAGAATAAACTTCCTTTCGGAGAGCCTAATCTAGGGAGTAAAGGATTGTACCCAACATTAAGTTTCTTTAGTAAAGAGCGTGTTAGCCAACTTGATGAGCTTAATCATATTAAGATGTTACTAAATTATAGTGATGGAGAGCATGACTCGATTGAGATTGCTGATAAATACGGGTGCAATGTTTCAGATATGGCGTCAGCCATTGAAAAATTAGAGCATCAAGCACTTTTGGTTATGAAGTAAAGTGGGCACTTGGCAGAATATTTATCGCCAGGGTAGGCAATTAAATAAATACCCTTATGATGCAATTGTATCTTTGGTTATGCGATTAAAACGGACTAAACCAAACCTAAGCGTATTAGAGTTAGGGTGTGGCGCAGGGAATAATGTTGTTTTTATGGCAGAGGAGGGCGTTGATGTAGCTGGGATTGATATATCATCGGCTGCTTTGTCTTTTGCCCAAGCACGCCTAACAAAGCTTCAGCTTAAGGCTGATCTTGTTAATGGTCATTTTACACAGTTACCTTGGCAAGATAATTTGTTCGATTTAGTTATAGATAGAAGCGCTTTAAACTGTGCCCCTCGCCCTGATATTTCAGTTGCTTTGCGTGAATCTTACCGAGTGTTAAAACCTGGCGGTTGCATCTTTTCTACTATGTATGCGGATACGCACCCTGCATTTATAACAGCAAAATATCAGCAAGATGGGTTTGCGAGAGAGTTTTTACCTAATTACTTTCCTGATATTGATGGTCTCTTTTTTGCTTCTAAAAATGATGTTAGTGAGTTATTCAGTAAATTTGTAATATCACAGCAATCATACGATGTTTCTTATGATCATAATGAACAGATCACTTCTGCACAAAGAACGATTTTTGCACATAAGCCTTCTGCTTCATAAATTACGTAATTACGGATAGTTATCTTATAACTACTACTTGGAAGTTTCTTGGAGAAATATTATGCGAGATTCAGCAATCGTTGTTGGTGGTGGTATATGCGGTTTAATGGCGGCATTACTGCTCAAACAGTCTTTTAAGAAAGTCATGATTATTGAGCAAAGTGAGCGTGTTGGTGGTCTTTTTTGTTCGGTAAAAGATGATTCTGGTGCGCATTATGATATGGGATCGCACATTCCAAACGAAACTGGGATAAACGAACTTGATACTTTGTTATTTGGTGAGTTAGAAAGTAGAGAGCACTATTGGCATGTAATAGAAAAACTGCAATCAGGTAATTACTTTGCCGGTGAGTGGGATTTAAACTCTCCGTTTCCAGATAGCCACAAACTTGCAAGCGAAGTGTACTATCAAGGTTGCGCTGAGCTTATTCAAGCAACCTCAGCTAGTGGCAGCCCGCTTATACTCTCTTATTGCGAAGAAACATTAGGCAAGACGTTTACCCAGCATATTATTAAACCAATTCTGTATAAGCTCTATGGTAAACATACAGATTTAAATACATTAACGGTTGCAGCAGGGCTATTTGGCTTTACTCGCATACTTGCTTTTGAGCCCGATGTTGCAAACGCACTGAAAAATATTCCTACTTTTGATGCTAAAATTGGATATCAAACGCAAGCGCATTTTCATGAACGACAAAGTAAAGACAACTCAAAAACTCCAAATTACTTTTACCCACTAGAAAATAAAGGGATTGAGGCTTGGGTTGAGTATTTAGTAACTAAAGTTAAAGGCGCTGGAGTTGATATCATACTTTCTTCATCAATAGAAAAGATAGAAACTAATGAGCGGCAAATCACGGGAGTAAAGCTTGTTAATAAAGCAGAAGTCCTTGACTGTCAGTTGTTATTTTGGAGTGCCCCTCCTTTTATTGCTTTAAAAGCATTAGGCTTACCTTTAATTTTTAACAAGCCAGAACTTAGAACCGCTATTGTATTTCATTTGAATTTTGACTTGCCTTTACTTGATCAAAAATCGCATTATTTATGGGTGTGGGATTATCAAACGGATATATTTAGGTTGACGTTATACCCTAACCTCAGCACTAAAAGTCAGCATGCGAATTTGTCGGCAGAAATTTTATGCAGGCCAGAAGAGGTGGAGCAGTATGACGTGGATGAAATAGTAACTAGATTAAAGAAAATGCACGTTGTAGGCGAAGGTGCTACATGTATCAGTCATGTTAAACAGGTCATACATGGCACTTTTCCGGTGCCAACTTTAGAATTTGAAAAAAATAATCAAGCTAATTTTGATACATTAAAAAACAGTGTCGATAATATAATTATTTCAGGCAGATCAGGCGGTAAACAATGGCGACAAGCTGATGTACTCGTTGCCGCATATAACGATATAAACAATTATTTATCGACAGAATAAGAGACTTCTTGTCCATTTTCAAAACGATATAGCTCGGTTGGGGTACAGTTGAGTAATGCAAATTGGTTATCAGCAACAAAGTCTTTTACAAAATGATAAAGCTCTTTCATCTTTATTGTATAGATAAATGATCGTCCAAGTTGGGCTTGTTTCATCACCCCTGACTTTAATAGTGCAGCCTCTAATTTGGAATAGTCTTCCCTGTAGGCATTGTTTATAGGGAAGCAAAAGTGGTAAAAAGTACCGTTAACCTCGTCTTCATTCGTGAGCGTTGTCACGCCGGAAAAGGGCTTATTAAAACGATAGTTCAAACCTAACATTGCTTCTATTTGAACAATCACAGTGGCGACTCTAAGTCCAATGCCTTGAAGTACAAGCACTGTATCTTGTTCTATTAATCTACTAAACGTTGAGTGCTCTGCAAAGGCATAATATTCAGGTTTTTTGGGTAAACAGATTTTTGCCGCATCAGGCCCTAAACCACAGATTGAGAACATAGGGTGCCCTGAGCGTACTACATTTGGTTGTTGTCGAAACCACTCAGGCCAATACCCTAAGACACATTCTTGTGAGCGTAAATCTTCTTTGCGACTGCGTGGAAATTGATAATTAAACGCTGGCATAAATATATTACCGTTATCACCAATTGCAGTTTTAAAGCAGTTTAGGAACGCCTCAGGCACTTCTTTTACTGAGTGACTTTCTATAGCGCCAAGTGTAAATAATGAAGAGTGTATAAACACACTGTCATTCATGTTGATACCGACTGAATGTAATGTTGCGATAATTTGCTCTTGGCTAATACTTCTCACAAAAAGTCCTCATTGCCGAAAGCTGCTTTAACTTCGTCGTAGATAGTATCAATTCTTTTTGAAAAAGCGGGATCTTTCCACGGCTTGCCTGACAGAATCATCCATTCATATTTAGCAATAAACTTTTTTTTCTGTGATTCATCTAGGGTATCAATAAAGCCCCCCATTTTTTCTTTGAGGCGATCTACAAGTTCCTTTAAACACCTAAAGATAAATACAACTTCAGGATCACGTAACAATGGTTTCATAGAAACTGTAAGTTCACGTTTCAACTTTATGGCTTGCTCTCTAACCAGCGTACATTTATGGTTATTATCTGGGTCACGGTAAAAAAGATCCATTAAAGCGGAGTACTCAAAATCAATAACAGTACCAAACGCATCTACTATAGGAAAATAGGGATATATTCTGCATACCAAGGGTCTGTGTCCATGGGGTTCGCATAAACCGCCACACTGACAAGAGAGCAAGTAGATACTGAAGCTTTTACCGTTTGAAAGAGTAAATGTGCGCTTTTTTGCTGGTGTAGTAATATTTTTAATACCACCAATGGATTTATAGTACTCATACTCATTTTCAAGAAGAGGTAAAGATACACCACTTTTATCTAGGATATTAAAATGCTCTCCGTAAAAATTTTTACAGCAGTAACCCCCGCATGTTTTCCAACACTCAGGAGCATTCACATATTCCGTATTATATATTTCTTGCCAGTTCACTTTGTTAGGCATTAGCAGACTCACTAAGCAGCTGTATTAGGCCACTATATGAAGTAAATTGCACAGGGTCAGCTTCTTCAAAATCAATATCAAGATTTAAGCTGTTTTCTATTTCCATCAACATACTAATAAAATCAAGTGAATCTAAAAGACCTGAACTTATTAAGCTATCCTGTTTATTCAACGATACCAGTATTTGTTCACCATGCTTTTCTATTAATTTATTATTGATAGCTTGTTCAATCGAATTTGTTAAGCTCATTATTTCTCCGTCATGGTATGTAGGGCGCTTTTATCAATTTTACCATTACTATTTAATGGCATGGAATCGATCCATATAATCTTTTTGGGCACCATATAAATTGGCAGCTGTTGCTTTAGGTATTCAATTAACGCTCGCTCACTTTCTATATCGGCTGGGTTACAAATAAATAAAGTCAAACTTTGAGGTTGTTGTATTGGCGTTGCGATAGCCTGTACCAAAGGGTTTGATAAAAAATTTTGTGCTAGTGTATTTACTTCGGATAGCTCAACGCGGTATCCCTGGATTTTAACTTGGTCATCTACACGGCTAATATAGTGAAATACTCCTTGAGCATCACGCTTTACGAGATCACCACTTCGATAATGGGTAATGTTATTTGTTTTAATTAAACATTGCGCAGTTTTAATATTGTCATTTAAATACCCAGAAAATACTTGAGGCCCCGAAATCAAAAGCTCACCTTGTGCATCTAAATCAAAGCTCATATTTTTAAGTGCTTTACCCAGAGGAATATAGCTACTATCACTATCATCGTTACAGTCAAATTCGTATTTACTGCAGGCTATCGTAGCTTCAGTTGGCCCGTATAAATTAATAACCTTGCTGTTTGGTGCTGCTTTTTGCCACTTTAGAGCGAGTGCTCGCGGTAAGGGCTCACCACAAAACTGGCTCACGCGAAGGCTAGGATAGACCCCATTTTTAAGCATACCTAATTTAGCCATAATTGATGCCGTAGAGGGCACACTAAACCACACGGTAAGCCCGTGTTGTTTGATGAATTTACCAGGCGCAAATATAGCGGCTTCAGGCACTACATAGAGACAAGCTCCTTGCAGCCAAGTTACAAAAATATCATGCATGCTGAGATCAAAAGTAGGATCGAACACTTGGCTAACCTTATCAGTGTTACTAAGCGGTAAAGACTCACACATAGTATCAAGATAAGACCCAAGGTTCGCGACGCTAATAGGCACACCTTTTGGTGCGCCTGTTGAGCCTGAAGTAAATAAAACATAAGCAATATTGGATAGGCTACGAGGGTGTAGTGGTTTAGTTGATGCAGTGCATTTATTGGCAATATCGTCCAAGCATACAAATATTCTATCTGGGAGCGCTTTTTTTAACTGTTGGCTAATGGACAAATATTTTTTACTGTATAAAACATACTTTAAATTACTTTGACCTATGATAGAAATCAATCTAGCTATTGGGAGTTTTACCCCCAGCGGTATAAATGTTCGTGAATCCAAAGCGCAGGCAAGTACAGCGCTATAATAGTGGGTATCTCGGTAACTTAAAATTCCAACTTGCTCAGCTTCACTGATTGCGCTCGTGTTAATATTCTCAGCGTAATCTGCAAGCTGTTTATAGGTAATGCATTTATTATCAACAAAAAGTGCAGGAAGGTTTGCATAACTTACTATGCTATTGTTAAGTTGTTCAGATAACTTCACATTTTATCCTAGTTTTTATTTTAATATTAAGCAGGTTTGTGGATAGCCAGCAACTCAGTTTGGAGTTTATTATAAGCTTGCGGTGTGCCGATATCTATATATCTAAGAGGGGTTTTATAACTATAAAGGCTACCTAGTAATAAAGGTACCATGTCGAGGCTTATCTCATAGAAACTTTTCTGTTTAAAGTGTGAAAAGTATTTTTCATACACACCTTCGGAGAATAAAAACAGAGCACCACTTGCTAGATTGCTTGGTGGATTACATACTTTTTCATGAAACCTTTGGATTGTACCGTCTGAATCGAGTTCAACAATACCACATGAGGAAGGAGTAGCAGATTCAAAAAGTAAAAGCGTAGCATCACACTTTTTAGGTCTTTTGGAATGGGCTTCTACAAAATTAGTGAGGTTATCTTCACAATAGTTATCAGCATGAATGACCATTGTGGGACTACTGTGCCAAAACTCTTTATTACTAATCAAAGTGCCGCCGGTACCGAGTAATTTTGTCTCTCTAACGATTGTTATTTTATTACGGTATTCGGACTTTAATACAAATTCTTCTACTTGTTCAGCGAAATAGTGCACATTAATAAGTATGTCACTGACACCAAGTTTATCGAGCTTTTCTAGCCAATAAGCCAATAAAGGCTTGCCATTAATAGGCACTAAACATTTTGGAATTGTATTAGTTAAAGGTTTTAACCGAGTGCCTAATCCTGCTGCTAGCAATATCGCTTTCATATATTTTTAAATGACTCCAGTACGCGTTGCTGTAACGTGTTAAAAGACAGAGGTTGATTTCCTAGTGTATCTACTTGGCAAGCAGCTGCAATACTTGCAATATAAAATGCCTGCCAAGGTGTTGCTCCAGAGCACAAAGCAAGACTACTGGCAGCTAAGAAGCAGTCACCAGCTCCCGCAGGATCGACAGCATTTCGGTTAATTGCAGGAAGCATATCATTTTCCCATTGACCATCTTTAGTTGGTAGGTGAATGAAAATACCTTCTCCTGCGAGGGTAATAACTAAAGACGTTGGATTTGCTTTTTCGCAAAGTTTTTGAGCCAATATAGGCAAACCATCATCTACATTATTCAATGCCACGCGGACTTCTTTTTCTGTTGGTGTTATTAGCATCATATCTTTATAACGGGCAATGTCACCAACTTGAGAAGAGGTTTGGCTGTCTGCGACAACACGTATATTGTTTTCATTGCATAAAGCAATGACTTTATCGACCAGAGTTTGAGGTAATAATCCATAATTAAAATCAGAAAAAACTAATAAATCGAAGTTGTGAATACTACTTTCAAGTTGCATGTATAAATCAGTTTGAATCTCTTTAGAAATTTTATGCTGTCGAACTTGATTGACCCTTAGAAGTGTTTTGTTTCCGGCTCTGTATCGCGATTTTAATGGTGTAGGGCGACTGCCATCATCGAAAAGTATAGTATCAATATTGTATGCGTTAATATGATTTTTTACGTAATCAGCTTTATCATCTTTGCCAAGTACTGAGAAAAGCGTAACTTGATTAGCTCCTAGCCCTTTTATATGACCTGCTGTAATTGCTGCTCCGCCTAAAAATGTATCCGCTCTATCTGGTGTCATCACTATGGTAGGATCCTCCTGAGATAAGCCTACCGCAGTACCTTGGATATATTCATCGACGATTATTTCGCCAATTACAGCAACACGGTTTTCACTAAATTGAGAAAATATCGTGTTGATTGATTGATAATCAAACTGATGCCTTGTTGCATAACTTTGGCATTTTTTGTAATCAAAGTTATGACCATGGCTTATTGTTCTTGTAATATATTGTTCGGAATTAGATTCGAACTCACCAGAGCCAAAAATAAGCTTTCCTCCGTACATTTCAACAAGAGCATGTTCAGGATTGTGCCTACTTTCAAACTCTTTACCTTTCACGACAATATGAGGCTTGAGGCTCTTTACGGTTTCTGCTGGAGTTAAATCTGATAAAAATGCTTCATTCACACATTCGAGGGATTGAACCATCTCTAAGCGATGCTGTTCGTTTACCCTGCTTTTTGACCCCATAGATTTGTCGCTGTTAACAGCAACAATTAGTTTATCACCACATTCTTTTGCGAAACGAAGTAAGCGAATATGGCCTGGGTGTAAAATGTCAAAATTACCTTGAACTAGTACTATTTTTTTTTTCATCGTTGCAGTTATTCATCAATAAAAATATTTTTTTAATCGTTGGGATTAAGCTCTATCGGATGATTTTTCAACCTGTCAAGGTTTACAGCGTTTATTGTTAGTCTTACTTTATCAACGCCTGATAGGCCTAGTTCACTAAAGCTGCTGGTTAGCTGCGCTTTCATCATAAAGTACTTATACATCATACGCGCTTCTGTTGCACAACTCACCCCTAAAGCACTGTAAATTTCCTCAAGGGTTTTAATCAAGTTGTAATCAGCTAATTGGTTAGCTTTCTCTTCGTTGAGTTTAAACATGTTAAGCATGCACAAAGCAACTGCATGGCCATGACTGATATTATATTGCTGAGATATGAAATAAGAGAGTGCATGTGGTGCAGTTGTTTTTGTCACATTTATCGCCTTACCAGCGCTGTTACTGGCTTTGGCAATTATAGTTTCAATTCGTGAGGTTGGGGCAGTTATAAAATCCTCAAAGTGCTTTGCAATATGAGTTATAGCAAAAAGGGCTTCTCTTCTACTCTCTAATGTTGCTGAATTAGCCCAATAAGATTCAATAGCTTGGCACAGAGCATCTAAGCAAGCCGATGCCTTGGTATAAAGGGGTAAGCTACGAGATAATTCAGGGTCGAGTAAATAATAGTTCGGCAATATATCAGGGTGAGAGACTGAAAATTTTTCCTCATGGATATACATTACTGCAAAGCTGGTACTTTCACTGCCTGAGCCAAAAGTCGTCGGTATCGCATAAAGAGGAATATTTGAGATATTAGAGACATTTGGAGGTGATGTGTTAGTTTCTGATAAATTACTGTTTTTGTAGTATTTGGTTAATTTAGCAACATCAATTGCAGTTCCACCACCAACAGCCAAGATTGCTGTTGCTTCAACTTTATTTATAGTATTTTTTGCAAGAATAACCTCATGGAGCGTTGGGTTTTCTGTAAAATCACTGAAACGATGAAAGCGAGGAGAGTTTAAATTGAGCTTTTGTTTTATTTGGGTTTTCTC